>OFGQ01001753.1_pt1 | contig 13637 bp, 13 predicted proteins | sample 1521791 | NCBI WGS metagenome assembly OFGQ01 (sample SAMEA3504116, study PRJEB24116) | mouse gut metagenome | biome: mouse gut; feature: mouse-associated habitat; material: faeces | place: Denmark | collected 2011 | reverse complement strand
CCGGCGGCCTTCGGCCCTGCTGGCTAAGACTCCAGGCAATCACTTTCGCCCTTTGCCAAGGTAAGGCCGAAGGCCGTGTAGGGCGAGACTCCGGGGGCACCCCGGTGCTTGACAAGGAATTATCTGTGTTTTATGATGTAGAGAGATAAGGTTTGGTTGCCCCCTCATCCCCGGTGTTGTAAAACGGAGTGTGTCCTATGTCCAATAAAACCATGGAGCCAGCCCAGCAGCTGGCCCAGGATATTCTGAAGCTCTCCTTTAACCTGCTTCGCGTCCGCCTGCGCTTTTTGGACCTGGCCCTAAGCGGCCTGCGTCCCCACCAGGCGCCGGGCGCCAGCCTCCTCACCGACGGTTCCCGCCTGTACTATGGCGCGGCCCATGTCCTGCGCCGGTACAAGGCCGGGCAGGAGCAGGTGGCCAGGGAGCTGCTCCACCTGGTGCTCCACTGCGTTTTGCGGCACATGTTCGTGGGGGCGGTGGCCCCGGAGCTGTGGGACCTGGCCTGCGACATGGCGGTGGAAGAAATCATTTTGGAGCTGGGCCTCTTTTCCGGCCCGGAGGACGCCTTGCGGCGGATCGAGCTGGAAGGGGCGGGGCCGGACGGCGGCTGTTTGACGGCGGAGCGCCTGTACCGCCAGCTGCGGGAGCACCCGCCCGCGCCGGAGCGTCTGGAGGAGCTGGCCCGGCTATTCCAGGCGGACAGCCACCGGCTTTGGTACCGCCGGGAGGCCGCCTCCCCCTCCTCCAAGCCCGGCGTGCAGCGCCAGGAGCTTGACTTCGGCCGGGATGACGGCCAGGCCGAAGCCCGCTGGAGGCTTTTGGGGCAGCGGATGCAGGTGGAGCTGGAGACCATCTCCCCCCGCTGGGGCAGCAGCTCCGCCAGCCTGGTCCAAAGCCTCGGCCAGCTGAACCGGAGGCGGTACGATTACGCCGCCTTCCTGAAAAAATTTGCCGTCTCCGGGGAGGTCCTCAAGGTCAGCGACGACGGCTTCGACCCGATTTTTTACACCTACGGCCTGGCTCTATACGGAAACCTTCCCCTTGTTGAGCCTTTGGAATACCGGGAGCTCCGGCTGATTCGGGAATTTGTGGTGGCGGTTGACACCTCCGCCTCGGTAGAGGGGACGCTGGTGCAGAAATTTATCCAGCGGACCTACGAGATTTTACAAAGCACCGAGAGCTTTTTTTCAAGGGTCAACCTGCATCTGCTTCTGTGCGACGCAGAGATACAGGAGGACATAAAAATTACCTGCCAGCAGGACCTGGAGCGCTGTATGGCGGGGCTCTCCCTCCGGGGCTTTGGGGGGACCGACTTCCGGCCGGTCTTCGCCTATGTGGACAACCTCATCCGCCAGGGGGAGTTTGCCAACCTGAAGGGGCTGCTTTATTTTACCGACGGCTATGGGACCTTCCCCAGCCAAAAGCCCGCCTACGATGCAGCCTTCGTCTTCCTCGGCCAGGGGCACCCCCAGCTTCCGCCCTGGGCCATCCAGCTGGTGCTGGAGGAAGAGGAGCTGGCGGCGGAACCATCCAGCGGCGTTTATTGAAAGGAGGCCGATTATGGCGCAAAAAGGGTTTACGATTCAAAACGGCGTGCTAAAAAAGTACAGTGGCTCCGGCGGGGCGGTGGTTATCCCGGAAGAGGTAACGGCCATCGGGGAGGACGCCTTCTGGGGCTGCAACAGCCTCACCAGCGTCGTCATCCCAAAGGGGGTGACGGTCATCGGGCCGGAGGCCTTCCGCCACTGCGAACACCTTGCCAGCGTCACCATCCCGGAGGGGGTGGTGGAGATTGGCGATATGGCCTTTTTGGGCTGTGAAGCGCTGGAGGCTATCACCCTCCCCCAAAGCCTGAAAAGGCTTGGCTCCCAGGTCTTCCCCTACTGCAACAAGCTTACCAGCATCGTCATCCCGGAAAAGGTACGGCAAATTGAGGACGATCTGTTCAGCGACTGTTTAAAGCTGCAAAGTGTCACCCTCCCGAAGAAGCTGAAGTCCATTGGCGACTGCGCCTTCAGCGGCTGCGAGAGCCTGTGCAGCCTGGACATCCCGGAAACGGTGAAGGAGATTGGCGACGACGCCTTCTTGTACTGCATCAAGCTGAGCCAACTGCACATCCCCGCCGGCGTGACCAAAATCGCCAGCGGCACCTTTGACAGCTGCTACAGTCTATCCCACATAACCATCCCAGAGGGGGTGACCGAAATTGGCGAGCGGGCCTTTTTTGAGTGCCTGGGCCTCACCTCCATCACCATCCCCGCCAGCGTAACCACCATCGAAAGGGAGGCTTTTTCCGCCAGCGACAATCTGGCCCGCATCGAGATAGCGGCGGGGAACCCCCGCTTTAAGGCGGAAAACGGCCTGGTCCTTTCCGCCGACGGCAAGACGGTGGAATTTTGCACCCCCGGCCTGTCTGGCCTGTGCGAAATCCCCCAGGGGGTCCGGAACATCGCCTGGTACGCCTTTTCCCAGTGCCAAAAGCTGACCGGTGTCCTCATCCCCCCCAGCGTCACCACCATTGGTGCCGGTGCCTTTGGGGGATGCAGCAAGCTGGCTTCCCTGACCCTCCCCCCCAAGATGAAAAAAATCAGCGCCTATTTCTGCCTGGACTGCAAAAGCCTCCGGGAGGTGACGCTGCCCCCGGCGCTAACCAGCATCGGCACCGAATCCTTTGCGGGAACCGCCCTGGAAACCGTGACGATACCGGCCACCGTCACCACCATGAAGGCCCGCGCCTTCCAGGGGTGCCACCTGCGCCGCGCCGTTTTGCAGGGGGAGCTTAAGCTCTCCGGCCAGATTCTGGGCAAGGCCCCCTTCGAGCTGATTGCCGGCGAAATCCCCTTTTCCCAGCTTCCCCAGGCCTACCGGGTATGCGGGGTTCTGGGCTTCGCCGCCTGCTACCAGGAGGGGCAGGCGCTGGGGGAGGAGTACCAGGCGGAATGCCTCCAGTATATAAAGGGGCAGCGCAAGCGCCTGTACCCCCTGGCGATGAAGCACCCGGCCCTCCTTTCTGTTATGGTGTCGGAAAAGCTCATCCCCAGGGAGGATATGGAGAACCTGCTTCAGCAGGCCGCCAAGCTGAAGCGGGCAGAGCTGAACGCCATGCTGCTGGAATATCAAAGCCGCACCTTTGGCGCCATCGACCCGGAGCTGGAGCTGGAAAAGGAGCTCCGGCGGGAGAGGAAGCGGCAGCAAAAGCTCTCGGAAGAGGGCGGCCTGCCGGACGCCGGGGAATAAGGCCATGAACATCAAGGAAGCCAAGGAGCAAATCATCTACACCGTCCAAACCTACCTGACCCGCAACCGCCAGGGGCAGTATGCCATCCCCCTGCCCCGGCAGCGGCCGCTCTGCCTGATGGGGCCGCCGGGAATTGGCAAAACCGCCATTGTGGAGCAGGTGGCCCAGGAGCTGGGCATCGGCCTTGTGGCCTATTCCATGACCCACCACACCAGGCAAAGCGCCATCGGCCTGCCTGTCATCCTGGAAAAGAGCTACGGCGGAAAAGCCTGCCGCGTTTCGGAATACACCATGAGCGAAATTATCGCCTCTGTCTACGACATGATGGAGGAGACCGGCCGGAAGGAGGGGATTCTCTTTCTGGACGAAATCAACTGCGTTTCCGAAACGCTGGCCCCCTCCATGCTGCAATTTTTGCAGTACAAGGTCTTTGGCCGCCACCCCATCCCCCAGGGGTGGGTGGTGGTCACCGCCGGCAACCCCCCGGAATATAACCACTCCGCCCGCGATTTTGACATGGTCACCTGGGACCGGCTGCGGCGGATTGACGTGGAGCCGGACTTCCGGGTTTGGAAGGAGTACGGCCGTCAGCAGGGGCTCCACCCCGCCATTATGACCTACCTGGAGACCCGCTGGAACGATTTTTACCGGGTGGAAGCCACCGTGGAGGGGAAGCGGTTTGTCACCCCCAGGGGCTGGGCGGATCTATCCGAAAGCATCGTCCTCTACGAGCAGCGGGGCCTGCCGGTGGACGCCGCCCTTGTTGCCCAGTATCTCCAGGACCCCCAAACCGCCCAGACCTTCGCCCTCTATTACGACCTGTTCTGCAAATACCAGTCCCATTACCAGGTGGAAAAAATCCTGGAGGGCAAGGCCCCGGCGGATATCCGCCAGCGCGCCGCCGAGGCCCCCTTTGACGAGCGCCTGGCCCTTATCGGCCTGCTTTTGGACGGGGTGTTTGCCAGCCTCCGGGAGCAGGCCGCCAGGGAGCGGCTCCCCCCTCTTCTGCTGGGGCAGCTGAAGGGGGCGCGGGTCAGGCTGACCGCCGCTCCGGGGGAGGCCCCTGTCCCTCTGCTGGAAGCCCTCCTGGAGGAGCGGCGGCAGGAGCTGGAGCAGGGGCTGAAGGCCTCCGCCCTGACCAGGCAGGACGCCACCGCCCTGCGGGACCTTATCCCTTTGCTGGAGCAGCTTCTTGCCAAGGCCCAGGCGGGGGAAATCCAAAGCGGCAAAAAGCTGCTGGAGGCCCTCCTCGCCCTTTTGGAGGAGCAGCGCCGGGAGACCCGGCGGCAGGCAAAGCTGGTGGGTCAGCACCTGGAGAATCTATTCGCCTTCTGCGGGGAGGTCTTCCAGGAGGGACAGGAGCTGCTGGTTCTCACCACCGAGCTGACGGTAAACCACGACTGTGTGCAGTTCATCGGCAAGTACGGCTGCGCGCCCTACTTTAAATACAACAAGGACCTGCTGATTTACGAGCGGCAGCTGGAGATTTTAGGCAGGCTGGCGGAATTGGAGGAGCTGGAAGGGCCGGAGGAGCTCCCCTGAAAATCTCCTCCGGCTATCAAAAAGGCAGAGGCCCGCCGCTCCGGCGGGGTTTATCCGGTCGCTTCGCTCCCTCTACGCGAAAAGAGGGGCTTAACGCCCCCCTTTTCACTCTTTTTCCCCCTCTTGACCAACAGGCCCTGCTTCTGGGGAGAGTTTTTTGATAGCCAAGGGCGGCTTTCTAAAAGGGGCAAAAGCAAAGTGAACCGCCTTCTTTTCTTCTTTCGAAAGAAGAAAAGAAGCAAAAGAAGAACGGCCAAAGGCCCCGCAGCCCAGCAGGCAAATTAAAACGCACCGCTCTCCGGCCAGGGCCGGGGCAGCGGCGCGCTTTGTTTTTTACCGGGATATCAGGCGGCCTCCCCCGCCCGCTTGCGGATGCGCAGCAGCAGGAGGAGGATGCAGACGCCGGTTAGAATATGCCCGATTCCGGAGATGCCGGAGACGGAGGCGTCCAGCCCCCTGCTCAGGGGAGTTCCCCACACCTGGGTCAGCCCCCGCATCAGCAGGCCCAGGGCGGTGATGTTCAGCCCCAGGTGGTAGGCGAAAAGGACCCGCCCGATGTTCTGGCCGGAGAAGGCAAGGGTCTTTTCCGCCAGCATCAGCGCCAGGAAAAAGAACATCCCCAGCATAAAATAGTGGGTGTGCAGAAAGGCCAGGCTGGTCCGGCCGGAAAAGCCGCTGAACTTTGTGAACTCCCGGTAGAACACCCCAAAGGCCATAGCGGCAATGGCGTAAAGAAAGGCCATGTTGGCGTAACGCTTCACCATAAAATTTCCTCCTTTTCTTTTACACAACAATTTAAATTAAACGCCGCTCCCCATCCTCCAAAGGAAAACCAGCACCGCCATATGCACCGGATAGAAGGCGTAGCAGGCAAGGCGCAAGGGGCGGCTGGCCCGGCCCGGCCGGCCGTTATACAGCCAGATGGGAAGGAGGGCCAACAGGGCCAAGCCCTGCTGGGGCAGCTCCCAGACCCGGCCGAAGAGGGAAAGGGAAAACTGCATCCCGCCCATCATCCCCAGGTTGATGACGCCCAGGCCCGCCAGCTGAAGAAGCCAGGGCCAGGGGGAGCGCCGGGCAAAGTAAAACACCAGCACCGTCAGCACCCCGTAGCCGTAGTAGTCCACCATCAGCACCATCCCCAGCAGGTACCCCGCCCCGGCGGCCAGGGGCGCCGCCGCCAAAAAGAGGGGGAAGGAGCGCTCCCGGACCTTCTCCAGCAGGCGGACCAGCAGAAGGGCCAGGCAGAAGGTGAAAAGCACGTTTTGGTGGAAGGGGTAGACGGGGCTGCCGCCGTACATCAGGTTGAAGGGAACCTCCGAAAGAAGGGCAAAGAGAAAGAGCCGCCCCCAATACCTTCGGAAGCTGCGGGTACAGAAGAACCCCTCCACAATCTGGTAGGCAAAGATGGGGAAGGCCAGCCGCCCCAGGCAGGTGAGCCACAGGTTCCCCGGTATAATCGTGGCCCACATGTGGTCACAGAGCATCAGGGCCATGGCCAGGAGCTTCAGGGTAAAGGAATCGATGCACCGGAGCTTTTTCAGCCGTTCCATTTTCTGTTCCCACCTTTCCACTATAGTCTACTATGGTTTGGGGGAATTTGCAAGACAGGGCTTGACTTTTTGGGGGAAAACGGATAATCTGGAGGGAAAGAAACCAATCTGTAAAGGAGCCTTCTGCTATGGAAAAAATTGCCAGCTTCTCCATCGACCACATCCGGCTTCAGCCGGGGGTGTACGTCTCCCGCAAGGACCATGTGGGGGATAGCGTCATCACCACCTTTGACCTGCGCATGACCAGCCCCAACGAGGAGCCGGTGATGAACACCGCCGAGATGCACACCATCGAGCACCTGGGGGCCGTTTTCCTGCGCAGCCATCCCCAGTGGAAGGACCGGGTGATCTATTTTGGGCCGATGGGCTGCCGCACCGGCTGCTATCTGCTGCTGGCCGGGGACCTGTCCTCGGAGGACATCCTGCCCCTGATGGTGGAGATGTTCACCTTCATGCGGGATTACCGGGGGGAGATTCCGGCGGCGGTGGCCAAGGAATGCGGCAACTACCTGGACCATAACCTGGCCATGACCAACTACCTGGCCAAGAAGTACCTGGAGGAGGTGCTGGAGGGCATCGGCCCGGACCGCCTCGTCTATCCGGAATAAGGGAAAGGCGGTTTGGGAATGAAAAAATCCATGGGACAGCAGCTTTTCCAGGCTGCCGTCGTCCTGCTGGGGACCCTCGTCTGCGGGCTGGGCATTCAGCTGGAGCTGTTCAGCGGCGCGGGGGTGGACCCCCTCACCATGTTCGAGGAGGGGCTGGGCCGCACCACCGGCGTCGCCACCGGCACCATCGCCCTGGGGGTCAACTGCGTTATGCTGCTGCTGGCCCTCCTCCTCAACCGGAAGAATATCTGGGCGGGCACCGTCATCACGGTGTTCTGCCTGGGCCCCTCCATCAATCTCTTTGCCGGGCTGATGGCCGGGATGGGGATGCTCCCCCCCGCCGGGTGGCTTGGAAAGCTGGCTATGAACGTGGCGGGGGTGTTCCTCTGCGGGGCGGGCATCGCCATCTATATGCTGCCGGATTACGGCGTGGGGGCAATGGAGGCGGTGATGATCTTCCTGGCGGAAAAGCTCCGCCTCCCCTACGGGCCGGTGCGCATCGCCATGGACTGCACCTGGGGGGTGGCCGGCTTCTTTTTGGGGGGCACCCTGGGGGTAGGCACCATCATCGGGGCCTTCGGCATCGGCATCAGCCTGGACCTTTGCCTGCGGGGTCTGAAAAAGACCCTGGGGAAGGCCATTCCCGCCGGAAAATAAAGAGGCATAAATATCCCGGAAAAAAGGGCCCCGAATTGTGCGGGATTGCCCTTGACAAAGGGCCTCCAGAACACTATAATTATGTTCGTGACACTGTGCGGCAAGGGGCCATTCTGCCCTTTTTCGCGCTTTGTAACGGCAATGGGAGGAGGTTCCATGAGGTTCGATTTGAACAGGCTGCTGGACGGCGCGGGTGTATCCGATGTGGTAACGGATGATGTGGACCTGAGCCAGTACAGCGCCGGGGGAGGATTTCCCCTGGGAGCACCTGTCCGGGTCACCGCCAGGGCCCAGAACCGGGCGGGCGTGGTTTCACTCGACTGCGCCTACCAGCTGCTTCTGGAAACCAGCTGTGGCCGGTGCCTTGCCCCCATCCGCCGGGAAATGACCCTCACAGTCCCCCACACGGTGGTGCGCACCCTCCAGAATTCGGAGGAGGACGACGAATACCTGGTTGCCCCGGACGGCTTCGTGGAGCTCCATGAGCTTGCTGCCAACGACGTCATCCCGGAGCTGCCCAGCCGGTTTCTCTGCCGGGAGGATTGCAAGGGCCTATGCCCTGTCTGCGGCTGCGACCGCAACGTGACCCAGTGCGGGTGCGAGGAAAAACAGCTGGACCCCCGCCTTGCCGCGCTGGACAAGTTCTTTGAGTAAGGGAATTTTAGAACCTGTATTCATAGCCGGATGATGCCGGCAGGACGAGAGATTTTTTCGTCCTGCAAGGCAAAAATCCGCAGGAATACTTGGTGTATTACAAGGATTTTTAACGCAGCAGGGCGGAAAAAGCTCCGGCCTGACGGCGTTAGACGGTTGTGGATACAGGTTCTTAAAGTTCCCGTTCCATCCCAGAAAAGGAGGTGCTGAAAATGGCAGTACCCAAGAGAAAAAGCTCCAAGGCCCGCAAGAACAAGCGCCGCTCCAACGTTTGGAAGCTGGCGGCCCCCGGCTTCTGCAAATGCCCCCAGTGCGGCGAGCTGAAGCTCCCCCACCAGGTGTGCGGCAGCTGTGGCTACTACAAGGGCCGGGAAGTTGTCCCGATGGCGGACTGAGCAAAACGTGAGAGGGAGGGGGTTTGCGCCCCCTCCTTTTTCCATCGCCAAGGGGAGCCACAGAAAGGAGGACGCAAGGGATGGTAGACCGGGACGAGCTGCTGTGCGACACCCTGGAGGAATTCCTGCTGGAATGCACCGGCGACAAGGTGGAGGAGGTTTCGGAGCTGCCCAAAATGCTGGCGGATATCTTCTATCTTTCCGATAAAGAGGAGCTGCTGGAACAAACCACCCGGTGTGAGATACTGGACATCGATGACGGCTTTGTAACCTACGACGAGGTGGTGGGGGATGAAATCCATATCCACTACAGCCTGGACTTCATCCTGCAAACCTCCATCGGCCCGGAGCCCGTCTGGCGGGTGCAGGGCAGCGCCCGTATGGAGCTGTCCATCCCCGACATTACGGTAACGGACTGGTCGGTGTTCGATTCCCCGGACGAGGATTTCTTCGACCTTTACGAGGAGCACAAAAAGCTGGTGCGTTTCCATAGCATTGAATATTCCCAGGTGGAATGTGACACCTTGTAATTTTAAGGGATAAATGATATATGCACGCGGGGGAGGAGAGAGCGCGATGGCGGTTATCATCAAGGGGGTGGAGGCGGGAAGCCTGGCGGCCAGAAAGGGCATCCGCCCCGGCGATACCCTGGAGGCCATCAACGGCGAGGCCATCCGGGACGTGCTGGACTACCGCTTTTATATGACCGATAGCCGCCTGGAGCTTTCCCTCCGGCGGGACGGGGCGGCCTTTTCCGTCCCGGTGCGCAAGGGGGAGTACGACGACCTGGGGCTGGAGTTTGAAACCTACCTGATGGACCGGCAGCACACCTGCCGCAACAAGTGCATCTTCTGCTTTGTGGACCAGCTGCCCAGGGGGCTGCGGGATTCCCTCTATGTAAAGGACGACGACAGCCGTATGTCCTTCCTGTTTGGCAGCTATGTCACCCTCACCAACCTCACCGAGGAGGATATCCGCCGGATTATCAAGATGCGCCTTTCCCCCATCAATATTTCGGTGCATACCACCGACCCGGACCTGCGGGTGGAGATGCTGAAAAACCCCAAGGCCGCCGAGAGCCTGCGGTATATCCCTATGCTCACCCAGGCGGGGATCCGGGTGAACACCCAGCTGGTCCTCTGTCCCGGCGTCAACGACGGCCCCGCCCTGGAAAAGAGCCTTTGGGACCTGGCGGAATACTGGCCGGGGCTGGGGAGCATCGCCCTGGTGCCAGTGGGCCTCACCGGCCACCGGGAGGGGCTTTACCCCCTGCGGCCCTACACAAAAGAGGAGGCCCGGCAGGTGCTGGACGCCGCCGCCCTCTTCCAAGCGGAGATGATCCAAAAGCACGGTTCCCGCATCGCCTACCCCGCCGACGAGTTCTTTCTGCTGGCGGAAAGGCCCATCCCCCCGGCGGAATACTACGAGGACTTTGAACAGCTGGAGGACGGGGTGGGTCTCTGGGCCTTGCTGCGGCAGGAGTTCACCAGCGCCCTGGAGCTGGAGGAGCCCCGTCCCCTTTCCCGGCGGGTATCCATCGCCACCGGCACCGCCGCCGCTCCCCTTCTTTCCAGTCTGGCGGCCCTGGCAGAGGAGCGGTACCCCGGTCTGAGGGTCACGGTCCACGGGGTTCCCAACCGTCTTTTTGGCGGGGCGGTGAACGTGGCGGGACTGCTTTGCGGGGGGGACCTTGTCCAGGGCCTTGGGGGCCGGGAGCTGGGGGAGGAGCTGCTTATCCCCTCGGTGATGCTTCGCCACGAAAGGGACAAGTTCCTGGACGACACCACCGTTCCCTGGCTGGAAGGGCGGCTGGGGGTTCCGGTACGGGTGGTGGACAACGACGGCGGCCAGCTGCTGGACGCAATGATAGGTGTTTAGGCTATTTGGGCATAGCGCTCTTTTGAAAGCGCTGAAGTCCCAGCTTAACAGGGCCGCCGGGGTGCCCCGGTGTCTCGCCCTGCACGGCCTTCGGCCCCTATGGGGAGAAACGAGCCTTTCTCCTAACCTCCGGAGGGCAGGGGGGCATGGGGGACCTCCCCCTGTGAGGCGCAGCGGGGCCGGTGGAGTTATTATTAAACCCGCGTATTATTGAAAGGAGGTAAAACGAAAGATGGCAAAACCGCTTATCGCTGTGGTGGGGCGGCCCAACGTGGGCAAATCCACCCTGTTTAATAAGCTTATCGGCCGGCGTCTTTCCATTGTGGAGGACACCCCCGGCGTCACACGGGACCGCATCTACGCCGAGGGGGAGTGGCTGGGCAAGAGCTTCCGCCTGGTGGATACCGGGGGCATCGAGCCTAAGACCGACGATATGCTGCTGAAAAAAATGCGCAGCCAGGCCCAGCTGGCCATCCAAACCGCCGATGTCATCATCCTGGTCACCGACCTTACCGCCGGGGTCACCGCCAACGACAACGACGTGGCCGCCCTGCTGCGGAAAAGCGGCAAGCCGGTGGTGCTTTGCGTCAACAAGTGCGACCGCATTGGCGCGCCCCCCCCGGAGCTTTACGAGTTCTACAACCTGGGGCTGGGGGACCCCATCCCCGTTTCCTCGGTCCACGGCCACGGCACCGGGGAGCTGCTGGACGCCTGCTTTGCCGAAATCGACTGGGCGGCGGCGGAGGAGGACGAGGGGGAGGTCATCAAGGTGGCGGTGATAGGCAAGCCCAACGTGGGCAAATCCTCCCTGGTAAACTACATCGCCGGGGAGGAGCGGGTCATCGTCTCCAACGTCGCCGGAACCACGCGGGACTGCACCGATACCCCGGTGGAAAATCAGTACGGAAAGTTCCTCTTCATCGACACCGCCGGCATCCGCCGCAAATCCAAGGTGGAGGAGAGCATCGAGCGGTACAGCGTCCTGCGCTCCTACATGGCGGTGGACCGGTGCGACGTGGCGGTGGTGCTCATCGACGCGGCAGAAGGGTTCACCGAGCAGGACAGCAAGATTGCCGGCTACGCCCACGAGCAGGGGAAGGGCTGCATCATCGCCGTCAACAAGTGGGACGCGGTGGAGGGCAAAACCGGCTCCACCATGGACGAGATGCGAAGGAGGCTGGAGGAGGGCTTTTCCTTCATGTCCTATGTCCCCTTCCTCTTTATCTCCGCCAAGACGGGGCAGCGGGTGGACAAGCTTTACAGCCTCATCACCCAGGTGGCGGAAAAGAACGCCATGCGCATCTCCACCGGGCGGCTCAACGACCTTTTGGCCTACGCCACCGCGCGGGTGCAGCCCCCCTCCGATAAGGGCAAGCGCCTGAAGATTTACTACATCACCCAGGCCTCTACCAAGCCCCCCACCTTCGTCTGCTTCTGCAACAGGGCGGAGCTGTTCCACTTCTCCTACCTGCGCTACCTGGAAAACCAGATTCGGGAGCAGTTCGAGATGAGCGGCACCCCCATCCGCATGGTGGTGCGGGAGCGGGGAGAGGGCAAAAAATAGGCCCGGAGCTTCGCGAAAAAATACACCCCATCTATCCGGCAGAGTGTCCCGCCGGATAAACGGGGTGTTTTTCTATGGGGCCCAGGGCCGCTACTTCACCGCCTGCACCGGGCACATCTCCTGGCAGCAGTAGCAGGAGATGCACCCCCGCGGGGCGATTTTCGCCTTGCCCCCGGCGATGGTGATAATCTTTTGGGGGCAGCTTTCGGCGCAGCGGCCGCAGCCGATGCACTTTTCCCGGAGGATTTTGGGGCGGTGGCGGAAAATCCGGCTCATAGCCCCCCGGACGGGAGCCCGGAGGAACCCCGGCAGGTAGCCGGTGAAGTCGGCGCTTTGGGTCCTGGGCCGGGCAAAGGGCGGGATTTTTTCCAGGGCGTCCCCTATAAGGACGGGGGCCTCGCTCCCCCACCCCCGCTCTTTGGCCTGGCGGAGCAGGGGGATCTCCTGCGGCTCCAGCCCCATCACCGCCTCCGCCAGGAAGCGGTCCAGGGCAAAGACGTCCCGGCTGGCAAAGGTGTACCCCAGCTGCCGGGGCGTCCCCCCGGAGGGGCCGTCCCCCTCCATCGCCAGCACCCCGTCCACCAGGGTCACCGCCGGGGCGATAAGGTCCGCCAAATCCAGCAGCATCCCGGCAAAGTCCTCCCAGCCGGGGTGCCGGTAGTGGAGGGCGGGCTTTTCCAGGCCGGGCACCACCCCAAAGAGGTTCTTCACCCCCAGGGAGACCACCGTCATCCCGTGGGTCTTCACCTTGGGGAGATTGATGATAAAATCCGCCTGGCGCACCGGCCCGATGACGTCAAACCGGCGGCAGACTTTTCCCCGCGGCTGCTCCACCGGGGCCGCCTCCAGGCTGTCGTTCAGCTTCACCCCCGTCAGGGTGTCCATGCCGCTGGCGGCATAGACGCTCCGCAGCCGCCCCTCCATATAGGGGCCGCCGGGGCTGTCCGCCAGGGTGATGTCCTGGATGCCCCGCTCCCGGAGCCAGTCTACCACCGCCTGGATAAGGAGGGGGTGGGTGGTCACCGCCTGCTCCGGCTTCCGGGCCGCCAGGAGGTTGGGCTTTAAGAGCACCTTCATGCCGGGGGATAAATCCTTTTCCACCTCCAGGGCGGCGAAGTGCGCCTCCACCGCCTGGCGGAGGAGGGCAGGCTCATAGCGGGGGGTCTTTTGGATGGAAAGCAGGCTCATCTTTTTAAACCTTTCACAAATGCTTCAATGCGGCCCAGGGCCTCGATGAGATGGTCCACGCTGTAGGAGTAGGAGATGCGCACGTGGCCCTCCCCGCTTTGGCCGAAGGCGCCCCCAGGGACCACCGCCACCTTCTGCTCCTCCAAAAGGCGCTGGCAGAACTCATCGGAGGAAAGGCCGGTGGAGCGGATGGAGGGGAAGACATAGAAGGCCCCCAGGGGGTCGGCGCAGGTGAGGCCCATGCGGTTGAGGCTCCCCACCATCAGCCCCCGGCGCATCCCAAACTGCACCGCCATCCGCTCAATCTCGCTGTCGCAGCTCTTCATGGCCTCGATGGCGGCGTACTGGCTGGGGGGGGGGGGG
>OFGQ01001750.1_pt1 | contig 13671 bp, 7 predicted proteins | sample 1521791 | NCBI WGS metagenome assembly OFGQ01 (sample SAMEA3504116, study PRJEB24116) | mouse gut metagenome | biome: mouse gut; feature: mouse-associated habitat; material: faeces | place: Denmark | collected 2011 | reverse complement strand
ATCTTATATTATTACTCATTGCGTATTTTGTCAATACTATTTTAAAATTATTTTTCGATATTTACGAATTGCATAATGTGTGGCACGATGTTATAATGTATAGGATATCTTTTACGTTTATGTTAGCAGCAAGACTAATCGGGATTTAACGCCTTGATAAGGTGGCTGAAATGACCTCTTGGCAGTTGCTTCAAAATTATCATTTATATGAAGGAGGCATTACAAAATGTCTAAATATAATTTTTACTATGATGAGTCTGAGCATAGCCGAAAAATCAACTACAAGACGGTAAGTGCCTCTAATTATTATGATAATTTCATAACCATGATTATAGGATGGTTAGCCGAGAAGGATGATATTCTGCAACGGCATACTGCTTTTGAGACCAAGTACTCAGACAGAAAAGATCATAATGGTGAAATCAAAAGTACGATGTTACAGCAAAAACAATTTAAGTATGGTTTTGCCTCCCTCAACAAGCAGAACGCTCAGTTTGTAAATGATTTTCTGTCGCTTTTTGACGAGGATATTCATATTTACTTTTCTGTTTCCAGCAAGATAGAATACCTTGTATTACAGATTTTTCAAGGGTACAGAAACAGTTTTCTCGTTGATGCAGACTTAATGAAGTATTCCATTACAAAGGCTCTCGTTATGTATCGTCCACAGGAAATCATTAAGTGCCTCTACGAATCACCCGAAGACTTTTTGGAGGAACTAAAGAAGTTTTTCCGAGATAGGATTGAATGCAATAAAAACAATCCCCAATTAAAGCAGAAAGAAACGGAAGCATTTCAACAGATTTTATTCATACTGGATGATATTTCGGATGCTCTGGAGATTGATTGGGACTACCATATGTCCTTTGATGGGTTCAAAAAGTATCTGGTAGAAAAAAATATATTGAATTACCACCTGATTATTGACAAAGAGGGTAAAGAAGATGAAAAAAGCAAAACCTTAAAAGCAGCCCGTGAAATAGGACTGAATAATTCATACGAAGCCGATTCTACAGAGTATCCGGGGCTTCGTATGGCAGATATGATGGCCGGCATTATATCTAAGTTATTAAAGGGGCTATGTGATTCCTTGCGGTATCAATCTCTTGAAGAAAGTACCAATAAGAAGATTTTGAATACAGGTTGGTTCTGCTTGAATGAAGTTCAATTAGGACTCTATAAAAAGCTTTATCGGCTTATTTGCGAGTGGCAACCTGCTTGGTACAAATCTTACTCCGGTATATATTCGGATGATTTAGTTGCATTCAATGCTTTGCTTAATTTTATGAACCATTTCGAATCTGTCGAACAGATCCAAGATGATATAGATATGCAAGGCGAATACTTTAACGCGTTTGCTTGTGAGCAGTTGGCAAGGTATTTTGATCAGAGAAGATGCAAACTACCCATTGAGCCTGTAATTCCCTTTGATGAAGAATCATATTTGAACCCAAGGGGTGGAAAGGTATATTTTGATTCAAGGAAGCAACTCCTCCTGCCGTTACATGAAGGTTCTCAGACTTTTGATGTATTATCGGTTGGGATGGATCAGAAATACACTCCAACAGTAACAATTCTAAAAGATGGAGAATCTAAGTGCTTTCGACTTCCGAATGAACTAAGTGAATGGGCCTGCAGTGTTGTTGGGATGGCAGCCATGGGGATGAATCTTTTCCCTACCAAAGTGACTTTTTCCAATATTAATGGAAGATATTATGTAGATATACTTTGAATACAAGGTAAAAAGAAAAAAACAAAGGAAGAAGGTAAAAAAGAAAAACGATAACTCCTCGTTTATTGTAAGTACACATTTTAAAAATAAAGTCATAAATAACACCTAGCAGAAAGGAACATGATTATATGGGTTATGGTCAGAATTTAAAAGATATTTTAGACAACAAAGATATGACAGTCAAAGAACTTGCACTAAAAGCAAAGATTGCGCCAACAACGCTTTATTCCATTATTCAGAGGGATACCGCTATCCGATTTGATACTGCGCTTAGAATTTCTAATATATTGGATATTCCTATCAGTTCTATTTGCAAGGATAATCCATATGACGACATTGAGACCTTACCGGCACTTCCATCTGACAATGAAAAACGGAATATTGATAGCCATAAAAATAGTTATATATCAGATCGCACTGCCCGTATCCTAAAAAAATTTGATTACACAGAACTGCCTATGGTAGATGAGTTGATTGCGGATTTATATGTACTGGACGATATAACCAGACGTGATTTGTTTGAATATGCAAAAATGCTAAAGAAAAATCATACCTCTCCCGAAAGATCCGCTGACTTGAAAGATATAAAGTAGAAAAATAACGCAAGAATAAAATATTGTAGCCATTTTGTAGCCACTTTAGTTCTCTAAAGTGGCTTTTCATCTAAAAAGGGTTCCGGAGAAATCCCCGGAACCCTTGTATTTACTACAATTCTATTGATTACTCGATGATAGTAGCAACCCTACCTGAACCAACAGTTCTACCACCCTCACGAATGGCAAAAGTAAGACCCTGCTCCATAGCGATAGGATGGATCAGTTCGATCGTCATCTCTACGTTATCACCAGGCATGCACATTTCTGTGCCTTCCGGTAAATTACATACGCCTGTTACGTCAGTTGTTCTGAAGTAGAACTGAGGTCTGTAGTTATTGAAGAAAGGAGTATGGCGTCCGCCTTCATCTTTTGTCAGAACGTAAACCTGAGCTGTAAATTTCTTATGGCATGTTACAGAACCGGGTTTGGAAAGAACCTGTCCTCTTTCGATTTCAGTTCTCTGAACACCACGAAGCAATGCACCAATGTTATCACCAGCCTGAGCTTCGTCAAGCATCTTACGGAACATTTCAATACCTGTAACAACCGTTTTCTTTGTTTCTTCTTTGATACCAACGATTTCAACTTCTTCGTTCAAGTGAAGCGTACCACGCTCAACACGACCCGTAGCAACTGTACCACGGCCTGTAATTGTGAATACGTCCTCAACAGGCATAAGGAAAGGAAGGTCTGCCTTACGGTCCGGAGTTGGGATATAGCTGTCAACAGCATCCATGAGTTCCTGAATGCAAGCACAAGCAGGATCATCATTTGAAGCAGCTTCAAGAGCCTTAAGAGCTGAACCCTTGATGATTGGAGTATCATCGCCCGGGAATTCATACTCATCAAGAGTTTCACGAATTTCCATTTCAACGAGTTCAAGAAGCTCTTCGTCGTCTACCTGATCAACCTTGTTCATGAATACAACAATGTAAGGTACGCCAACCTGACGAGCAAGAAGAAGGTGCTCTTTTGTCTGAGCCATAGGACCATCAGTTGAAGCGATAACAAGGATAGCACCGTCCATCTGAGCAGCACCGGTGATCATGTTCTTGATATAGTCAGCATGTCCTGGGCAGTCAACGTGTGCATAGTGACGAGTATCTGTTTCATACTCAACGTGAGCTGTGTTGATTGTGATACCACGCTCTCTCTCTTCAGGAGCCTTATCGATATCTGCATAATCTTCAAACTTAGCATAGCCTTTGTTTGCAAGATACTTTGTGATTGCAGCTGTAAGAGTTGTTTTACCGTGGTCTACGTGACCGATTGTACCAATGTTTACATGTGGTTTTGATCGGTTAAATTTTTCTTTTGCCATTTGGGATTTCCTCCTTAAAATTACAATAGTAAAATTGTCAATGATATTTTAACAAAGCAATGATAAAATATCAAGTGTTTTTAATAATTTTATAAACAATTAGTCTTTTTTAGCTCTTTCAGAGATAATGCCCTCTGAAATTGACTTCGGAACCTGCTCGTAGCCGTCCGGTTCCATTGTATACTGTCCGCGTCCCTGCGTCTTTGAACGAAGGTCATTTACATAACCGAACATTTCAGAAAGAGGAACACGAGCATTAATCTGCTTAGCACCTGTTCTGTCTTCCATTCCCTGAATCTGACCGCGGCGTGAGTTAAGATCACCGATAACATCGCCCATGTAATCTTCAGGAACAATAACGATAACCTTCATCATAGGCTCAAGAATAGCAGGATTTGCTTTCTTAGCAGCATCCTTGAATGCCATAGAGCCGGCAATCTTGAATGCCATTTCAGATGAGTCAACCTCATGGTATGATCCATCATAAAGCTCAACCTTAATATCTACCATCTGATAGCCTGCAAGAACACCGTTCTTCATAGCACCCTGAATACCTGCATCTACAGCCGGAATGTATTCCTTAGGAATAGCACCGCCGACAACAGAGTTAACAAATTCATAACCCTTGCCTATGCCGTTTTCATCAAGGTTTGGTGACATACGGATTTTAACATGACCGTACTGACCAGAACCACCTGACTGACGCTTGAACTTCGTATCAGACATTGATTCCTGCTGGATTGTTTCCTTATAAGCTACCTGAGGAGCACCAACGTTTGCTTCAACCTTAAATTCACGAAGCATACGGTCTACGATAATTTCAAGATGAAGCTCACCCATACCGGCAATAATGGTCTGGCCTGTTTCTTCATCTGTATAAGCCTTAAATGTAGGGTCTTCTTCTGCAAGCTTTGCAAGAGCAATACCCATCTTTTCCTGACCTGCCTTTGTTTTTGGCTCAATAGCAACACGGATAACAGGCTCAGGGAAGTTCATGGATTCAAGAATAACAGGATGATTTTCATCGCAAAGCGTATCACCTGTTGTAGTATTCTTCAAACCAACTGCAGCAGCAATATCACCGGCATAAACGGTGTCAATATCCTCTCTGTGGTTAGCATGCATCTGAAGAATACGGCCAAGTCTTTCTCTGTTGCCTTTAACTGAGTTGTAAACCTGTGTGCCTGCATTGAGTGTGCCTGAATATACACGGAAGAAGCAGATTTTACCAACAAACGGGTCTGTTGCAATCTTGAATGCAAGAGCTGCAAATGGCTCTTCATCTGAAGAATGACGAGCTTCCTCTTCATCTGTGTCAGGATTAACACCTTTAATTGATTCAACGTCTGTCGGAGCAGGCATATAATCAACAATGGCATCAAGGAGAGGCTGAACACCCTTGTTTCTGTATGATGTTCCGCAGGTAATCGGAACCATAGCACTGTCACAAGTAGCTTTTCTGATAGTCTTTTTGATTTCGTCTACAGTAAGCTCTTCACCCTCAAAGTATTTTTCCATAAGAGCCTCATCCTGTTCTGCAACAGCTTCAATGAGAGCTTCATGGTATTTTGTAGCAAGCTCCATCATATCTTCGGGAATAGGCTCATGACGAACATCATTTCCCAAATCATCATAATAGATTTCAGCATCCATATTGATAAGGTCAACAATACCTCTAAAGGTATCCTCTGCACCGATAGGAAGCTGAATCGGAACTGCATTACATTTAAATCTTTCTTTTACCATGTTAAGAACATTGTAAAAATCAGCACCCATAATATCCATCTTATTAACATAAATCATTCTAGGTACTTTATAATCATCAGCCTGACGCCATACGGTTTCAGACTGTGGCTCAACACCGCCCTTTGCGCAAAGAACGGTAACTGAACCGTCAAGTACACGAAGTGAACGCTGAACTTCTACCGTGAAGTCAACGTGACCAGGTGTATCAATGATATTGATTCTATGATCCTTCCAGAAACAAGTTGTTGCAGCAGAAGTAATTGTAATACCTCTTTCCTGCTCCTGCTCCATCCAGTCCATAGTAGCGGCACCATCATGGGTTTCACCAATTTTATGGTTAATACCTGTATAGTAAAGGATACGCTCGGTAGTTGTTGTTTTACCAGCATCGATGTGCGCCATAATACCAATATTTCTTGTCATTTCAAGAGATACTTTTCTTGGCATAATATCCTCCTAAAAATTTCAACCGGATTAATATCTAAAATGAGCAAATGCTTTATTTGCTTCAGCCATTTTGTGTGTATCGTCACACTTCTTAACTGCACCGCCTGTTTTATTAACAGCGTCCATAATTTCAGCAGCAAGACGTTCCTTCATAGTTCTTTCTGAACGCTGACGTGCATAAGCAGTTATCCAGCGCAAGCCGAGAGTCTGACGTCTTTCAGCGCGAACTTCAAGCGGAACCTGGTAAGTAGCACCACCGATACGGCGAGCCTTTACCTCAAGAACAGGCATAACATTTTCCATAGCAGCCTGGAAGGTTTCTAATGGATCGTTACCTGTTTTTTCATTAATGATGTCAAACGCACCGTAAACAATTTTCTGTGCAACACCCTTTTTTCCATCATACATAATGTTGTTGATAAGACGTGTTACAAGCTTTGAATTGTAAAGCGGATCTGGTAATACATCACGTTTAGCGATTTGGCCTCTTCTTGGCATCTTTCGCTTCCCTCCTTCATATTTATGAGTTCATAGGTACTCGAGTTTTCCCGTGGAGTCAACAAGTAGGTCATACCGCATATATAATAAGGTATAAACTATTGTTTTTCCATAAGAAGTTAATTTACGGCTTACTTCTTAGCAGCCTTCGGTCTTTTAGCACCGTACTTTGAACGACTCTGCATTCTTCCGTTAACGCCCTGAGTATCAAGGGTGCCGCGGATGATGTGGTAACGTACACCGGGAAGATCCTTAACACGTCCGCCACGTACCATAACAACAGAGTGCTCCTGAAGGTTATGACCAACACCCGGGATGTAAGCTGAAACTTCCATGCCATTTGTTAAACGTACACGGGCAATCTTACGAAGAGCTGAGTTAGGCTTCTTCGGTGTTGCAGTTTTAACAGCAGTACATACACCACGCTTCTGAGGAGAATTGTTATCATTCATAACATTCTTCTTAGTGTTAAGGCTCTTTAAAAGAGCCGGTGCTTTAGCCTTCTTTTCAAGGGACTTACGTCCTGTTCTTACTAATTGGTTAAAGGTAGGCAATAGTTTATCTCCTTTCTGTAAAATTTTATGCGTAAGAATATACGCATAAATAACAGTTTAAACAGATTAAGCTGTTATTTAAACGCACATTCGCGGGGCAGGCATATAATGCCCACCCCAATATTATGTGCAATTTACCAAATATATCAAATATTATTTGGATAATATGACAATTTTTTTACTTGCCGAGGATATAGTATATCACTCAGCAGTAGCACTTGTCAACAATTTTTGCAATTGTTCCAGATTCATAATTTCTTCGGCACCTTCTGCAGAAAAATAACTTGGAACAACATCAACATCATTAAATACATCCATACCGGTACCTGCAGGAACAAGCTTACCGATAATAACGTTTTCCTTAAGACCGATAAGAGGATCGCTCTTTCCGCGGATAGCCGCATCTGTAAGAACTCTTGTTGTTTCCTGGAATGAGGCTGCTGAAAGGAATGAATCTGTTGCAAGAGAAGCCTTTGTAATACCCATAAGAATCGGAATATAGGTTGCGTGCTTGAGATTTGCCTCACCTGCCGCAATTCTTGCATCAATCTTTTCGTTTGCTTCATCAACTGCAGCAACATCAACCATTGTACCTGAAACAAGATCTGTATCGCCTGACTCGTCAACAGTGCACTTTTTAAGCATCTGGCGAACGATAACCTCAATGTGCTTATCGTTAACATCAACACCCTGTGTACGGTAAGCAAACTGAACTTCACGGATAAGATAGTTATAAACGGCCTCTTCACCGAGAATTGCAAGAACATCGTGCGGATTCTTTGAGCCGTAGGTTAATTCCTGACCCTTTTCAACGTGAGCACCTTCAACAATATCTTCATGAAGTCTGAAACCGTAAGGAATAAGATATTTTCTTTCTTCAAGTGTTTCCGGATCTGTAACAACAGCGTGATTTGACTTTTTAATTTCCTCAAATCTAACAGTACCGGCAATTTCTGAAAGAATAGCATACTGCTTCGGCTTTCTTGCCTCGAAAAGCTCTTCTACACGAGGAAGACCCTGTGTAATATCTTCTCCGCCTGCGATACCGCCTGTATGGAAGGTTCTCATTGTAAGCTGAGTACCCGGCTCACCGATTGACTGAGCAGCTATGATACCAACTGCCTCACCAACCTGTACAGGCTCATTGAATGCAAGGTTTGAACCGTAGCACTTACGACAAACACCGTGGCGTGACTTACAAGTGATAAGTGAACGAATTTTAACCTCTGTAATACCTGCTGCAACAATTTTATCTGCAACAGCATTGGTCATCATTTCATCAGGAGAAGCAAGAACCTCACCTGTTTCAGGATGAACAACAGGCTCAAGCGGGAATCTTCCCACAAGACGCTCATGAAGTGATTCAAGCTCACGATTGCCATCCATAATAGCTTTAACAATAATACCCTCATGACAGCCGCAGTCATCATCACGGATAATAACATCCTGAGATACGTCTACAAGACGACGTGTAAGGTAACCTGAGTCTGCCGTACGGAGCGCTGTATCTGTAAGACCTTTACGCGCACCACGTGAAGAAATGAAATATTCAAGAATATTAAGACCTTCACGATAGTTCGCACGGATAGGAATTTCAATTGTTTTACCTGCTGTGTTTGCAATAAGACCACGCATACCTGCAAGCTGACGAAGCTGAGCTGTACTACCGCGGGCACCGGAGTCAACCATCATATGGATTGGATTATGCGTTCCGTCAAAGTTTGATGTAAGCTCATTTGTAACCTTATTTGTACAATCTTCCCAAGCCTTGATAACTGCTGATGAACGCTCTTCGTTTGTGATAAAGCCATAGTTATAGTTAACTGTGATTTCATCAACCTTCTTTTCAGCCTCTGCAAGGAAATCCTTTTTCGCATCAGGAATAAGCGCATCGCAAACAGCAACGGTTGTGCCTGATACTGTTGAATATTTATAGCCCTGTGCCTTAATAGCATCAAGTGCAACTGAGGCAACGGAAACACCGTGAACGGAAATCAGCTTATCTGCAATCTGACCTAACTGCTTCTTCTTAACAACAAAGCCGATTTCAAGCTCAAATTCATTTTCAGGCTTTGAACGGTCAACAAATCCAAGATCCTGAGGAATAGGATTGTTGAAAATAATTCTTCCGATTGTTGTTATAATGATTGCAGATTTAACTACGCCGTCCTCTTCCTTTGATACACGGATTTTAGCAGGTGAATGCATACCGAGAGAGCCCTCCTGATATGCCATCATAGCTTCATCCTTATCTCTGAAAATGCTGAATGAACGGTAAATTCCGAATTTTTCAGCAAGCTCTTCATTGCTTGTTTCACAAAGAAGCTGTGCATTTGTAAGAGCTCCGCCTGTTATTTTCTTAGCCTCACTGAAGGTGATTTCTTCGGCTCTGTCTGCATCCTTGAAGTATTTAGGCTGACCCGGCTCACCCTCCTTAACCATTGTAAGGTAATATGAACCGATAACCATATCCTGTGTAGGAACTGCAACAGGCTTACCGTCCGAAGGCTTAAGAAGGTTATTGGCAGCAAGCATAAGCATACGTGCTTCTGCCTGAGCCTCAGCTGAAAGCGGAACGTGAACAGCCATCTGGTCACCGTCGAAGTCAGCGTTGAACGCTGTACAGGACAATGGGTGAAGTTTAATTGCACGACCCTCAACAAGAACAGGCTCAAATGCCTGAATGCCAAGACGGTGAAGTGTGGGAGCACGGTTAAGCATTACGGGGTGATCCTTGATTACAACCTCAAGAGCATCCCAAACTGCAGGATTGCTTGCACGCTCAACCATTTTTCTTGCTGATTTAATATTTGATGCTGCTCCTGTTGCAACAAGTCTTTTCATAACAAACGGCTTGAAAAGCTCAATAGCCATTTCCTTGGGAAGTCCGCACTGGTGCATTTTAAGCTCAGGACCTACAACGATAACCGAACGGCCTGAATAGTCAACACGCTTACCGAGAAGGTTCTGACGGAAACGACCCTGCTTACCCTTAAGCATATCTGAAAGAGATTTCAGAGGACGGTTGTTAGGACCTGTAACAGGTCTGCCGCGGCGGCCGTTATCAATAAGAGCATCAACAGCTTCCTGAAGCATTCTTTTTTCATTTCTTACAATAATGTCAGGTGCTCCGAGCTCAAGCAATTTCTTAAGTCGGTTATTTCTGTTGATAACACGTCTGTAAAGATCATTAAGATCTGATGTTGCAAATCTGCCGCCGTCAAGCTGAACCATAGGACGAATGTCAGGAGGAATTACAGGAATTACATCCATTATCATCCATTCAAGCTTGTTTCCGCTCTTGCAGAAAGCATCAACAACATCAAGTCTTTTAAGAATACGAACTCTCTTCTGACCGGTTGCATCTTCAAGCTCTGCTGTAAGCTCATCACGAAGCTGCTCAACATCAATATCCTGAAGAAGCTTTTTGATAGCCTCGGCACCCATGCCTGCTTCAAAGTCATCTTCATATCTTTCACGCATTTCTGCATATTCTTTTTCATTAAGAATCTGCATTTTTTCAAGAGGTGTGTCACCCGGATCCGTTACAATGTAAAGTGCAAAATAAAGCACCTTTTCAAGATAACGGGGGCTGATATCAAGCACCAAGCCAAGGCGGCTCGGAATACCCTTGAAATACCAGATATGGGAAACAGGAGCTGCAAGCTCAATATGACCCATACGCTCACGGCGAACCTTTGCTTTTGTTATTTCAACTCCGCAGCGTTCGCACACCTTGCCCTTATAGCGAACTCTTTTATACTTTCCGCAGTGACATTCCCAGTCCTTCATAGGTCCGAAAATTCTTTCACAGAAAAGTCCGTCACGTTCAGGCTTAAGTGTTCTGTAGTTTATTGTTTCCGGCTTTGTTACCTCACCGTAAGACCATTCTCTGATCTGTTCAGGTGAAGCAAGGCCGATTTTAATTGAACTGAATTGGTTTTCATTTTCCATTTGGAAGCACTCCTTTATATATAATGTAATGTGGATAGTTAATCAGTTATCGGCAATTATTCATCATCTGAATAACCTTCATCTGAATCCGTAAACATAGATTCATAGCTCATATCCTGATCTGCTTCCTCGCTTTCACCCTCTGCATTCTGGAAGGAGAAGCCTTCGCCAACACTTTCGTAGTCATTTACCTGGGTGAATGCTTTATCATCTATAGGCTGAATTCCTGTGCCGTCATCAATATCCTGCTTTAATTCAACCTCATTGCCATCTCTGTCATAAAGACGGGTGTCAAGTCCGAGAGCCTGAAGCTCTTTAAAGAGAACCTTGAAGGATTCAGGTGTTCCTGCTGTAGGAATATTCTCGCCCTTAACAATAGATTCATAGGTTTTAACTCTGCCCACAACATCATCTGATTTAACAGTGATAATTTCCTGAAGAGTATAGGCAGCACCGTATGCTTCAAGTGCCCAAACCTCCATTTCACCGAAACGCTGACCGCCGAACTGAGCTTTACCTCCGAGCGGCTGCTGTGTTACAAGGCTGTAAGGACCTGTTGAACGTGCATGAATCTTATCATCAACAAGGTGATGCAGTTTAAGATAATACATATATCCTACTGTAATAGGATTATCGAATTTCTCACCTGTACGTCCGTCTGTAAGAATGGTTTTACCATCCTCAGACATTCCTGCAAGCTTAAGGCATTCTCTGATGTCATCCTCGTGTGCACCATCAAATACAGGTGTGCACATCTTCCAGCCGAGTGCCATTGCAGCATAGCCAAGGTGAACCTCAAGTACCTGACCGATATTCATACGTGAAGGTACGCCGAGTGGGTTAAGAACAATATCAAGCGGGCGTCCGTCCGGAAGGAACGGCATATCCTCCTGCGGAAGAACACGGGAAACAACACCCTTGTTTCCGTGACGACCTGCCATCTTATCGCCGACCTGAATCTTTCTCTTCTGAGCAATATAAACTCTTACCACTTTATTAACACCCGGGTTAAGCTCATCACTGTTAGCACGGGTAAATACCTTAACATCAACAACAATACCGTATTCACCGTGAGGAACACGCATTGATGTATCTCTTACCTCTCTTGCTTTTTCACCGAAGATAGCACGAAGAAGTCTTTCTTCAGCGGTAAGCTCTGTTTCACCCTTAGGTGTAACCTTACCAACAAGAATTGAGCTGCTGTGTACCTCAGCTCCTACACGGATGATACCATCCTCATCAAGATCTTTAAGAGCATCTTCACCTACGTTCGGAATATCACGTGTGATTTCCTCAGGTCCGAGCTTTGTATCACGTGCTTCAACCTCGTGCTCTTCAATGTGAATAGATGTATAAACATCATCACGAACCATTTTTTCATTAATAAGAACAGCATCCTCGTAGTTATAACCTTCCCAGGTCATAAATCCGATAAGAGCATTCTTACCAAGTGAAATTTCACCGTTGCTTGTTGCAGGACCGTCTGCGATAACCTGACCGTCCTCAACAGTCTGATGAAGTGAAACAATCGGACGCTGATTAATACAGGTGCCCTGGTTTGAGCCGCTGAACTTAACAAGCTCATACTTATCAATCTCGCCGCTCTTTGTTTTGATTTCAATTGTATCTGCATCAACAGATGTAACTGTACCGCCGCGCTTTGCAATAACAACAACACCGGAGTCATACGCTGCCTTATACTCCATACCCGTACCTACAACAGGAGCCTGGGTCTTAAGAAGCGGAACTGCCTGACGCTGCATGTTAGCACCCATAAGTGCACGGTTTGCGTCATCGTTCTCAAGGAACGGAATCATAGCTGTTGCAACAGAAACTACCATCTTAGGTGAAACGTCCATATAGTCTACCTTTTCAGGCTCACAGGTCATGAACTCATCCTTAAAACGGCAGGTAACACGCTTGTTGGCAAATCTGCCGTTTTCATCAAGCGGTTCATTTGCCTGTGCAACAATGTAATTATCCTCAACATCAGCAGTCATATAAACAACCTCTGATGTAACAATGCCTGTTTCCTTATCCACCTTACGGTAAGGAGCCTCAATAAAGCCATATTCGTTAAGGCGGCTGTAGCAGGCAAGATACGATATCAAACCGATATTAGGACCTTCAGGTGTTTCAATAGGACACATACGTCCGTAATGTGTATAGTGAACATCTCGAACCTCGAAACCTGCACGGTCACGTGAAAGACCGCCCGGACCAAGAGCTGAAAGACGTCTTTTATGTGTAAGCTCTGCAAGAGGATTGTTCTGATCCATAAACTGAGAAAGAGGAGATGAACCAAAGAACTCTCTGATTGCTGCAACTACAGGACGAATATTGATAAGCGCCTGAGGTGTGATGGATTCCTCATCATCCTGAGCCTGAAGAGTCATACGCTCACGGATAACACGCTCCATACGTGTAAAGCCGATACGGAACTGGTTTTGAAGAAGCTCACCCACTGCACGGATACGTCTGTTGCCGAGATGGTCAATATCATCTGTGCGGCCAACACCGTAAGCAAGATTTATAAGATAAGAAACGGTAGCAAAAATATCATCTGTTGTGATATGCTTAGGAATAAGGTCATCCTGATAAAGCTTTAATTCTTCCTTGATTTTTTCTTCATCATCACCGCATCTGTCAAGAATTTCTGAAAGAACTCTGTAAGATACATGCTCATTTATTCCATACGGCTTGCAGTCAAAGCCTATATACTTTGTTATATCAACCATACCGTTTGATACAATCTTGATTTCCTTACCGTCAACATCAACAAATGCATTCATTACACCTGCATTTTCGATTTCAAGAGCCTTT
>OFGQ01001740.1_pt1 | contig 13721 bp, 10 predicted proteins | sample 1521791 | NCBI WGS metagenome assembly OFGQ01 (sample SAMEA3504116, study PRJEB24116) | mouse gut metagenome | biome: mouse gut; feature: mouse-associated habitat; material: faeces | place: Denmark | collected 2011 | reverse complement strand
AGCAGGCAGCCGCCTGCGCAGACGGGTCATGATTTTTCATAATACTTTGCCTGTGCATGCCAGAGCTGGCTGTATTTGCCGCCGGCATCTGCCACCAGCGCTTCATGAGTTCCCTGCTGTATGAGCTGTCCGTGGTCAAACACGGAAATGGAATCGCAGAAACGGCAGCTTGACAGCCTGTGGCTGATGAACACGGCGGTTTTATACTTGGTCAGCACATTGAAATTCTCATAGACAGCCGCCTCCGCTATGGGATCGAGCGCCGCCGTGGGCTCATCCAGAACCACGAACGGAGCATCCTTGTACAGTGCGCGCGCCAGCGCGGTTTTCTGCATCTCGCCGCCGGATAATTCGATCGCCTCAGCGTCGTATTCCCGCGAGAGTGCCCGTTTGAGGGCATTTTTTTCTTTGGCTGCCGGATCGCGTTCAAGATGCGCCAGTTTATCGCCCAGCCCTGCGCGGATCAGGCAGTCACGCACATGTGCTTCGTCGTAATCCGATTTGACCGCCACATTCTCTCCCAGCGGAAAGCCTAAGAGCTTATAGTCCTGAAACACCACGGAGAACAGTGCCATGTATTCATCATAGCGGTATCGGGAGATGTCGATGCCGTTTAACAGGATCGTCCCTTCGGTGGGATCGTACAGACGGCAGAGCAGTTTGATGAAAGTGGTCTTGCCGGAACCGTTCTCGCCCACGATCGCCATTTTGTTTCCGATGCGGAACCGGATGCTGACGTGGCGCAGCGCCCAGCTGTCCGAGCGGGGATAGCGGAAACTCACGTCCCTAAATTCGATCTCGTAATCGATATCATCGCGCTTTTCCACAGCCAGAGTGCCCTTGTACATGTCGTTGGGCAGATCCAGATATTCGTAGAGGGACACCAGATATTGGTTGTTGTGGCGCAATCTTCCAATCCCTGCGGCGACAGCTGAGACAGCCTCTATGAATCTTTTTGTCGTGCCCTGATACAGGATGAAGCTGCCGATGCCAAACACACCGATGAATGCCCGGGTTGCCGTAAAGAGGAAGATGCACAGATTTAACACAGCGTTTAGCATGATGGACAGGAAATTGTATCTGATAGTAACCTTTTCCAACTCTGCGACCCATTCGGGATGAAGTCTCTTTCGGAGCATCTCCAGAACAAAGGGGTTGAGATCAAACACGATCATATCCGCGCCCCACAGGCGATAAAATTTGAAATAGCTCACATTTTCCTTTGCCAGCTTGCTGACCGCCCGCTGCTGCCCAATGCTGCGTGCGGCGGCAATTTTGACAGAACAGACTACATTGAACAGGATCAGGGCGACAACTACCACCGCGGAAACCGGGGAGTTGATGAAGCCAAGCACTCCGGTATAGCTGCCCTGAGCAGTCATGGTGAACATGGACACTGTCAGGGAGACTGAGAAGACAACGCCCAGGATGTTGCCGAGCAGGGAGGAGACTTCCCGTTTCACATTGATGAGACCTGCTCCGTTGGCATTTATGCGCGCCTGGATCTCTGCGCGCCGCAGGCGGATATCCGGATCTTCGATATGCCCGTACTGGAATCCGTTCTGTACGTCAGCCAGATAAGCGCCGTGGTTAATGTGCAAAAATGTATCGCACAGCGACCGGCGGCTTTGCAGAAGCTTTATGGCAATGGAAACCAGCAGACCGCCAAGCACTGTGATCCCGGCAAGCTGCAGCAGTTTCCTCTGATCGCAGTCTCCAGCCAGTTCATTCACCATCTGCGCGGACATATAGAGACCAAAGTAAGGGAAAAAAGTTTCCGCGATCGTGCAGAGCGTCTGATACAGCCAAAAATGCGGCATCATTTTATTCAAGAGTTTCACACCGCGCCAGAGCAGTCCCCATTCCTCCGCCAGTGTGCGTTTTTCCGTCGTATCATTCCATAACATCTTTTTCCGCCTCCTTGTAATATTTGCTCTGGATCTTAAACAGTTCCCTGTATTTTCCGCCGGATGCCATCAGCTCGTCGTGGGTGCCGATCTCCGCAATGCGGGCCCCGTCGAGCAGAAAGATGCGTTCACAGAATCTCGTCGATGCCAGGCGGTGGGAGATGAAGACGGATGTTGCCTCTGCTGCGATCCGATGATAATTGCGGTACATCCTGTCCTCGGCGATAGGGTCAAGTGCCGCCGTGGGTTCGTCCAGGATGATGCAGGGCGGATTTTTGTAGAGAAGCCGTGCCAGCAGGAGTTTCTGCGTCTCCCCGCCAGACAGATCCACACCGTCCTCGTGCTGATCCCTGAATAACAAGGAGTCCGCACCTTTGGGGAGGGATGCGATCTTCTCCGAGAGCCCGGACAGTTCGATGCAGCTGCGAACCTTGTCCCTGTCGATATCGTTCTCTGCTGCGGAGGCGATATTCTGTGCGATGGAGATTGGCAGGATATTGAATTTCTGCGGTACGATGCCAAACAGCGAATACAGCTCATCGCGGTTGTACTCGTACAGTGTGTGTCCGTCCAGCAGGATCTCGCCCTCGTCCGGCAGGAGCATACCGCACATCAGCATGGTCAGCGTGGTCTTCCCGGCGCCGTTAAGTCCCACAAGCGCGATATTCTCCCCCGCTTCTATCCGAAAGGAAACATTGTCAAGCGTCTTTTTCTCCCCCTCGGGATATCTGTAAGACACGTTTCGAAATTCTATGGAGAAGGGCTGTTTTGGTATCGCTATGCCCGCGCCGCGGTTGAGTCTGTCCTCTATCTCCATCGCTTCCCGGAAATCGGATATCTGCATCGCCCCCTCGGACATTTTGTTTATGATCTCCAGAATGTTGCCCATCACCCCTGACAGGGATGTGATCGCCGAGAAATACAGGACAAAGGAGGCAGTGCTCACATTTCCGTGCACGGTCTCCGCGATCAGGAAAGCATACGCAGCCCCGTCGCGGACCAGGATGACGAGAAAGTTCACCAGGGCAGTGAGAATGCTGCGCCGCGCCATCTTTTTTTCCTCCGCCAGCTGCAGGTCAAGCAGCTGCGCGAGGCGGTCACGCAGGAATTGTTTCATGCCGTACAGCCGAATGTCCTTGGCGTAGCTCAGGTCAGTGGAGATCGGCCAGACGATGCAGTTGATTTTTTTGCCAAGGTCATTGCGCACATCGCGCTCTGCCCAGTTTCTGTCCCGCTCCCATTTTCCCATAACGGTATTGAGCGCAGTTCCCACGGCAAGGAGCAGGATGATGGCTGGGTGCAGCAGGGAGATCACTGCCCCAAATAACAGGAAGTTGAGGATCTGTGCCAGCATGTTGGCGAAATCCATCGGGAAGTGTACCCCCGCAGTGTGATTGTTGGCGGTCGCTCTGTCTGCGCGTTCATTCCACTTCTGCACTTCGGGGTCATAATCGTGATACCAGTCCCGGCAGCGCCGGTGTGTCAGCCAGATATACTGCATGCTGGCCAGGACACGGAACTCGGAAGTTTCGATTTTGGTGGAAAGGATATTGTTGGAAATGTCGCACAAAAGCTGTGCGAGCAGCAGGCCGGCGATCACCAGTGCGACTGTCGAAAAGCTGCCGGATCTCTCCAGCGCCGAGAGCATGGCGGGCGGCGAATAGAGCGTCAGCGCCGAGAGCGCAAGGGAGATGGGGACAGTAAAAATTCCCACGAACACCAGCTGCCGCTCGTTCTTCCATATTAAGCTGTAAATGTATGCCACACAGGAAAACAGCCCGTATTTCGGTTTGCGTTTGGGTTCTTTTTGTTTTGTTTTTTCCATTGTCAATCTAAAGATCTCCTCTCAGTCATATTCTATAAACGGATTATATACCCGACGGACAATAAAAAAGCATTTCGCAGCCCAAAAGTTGTTTTCGGTGAACGAAATGCACATGGATATGGGTATTTTATTGCAGGGGTATCAGCAGCTCGGCAGTAAATCCGCCGTCCTCGCTGTCCGCCGAGAATATGCCGCCGTATTTCCTGACAAGGCTTTGCACCCGGATGAGGCCGAGTCCGCTGCGCCTCTCCTTTTCTGACGGGAACAGCCCCCTGCGCTTTTCGTGTTTTTTCCCGGCGGCGTTGGTGAATGCCAGATAGAACTGGGGATTTTTCCTGCCGATATAGATGCGGATAAAGCGGTTTTCCTGCGGGAGCCGTTTGTTTTCCTCGATGGCATTGTCCAGCAGATTTCCGATGATGGCGCACAGGTCCACGTCCGTGACCGGTGTCTCGTCCGGGATCTTTGCCTTGACATTGACCGCGATCGCATTCTGCGCGGCAATGTTCATCTTTCCGTTCAGGATCGCGTCGATCATCACCCTGCCGGTCTTGACGGTGGTATCTACCTGGGTCAGGTCATCGTTCAGCTCGAGCAGATAGGCGTTCACGTCATCATATCTGCCCAGCGCCATGCTCGCCTGCAGCGCCTGGATATGATTGTGGTAATCGTGTCTCCAGCCCCGCATCTTTGCGTACATCGACTCCACTTCCTCACAGTATTTCCGGAGCAGATCCCCCTGGTAATCCTCGACCCGTTTGTCGATCCATTTTTGTAACAATGATAGCATCTATTCCTGCATCTCCTTAAAATAATCTGATGATCTCCCTGCCGATCTCTTCCGCGATCCCACGGCTGATCGGGATCTCCTCGCCGTTTACCAGCAGCACGCTGTTGTGCATGATCCGCGTGATGTGGCGCAGGTTGACACAGAATGAACGCTGGCACTTGAAAAAAAATTCGTCCAGTTCCGCCACGGTCTCGGCAAAGGATCGTTTCATGCGGTATGTCTTGTCGGGGGTATGGATCAGCACGTACTGTTTCTGCGCCTCGACATAGAGTATCTGTGAGAGCGGCACCAGATCCGTGCTGCGGTCATACGTCACGCAAAGCCGCTTTTCCGTCTTTCCCAGATTGGCGGCGGCGCAATCGAGCACCGCGTGCAGCTTCTCATAAGAGACGGGCTTCATGAGGTAGTGCAGCGCGGCGACTTCATATCCCTCCGCGATAAAATCGGGATATCCGGTGATAAAGACGATCTGGATCGCATCGTTTTTACATCGTATCTTCTTTGCGAGGTCGACGCCGTTCATCGCCCCCATCTCGATATCCAGCAGGAGAATGTCAAAGTCCTGCGTCTCCTCACACTGAAAGAGAAAAGCCTCCGCGGACGGAAATGAACATATGTTTACAGTGTGCCCGGCTGATTCCGCCCAGCGCGCGGCGAGGGCGGAGACGTATTGCGTGTCGGCGGAACTGTCATCAACGATGGAAATTTTGTAGTGCATGTGCCACCTGCCTTACCGATCTGAAATCTATTCTGAAATCTATAATAAAATATTATATCATGTGCAGAAAAGGGAAAGCAATAGATTCGTCTAAAATCACCACAAATTGAATAATCTCACGGGTTCGAGGCAGAATAGGGGTAAAATGGGCGAAATAAAAGAGATTTTAATAAAAATAAGGAAAGTAAGAAAGGACTGAAAACAGTGAGATCACTCTGGAATGAAACTGTCACCCGTCCTGCGTTTCCGACACTGGAAAGCGACACAGAAACAGACGTCCTGATCATAGGGGGCGGCATTGCCGGAATCCTGACCGCGTATTTTCTGCAGCAGAACGACGTGCCCTATGTTCTGGTCGAGAAGGACAGGATCTGCGGCGGGACAACGGGAAACACAACTGCAAAGATCACTTTTCAGCACGGTCTGTGCTATCATAAGATGCTGCAAAGCAGCGGTCTGGAAAGGGCGGACATGTACTTGCAGGCAAATCGGATGGCATTTGGGAAATACGCTGCATTGTGCAGGGAGATCGACTGCGGATATGAGATAAAAAACAATTATGTATATGCCACGGATGACCGCCAAAAGCTCGAGGACGAGATCAGTGCACTCTCAAAGATCGGCTATAACGCCGTGTTTGCAAAAGACCTGCCCCTGCCGGTGAACACTGTGGGAGCAGTCTGCTTCGAGGACCAGGCACAGTTCCACCCGCTCCGATTTCTGTATGCGATCGCAAAGGGACTGAACATCTATGAGCACACTTTTGTGCGGGAAATGGAGGGCACGACGGCTGTCACGGACCGCGCAAGGATCAGCGCGGGCAAAGTCATCGCCACGACGCATTTTCCGATGATCAACAAGCACGGAAGCTATTTCCTGAAACTGTATCAGCACCGTTCTTATGTGATGGCGCTGGAAAATGCGCAGAACGTTGACGGAATGTACGTTGACGAATCCAGGACCGGCTTTTCCTTTCGAAATTACGGCGATCTGCTGCTTTTGGGCGGCGGAGGGCACCGCACGGGCAAAAGCGGCGGAAACTGGGATGAACTGAGGCAGTTTGCCAGGGAACAGTATCCCCGTGCCACCGAGAGATATTTCTGGGCGGCGCAGGACTGCATGACGCTGGACGGCGTACCCTACATTGGGCAGTACGCAAAAAACACCTCGGGACTTTATGTGGCGGCCGGCTTCAACAAGTGGGGGATGACCTCGTCCATGGTGGCGGCTCTGCTGTTGACGGACTGCATGCTGAAACGGAACAACCCCTGGGCGCAGGTATTTGCTCCGAATCGGACGGTGCTTCGGCCCCAACTGGCGGTTCATGGCTGGGAGTCAGCGGCCAGTCTGCTCACCCCTACCGTCCCCCGCTGTCCTCATATGGGATGTGCCCTGAAATACAACCCACAGGAGCACTCCTGGGACTGTCCCTGCCACGGCTCTCGCTTCCAAGAGGACGGCAAACTGATTGACAATCCGGCGACTGACGATAAACGTATGTGAAAAAACCCTCCGCCAGCTGGCGGAGGGTTGGAATTACCGGTAGGAGTCTGCCAGAGCTTGGAACTTGGGCAGGGCGCGGCGAATCATGTCGGTTTGGACACAGTAGGAGATCCGCACATGTCCTGGTGCGCCAAAGCCGCTGCCAGGGACAATGAGTAAATCGAACTGCTTAGCCCGCTCACTGAAGGCCATGTCGTCGGGCTCCAGGCTGCGGGGGAAGAGATAAAATGCCCCGTTAGGTTCCACCACATGGTAGCCCATCTCCCGCAAAGAGGACACCAGCAAATTTCGGTTTGTCTCATAGACCTTGATATCAGAGGTCATATCACAGCACAGTGAGGCAACTTGCTGGAACAGGCTGGGAGCGCACACATAGCCCAGAGACCGTCCGGCTCCGGCCACGGCGGCGTAGACCTCCTCCGCATCGGTGATATCCTCGGGAACCAGCACATAGCCGATGCGCTCACCCGGCAGAGAGAGGGACTTGGAGAAGGAGTAGCAAAGAATCGTGTCCCGGTAAACGCTGGGGACCCAGGGGACCTCCACACCAGAATAAACAATCTCACGGTAGGGCTCGTCCGAAACCAGGTAGATGGGATGTCCATAGGTTCTGCTCTTCTCCGTCAAAATTGCAGCCAGACGCTCTAGAGTAGCTCGGGAGTATACCACCCCAGAGGGGTTGTTAGGGGTGTTGATGACGACGCCTTTGGTATGCTCATTGACAGACCGTTCAAAGGCGTCGAAGTCGATCTGGAAGGACTCAACTTCTGGTGGAATGAGGACCATTTTTGCCCCCGCACCCTCAATAAATACGTTATACTCGGGAAAGTAGGGGGCAAAAACGATAAATTCATCCCCCGGGCAGGTCAAACCGTGGAAGACACAGCACAGTGAGGCCGCAGCCCCGACGGTGACATAGAGCCGGCTGGCAGAGTAATGTGTTCCGAACCGGCGGTTTAGGGACTCGGCAAAACGCTCCCGAGCGTCAACTGCCCCCTGGGCGCTGGTATAGGCGTGAATCAAGTTGGGCTGTTCGGTCAGCAGACGGATAGCCGTTTCATTCACTGCGTCCGGTGCGGGGACGCTGGGGTTGCCTAAGGAGAAATCGTAGACATTTTCCGCGCCTACCTCAGCTGCGCGGATTTTGCCGTATTCAAACAGCTCGCGAATGACAGACCGGGCAGTCCCTAGCCCTTTCATACGTTCAGAAACCATAGTGGAAACCTCCTGCTTTAGATTTGATTGCAATGGGCAGCGTTGTTTTTATTATAGCACATTGGTTTACCGGAGTAAAGCGAGAGAATGAATGTTCTCTACAAGAAATCGTCAAGAAAATTGCAAAATATTGCCATATGCAATAATGTTGAACAAGAAAACAGTCCCTATTAAATAAGAATTGGAAAAAACTGACCTTTACAAAGAGCGGGGAAAAGACTATAATCGTTTCATAGTGCGGCAGTGTATGCGAAGGGGGCTGGAGTATGCAGGTTTTGTCAGGTAAGCCAATTATGGAACAGATTGTAGCTGGCCGGCTGTGCTTTTACCGCCGCCTGGAACCCCAAGTTCAGCTGTATACCCGAGGGGATTGGCGGCAGGAAGTTAACCGCTTTCACCGGGCACAGCAGACCGCAATTTTGGAGCTGAATACCCTCTACCATCGGGCATTCCATCAGGTGGGCGACACAGTGGCCTCCATTTTTCTAATACATGGGATGCTGCTGGAGGATCACGACTATGTGGAGACCATCCGTACCTTGATACAGGGGCAGGGAGCTACTGCGGAGTATGCCGTCCAAATGGCGGAGATCAGTTTTTCCGCCGCCTTTGCTGCTATGGACAGCTCCTATATGCGGGCGAGAGCTTCGGATATTCGGGATATCTCCCAACGGGTGCTGCGTGCGCTGATGGGAGGGCGGCAGACCCTTTTAATGGACGAACCGGCCATTTTGGTAGCGGATGATTATTTGCCCAGCGAGGTGATGGACTTCGATCAGCGCCGGCTTTTGGGGCTTATCACACGAAAGGGCAGTCTGGACAGCCACACCGCTATGCTGGTGCGGGCCTACCATATTCCCGCGATTGTCGAGGTGAATGTTACGCCCAAGTGCGAAGGGCGGCTGGCTTTGATGGACGGTTACACGGGCAGTGTGTACATAGATCCAGACCAGGAGCAGTTGGAACAGCTGCGTGAGCTGTACCAGGCCAATGGGCGGCCTAAAGGTCATGCACTCAGTATCCAATAAGAAGGACCCGCTTTCCAAATCAGCGGGTCCTTTTCCTATCTCCTGTCATCCGAAGATGGAAACGCTCCTGCCAAGTGGACAGGAATTCCGCAGAACACCGTACGCCCAAGCGATTCTAGGTGCAATTAGTATTTGTTTTCTGCGGTTATTTTGACTGTAAGCCGGATTTTGTTCAATAAAATCCTTGCGTAAGTTGGGTAGGTGGATTATAATGGAGGGCAAGCAGTGAATCGCAATCCTCAAAATGCGTAGTATCCGGCAGGCGAAGACCGTATCCGCCTGAAAATCCATGTGGAATTGCCGTTAAGGCGGGCAAGTTCTCCCGCCCCTGCTCAGCCGTTATTAGGTATTGGAATCCAGTTATAAGCAAGGGGTGAGAATCAAATGAATGCACAACTTCTCCAACAGATTTGGGGAGCCCAAGACACCGCCTACGACCTTATGAGCAAATATGATTCCCTTCCGCATTATTATGGCCGTGTCGTACTGTATCAGGCGGAGGCCTACATTGTGGATCTGATCGGACATCATCCGGGCATTACAGTTACTCAAATAGGGGAAATTTTGAACAAAACAACCAGCGCATGTTCCCAAATAGTGCGGAAGCTGAAATCGAAAGGTTTTGTGGAACAAATCCGGAACCCTGGCAACAACCGGCTTTACAACTTGGAACTGACCAAAGAGGGGGCGGAGGTCTTTCAAGCCCATATCAAGTTCAATCAGGAATGTCAAAAGAAGACTTTTGATCGTTTACAGAACTTTACAGACGAAGAACTGATGATTCATCTGCGGGTCCAGCAGAAACTAAACGAGGCGTATCGGGATGATGTGAGGCGAAGCAGGGAACAGTTTGCGAAGATATAATAAGGTCAAAGGGGCCAGACGGGGGACACCGTCTGGCCCCTTTGTGATAATGTTACAAAATTAGATGTTTTGAATTGTGCATTAAAAATAAAGTATCTTTATTGAATGAAAATATCTTGATTATTTTGAATAAAGATAGTATTATAAATATGCTTGATCATTAAGCTACAACTTTAAGGGAGATGCAACAGCAATATGCTTGATCATTGAGCCGTAACTTTAAGGGAGAAGGAGGTTATTGAATGAGTAAACCAATCATCGGCATTTTGAGGAGCAGGGCAGACTATTCTGGTCCAGTGGCACCCGGAGGCGCTTTTGGATGCAGAGCCCGGAATGTTTAGGCTGTTTGAGGACTTGGTCGACAGAGGTATTAGAAACAATCAAGAACCTGTATGCACAACCTCAAACGCCGCCGAATTTCAGAGAATATGAACGAATGGAGGGATAAAACGTGAAATACAATTTTGATGAAATCATTGACCGTCAGGGGACACAGTCCGCAAAATACCAGATGCTTCCGGACGGGACGCCAGAGGGAGCTCTTTCGCTCTGGGTGGCAGATATGGACTTTCGGTGTGCAGAGCCAATCATAAAGGCGCTGCATGACCGCGTGGAGCACGGAATCTTTGGCTACAGTTTGTACAAACTTTCTGAGGTGAAGAGCACAGTAGTAGGCTGGTACAAGAAACGTTTTGACTGGGATGTGGAAGAGAAAAACGTATTCTTCAGCCCGGGTATTATTCCGGCGCTCAGTGCACTGATTCAGCTGTTGTCCAAGGAAGGGGACGGAATTATCATCCAACCTCCGGTATACTTCCCATTTGCAGGAAAAATTGGCGTCAACCGCCGTGTGGTTGCAAACAGTCCGCTGATTCGTGTGGACGGGGATTATGTGATGGACTACGAGACGCTGGAAGAAAAATTTGCCGATCCGAAGAATGTTGGCATGATCCTTTGCAGTCCGCACAATCCAGTTGGCCGTGTATGGAGCGAAGATGAACTGCGCCGTTTGGTTGAAATCGCAAAGAAATACGACAAATGGATTCTTTCCGATGAAATTCATTTTGACCTCGTCCGCAAGGGGGTCAAGCATACCCCGCTGTTAAAAATCTGCCCGGAATATGCGGACAAAGTCGTTGTATGCACCGCGCCGAGCAAGACCTTTAATCTGGCTGGTATGCAGATTTCCAACATTGTCATCCATGACCCGGAACTTCAGGAAAAGTGGCTGGGTCTGGTGGACGATTGCTGGGGAATGATGATGCCCAATGCAATGGGGGTCACCGCGATGATGGCCGCTTATACACAGGGCGAAGAGTGGCTGGACCAGGTCATCGCGTATATTGATGAAAATATGAAAGCAGCCTGTGCGTATGTAAAGGAAAATCTGCCGAAGGCCCGCATGGATTATCCGGAAGGAACCTACCTGCTTTGGCTCGACTTGAGTGAATACTGCGGCGATCCGGAAAAACTGGCCGAAATAATGCTGAAAAAAGCAAAAGTTGTCCTGGATGACGGCTATATCTTCGGACCGGAAGGCAATGGGTTTGAGCGAATCAATGTGGCGTGCCCGCGCAGTATTCTGATGGACTGCCTCGAGCGTATAAAAACGGCATTGGTAGGAGCCTGATTCGGCAGGAAACAATGGTAGAAAGATTTTATAGGGGGAACCTAAAATGGGACAAGAAAAGAAGAAAAAAGACATTAGCATGTGGACCACAATTGTTGTCGTTATAGCGGTTGTTTACATCCTTTCCCTGCTTTTGCCGTCCGGTTCTTACCAGCGTTCGGAGAATGGCATGGCAATACCTGGCACTTATGAGGTCGTTGAAAAAGTGTTCCTTTCTCCGCTTGATGTTATTATGAAGGTTGGCGATCAGGCGTACAACACATTCGGCAAGCTGTTTGTTACCTTGATGATTATGGGCGGTTTGATGGGGGTTACTAATTCGACCGGCGTTCTGGACAAGGCGCTTGCAAACATGATTCGCAAGTTCCGGAATATGGCGCTTCTGATTATCCCGGTCTATGTGTTTATGACTGGCGTATTGGGCGCAATGGGTTCTATGATTTCCACGGTTGTATTATTTGTTCCATTGGGGCTATCCATTGCGAAACAGCTGAGAGCAGACCGGGCATTTGCAGTCGGTCTAGTCATCTGCGGTTCTTTTACAGCGTTTATGTCTTCCCCGATCAATATGCTGACATGCGTGCTTGGTCAGACAATCGCCGGGATTCCAGAATACTCCGGCGCAGGACTTCGTACCGTTGTTACCGTGATCAATCTGTGCATTGTGTCTGGATTCTTAATGGTATGGGTAAAACGCTGCCAGAAGGATCCGTCCGTCTATGAGAGAAACTTCGGCAGTGAAGAGATCGGCGACGGAATGGATAATATTCAAGAATACAGCCCGCTGACTATAAAAGAAATTGTGATTTTAATCGTGTTCTTCGGAACCTTCATTTTCTTCGCAGTGGGCGGTGTGGCGCTGGATCTCAGCATGCTGCCGCTGGCGTCGATTGTGCTGCCGATCGTAATTGCAATTGGTTTCCTGGGCGGCTATGATCTGGATGGAACCATGAACCAGTTTGTAAAAGGCACTGCGGGCATGGTCGGCGTTATGCTCTTCATGATTTTTGCTTGCTACATGAATGTAATCTTGAACAACTCTGGTATCCTTGACACGATTGTATACTATCTCTCCATGCCGTTAAGCTATTTAAGCGGCAGTCTGGCAGCGATTGGTATGTTCATTGCAAACGCAATTATCAATGTCTTCATCAACTCTGGTTCTGGGCAGACGACCGTAATGATGCCTATTATGGCTCCGCTGGCAGACGTACTTGGCGTATCCCGTCAGATGGCGGTCCTCGCTCTTCAGTACGGTGACGGCTTTACAAACCTTCTTGCTCCGACCAGTGTAAACCTGATGGCATGTCTTGCCGCTGCAAAGATTGATTTAAGAGAGTGGTATAAGCTGTGTGTTCCATGCTATGCCCTCCTTGCGATTGTATTGATGGCTTCAATCTTTATTGGCACAGCGATCGGCTACTAAGGCTCCATCCCCGATATATGCGGGCAGCGCAGGGACCATTCTGGTCCCTGCGCTGTTCAGTTTGTTCTAAAATGAGGAAACAGGTCCCTGTGACAGGAGTGGCAATGCTTCCCGCGTGTCTGCTTTTTGGGCCGGAGGAAACTGGCTTTTCTTCCCCGCCGGATATAGACGCTGTGTTTGGCTCAACGGTTTTTAAAGGTGGTTATTTTCTCCTTATTGACAAAGGCCCGCATAGCGTCCTTCTGGTCCTCGGTGGCGAAGCACAGGCCGAAAGCTTCAGCCTCAAAGGCCGCACCGGTTGCCATATCGGTCTGCATCCCGCGGCGGATAGCGGCCTTGGACTGGCGGACGGCCACTTGGGCGTTGGCAGCGATGGCATTTGCCAGTTCGATGGCCTTGTCCATCAGTTCCTCGGCAGGATAAACGTGGCTGACCAGACCGATGCGCTGAGCCTCCTCCGCCTTGATGGTCTTGGCAGTCAGAATCAGTTCCATAGCATTGGAAACGCCCACGATGCGAGCCAGCCGCTGGGTGCCGCCAAAGCCGGGTGTGATGCCAAGGCCCACCTCGGGCTGGCCGAATTTGGCCTTTTCGCTGGCTAAACGGATATCGCAGGACATGGACAGTTCGCATCCGCCGCCCAGAGCAAAGCCGTTCACTGCGGCAATCGTGGGTTTGGACAGGTTCTCCAGCTTCAAGAATACGCCGTTGCCGTAAGCTCCGAAAGCCTTGCCCTCCACCGCAGTGAAGCCGGACATCTGGCCGATATCCGCGCCTGCCACGAAGGACCGGCCCGCCCCGGTAACCACCGCGAC
>OFGQ01001731.1_pt1 | contig 13764 bp, 20 predicted proteins | sample 1521791 | NCBI WGS metagenome assembly OFGQ01 (sample SAMEA3504116, study PRJEB24116) | mouse gut metagenome | biome: mouse gut; feature: mouse-associated habitat; material: faeces | place: Denmark | collected 2011 | reverse complement strand
CCCGCTCCCGGCTGCGGCATGGCCTTTTTCATGTAGGCATAGCCGGGGACGTTCTTTTGCATGATGCGGTCAATCGGCTTCACTGTTTTTCCCCTTTCTTTTTGGGCGGCACTTTGGGCAAAACCACCCACGTTTCCCAACCTGCCACCCATCATTCCTTGCCATCAGTGTTGCTATAGAGATGGAAACAGAATGGTTTATCCACGAATGTGTAACGCCGCACTTGTCACAGCAGAAATACACGTTATACGCCATTTTCTGCCCCTTCCTGCGGCTCCACGTCCGCCCCGCACCGCACCGCCAGCCGCCGCAGTTTGCTTTTTCGGTACGCTGCCACGGCTTTCGCACAATCATGCAGCACCTTCATTTGTTCCAGCATGATTTCCACGTCCGCAATTTCTTCCGCGATCTGTTCCCGGTTGTCCCTCCCTCTGGCGGCCTTGCACAATTCCTTTTGCAGTTCCGCCATTTCCTCAAATACCATAAGCGTTTGAGCGTCCGCGCCCCAGGCGGCCAGGGCGGCGCGGTAAATCTTCTGTTCATCCATTCTGCACCGCTCCTTCCCGCTGCGGCCCGTCCACCAGGTTTACCAGCTTCCCGCTGTTGTCCAATTCATAGACAAAGCGCACCTTCATTTCCTTCATGGAGTGAAGCGCCACAATGTCCGTGATCGTGTGTTCCCGCCCGGCTTCATCCCGGATCTTGTCCCCCAGTTCAAACGGGCAACGGGCGTTAAATGCCGCGAACTTCACCGCCTTTCACCCCCTACAATTCGCATGAATTGAAACATAAACGCTTCATCTTCCAGCATTTTTACGTTTCCGTCTTCGTTCAAAACCAGCACCATTAAAAGTTTAGGTTCACTTTCGCCCGTTTCTCTCCGTGCTTTTTCCTCAAATTCGCATACCATTTCCAGGGCGTTATAAACCCTTTCTTTGTAAACAACTTTGAAGCCGCGCATATCGGTTCCCATGTTTATACTCCTCCCGCTCTTTCCACAAAGTATTTTGCGAACACGTTCCCCATATCGTCCAATGTCGTACAGGCGGAATAATCAGCACCGCCCAGCGCCGCTTCCAGCGTGGTTTTCAGAAAAGCCGCATGCTTTTCTTCCGGCTCCCGGCGTATGATCTCAAACAGGCGGTTTGCCGTTATCACCCCCACAACCGTTTGCAGGGCCGTTTCCAGCCGTTCAATTTCTGCGGCTTCTCCCACCGCCCGTTCTACTTCCCGGCCTAAATCCTGTAACTGCTTTTCTATCACGGCTGCCGTTGTCGGTGTCCAGTCCGCCACGTCCGGGTGAAGCGGGTCAAGGAACATACACGCCCCGTTGAAGCGCACCCGGTACGGTTCCAGGTCTTCCGCCGTCATGTATTTGTGCCCGTAGATTTCCTGCATGGAGCGCCAGACGGGCCAGGGGATAAATGCGTATACGTCCCCGATCCCGGCGCACACGCCCGCTTTTGCCCCGGCTTTCCAGTGCTGTTCCAGGCTGTCCCACTGTTCTGCCGTCAGTACGGTTTGCGCCAGCTTGTCCGTGCTGGTGTACTTTGCTTCAAAGCAGATGGAGCGCCCGCCGGACAGCGTGCCCATGAAGTCCGGCTGTGCGTGGGCAATGAAGCGGCCCTTAAATATGCCCCGGTCTTTCTTTTCCAGCACCATAAACGGTTCCGGCATTTTCTCCACGTATGCGATCCCCTTCTGCTTGTAGACGGCGCACGCGGTCTTTATGAAGCCCTCAAAGAAATGCCCCTGGGCATTGTTCTTCTTGCCCTTCCAGCTGTCCAGCGCCTTTTTTCTCTGCTGTTCGTTCATGCCTGCGGCCCTCCTTTTTCATCGAACCAGGTTGCTTCCATGTCCGCAAGATGCAGATGCAGGGCAAGCGGGCATTTCTCCCACGCCTGGGACAAGCTGCGGCCCGCGCCCGCTCGACTGTCAAAAGCGCCCATGTGCCAGGAAATAGCCGTGATTTCTTCATCCGTCAACGGCATATGCCGCAGAATCAGGATCACGGACTTTTCCCCGTGGCCGATCGGGAATTGCTCATTGTGGCGGTATCCGTCTTCCGTCTTTTCGTACAGATGGATCTTGCACACGTCATGAAGCAGGGCGGCAATAGTCAGCGTGTCCATATCCGCCGCCGGGCAACGCTTCACCAGCCGCCGAAACACATTCAAGGAATGTTCCAGCAGGCCGCCCGCATAGGCTCCATGATATTTTGTGCTGGCCGGGGCCGCGTAGAAGTCCGTGCTTTCCAGCCATTCCAGCAGGCTTTGCACGCCGTCCCGCTCCACAAATGACAGCAGGTGTATAAATTCCTGCTTCTGTTCCTCCATGTCCGGGTAGCGGCTCATTTCCCGCAGAAAACCCTCATCTTTCCCGTTCAGCTTCCCACAATCCGCAAAAGAGAAGTTTTTTCCCATCTTGTGCGCCCGCTCGATCTCATAGCGCATACCCTCCGAAATTCCATAGCGCCCGCCGATCATGATACATTCGCACGGTTCCAGCAGATGCAGGCCCGCTTCCATCCCCAGAGCGCGTTCCTCCAGGTTCCGATCGTCAAGGGCTTGCGTTATGTACAGATGCGGCGTAATAGGCGTGTAGCCCTTCACAATCGCCGCACGGGTCAGCGCTGCGGCATACTTTGCGTTTCGCTCTGTATCCCCTCTGTATGGGCTACAGATATAGCACAGTTTTCCTTCCATTGGTGTTACCCCTCCATTTCAAGCATTGTCTGTTCCGGCCCCGCCGCCGCTGCGGCGATCCGGTCTTCCGCCATTTTCTTATATTCCGGGTTCAGTTCCACGCCTATAAAGTCACGCCCCAGGCGCTTTGCCACTACCCCCGTTGTCCCGCTCCCCGCGAACGGGTCAAGCACCATTCCACCAGGCGGGCTTCCGGCCAGCACGCACGGTTCCACCAGTTTTTCCGGGAACGTGGCAAAGTGTGCGCCCTTAAAGCCTGCCGTGGCCACGCTCCATACATCCCGTTTGTTTCTGTATGGCTTTGGCTGATAGGCTTTCCCGCTCTTTGTGCGGGTTTCTTCTTCCTTGCTGTCCCCATACTTTCTTCCGCCGAAAAAGATTTCCTGCTGCCCTGCGCACGCAAGGTAACGCTTTGTGCTTTCCCCTGTTACTGGTTCGCTGATCGCCGCCGCGTCAAAGTAATATCTTGCAGACTTTGACAGCAGGAATATATATTCATGGCTTTTTACGCACCTGTCCCGGACGTTTTCCGGCATCGGGTTTGTTTTGTGCCATATAATATCCTGCCGCAAATACCAGCCGTCTTTTTGCAGGGCAAATGCCAAAAGCCACGGTATCCCGATCAGGTCTTTCCGCTTGTACCCGCTCGGCACTTTCTTTTCTGTGTGTCCCTGGCTATTCCGCGTGTTTGTTGGCGGCTGCGGCCCGGAACTTGTGGCGTAGCTGTCCCCAATATTGATCCACAATGTCCCATCCGCCCGCAGAACGCGCCATACTTTCCGGAATACTTTAACCAGCCGTTCTATGTACTGTTCCGGCGTTTCCTCCATCCCGATTTGTCCCGGCGCTCCATAGTTCCGCAAATTGTAATACGGCGGGGAAGTAATGCAGGTGTTGACGCTTTCCGGCTCTATGCTTTTCAGCACTTCCAGCGCGTCCCCGCACAGAATAATTTCCATACGTCTTCAACCCCTCACATTTTCGGCCCACGGAAGATCGCCAGCATGGACGGGAAGGGGGCCGGGTCTTTCCCGCCGCCGAACTTCAAGCGCCCCTTTATGAAGCGCACTTCCGCCCGGTTCAAAATGAAGTGGTGAAAATAGGTCGTATCCGTGCGGGCCGGGATCAGAAGCACCACGATCGTTCCGTCTTTGCACCCTTCCCGGTAACACTTTTCAACCCATTTGTACAGCACCCGGCCATAGGGCGGATTGCAAAAGACACGTTCACCCCCCCAGTCCTGGGCCAGCCCGTCTTCCGCTTCCGTGAAATACTTTTCGCACTTGTGGTTTTCATCGTTCGCGCACGGGTCAAGCGTGAAATTAAATTCAGCGTCCAGGCTGTCAAAGAAGTCCTGCGGCGTGGCCCATACGCCCGTTGCGCTGCTGAACATTACTTCTTTATTCACGTTTCTTCCGTCCTTTCTTCCGGTTTTTCAACTTTTTCTCCGGCTTTTTCCACATCTTCAAATAAATATGCCAACCTGTTTCTTCGTAATATTCCGGCTTCACTTCCACGATCGTGTAGCCGGGGAACTGCTTCTGGAAGAAGTCCTGCCCTTGATCGTTTGACTTTGCCAGGGCTTCAACCTTCTTTTTCGTGTGCTTGTGGTCTGCGGGCGGCTGTTCCACTGGCCGTATAAGGTTCCGGGAACTACTCCACCGCTTTTTCCCTTTCGGGTTCTTCAAAACGTACTTGCAAAGGGCTTCAATGCCGTTTTCGTTGGTCTGGATGCGGTCAGCGTTGGCGTAGCCCATCCGCTCCACTGTATCCCCGTAACTGTGATCCGCGTCATACTTCCGCCAGTTGATCCGTTCCGCCGTCCACATCATTTCCACTTCGTCCCGGTCAAGCCCGGCGTTCATAATGACATGGTGGTGGATGCGGACGGGGCGGCCCGTGTGGTCTGGATCGTCCTTTGCGTATCCGTATTCTGTGACAAGGATATATTTCAGCGGCGGAAGCCCTAACTTCTTCCTGCGGTACGCTACGCGGTTCAAATAGTTACCGATCCGCCGCTCTGCTTCCTCCACCGTCCTGGGAAGGTGCTTTGCGCTGTACGTAAGTGTAACGTGAAGATCCCCTGCTCCGAAATTCCCGTTGCCCAGTTGGACAAGGTAGCGTTTTGAATTTTTTTCGTTCAAGTCCTTTTGCTTTGGTTCTGATACCCGTTGACGCTTCCGGCGCTTCCCTCTCACGGCCCGTTCCGCGCTGTCCGTGCGGGGGATAATGTCCACTTCCCTATAGCGCCCGCAGTCAACCTTCTTTTCCCTGTAAAACATGATCCGGCCCCTTCTGGCTGCGCTGCCGCGCTGGCTGGCCTGGGGTCATACTTTCCCTTGATCCGCTATTCCCATATATTGACAGCTTCCAGGCTTTCCCCGGAAAGTTAATACCCCATACAAGCCCGTAACGCGGGCGCAAAACCCGCAGAAATAAAGGCGCTTTCCGCCTTTTTACGCTTGCTTTTGTGCCGTCAATGTGGTATAATTTTTCTTGCAGAATTGTCTTTATATCACATCTTTGGCACGGCTTTGACTATGGCGGCAACCATAGTCAAAGCCTTTTCCTTTTACCGTTCTTCCGGCATTTCATATTCCGGCGGGAAGGTGCAACCGCCCAGCAGTCCGGTTTCTTCCAGGTACGCGCCGCTGTCCGCGTTCATGCAGAAATAGATCGTCCGGCCCGCGCTGTCTTCCAGGCTTTTACACCAATCGCACCCGGCACAATGGCAGATAATGTTCCCTAAATAGTCCCGCTCCGGTTCTTCCACATTTTCACCCCCTGCCCTTGATCTTGTCGTAGTCCTCGAACCGCTCACACGTCCAGAAGATCCGCCGATTGTTTACCCATCTTTGGAGATCCTTGTAAATCGGCGCGGCGTGTTCCCGGTCGTATACCATGACAAACGGGTTGAATTTCAGCCGCCGCAATGTGTAGATACGGTGTAAATCCTGTTCGATCGTGCTGCTGTAGTTGGTCAGGACAAAAACGCCCTTTGCCTGCGGCGATTTCCGGCGGTACAGTTCCCCGAACCGTCTAAAATCTTCTTCCAGGTCTTCTTCCGGGTTGTCCCACGCTAAATGCAGGTAGTCCATGCGGATCTTGTTCAGCGCCGCTATTTTGTCCGGCGTGGCAATCCTTACGTCTATGCCCTGGTTCAAGTCCACCACGGCCCCGGAATCCGCCAGCTGGCCCAGCAGGTCTTCCCATTCCGGGCAGGCTAAAATATTCGGGTCACATATCACGATCTTTTCTTGCCCCATCCAAAATTCCGCCAGATCGGCAACCTTCACGCTGCGGCGGCCCTCTTTTGCTGCTACATGGCAGAAGCCGCAACCACGCGGGCAACCCCTGGACAAGAAGCCGTAAGCCGTGTTCTTCGTCTGTTCCGGGTATAGGCTATAGTCCGGGTATATGTGTTCAATTTCCGGCGGCAACTGCTGATCCCGCTCCCCGTGGTATACCTCTTTCCCGGCTTCAAGCGTGATGCAGTATCCAGAACCGCCCCGGATCACTTCGTCCGCGTCTATCACGGCTTCATAGTCCGGCGTGAATGAAAATACCTTGCTTAGATACACCCGATCCATGTGCCCGGAAATAATGGGGCTGTACCATTCAACATGATCGCCCCGGCTCTTGTGCCAGGCTGACAGCTTCATAAGCGGCAAATTTGGGTAGTTGTGGCCGTCCACGTCCACAAGGCCGATCCTCATGGCCCCACCCCTTTCTAAAACAGGCTTGTTTGTCCTTCTTTTTCCCGCTCCGTCTCCTTCTTTTCTTCCCGCTCTTTATCACGCTTTGCCTTGCGTTCCGCGTCATACTTTGCCTTGAAGTCCCTATAGGCCCGCGTATACTCATACGCCCCGCCGAAAATTTTCTTTGCCGCCATTGCCAGCCCTGGATCAAGCTGTTCTGCGGCCTGCAATTCCATTTCAAATCTGCTGCCGAACGGACAGCAGGCGCACCCGGTACGCTTGAAGCCGTATTTTTCGTAAAGATCGGAATGGACAACGCCGCGCCGCTGGCAGTATAGTTCTTTGTCCGTGTCCGTGAAGTAAAACAGCGGGCGGAACTGGGCCGCTTCACTTTTGCTTGACGGTTCCGAAAAACAGCTGTTGTATGCCGTGGCTCTTGCGCCGCCCTCTGCTTTTCGTATGCCCACAATGTTGATTGTCGCTTTAATTTCCTTTATGTAGTCGTGGGCAACGTCCTTCTTTGCCCCCTTGCAGCACCCATCCGAAAAACCGATTTTTGGCGGGTTCGCAATCATAAATTCTTTCAAAAGACGGCACTTTTCAATGTTCATCCGGCTTCCCGGCCCAAAAGCGTTACACCACCAGCGCAAGGCCGCCTTGCAATTCGGGTATCTTGCATAAAGGATTTCAAACGGTTCATCTTCCCACTGGAAGCCGTGGGCCTGTAGGCGGCTTATGTATTGGCTTATCTGCTTTGACATAAACGGTTGCCCCCAGGTCTTGCACCCCAGCGGAACTGGCGTTTTTGCCTTTTTCTGCTCGATCGTTACCCCGTATTTTTCTTCCAGGAAGCCCAGGTGTTCTTTCGTGGCCGTGTATTCAATCCCCGTGTTGAACCATGCATAGTGAATTTCTGCAAACGGGTAATTTTTCGCCGGGTTCAACGCCTGGATCATATCCAGCATAACGTCACTGTCAGAACCGCCGGAAATGGATACCGCCGCCCGCGCCGATCTGAACATAAGGTTTGCGTGTAGCTTCCGAAACGCGCTATTTATGTTCGGGCACTCCTTTTCCGGGAACAGTTCAAGCATTTTTTCTAATTCTTCCATCGTTCCTACCTCCGCCGCCGAAAATCCGCCGCGTTCGGGCAGGTCTTCCAATGCGGCACAAAGCCCACTGGTGTTTCCTGTTTTGCTTCCTGCGTGGTCACTTCGTCCGGGCGGGCTGCCCGGCCTTTCAGCGTGTCCCCTTCGTCCGTGAAAAAGAGATCCTTTCCGTCCCCCTCAATCACGAAAACGGGTTCCGGGTCAATCGGCATCGACTTTCCCGCCGCCGTGCGTATCCAGTCAATTTCCCGCCCGCACCCTTTGCAAAGGCTCATTGTTTCGCTCCTTCCCACGGCTTCCATCCGTCTTCCCGCACCTGGAAAGCGTCCCCCAGCTGCACCGTGTCCGGGAAGTTTGCCTGCGTGGTCTTTATGGCGTACTTGTCAATTTCCGTGGCCCAGTACGCCGCCACGCTGGCCCCCAGCTTGTCCAGCGCCAGCCGCCCGCAACTCATACCGTCATACATAGACAGCACTTCCAGGGGCTTTTCCGTTATCCCTGGGCAGTAGGAAAGAATATGGGCTATAACGTCCACCGTCCAGCCGTTCCCCAGCTGTTTGTATGCCTGCGTATTGCTTACCGGGAATATGTAAGAATCCGGCACAGTTTGAAGCCGTTTACATTCTAAAATGGTTAGTTTTCTGATAATATAGAAGCCGTCCGCCAGCTTTACCGGGTATTGCTGGCCCTTGATCGTGATCCGCCCGCCTTGGACTTCGTAGATCACACGCCGCCGCCCCTCAATCTCTGCCACCATTTGCCCTTCTGCATCAAACGTTATCGGCACTTTGATCGCTCCGAAATTCGGATAAATCGGCACGGCATAAAGTCCGGTTTTGGCTCCATACCCGCCCGCTTCCCCTTGCAGGGTTACGGCCTTGCCGTCCGTGGAATATACCCGAAAAGGCTTGCTGTCGTGGTTCGTCCGTGTCCCGCTCTCTATGGTTCCGATCCGCATAGGTTCCGCCGCCATAGGCGCGGGAAAATGGTCATAGTCCAGCGCGTTTACTTCGTTCGTGTGAATATAGTTTGCTTTCAGCGTGTACGCCTTTTCTGTCAGCGGTATTCCGCTTTCCAGAATGTCCCGCACCACAACCCCGCGATCTTTCGGCTGCCGCACGCCTGGAATGTTTGTCCAGTAAACCCGTTTCCGGCTCTGGGCGGACACAAGCGCGGAATTTATCATGATCGGTTCCACTCCCAGTTCTGCCGTGATCCGCTCTTTTATCGCCGCCGAAATGCTGTTGTTGTTCTCATACAGGAAGTATTCCGGGCGGAACTTTTCCAGCGCTATTTTGTAGTTCTGGAACAGTTCCCAGCCTTGCCCTTCCGGCTCTGTTTCGCGCCCCTGCTTCTTTGCAATGCTCCAATGCGTGCAAGGGCTTCCGCCGATCGTCAGTTTCATGTTTTCCGCTCCTGTTTTTTCGTTCCTTCTTTTCCTGTTCCCATCAGCGGGCACCAGGCGGGCACATATGGCAGGAAGCGGCCCTTTACGCTTACTGAGTATCCCCGGCGCGGGCCGGGGCCGCCGCACCTATACATTGGCGGCAAGCCCTCCACGGTTTCCACCGTGATACAGCCGCACCCCTCGCACGTCCTGGAAAAGTCCGCGCCTATTCCGTGGTTTACCTTCTTCCGGCGCTCCATGCTCATTCCCCCGCCCTACAGGCCCAGAAGCCGCGCCGTTTCTTCAACCGTCCGGCGGCACTTCTCCACGCCCTCCCGCTCGATCCAGTTTTCTAGGGCTTCCCGCCCCTTTGCCCGGCTGTAAATATCTTCTTCCGCCTGGCACAGTTCCAGCGTGTCAGGGTAGAAGAACTGGACGATCCGGGCCGGGCCGCCGTTAAGGTCGATCGACATTTGGATCAATCTGCTGGAACTCCTATGGCTGCTGTCGCTGGCATCCGGGAAGATCCGCACGTCCAGGTTTCCGAACGTGATATGGAAGTATCCTTCCGGCATCCCCGGTTCACGCTCCAACCCCCGCGCCGTCCCCAGTTCCCGGACGGCCAGCGCCGCCGCCGTCTTCTTTGTCAGGCGGAAGCCGCCAGGGTAATACTTTTTAGGCATCGTGTCGCGCTCCTTCCTATGCACCGCCCGGCGCTGGTTCGTTTGCCGCTTCCGGCCACACACAAGCGGCCATCTTCTTAATGCAGTCCGCCATTCCGTAGGCTTCCGCTATGCTGGTCAGCTTTACAGTTTCGGTGCCGCCCGGCATGGAGATCGTCAACGCCCGTTCCGTGCCCGGTTTTGGTTCCGGATCAACGTCCAGCGCGTTCCCCGCTGCGTCAACGGTTATATTGAACGCGCACCCTTCCGGCATTTGCCATTTTCCCGCCAGAACCCCCCGCATAAGTTCCCATGCGCCCGGCGTGTTCGGTTCCGCTGGTATGCGTACCTCTTTGATCTCCCGCAGTTCGGAAAGAACGGAAATGGCAAATTCCAGCATTACCACATCAATTCCCCAGGCACGGCCCTTTATAAGCCCGTACTGCCGCCCCGCGTCCATGGAATCCCCGCTCCTGTAACGCTCCATTTCTTTACAGAAACTGCACAGATTTTGTAACCGCTCCACAGCATCCACCTTCACGCCGTCCGGCGCTGGATACTGCCCGTGAATGGGTGTATTTTCCAGCCGGAAGGACGCGCCCGGCCCCAGTTTCACCACGGGTTCCGGCCTTTCCGGCGGTTCCGGCTCCCCGTCTGCTTCCGGCTTCAACTGCACCGCCGCGCCGTCCCCGGTTGAAGTGTTCACGTTGAACACTGTCCCTTCTGGGAAGTTCCAGCGCGTTTTCCCTTCCAGAAAATCCCGCAGAAAGCCCAGTTTGTCCGCCGGGCCGCCCTGCGGAAGTTCCCTGCCGCCGTCCTGCATCAACCACCACAACGGGTTATTCCGCTGCGCATTGTGCGGGCAGTTTCCCCCGTCACAGTTCGCCGCCGTGCAATCCTTGCAGAACGTCCGGTGAAATTCCACGTCCCACGGCCCGCTTGCAATGGGCAGGGTTTCCAGGAACGCCCCCAGCGCTTCCGGCGTTGCCGTGATCCGTTCGTAGTTTGTCATGCTCTTTTCTCTCCTTCCTGCTTCCCGCTCCTGCGTCCGCGCCGCTCAAAAGACTGCTGAACGCGCAACTGGGCAAGATCCGCGCTGTAGCGCAACCGCTGGTTTTGCAGGCGGCTTCCGTCCTGCCCCCGCCGCAATTCAGAATAAATGGTGGACAGCGGGGCTTCCAGCTTGTCCGCGATCTCTTTTGCCTGTGCGCCATCATTCCACATCTTTTGAATGATGGTTCTTTCCTCATACGTGCGCATAGTGTAGCAAGCCATACCCTTTTCACCTTCTTTCTTCTGGCCGGGCGTGGCGCTTACGGCCCGCCCGGCTGTTTCCCTTCGTCCCGTTCCGTGGCTTCCAGTCTGGTTCCCGCGTACAGCTTCCCCAGGTTGATTTCCCCGGCCTGCGGCGGGGGCTGCTGGCCCCCTGCCGCTTCCGTGGCATCCGTGCCCGCCATTGTTTCCGGCGTGCCCAGGGCCGCTTCCCGGCCCTCGCTGGCGGCTTCCGCCGCCGTCCCTGCTTCCTGCTGGTTGTCTGCCCTTGTGCGGTATCTGTCCACGTCCGGCCCGTCTGGCTCTATGAAGCTGTCGTATTCCAGCCGCCGCCCGCACTCTGGGCACATGTCCGGCATATCTCCTGTTTCGTTGCACAGCAGTTCCATTCTGCACTTCCCGCACCGTGCAACCCCCAGATCGTCTGTGTAGACCAGCGCCGGGGCCGTGTCCCGCTCCATCATGTCCACCGCCACAGCCACCAGCGTTCCCGCGCTGGGCACTTCGTCCATTTCCGTTACATCACCGTATTTCCTGTAAAATTCCCGCAGTTCTTCCATGTGCCCCGCTTCTTCCGGTTGTTCATACTGGGCGGAATTGAAGCACTTTTTATACTCCCGCGCCGCGTTGATCACGTCCAGTTCATAGTTGTTGTTGATCTTGTTTATAATGTGGTAGAAGTCCCGCCCGCTTTTGATCTTGTCGATCAGATTGCAGATGCGCCGGAACTGTTCCTGCTGATCTGCGTCCATCCAGGTTACCCCGACGGTTTCCGCTATCCGGGCCGCTTCCTGCTTGTGCTGGTATTCCACCGTGCCGGGGATTTCCGCCCTATAGGTTTCTTTCCAGTCCCCTTCCGGCTGCTGGTACAGGTCTTCAAAGCGGATTTCCGTTTCCCCGTCACAGGGCTGCGCGTCCTCTCCGTATTCCAGGCGGTAGCTGTCAATCAGGCCGTTTACATCGTAGGTAACAAAAATGTGAATCTTGTTGAAGTCTTCAGCCCAGATGCTATACCCGCAAGAATCGCTGTAAATGATCGCCGCGCACGCCGCCTGTTTTGGCATTTCCTTCACGTTGATTTCCTCATAGGGGAAGATCCCGAAATAGCCGCCGTTCTTCGTGTACAGGCTGGCGCTGGTGTCTTCGTCACAGCACAGTTGCTGGGTCTTGTCGCTGCGGTCACGGGCTACGGGGTTCTTGTAGTCGTCCGCCGCGCTGTACCACTCCACCGCGCCCCAGCCTGGCTTCGTAGCCATACGGTACATTTCCGTTTTGCTGGCAAACTTATAAACCGGGACACTGGCAACCGCCGTTACGAAATACCGGGTTTCATCCTTCTTTTTCATGGTGGAATCCTCCTTTAAGGTATAAAAAAATTAGCTTGCTGGTAGCAAGCTAACTGGTGCTTGTTCCCTGCAAACTAATAGTAACGGCTGCCGTTTCCCGTCTATTTCACAAAACAAGTTGAACCTCGGGGCGGCCCATGCTATAATAGAACACCTATCGAAAATCGGAAGACGGAGGAATCCGCATGACAGACCTACAGGACAAGCAGACGCGCCCCACCCTGGAGGAGATCGGGGCGTACGTCAGAAACCCCCTCTTTGCCCGCTTCTGCGGGGAAATCCAGGAGACCCACCAGTGCGCGGAGAAGATCGAGTACAGCGCGTGCAGTCTGGCCCCGGGCTGGAACGTGAAGTTCAAAAAGGCGGGAAAGACCCTGTGCACCATCTACCCCCACGAGCAGTATTTCACGGCCATGGTGGTGGTGGGCCGGAAGGAAAAGGCGGCCGTCGAGGCCCTGCTGCCCTCCTGTGCGCCGGCCCTTCGGGAGCTGTACCGGGAGACCCGGGAGGGGAACGGACAGCGGTGGCTGATGATCGACCTGGAGGACGAGGGGCCCCTCTACCGCGACGCGCTCCGCCTCATCCAGCTCCGCAGGAGCGCCGTTTGACCCGCTGCGGCGAAATTCCCTTGCTATTGTCCCATAAATTTGTTAAACTATAGCAAGCTTCAGAATTCATGGCAAAAAAGGAGGGGAGGAGAAAGCGTGCAGGGCAAGGCGGAGGACGCAGACGGGCTGACGCCCGTCAAGGACGACAACGCAGCCATGTGCGCTTTGTACCCCCGAGCTTTTGCCAGAAATTCTGATGATTGCTATAGAGAAAAGTAGACGCAACCGGAGGAACCTATGGCATCTGAAAAAGCAAAAAACTACGGCAACCAGTCCATCAGCGCCCTGAAGGGGGCGGACCGTGTCCGGAAGCGGCCCGGGGTCATCTTCGGCTCCGACGGGCTGGAGGGCTGTGAGCACGCCGTTTTTGAGATCCTCTCCAACTCCATCGACGAGGCCCGGGAGGGCCACGGCCGCCTCATCACCGTCACCCGCTTCCTGGACCACAGCGTGGAGGTGGAGGACCAGGGCCGGGGCTGTCCGGTGGACTGGAACGAGAAGGAGAAGCGGTGGAACTGGGAGCTGGTGTTCTGCGAGCTCTACGCCGGCGGCAAGTACGGCAACAACGAGGGGGAGAACTACGAGTACTCCCTGGGCCTCAACGGCCTGGGCTCCTGTGCCACCCAGTACGCATCCGATTACATGGACGTGACCGTCTGGCGGGACGGCTTTGAGTACCAGCTCCACTTCAAAAAGGGTCAGATCACCGGCAAAAAGGGCCAGGAGCTGGAAAAAACGCCCCTGACCCGCCGGAAAACCGGCACCCGGACCCGGTGGCTGCCGGACCTGGAGGTGTTTACGGACATCGACATCCCCCCGGAGTACTTCGCGGGCGTGATGAAGCGGCAGGCGGTGGTCAACGCGGGCGTCACCTTCCGCCTGCGGGTGGAGACTGGGGCGGGGAAGTTCGAGACCACGGAGTTCCTCTATGACAACGGCATTTCCGACTATGTCCGTGAGCTGGCCGGGGAGGGGAC
>OFGQ01001720.1_pt1 | contig 13811 bp, 11 predicted proteins | sample 1521791 | NCBI WGS metagenome assembly OFGQ01 (sample SAMEA3504116, study PRJEB24116) | mouse gut metagenome | biome: mouse gut; feature: mouse-associated habitat; material: faeces | place: Denmark | collected 2011 | reverse complement strand
TCAGAGCCGGAACGGAAAAAAATTTGGCTCACCATGAAATTGCAGGAAAATATTCTGCACATTGTGATTAAAAATCCTGTAAAAGAAGATGTACCGATTCACAATCAAAATGTCCTCACCAGCAAGCAAAACAAAGAGCTGCACGGTTTGGGCATTGCCAATATGAAAACCATTGTGGACAAATATCGCGGCACCTTTGATATTCGCTGCAGCGAACAGCAGTTTATTTTAAACATTGTATTGGAGAATGAGTCGGCAAGATGATTATAACATGGACAAACTGGTTTTTAAAGATTTTATTAGAAGAACAGAAGATTCAAAAAGAGGAACTGGAGCTCTATCAGTATTGTGTACAAACTATGCTGTTCCAATGCTTCGTATATGGCTTGATCATCCTCCTGGCGGTCTGTATGGACTGTTTTGCGACCACACTTTTTTATTATCTTGGCTTTCTGCCGCTTCGTTACACCGCAGGTGGTTTTCATGCCCGCACACATAGAGGTTGTTTGCTGCTAAGCATAGGAATCTATTGGAGCTCCATGGTATTACTTGCTTGTTTGTCAACACAACTGGAGAAATACTTAGCAGCTGGTATGGGTATATCCATATTGCTGATTGTCTGGAAAACAGCGCCCATCGACCATGCCAATCGGCCTTTTCAAAAAGGCGAACTCGCGTATTTTCGCAGGAAAAGCTTACAGGCAATGTGCTTTGTAACGGCATGCAGTTTATTCATCAGCTTTTTATTCATCACCTGTTTATTCATCGCCTGTTCATCTGCATTTTTTCTGCTTTCCTGCCAATCAGCGATGTTCTTTTTGGTTTCCTTTGCGATTAATACCCGTGTTATATTCCAAGCTGTGCCATAACCTTTTCTGTAATAGAAGCGACCAGATCCTTATCTGCCTGCGGCGCTGCGCTTCCTGTGCTGCAATGACCGCCGCAGCTATGGCAGCTTGGTTTACCTGCCTTCTTATTCGGGCACAAATCTGCCGGATGTTTGCCGGTCATGCCGAACTGTCTACGGATTTCATACAATCTTTCCACCTGTGCCTGAGACAATTCCTTAGGTCCGCCGAGAACTTTTGACTGATATAATAAACGTGCATAAAACTCTACGGATTCCATTTTATGGTATGCCGCCAAAAGGGAATCGGCATATGCCAGCGCACCATGATTTTCCAAAAGCACTGCGTCATAATACTGCAAATATTTGGAAACCGCATCGGGAATTTCATTGGTGGAAGGCGTGCCGTATTCAGCGATCGGCACGCAGCCCAAAGAGATAACCGCTTCCGGCATAATGGGCTGTGTCAGCGGAATACCCGCGATCGCAAAGCTGGTAGCATACAGGGGATGAGCATGCACTACCGACTGTACATCCGGTCTTTCTTTATATACCCTCATATGCATCTTAATCTCGGAAGAGGGCTTAAAACCTTTGTTCGCCTGGATCACTTTGCCTTCCGCATCCACCTTGCAGATATATTCAGGCGTCATAAATCCCTTGCTCACACCAGTCGGCGTGCAAAGAAATTCGTTGTCGTTCAGTTTCACGGAAAAGTTACCGTCATTGGCTGCCACCATGCCCCGGTTGTAAACTCTCCTGCCAATTTCACACATTTCTTTCTTAATTTCATACTCATTCAGCATAATTCCCTTATCCTCCTTAGATTTATATGCAAAATATTGGTTTTCTGTTGTTTGTTCTTTCATAATACCACCAAAAACAACATAAGTCAACTTGTTTTTGTGTGGAATATGATTCAAAAATAAAGTTTTCATTGTATTACGAACTCAACAGATGTACAATAATTTTATTAAGAAAGCACACATAGGGAGGTGGGTTATGAATCAACATAAAAAAGAAAACCAATCAAAGAAAAAAATTACGGAAGAAATCTTACACCAGATCGGCGGAAGCGTCATTCTTGTACTGCTGCTCATAGCAGTTGTGGCAATCTGCATGGTGGGATGGCTCAGCCTTGCTTCCAAAAAATCCGAACTGATACAGGAATCCAAAGCGGCCGCAAACCAGCTGACTGGTTTTTTGGAGCAGTATACAAAAAGCACGGAACAGCTGGCCGGCAATCCCGAAATTAAAAGCCTGATGCTGGAGGAAGCATCCTTCGACGATTTCTGGCAATCCTCCAAAATGGATACTGTTATGGAAAATCTCGTAAACATTGCAAACACCGATACCGAAAACGTTATGGCAGTATGGATCTCCGATCTTGACGCAAGCACGCTGGCACAATCCGACGGCTTTAAAAGCGAAAAGGACTGGGATATTACAGGCCGGGGATGGTACGGATGCATTACGGAAAAGAAAACAGTCCTGACGGAGCCATATGTAGATTCCTCTACCGGAAAGATGATCTTAAGCGCGGCAGCCCCGGTTTATGACGATGCCACAGGAGATGTTCTCGGCGCGGTAGGCATGGACATCTCATTGGACCATATGACAGAAGTCATGAAAGAATATAAAATCGGCCGCAACGGATATACCCTGTTATTATCGGAAGGCGGCATCTTCCTTTATCATCCGCAGAGCGACATCGTACAGAAAAATATCAAGGATACGGATACGTCCCCAAACGTCGCTGACGCAATCCTGTCAAAGAACAGCGAATTTTTAAAATACAAAACAGGAGGCTCTGCAAAATACGGTTTCCTGCAGCATGCCGGAGACACCGGATATGTTGTGCTGAGCAGCCTCCCTGGATTGGAATATTACGAAACGCTGACGGCAATGATTTTTGCGCTGGTCATTATTTTCACAGTCGGTATTATACTGATCGCGGTTCGCATCAACAAAAGCGCCAAAAACATAACCAAACCGATTTTGGCCCTGAACCATACCGCACAGCAGCTTGCCGACGGAAACCTGGATGTCTCCCTTCATATAACAAGCGAAAATGAAATCGGCGAACTGGGCGAATCGATACAAAAGACGGTCAACCGTTTGAAAGAATATATCGCATACATAGATGAAACGGCGGAAACGCTCTCCCAAATCGCCGACGGCAAACTAAGCATCCACCTGAAACACGAATATTCCGGGGAATTCCAAAAAATAAAGACTGCCCTGCTTAATATTTCCGATTCGATGAACCAGGTTATGGTGGGAATCCATGAAAGTTCGGAAAGGGTATCCGTCGGAGCCGCCGAACTCGCCTCCGCTTCGCAAATGCTGGCAGAAGGAGCCGAACAGCAAGCCGCTGCCATCGAACAGCTGACAGCCACCACTACCACCGTCACGGAGCAGGTAGATAACAGCCGGACCGGAGCGGAAGTCTCCGCCAAAGCAACCTCACAGGCTGCTGCCATGATTGAGCAGAACCAGGGAAAAATGAAGCGTATGATAGATGCCATGAATGAGATCCACATTACTTCCCAGAAAGTCGTCGGGATCATCCAGACGATCGAAGACATTGCCTCCCAGACAAACCTTTTGTCGTTAAACGCTTCCATTGAAGCCGCCCGCGCCGGCGAAGCAGGAAAAGGCTTTGCCGTAGTTGCCGATGAAATCGGGAAACTCGCATTGGAAAGCTCCAAAGCAGCGAATAACACAAAAGAACTGATCGAAATCTCCATCAGGGAAATCAACAAAGGAAATGCGATTGCCGTTGATACCATGGACTCGCTCCAGGAATCCGTAAGCGCCATAAAACATGTCAATGAAATGATTCAGGAAACAGCGGCAGATGCGGCTGTCCAGGCAGAAAACATGAAGCAGCTCCAGATCGGCATTGAAGAGATCGCCCGCGGAATCCAGGATAATTCCGCCGCCTCCCAGGAAACTTCCGCCACTTCGGAAGAACTGGCTTCGCAGGCCGAGATATTAAATCAAATGGTAAAAAAATTCGAACTTTGTTAATAAATTCCCCGCAGTCTGCCTTGTATCATATGACAGACTGCGGGGCTTCTTTTTCATCCGCTTCCTTTTATCCGCCGGAGGCCTCTTTCCTCTTTTACGGATATTTCTTTTTTACTCTTCCGCTTGCTTCCGGCTGTCCACCATTTTTTTCAAAACTACGGTGAGAACTGCACCAACGACGCAGAATACGATCAATGTACTGAACATCATCTTATAACCTGCTTCAATTTCGTGGCTGTCCAGGATGCTTCCCCATACGGTCTGCAGAAAAGCATCGGGCAAAAAGCCGATCACGCTGATTACGCCGATCGCGGTTCCTATATATTTATCAGGAATACCGATCTCCGATACGGGTACAAAGTAGATCCCGCGCAGCGCGGACTGCATCAGTTTGATAGAGAAGCCGAGCGTAATAACTACATACAGCAGACTTGCTTTTCCCGGTACCGCTACAAATCCTGTCAAAAGAATGCCCATCAGGATAAAGCCGACCAGAATCACTTTTGAGCTGGATTTTGCCTTATCCACCAGCAAACCGCCCGCAACCGCTCCTCCGTTTGGAATCGCATATTCATTAATAATAGAAACCATCGCTGCAACGGAAACGCTCATTTTGAACACGCCCGTTAAATACGGAGCAAATTTGCCAAGGGTAATTCCTACCGAGTAGGCAAAGAAGATCACTCCGCCCGCAACCCATACTTTCGGCGATTTTAACACATATCCCAAACCATAGAACACCGAGTTTTCATTCTTCGTGTCCGCATCGTCCTGGCCGGGCAGCAGGAACAGGCTCGCCAGACCACACAGAATATATACGATGCTGTAAAAGATCAGAAGATTAGAGAATTTTTCTCCTGTCCCGTTAAAAATCACCAGTCCTACCGATGTGAAAATAAGGGACATCAACGAAAATCCTGCTTCCCGGAAACCGAACATTTTTCCCTGCTCGTCCTGGCTTCCCAACAGTTTTACCGCCTTCATCATCGCCGGCCAATAAGTAAATACCGTAGTGATCGACCAGAATGCCGAAACTGCCAGCAGCACGGCGTAAGGAGGAGCCGAAGCAAAAACAAAACCAGAAATACCGGTTCCGATCAGTGAAAATGTGATCAGATATTTATATTTGAATTTGTCCGCTACCATGCCCCCGAAGAAATAGCCGATCAGGTTCAGCGCCCCGTACAATGACATCAAATTCCCCATCTGCACATTAGAAAGTCCCATTTCCGCCATCATGCTGTCATAGTAAGAATATTGTATATACGGAAAAATATAAATGATTCCTCCTCCCAGACAGATCACGACCAGCAATAACCATTTGTTCATTTGTTTTCCTTTTCCCATCTGTTTATCTCCTTTTGCCGCGTTTTTCAAAAACATCTACAAACCAGTTCCAGAACGCCTCTACGTCAATATCTTCCGCACAGGTAATATTTTTCTCCTTATCAGGACATACATCCCGGAAATCCGCCACTGTCATTCCTCTCGTAATGGTTCCTTCCGTTTCCACATCCACGAAATATTTTTTCAATTTTAAAACCGAAGGATTTACGATAGCGCAGAATGCCACCACATCGTGCAAATTCGCCACATCATAGCCAAATTCTTTATTTCTCTTGATCATGAAATCCATCACCTGTACTGCCAGCTTCGCTTCCGGCGTTCCCGCCGCTTCCACTCTGTCCCTTGCCCAGATCGGAAGTTCCGTCTGAAGCGTGACATCCAGCCCTACCATGACCACATCCAATCCGCTGCGGAAAAGGATCTGTATCGCCTCCGGATCCACATAGGCATTGAATTCGGATGCCTGCGTCATATTTCCTCCTACCAGGCAGCCGCCCATAATATACACCCGCTTGATCAGCTTTGCAATGTCCGGGTATCTCTGGATCGCGATCGCCATATTGGTTTGGGGGCCGGTAGCCAGCACAACCAGTTCTCCCTCATGCGCCAGAGCCGCCTCATAAATAGTGTCCGCCGCATCTTTTTCATAAAATCCGCGTTCGGAATCCGGCACTATCACATCTCCCAGCCCTGTCTTTCCATGGGAAATGGCACAATGCAGTTCTCTTTTCAACGGCTTGTCTGCGCCTTTCGCCACCGGGATATCCGTATGGCCGAGCGCATCCACAATATTCAATGTGTTGGCTGCCGTCGCCTCGAGCGGAACATTTCCTGCCACCGCCGTAACCGCGCAGACATCCAGTATGTCGCGGTGCAGCAGGGCGGTAATAAGTGCCACCGCATCATCCGTCCCCGTATCAAAATCCATAACTATCGGTATTTTCTTCATTTCTTCCATCTCTGGTTCCTCCTCTTTTTCTTTTTTCTTTATGCATCACCGGGATACCTGGAAGGCTCCCGAAAATACCCCTTTCATTGCTGCTGTTCTCTTTTACCCTCCTTCCCCAAAGATCCTTTCTGCCGGGCTGTTTTTAGAAGAGAAATTCCTGAAAGCAACAGCAGCGCCGCCGCCGGAAGCCCTCCGATCACCGACATCATTTTGATTCCGGCCACTCCCTGAGAGCAAATGAGCAGAATCGCCATCCCGCCGATCAAGGCTCCCCATATCACTTTTACTATCTTCATTCCCCGGTCTTTCTCATCGCCAAGAAAACACAAATCCCCCAGTACATTCGTCGTAGAATCCGCTGCTGTCACTACTGACAAAACAACCGTAACGGCCAGCACCGGTATCAGCCATCTTCCGGCCGGCAGCGCCTTCAGCATTCCATACACCGCGCTTTCCATTCCCTGCAAGGCCATCTTTCCATGCAGATCCGTTCCGTGCAGCTGCTGATAAATGGACGTGCCTCCGAATATGCTGATCCAAAGGCCGGAACTTAACGCCCCTGCGCCCAGATTAATAACAATAAATTTTCTTACCGAATGCCCATAGGATACTTTCCCAAGAAACATTCCTGTAATCGGCGCCCATGCCATCCAGTTTGCAAAGGTGGCTATCGTCCAGAAATAGGACCAGTCGCTCCCCGACCCTGCGCCAATCATCAGGCTTCTCGTAAAAAAATTGTCCAGATAAATTCCAAAAGATTCCATAGCCAGTTGTACAATATACATGGTCGGCCCCGCCGCGAATACCAGCATCATCAAGCAAATAAGGAATACGGTATTGATATTGGAAATCCACTTAATCCCTTTCAGTACGCCGCTGCATGCCGATATGGTAAATATAATGGCAATGAACACTCCGATCAGTACCCATGCCATCCGGCTGCTTTCCTTTCCGCTGATTTCGCTCAGCCCTCCCGCAATGCTCAAAATCCCTTGCCCAAGGGAAGCGATCATACCCATGACCGTAGCGAATACACACATGGAATCGATGACCGCCGAACTCAACGGCCTGTCCGCCCGGGGCAGAACCCCCGATACGCAGGAAGAAAAACTGAACGCCTTTTTCTGGTTGTAAACCGCAACCGCGAACATCAACGCCGGTACACTGTATATCGCATAAGGAGTGATCGTCCAATGCATAAACATCGTTGTCATGGAAAACACGGAGGCTTCATAGCTTCCGGCCTCTATGCCCAGAAATCCCGGCGGTTCCATCAGATGGTATACCGGCTCCGACGATCCCCAGAAAATCAACCCCGCCGCGATCGTCGTACAAAGCACCACCGTAAACCAGCTCCCGGTTGACAACATCGGTTTTGCCTCTTCTCCTCCAATCCTCGTTTTTCCAAACCCGGAGAACAATACAATACCTGACACTACCACAAGAAACAGAGAAACCGCCAAATAAAACCACCCGAATCCTTGCTGGAAAAACCGGTTCACCGCGTCTAACACTTCATTGACCCTCTGCGGACTTACCATATAACAGGCAAGAAACATCAATATAATGATTACCGTAGGATAAAATACTGTCTTTCTAATCTTCAATCGTTCACCCCCAGCCTCCAGGCTCTGTTTACTCCTTTTCCATCTCGTTCCTCCATGGGATCGATGTCTGCGCCCCTTGTCTGGTAACAACAACCGACGATACCCGCTGGGCAAATGCCACCGCTTCCTCATACGTCTTTCCTTCGCAAAGAGCAACTACCAACGCCGCAATAAAACTGTCGCCTGCGGCCGTTGTATCCTTTATATTTACTTTATGTACCGGAAAATATTCTTCCTTTTCTTCATTGACCAGCAGACATCCCTTTTCCCCAAGCGTAACGATCACCGTTTCCACGCCCTTTTTGACCATGCTTCTTGCCGCTTCTTTTATTTCTTCCTGTGTCTTTGGCTTTTTTCCGGTCAAAATCTCCAATTCCGTTTCATTCGGCTTCAATATGGATATCCCTTTCCAAAATTCATCCTCCAGCCCCGCGACCGCCGGCGCCGGATCCAGCACTACTTTTTTTCCTTTTCGGATCGCCGTCTCTTTCACAAACCTTATGACATCCAAAGGGATTTCCATCTGCATAACGATATAGTCGCATTCGTCAATGCACGCCATCTCCTGTTCGATCATTTCCCGGTTTAACTCTCCGTTCGCCCCGGGAATCACTATGATCGAATTGTCCCCGCTGTCGTAAACGGAAACAAAAGCCTGGCCGGTAGGAATATTTCCCAATTTTCTGACTCCTTTTGTATCCACCCGGACGCTGCGGAGGTTCTGGCACAACTGTTCCCCATACACATCCTCTCCTACCGCCCCGAGCATTGTCACCGCGCCGCCCAGTTTTCCTGCCGCATAAGCCTGATTTGCTCCTTTACCGCCCGGCACCAGCCGCACACCTTCTCCAAGAACCGTTTCCCCGATTTGAGGCATCTCTTTTACACGAATCACAAAATCCATATTTAAACTGCCCAATACTACGATCTTTTTCACTTTTCCTATTCCCTTCTTAAATAATTTCTTTTATTTCCCTGTATTTTCTTTCCATTTCTTCTATATAGATACCGATTGTTTTTTTATCCGGCATCGCCTCCTGCACTCCGTATCTCGTAACAGTGATCCCGGCGGCATAGGTGGCATAGATAATGGAATAAACCAGTTCGTTTCCTTCGCTCAGAGAAAATGCCATAGCGCTAATGAAGGAATCCGCTCCTCCCGTCGAATCGATCGCCGTAAACGGCGCGCTCGGAAAATAAATGGAATGCGCTTTATTTTTCAGGTAAGAGCCCTGTTTCCCCAAGGTTACAATCACATTTTTCACCCCGTTTGCAAGCAGCCGGTCCGCCTTTTCTTCCAGAGGCATATTGCCGGGGCAAATCTGTTCCATCTCTTTTTCATTTGGCACCAGGTAATCGATCCCTTCCAGAATATCTTCTTCAATTTCCTCCAATGCGGAAGGCTTCAGTATCATTTCCGTCTGATTTTTCCGGCAATGTTTTTTTGCGGCGCGTATGGTTTCCATCGATATTTCCGAAGAAAGCAGACAATATTTAGCATTTTGAAAAACTTCGCCGTGCCTTTCCAACTGTGCCCCGTCCAAATTGCCGTTTGCTCCGCGGTATACAACAATGGTGTTTTCCCCTTCCCGGTCCAGATGGACGAATGCCTGGCCGCTGGATAACTGGTCGTCGAATTCCACTCCGTCCATATAGACTCCGCAATCCGACAATCCCTTAAACAGCAGTTTGCCATCCGCGTCTTTTCCAATCCTGCCGATCATATATGCCCTTCCCCCCAGCTTTCCTACGCCGACCGCCTGGTTTCCTCCCTTCCCTCCCGGCATGACCAGGATATTGTCCGCGATATGGGTTTCCCCGTTTACCGGAATGCGCACCCCCTCGATCACGTTATCAATGTTCATACTTCCTACCACTACAATTTTTCCGCCCCTCTGTCCCTCTTCGTTCTTTCGGATGCTGCCTCTTTTCTGAAGAACGGGAAAAAATTTCCTGGCGATCTCACACTCTTTTTTCTCCGTAATCATCTGTAATAAATGATGCACGGCGGAGGCGGTCATCTGCTGCAGGGGATATTTTACCGAAGCGATCCCTCCTGCCATATATTCCAGAATATCCTGTTCTTCCATGCAGACTATGGACAGCTCCTGCGGAGCCTGAATTCCTGTTTTTCCTGCATATTCCAAAACCATGCCGGCAATCTCCGAACTGCCGCATATCATTGCCGACACATTATCCGTCATGCAAAAGCCGGTTCCGTTTTTCCATAAATCCTCTCTGTCTTTTCCGAGATAGGATACCAGATCGCCCTCCGGCAGCTGCCGTTCCCTGAATACGGCCTCTATTCCGTTTAAAATATTCTGTTCCGATTGCTCCAAAATGCATCCGATTTTCCTATGTCCCGCTTCCAAAAGCGCTTCTGCCGCCAGCCGGCCGGCTTCATATTTGCGGAAATAAAAGGTATTCTGCTGCCGCTGGTCAAATTCTTCCGTCTCCGTGAAATATACCGCTTTGCAATTCTCAGGCACATGGGAAGCAGCCAGAGTCCCATTCACCAGCACCCCGATCACCCCGCGTTTCCAAAGCTGTTCCAGCGCTTCATCCAATACCTTTGCATCCATTTTCGATACCGTATAGACTACCAGGCGGTATCCGCGTTCCCGAAGCGCTTCTTCTATCATGGCAATCAATACGCCATAATAGCTGTTGTTTCCCGGAATAACCAATCCCACCAACCGGTTTGCCATTCCTTCTTTCATTCTATATTTCGCATAAGGGATGTAATTTTGCTCTTCTACAATTTTTAACACTCTTTTTCTGGTAGGTTCGCTGATATCGTTATCTTTTCCATTGATAATTTTTGATACCGTCGATACGGAAACCTTTGCCAGCTTTGCCACTTCCTGAATATTCATACCAACACCATCTACCTTTTTCATGTAAAAAGTATACAATTTGACAAATTGTATTTCAATAGTTCCAGTTTAGGAAAGTATTTTCCGACAATATATATAAATTTATACCGTTTACTAAAATACTTTCGTTGATTTTTTTGGGGATTTTTATGATAGTTTTGTTTATCCCATTTTGTATTTTACATATTATTCCAAAAACGGGCAGGAAAGATTCTCTTTCCTGCCCGCTTGGCTATATTATTTTAAAGCACAACCGGCGTGGTTTATGCCACGCCGGTTACATAAGCTAATTTTCTTTCTCCCAGGGCATCCTATCCCCTTCTTCCTTAAGATATTCCAGGATTTCCGCTATCCCTTCCTGCTTTTTGGAATCCACAAAAAATATTTTTTTGCATCCTGTAAGCCTTAGCCATCGTTCCGCCCTTTTGGGATCCGCATTTTCTTCATTGATCTTCGTCACGATGCCCACCACTTCCCGGTTTACCATACAGGTAATATTGGGCGGGTACAGCGAATACGGTTCCGTCGCCGATAAAAGCAGTCCGACGATATCCGCCTCATATGCATAAAGCGCCAGCGCATAGCCGAGCTGTTTCGTTTGTATATATTCCCCCGGAGTATCGATCACAACATCGAAATAATTAATATACTGGGTCTTGCGGTATTCGATGCGTTCTCCCTTTAACGCCTGTGTCAAGGTGGTTTTCCCGCTTTCGCTCCTGCCCATTAAAATAATTTTCTTCATTTCCTCACGCCGCGCCTCCCCGCCCGTTCATCGCAAGCCTCTGCGCTAGATGCGCTGCGCTAGGTGCGGGTAAACGGGCATATGGCAAATCCCATTTTCTCTTTCGTATATTCCAATACCGCTTTCAGGGAAGCCTCCGTCTCGGATACGGTTCCTGTAATAATAAGCGTTCCGCTGAACCTGTCCACAAAGCCAAGTTCAATGCCCGCCGCTTTTACCGCGATGTCCGCCGCAATCACAGCAGTCTCCGCCGGACTTATGGTCAGCACCCCAATAGCCGACCTGGAATAATCCACGCTCGGATCCAGGCCCAGTTTTTCGTATAGTACTTTATCCGGATTGGCGATCAGATGCGCGATCGTGATCTGTTTTCCCGGCACCAGCTCCTGGACGATCCTCGTCTTTCCCTCCGTTGATAAATTATCCGATATTCCGCTAAAACTTTCCTGCTTTCCCATCACTTTCTCCATTTCTTATCCGCCGATCTGGCATATCAGGCCGGACTCGGATTCCGCTGCCCTCTTTAACCTCTCCATATGCTCCGCCTTAGGGGGAACAATATCTTTCATCAAATATTCCCTGCCAAGGCCGTCGTACTTATCCTGCCCCAGCCTGTGGTAAGGCAGGAGATGTATTTTTTCTATATGATGCAATTCTTTCGCAAAGCGGGCAATGGCCCGGATCTCCTCCTCGCTGTCATTGAATGTGGGAATCACCGGTATCCGTATACTCAGCCTTGTCTGCCCGGAAGCTGCGAGCTGTCCGGAAGCTGCGAGCTTCCGGGCATTTTCCAGCATCAGTTCGTTGCTTTTCCCCGTAAATTCTTTATGTTTTGCAGGATCCATATGTTTGATATCCAGCAGATAATGATCTAAGTAAGGAAGAATGCTTTCGATCACTTCATATTTTGCACAGGCCATGCTTTCCATCGCCGTATTGATCCCATTCCCCTTCGCTGCCCGCAGCAGATCCCTGGCGAATTCCGGCTGGCAAAGGCTCTCGCCGCCTGACAAAGTCAATCCGCCGCCGGAACGGTAGTAATACGGCCGATCCTGCTCCACCGTTTTCATTACCTCATCCACTGTCACATCCCTTCCGATGATCTTCTCTTCTCCCGCCACAACCATCGTCTGGATCGGATACTCCTGCGACTCCGGGTTACAGCACCATCTGCACCGCAGCACACAGCCTTTCAGGAAAACAATCGTGCGGATGCCGTCCCCGTCATGGATAGAAAATTTTTGAATATCAAAAATACGTCCTTTCGTCTGCCTGTAAGCTTCCATTCCCATTCCTTTCCGTTTATGCGCCGAAGCCCTGTTCCGTCCTGTTAATGATATCATCCTGCAAGGAACGGGACAATGTGGTAAACAATGCGCTGTATCCGGCCACCCTTACCACCAGGTGTTTGTATTTTTCCGGATTTTTCTGCGCATCCAGCAAAGTTTCCCTGCTGACTACGTTAAACTGCATATGGCTTCCCTTCTGGTCGAAATACGCGCGGATCAGCGCCACAAATTTTTCCAGCCCTTCCCTTCCGCTCAAAGCCGACGGATGGAATTTCTGATTGAACAGCGTTCCGTTGGAAGCGATGTAGTGATCCAGCCTTGCTACGGAATTGGCCGCAGCGGTAGGGCCGTTTACATCCTTTCCGGCAGAAGGGGATACCCCGTCCGCCACCGGCGTACCCGCCAGCCTTCCGTCCGGCGTAGCTCCGGTCTGGGCTCCCAGCGGCACATTGGCCGATACCGGATACAATCCTGCCTGGAAAATACCGCCTCTCGGATTTCTGTATTCCTGCAGCGGCCTCGTATAAGTATAGGCCACATCTCTTGCAAAAGCATCTACTTCGGGAATATCGTTGCCGAATTTCGGAACCTGGTCGATCAGTTTCAGCAGCCGTTCTCCGTTTTCTTTTACCGACGGCATTTCGGAAGTTTCGATCACTGTCTTCATAATCGCCGCGATCTCCTTTTCCCCGATCTCCTGTCCGGCTGCTTTTAAACTCGCTGCAATCTGCGTCGTCATATCACCGACCATTTCTTTCGTCAGCCCTTTGCCGTAGTTGGTAGCCAACGCTTCTTTAAACTCTTTGAGAGTCGCCTTATGCTCATCGAATACAAGCGTCTTTATCGCATAGAGCGCGTCCGCCATATTGGCTACGCCAAAGCCCTGAGGACCGGTAAAGTTATATACGGCCCCGCCTTCCTGAACGGAAAGGCCCCGTTCCATACAATCGTCCACCATGCAGGAAAGAAACGGCAGGGGACATCTCTCGGCATGGGCAACATCGATGGCATTGTCCGCATTTACCAGCAGCTTGATCATATAATTCATCTGCTCCTTATAAGCATCGTAAAATTCTTCAAAATCTTTCATTTCTTCTACCGGCTTAGTGGCTGGCCCC
>OFGQ01001714.1_pt1 | contig 13838 bp, 9 predicted proteins | sample 1521791 | NCBI WGS metagenome assembly OFGQ01 (sample SAMEA3504116, study PRJEB24116) | mouse gut metagenome | biome: mouse gut; feature: mouse-associated habitat; material: faeces | place: Denmark | collected 2011 | reverse complement strand
GTCGCAAGCGGCAGCCATCCGTCGCGTCGGTACAGCCCCACCAGCACCGGCACGCTGAGCAGCAGCGACAGCAACGGCCACACCAGAACGGCCACATTGAAGCTTCCGCTGAAAGTAGCTATATACGCATTGATGACTGATCCCATAATCGAAAAGGGTACCACAAGAACAGCACGTCGCCTATCGCCAAAAACCAAGCACCCTCACTGCCCGATCAGCCTTTCACCCCTCACGCGCACTCGGCCTTGAGCCGAAGAGCATCATCGGGCTTGCAAGAAGCTGCTTTGATTTCTTTTAGCGATCTTGATTTGTTTTAGCGGCCTTGATTTCTTTTAGCATCCTTGATTTGTTTTAGCGCCCTTGAGCGGTTTGAGCGCAAGCGCCCTATGCGCCAGTCGTCGTGCCCCCGGATCACCGCATCAAATTTGTCCAAGATCTCGCCAGCTGGCCATACCGACACTGCAATCGCAGTGTCACAGCGACGCGACGAAGAAGTTGATGCCTATAACCGTGCTTCGGCATCGCGGGCGACCTCGCGAGGAGGCGCCCGAAGCTTTCGATCTGCGGCGGAATGGGTGGGGGCCAGATCTTCCAGCAAAATGCCAACGCTCAAACCGCATGGCACTGCCGACAACAAACTACCCGACAACTCCAACGCGAAACCGCAACGTTCCAAAGTATCCTTTGCGGGGAAAAGCCGCAGATCCGGAAAGCAGGCGAGCCCCTACAGCTCGACCGAGAAGACCTCCGTCTGGTTGACTAGGTCCAGCTCAAGCTGCAGCGCGGCAATCTCGTCCGCGACGGCGCGATAGTCCGCCTCCGCCCGAGCGACGTCGTAGTTCGCGTACCGATACTCGATGGGCCCGTTGCTGCTGCCGAAGTACCGGTTGCCCAGTCGCTCCTGGGGCTGACGCGAAGCGAGCGAGTTCAGGCGATCCTTGCGCCCCGACAGCTGCGCGAGCAGGATAAGGGCCTCGTCGATAGTGATGCCCCGCTCGGGCAGAACCGTCTGCATGTTGAATCGGTGCAGGGCGTGGCGAATGGCCCGCGCCTGCCCGTCGATCTGCGCGACCTTCTCACGCACGGCCCCGTAGTCGTAAGCAGGAGGCTCGGCTGCCTCCCCTTCCGCGAGCACGTAGGTGCTCACCTCCTGCTCGGTCCGCAGGAGCCGATCCTTCTCGTCCTGCAGCCTCCGCAGGTATTTGTTGGCACTAGCCGATGTGAATTCCACGCGACCACCTCTTTCTCGCGCCGATCATTCGATGGCCTCCACCATACCAGGCGCCAGCAGTCGCATTCAACAGTTCCACTAGTCCGATTTGAGATTGATACTTTCTTAACCAACAGCCATTTAAAGCGTACTCAAAAAGCTATTGATATCGGCACTGCTTTCTTGCCTTCTGATTTCATCCTCTCTCGCACGCACCAAAGCTTCGTGGGTCTCTCGCCTCTCTTTTTCGAGACGCTTCCTCATAACCTCATTTGCCCAATCAATAAAACGAGGCATCTCCTTGCAAGCATCTGCCAAATGCCCCCTATCTCCATGCGTATTTGGAACCAGAATCTTATCGCCATTCACCGTAAACCGCTGAGGGTCTAAGAAAAACCCATCTGTGGAAAAACTCGTAACGCCCATGTATGATCTAAAAGCTTGTTCCCAATCTGCGCCGGGACTCATGTTCAATTTGAAAACCAAGTTGGGCTCAATCCATTCCTTGCTCACAATTGAAATCTCAAATGGCTCCGGAACGCAAGCCTCAAATTCCAAAACTTCATCCTCTATCTTTTCAATATTCTTTCGCGCTTCAATATCCGCAAGCAGAATCGGAATACCTTCGTAACGACTGTCTTGATTTTGAGAAATCATTCTTGCAACGATGGGATCAAGATACGAAAACCGCTCCGATGCACCTGCGATTTCGGCATAGCCAGTTCCTTGAGGAACTGCACCGGTAAACAATTCATTGATTATTAATCCGAACGCATATTGGTCTGCGCGGTGATCAATCACACCATCGGCGATGCGTTGCTCGGGTGCAGCATATTTGAAGTTGGCAAGCCTTTCTGCGCGAGTTGTTTGCAGCGTTAAACCGGGCAGATCTTGATTGATATGGGCAACACCAAAATCAGCTAGCACTAATCGATTTGCATCCTTGTCTAAAAGAATGTTCTCCGGCTTTATGTCCCTGTGAACATGACCGTCGTTATAAAAGCTCTCCAATGAACTGAGAAGCGCGAGAAGCATACGTAAAATGGAAGCACGCTCAATTTTGGGGCTTTCCATCAGCTTTCTTAGGCTATTGTCATAAAGGGGCATCACATAAAACGGCCTCTTAAGTTCACCCTCCTGCTTGAATCCTTGATCAACAACCTTCACCAATGGCGCATCAGTAACTCGTTCGCAGAACGCCATCTCCCTAAGAAAGCGCTTCATCTTCTTGCCATTAGCGCAAGACTGACTATTCAGTATCTTGAGCGCAAAAGACTCGCCATCGTCGCGCTCAACAAGAAACACATTCCCCGCTCCGCCGTTTCCCAGAGAGTGCTTCTTCTCGTATGAATGCCTAGTTGTTTCAAAGCGACGCAACGAGTTTGAAGCGCCTGTCTCCTGACCGGCCATACGCACATCGTCTTCCACCAAATACGCAATCGCATGAATTCGCTCTATCGCCGCGCTAACCGAGATCCAATCATCCCAGTCGAAATCAACACCCTTGATCGCCTCGTTTGTAGAAAGACTAAGTTTTGCTCCAAGCGCAAGAAGCCTCTCTCTTGTACCCAGGATCCACGAGCACCAATCTACATATTCTTGCGAGTTTTTCTGGCAATTTCCGAAGTGGCCTTTGCCTCGTATTTCTTGCACTATTTCCCCAAGCGCCGTCAAAGTTGCCGATTGAGCCATCGCCTTCCACCCTTCCAGAAAGCCACCCGTCTTGAAATCATCTTCTTCTCTTCGCCACCCATACAGGCGAACGAGCGGGTTGTGCCCTCGTTTCCCCTGCGGTATCTACCGAATGGCCGCCGAACGTCTCTGCTCATTGCTCTTGTCATTATGATCTATTTAGCTCGAAGGAGTTTTCTTTTTCGCATATCTTGCTGCGCCCACTTACCACGTCGTCTCATCATTTTTCCATGATCGCAAAGATCTTTTTTCAATAATATAAGCGGACTGCTGACAGCAGATCTTCTCTCTTCATATACCACAGCTTATCGCCGAACGCGACCTGGTAGGCGACCACATCCATCAGCCCCTTGTCCGCATGCTCGAGGCGCATCCCATCGGGCAATATCCTGATTTCATCAGGCAGTTGGCCAGCGAAAGGTATAGTTGCGAGAGAATTACCCTTATCTCTACAGATCACTTCGGCGAGAAGAACTTGCCCCGTTCCGAGCACAGGGTGATCAACCGTCATGCCTGGCAAAACGATCAAATTGTCAGAGTTGCCCTCCTCGAGTCTCCCCTCCCTAATGAGATGCGTCCTATTCTGGACTGTCCGTTCTATATATAACTTCCATTCAGGCCCATCTAAAGCATCGCGTCTTATTGCACATTCGCGAATAAGATCTCTCAATTTTTCCGGACTGACATTTTTCGACTCAAACATCGCTACAAAATGCTCTCTAAACTGAGCCAGCGTCAGCGGAACGATGTCCAATCTCCGCTTGTTATCGCGTTTGTCATACCAAATGCCATGCCTAAAAGTTTCTGCTGTATTAGTGTCAATCTTTATTGCGACAAACAGACCGTAGACAGGGCAATTTGAGCTATCTATCGCATCTGACACGTGCCTTCTTACAGGTTCACCTTCCATTGCTTCCTGCCTCGACGAGGTAGACATCGAAACCTCTGTCACCAGCATAAAGTCCTGGTACTCGCAGCAAAGATCACCCCTGCCGCCTCCGGCCGTGCTCACAGGCAAAAAATCTGAGTCGATCTTGAATCCTCTGACTTCATTTGGCTCCGTGATCATATGGTCTATGGCAAGCTCCGCTCTCCAAAGAATCCACTCAAGATAAGCTGGAAGTTCATCTTTTGGAACTTCTATTCTTGAATCTTCATCCTCTTCGCGACTCACACCGCCGCCTCTTTCGATAAGTCTCATATACTCAGCAATTTCTCGCCATTGATCGCGCTGCTTGTCGGCATATGCTATTTCGTTGGTTAGCTGGAGCGCCTCTTCCACGCGATACCGCGCAATGTTGACGGCCGCAGTATCGTTCACATCTAGATCGCTTATGTCGTAATAAACGCTCTGATCTTTAGCCATCCCTTCTACGCTGGCAAGTAGTTCTTTTGCGATCGCCAAGTCATCACTCGGCAGCGGTGCACCATTTGCAAGGATTGTCTTTGCGTTAAATAGCGATTTGCTGCCTATGGTGGCTTTGGCCATTTTATCAGCAACGACATGCTTCATGGGCGCAATAATCAGACCGCGTCCTTTTCTTTGCACGACTCCGGTTATCCGGAGATAACGCATGTTCATATCTGCATAGTCGAAAAAGTTGCCTTTATTCTTCGAGTACTGCTTGCTGCGCTCGTTTATCTCGTTATGATCGAAAACGCGTTTCGAGGGCGCAACCGCCCTTCTTCTCCGTAAATCTAAGATATTATCCACTACGTACTGCAGATCATAGGTTGGATCTGTCGTATGGCCCCACAACGCAAACTCGGTTCTTGTGATCTCGCTAGAGCCAGTGCGCTTCTCCAATTCGAGCATCACAGCAAGGATCCAACGCAATGGCGAGAACAACTTACCGTTATCAGTCGTGGTCGGAATCTGTTCGACGCTCATTGCCCGCAGGAAGCATTCTTGTTCAGCAGGATATGTGTCGGCTTGGAGAAACATGTACCCGAAAGGCGTTATTTGGCCAATCGGGCCTAATTCTTCTTGCCTACACCCGATCCGTCTGACATCGGGATAAATCAAGCCGTTTCGCTCAAACATCAAACGCCATTTCCTCGCATGGCTTCCAGTCGTATCTTTACCCTGTTTGTTGTTGATTATCCCATTTTCCGAAAGATATTTCGTAAACGCTACGTCGTTTTTTCCTCCAATCAACTGGCCCACAAAAGGAGACTGAGCATATAGCTTGAAACCGTCCGAAATACGTGCGGGATTCCTAAGGCCGGTATTTCCAACCAGCCAGATATCTATCTGTTTTTCTTTCATGCTTAGTATCCTATGAATAAATACTCTTTGACTCTATTCCGATGAGTTTTCGCGGATGCCTGGTTCCCGAATCCGTAGGTATAATCTATGGGTATCACCTCTACATGCTTTTTATGACGGGCCAGCAGCTCAATCATCCTTTCACGATCAGGCAAGCAGTTAGAGGAATACGAGACAACGATTATCGAATCGCTGTACTTGTCAAACATGGCCTCGAAAGCTCCCTCAGCACCCAACTCCGTGCTGAATGGAGTTGGGTAGGACTTGAACTTCTTTGTTTTGGTGTGCTCCTGAATTTCAACACCATCCCAATCTCTCGCAAGACCCTCCACGAAATGGTACCGACGCACATATTCGTTATCTGAGTTTTTTGAATAATAAGGAGGATCTATATAGACCAAGTCAGGGGTTTGGGCGTCAAGTTCTAAGGCATCTCCGTTCACTGAAGCATTCTGCCTGCCGTTATCAAAAACAGCGCGGTCGATTAGCTCGACGGCTTCCATGAACTGCTCTTCAACACTCTTCCGAAGATCCTTTCTCCCGTCGTCATATCGATGTCCCGTATAGGTGAATATGCCCCTTGGTCTCTTTTTCGTGCATGCCCTGATGAGAGCCATCATGGCAATGGCCCTCTCATATTCATTCTCTATCTTTTTGATATTGGCACGCAAGGTATCGATCATTTCGTTCTCCTCGTCCTCGTAGTAAAGTCCCTTGAATTTAGTGGCCACGAAATGATCGTTGTCGTCTGAGGGCTTTAAGAGACGTAACGACGCCTCCTTGCCAAGGGTGGTATCGTTGTTTTCCACGAGAGCTTTGGTAAAGGTTGACGACATCCACATATAATCGTTACTAAGCACCTGGATACCTAGCGCTTTTAACATGTAGCTCACAATTCCTGATCCTGCGAACAAATCGATTGCCGTACTCGGTCCAAACCTCTTTACAACTTCACCGATGGGACCGAGCATCTTCTGCTTTGAGCCCATATATCTAGTTTGGGGGTACTTATCTATCTGCTGACACACATCGGTCTTGACCTTTGGCTCGCCTATATCGACAATAACATCTTCTCCACTTCTGCTGTCTCCCCTACATGAAACATGTCGTCGTGTTTGGACGATCGTCATGGGATAGTCACGATAGAGTTCCATCACGACAGGATGATTCGAGTTAGTAAGGACAACGCGACAACCCTTTTCTTCAAGATCCTTAATTGTCTCAGCCAATACCCTATGATCATCCTCGTGAAACTGCTCCTTCGTATATCGTTTGAAATCACCTGACGGCGTTACAGGAAGATACGGCGGATCGAGAAAAAAGAAAACCCCCTCAGCGGCATACTCCCTCAACACGTCTTGGTAGTCTCCACAAACTATGATCGCTTTTCGCAACGCCTCTGATGCCGCCCGCAACGCTGTCTCATCGCAAATGTTAGGCTTCTTGTACCCACCGAAAGGCGTATTGAACTTTCCGCTCTTGTTTACGCGATACAATCCGTTGTAGCAGGTATGATTGAGGTAAAGAGTTCGCGCAGCGGCTTCGAACTTTGGCAGCTCTTCCCAGCTTTGGTCGCGTACGGCATAATAGGCATCTCTTTCATTTTTATACTCTTTAAGACGTTCGATTACCTTCTCTACATTTGATGCCACCTGCTCATACATGTTGATAATTTCCGGATTGCTGTCAGCAATAACAGCACTCTCCGGCCGCAGTGCAAAGAACAATGCACCTCCCCCGAAAAACGGTTCAATGTATTTGCCGTAGCCGTCAGGGATTCGTGGCAAAAGCTCGTCGAGAAGCTGAGTTTTGCCTCCCGCCCATTTCAAGATCGGCTTTATTCTTTTCGAAGAAGTTTTAGCTGCCATACCTAAAGATCCCATCCGATTTCTTCAACCTGATGCGCTTTTGCTAAAACTTCTGGATACTGGTTTTCTAGCATTGAGGTTATCAGCTCTGCATAGGTCATCTGTCGTTCTTTTGCCACTTTCTTTAAGGTGGCTCTAACGGCAGGTTCAAGCTGTAGCTGAATCGGAACAGTCGTAACTTTTGCTTGAACTTCGTCTATTCCTTGACCTGATCTTTTCCCCATGCACGTATCCTTAGGTCGAAACGTATTCACACTTCTCAATTATAGACGTTACAATCTATGTTTGTTAGTTGCATAGATTATGATCTCGTAAGTTTCTACTTTATACATTTTTCAGGTTGATTTGCGAGCCGTTCCACGCACCCTCCTTTTTTCCAAAACTCAACTGGACGCGTGCGGCCGAGGGCGGGGGGCTGCCCCAGCATTGGCACCGAAAAGGTGCCTCGCGAGCGGAAGGAGATTCCTGCCGAGAGAAAACAGAAGCTCTACGGGAGGCCCAACCGCGCTGAGAAGGTCGCGATAGAGCAGAGGTTCGACAAGAACGAATCCTTCAGCAGTCACAACCGCTCTATCAATCCGGTTCGCCGATGAGTCGAATCGGAGGCCTGTGAGGACACGCGCCGCTGGAGGCTGGGGCGACCGCAGACGCACGATGGAACCACAGCCGATCATACCGCGTCGCCGCACATCATCGGCGATGTGATAGCCGAGGGAGAGCGCCCGGGAAGGCGGCGTGATCCCATGGTTCAAAATGATGGTATTCTAGGGATGACTTGATCTCCTCGGACGGCTTGCAGCCGTCCGAGGAGATCAAGGGCACCTGAGACGTCCATCGGCAGCATACGTCCATCAGAATTGCATCAAAGCCCAACGACCCAGAGCCTAGCGGTAGGGTCGTGCGCCGCAGACCCTAGGAGGGGGCCAATGATTATTGCAGATGAAATGCCCCGCCGTTCCGCGCTGCGCTGACACACGCTAGCTGCCCGACTCGTCGCGCTTGCCTCTTTGGGTTTCTTTGTTCTGATAAGTGTTGACACTCCAATGCACCTCGGGAGGGCACGCTTCATAGTCAGGATCGACGCCGGTACCAGCGACCGCCATGTTCGAGGCTACCGATGCACAGCATGAGATGGCAAAGACAATGGTCGTGCTCGGCAAGGTGTCAAACCTCGAACGAATTCAGTGTTATTGCTGGAATCAGTTCTCTGCAGCATGATTGCGCCTGAAGCGGAGTCACTTGTCCTCACCTTTCAATGCAGCAATGAACTCGTCGATTGCGCTCTCACGTTGCGCGCTCGTTAGCGATGCCCCGAGCTGTTCAAGCTTGATTGCCCTCCGCTGCGCGAAGTCTTTCAGAAACTCGGAGTATCGTGTCGCCTTTGCCGCAAGATCACCATGCAAGTCCAACTCAACTTCGAATGCGCTGACGGGCACGGCGTTTGCTTCGTTGGGCGATGTGATCCACATCAGGAAAGCCGTATACGACTCCGCGTTCGACAAATTATAAGTTGTTCCGTTGGCCTCAACGACAATTCCGCCGTCTGCGTCAGTCTTTATCATCGCTCGTCACCTATCTGGAAGTTGTATTTGTTTAAGCGCATCTTCAAGTACCTCTCTCCGCCATCGAGCACATCCGCTATCGATTGCTTGACGGACACCTCGTTCATTGCGCCGTGGGTATAACTGATTGTACCATCGTCGTTTTCGCAGACGATGACCGTGCGAGCGTCACCGTTCACGATGACGGGAGCGGAATGGCTCACAACGAAGAACTGGATGTCGAGCTTTAGCTTCTTCAAACGGTCGATAAGAAAGTCTTTGATGGTCGCAACATCGAGGTTGTCTTCCGGCTGGTCTAGCACGATATATGCCCATTCGCCAGACGTGACCCCGTCGTTAAGGAACAGCTTGAGGAGCGCTTGCGCCTTCATGCCCGGCGACATGCTGGCTATCGGCTTACCGTCTATCGTAATTTCGGTCTCTAGTCCACTAGAGCCGCTTATCGACTCTTCAAGTAGCTCAAAAAACTTGGCATGATGTGCTGAATAATCTTTATTCTTGCAAGTCTTGAACTTCGTGCCGTTGAACAATCCGTGCAGCCGCATTTTGTCATTCTGACAGAGCAGGCCTTCGGCGAGAGCCTGCTGGCTCCTGCAAGAAGAGGCGCTCAGCAACGCGGCGACCTTATCCTCGAAGGAGTCGCCCTCGCTGTGCACGAGGCCAATGACGATTGACTCCTCGCCATTGCTCAGCTCGAGCGGGTTGATTGGCCTGTGCATCTTTTCGTAGGCGACCTTAGCCTCGTCGTTCAGGTATGCCAAAAACCACCGTAGCTCCAGAAGATCGTCTAAGAACGATGCGGCCTCCACTGCCTGCTGGCTATACTGGGTAAGCGTGGTCGCATCGCTAGCCCTGTTATGCACGTTGAGAGTGGCGACGAACATCGACACCAGCTGCTCGCGCCCATAGAACCACCCCTCATTGACCGCTCTAAGAAGAAGAGCGAGTCGGCTTGCTCTGGCTGTGGCGGCATGCATAACCGCCTCTGTTGCCCGGATTTCGCCTTCCAGGGCACCAAAAAGTGTCGCGTTCTCTGGGTAGCTACTCTTCAGAGCAGCTGCACCGACAGCAGTTTCGGCGGTTTGAAGCGACTTCACGGCCCTATCTATAGCCTCTTTTGCCTGTTCTACCTTGGGAAAATCCTTTTGTGGGATTATCGGTGATGTTATCGTGATGCCAGACGGCATCTCCATTTCAAGGTAATCCAGGCGAACAAGACCAGAACCGTATTTTTCGCGGAATGCCGTAAGCAGCTTCTTCTCGAGTTCGAATATCTGAGACAATCGTTCCCTCGCCGAGGCCGTTTCCTCTTCGGCGATCTCTCTCAATGGAGTAACATGCTCTCTTAGAAACGGTATTTCCTCGTAGCTGCCGTCCGCGTAGATTCTCTCAAGCTCTCCCTGAGCCAGGTACAGACATTTAGGATGGTTACCGGTTGGAATGCCGCCACACGTCTTGAACTTCACGCTGTCTTTATCCACAAGCTGGGTATATGTGTCCAAGCCCCTTCCCGCAAGCAGGCACGCGAGTAATGACTTGCCGCTACCCCTTGAGCCAACGATGCCGTTATACCCAGGCGAAAACTGTAGTGTTATTTCACGCCCGCCCTCCGTCTTGTCAGCACCGAGCGTGTTGAACGTGACGGACTCGAGAAACATCGTGGTATTTGACTGTGGCAGGGTCGAGTGTTCGTCAGAGGTCTTGATACGACTTTCAGGATCGCTGATTGCGAGCAGTAGTGAATCGAGATCACCGTCGAAATCTATCCACGTGTACTTCGAACCAATTTCCTTGGCGATCTGTGCATCACTGAACAGAAGAGACGCAACCGTAGTATTAAGCTCTTGCGCCAGGCCTTCCGTAATGTGCTTTCGGCTCTTCTCTCCTCCCTCGACCGCCATGGCATGACTGTAGTAGAAGAGCCTGTCCTTGTATATCTGATTCGCATGCAGCGGGCTCGAACGAGATCCATTCGGCAGATAATCCGATAAGCTCCTGTCCTTGTTCTCGTGCGGAATGAAGAAATGCGGTATAGACGCTGCTTTCTCCTGGAAGTCCTCAAGATAGATTGCTATCCCACTGGTCTTCTCTGAGAATTGCTTTCGCGGTAGGATTCGAAGATCCTCCTCATTCAAGCCGTCGTGATTATCTGCAGATAGTATCGCCGCAATGAACAGCTCGTCTATGATTTCAGACATATCGACTGCATTATCAAGCGCATACCAGACTATTGCATGAAAGTATTCGCCCTTCTTGCCGTCGCCAAGAACTAAATGGAATGCGTCAATCGTCTCCCGTTTGAGTTTGACATTAATTTCAACGCCACCTATAAGAACCTTGCCCTTCTCAGCTAAAGCCGGACGCAACTTCGTTAGCAGTTCGACATCGATGCTGTTGTGATCCGTCACCGCTAGGACGTCAAGGTCGCAATTCAGCACGCTTGAAAGAAAAGCGCTCTCATCATAGCTCCTGCTGTAACACGAACTCGAATGGACATGCATGTCGCACTTTTTGAATGTTCCCTCTGTCAATCTCTCGCTTGCCACAAACGCAACCCTCCGCAACAAAACGCAATAATTTGCCCATACCGCATTCTCCCATGCGTGCAGAGCAAAAACAACGCCTCAATTTCCATTCGCGGTCGACCACGTACATCAGCCTAACCTCCACAGCGTGAGCGCGCTCTTGTCGTCCAGAAAGGTGTCGACCACGAAGATGCAGCTCTGATCTCCCAGTTCAGGATCTCGTCGACATTGTTGACGCGGATCCACCACCAGCGCCCCATGGGAAGCCCAATGCAGGCCAGCGTCTCCGCGGCCCCGTCGCACGCGCTTGGCTCCCTCCTCGAACCCAGCTTGGCCACTATTGTGTCGACCCTCCCCATGCTTGCGTCCGTGGACTTCTGCACATGCACCGCTCCTTGTTTGAACGCTAGGGCTCGGGGGCCTCGGCTAACACGTTTCGATAAGGGCAGACCGGGCACTCATGCCGATAAAATTGCTCAACCTCGGTCAGTTCGTTCGCCTTACCGCAGACAACTACGACAATGCCGACATGGACACAAGAGCAATCCTGCCCCTCGTTCGCATCTATTGACCAGCCTAGAGAAAGCAACTGAAGCTAAACGCCGAATCATAAAAGCGAAGACGACACACGCAGACGATCTACTTTGTCTGCGGATACTCGTAGAGCGCTCACCCCTCCCCCTTCCCAATCGGCACCATGTCGAGGCGCAGGGTCTGCTCTATCACCTTCATGAGGACGTCGTCTTCTATCCGGGGGTTCATCTTCACGAGGCCCACCAGGCCGAATATCACGACGCAGAACATTTCGTGCACCAGCTCGATCTCGATCCGATGGTAGGCCGCGTACTCCTTCGCGATGTGGTTCGCCAGGCAATCCGCCGTCTCGCGCGTGGCGCGCACGTCGAAGGCGTCCCGCACGCCCAGCTCCTCCAACACGCCTATCATCGGGCGCGGGCGCCCCGTCCCGTCGTAGAGCGAGTACCGAAACGTCCGGATGCACTTTTTGAGCGACCCCGGCGTGTCGCCGAAGAGCCTCGCCTCGTTCCACACGATCACGCTTTCGACCAAGTCTTCCACATAGTCGTCGATGACCGCCTCAATCAGCCCGTTGCGGTTCGCGAAGTGGTAGTAGATAAGCTCGCGGGTGACGTTCGCCTCATTCGCGATGGCCGCGATGGAGGTCGAAGAGCTTCCGCGCCGTGGCCACAATCGCACCCGGCGTGTCGGTCAGGCGCCGCGACTCTCTCAGATCGCGGCGTCTCTCCCGCACGCAACCGGCCGCCTGCAGCGGCGTCATCTTCCCATAATCGTGCATCGTCGTCATCCCCTGGAACGCCCCGTCTCTCCTCCGCGAAATGTCCTTCACAAATCATAGCCTTTTGTGAAATATTGCGATAGCGCTATTTGCTAGACTGCATGCGAACCGGCCCGTACGCGGGCGCATCGCAAGCCGCATTCCCGCTTCTGAAACGCGCGGGCACATGCCGACGAAAGGAGACCTCATGGGCATCCTCTACCAGGCAGCCGATCCGATTTACTGGGTCATTTGGCTGTTCGTCCTTTTCGCTTTGATGGCTTTCAACGAGCTGGGGCGCGTCAAGCTGTGGTGCGGGCTCGTCCTATTCGCGCTTGTGCCGATCGCGCTCACGCTCTTCGTGTGGCCCGAAACCGCCGCACCTGGCAACGAATACGGCACAGGCACCTGGTTCAACTGGGTGAAGACCTATTCCGCACTGGCGGGGTGCCTCGGGTTCATAGCCCTGCGCTTCGTGAAATGGCGTGGCAAGGACGGCAAGACCCACTACCTGTACGAGAAGCGCTGGGCGCTGTGCTTCCCACCGCTCATCCTGGCGATCAACATCGCCGAGGCGGTCATCCGCGACTTCCAGGTGTTCGGCTTCGCGCTGTGGGAGGGCGGCGTCGTCGAGAACCTCTGGACCATTTCGGGTCCGTGGAACATCATGAACGGCATCGCGGGCATCTTGAACATCATTACGATCTGCGGCTGGTTTGGCATTTTCATCTCGAAGGACTCCTCGAAGGACATGATCTGGCCGGACATGATCTGGGCCTGGGTCATCGCCTACGATCTTTGGAACTTCGCCTACACCTACAACTGCATCTCGGATCACTCCGCCTACTGCGGGCTGGCGCTGCTTCTGGCGTGCACCATCCCGACGTTCTTCATCAAGCGCGGCGCATGGCTGCAGCACCGGGCGCAGACGCTGGCGCTCTGGATCATGTTCGTGATGACGGTGCCCCAGTTCGCCGACGTGCTCGCCCCCATTCCGACCACGCACAACCCCACGGCGTTCTTCGTGGTGAGCCTGATCGCGCTGGCGTCGAACGTGGCGCTGGCGGCCTATCAGCTCTACCGCATCCGCAAGCTGAAGCTGAACCCGCTGAAGGACCAGATCTACACCGACACGAAAGCCTACCAGCGCATCGTGGAGGAGAACGAGTAGCTACTCCTGCGATACCCCAGGCGCTCATGCTCAGGCCTTCTGGAAGAGTGACCCACCCGCGGTTTTGCCGACGGCCTAGCGACGCTTTAACGCGATAATGAGCTGCTAGGAAGCTGACGGCGGGGCTGGCGACGCATCCTGTCGTTAGTCAGCTGGCGTGCTCGTGAACTCCAGGAGGCCAACGTATGCAGACAATCTACTGATTATTTCCGTTTTTCAGCTGCACCGATTTCATATCGAGCGACAC
>OFGQ01001713.1_pt1 | contig 13838 bp, 10 predicted proteins | sample 1521791 | NCBI WGS metagenome assembly OFGQ01 (sample SAMEA3504116, study PRJEB24116) | mouse gut metagenome | biome: mouse gut; feature: mouse-associated habitat; material: faeces | place: Denmark | collected 2011 | reverse complement strand
GAAAAAACTCAAACTACTTACGGATATCGAGGAGTCATATACCGAGCTCCGGTACAAGACCTCCTGGCCGACCAAAGGGCAGCTCATCAAGAGTTCGATCATAGTGCTTATCGCTTCCATTATCATAGCACTGGTTGTACTCGTGATGGACATCTGCGTCAACGGTCTGATGCATTTCATCTACGGACTTAAGTAATCCAGGCGATTCCCACCCCTTAAGCAACCGATTTCGTTAACCCCACCCCACACAATCAATCCGTTCAATGGCTGGAAAAGCAAAAGCATGGTACGTGTTGCGTGCCATCTCAGGTAAGGAAGCCAAGGTCAAGGAAGTGCTTGACGCACAGATCCGCAACACTGACCTCGGCAAATACGTATTTCAGGTATTGATCCCTACGGAGAAAGTGCTCGCGGTGCGCGGTGGAAAGAAAGTTGTCAAGGAGAAGAATCTCTATTCGGGCTACGTCTTCATTGAGGCAGCCCTTAATTCCGAGGTGATGTATCAGCTCACCAACACCACCAATGTGATCGATTTTCTCGGCAAGCGCAAAGGGGAGGAATACCCCGAATGTCTGCGCGAGGCTGAGGTGAAGCGTATGCTCGGTATCGCCGACCAGATGGTCGACACCGAAGCCGACGGCTTCAACGATTACATCAAGGGAGAGACAGTCAAGGTCACCGACGGACCGTTCAGCGGATTCACCGGTGAGATTGAGGACATCGACTTTGAGAAGCGCAAGCTCAAGGTGATGGTGAAGATCTTTGGCAGAAAAACCCCTCTCGAGCTCGAACATTCGCAAGTGGAACGCGTGTGAATAAGCCGCGCTGCTCCCGCCGGTTACGAGGCAGGGACTGCGTGACAATCATCCGCATCAACAACACCAATATCTAAAATTTCAGATTAAAATGGCTAAAGAAATTGCTGGACAGATCAAATTGCAGATTAAGGGTGGAGCCGCAAATCCTTCACCGCCAGTGGGTCCCGCTCTGGGTTCCAAGGGCATCAACATCATGGAATTTTGCAAGCAGTTCAATGCCCGCACTCAGGACAAAGCCGGCAAGGTTCTTCCCGTAGTAATCACCTATTACACGGACAAGAGCTTTGATTTCGTCGTAAAGACTCCTCCGGTAGCCGTCCAGTTGCTCGAAGCTACCAAAATCAAGAGCGGCTCGGCTCAGCCTAACCGCAAGAAGGTGGCCGAAATTACCTGGGATCAGGTAAAGGCAATCGCTGAAGACAAAATGCCTGACTTGAATTGCTTCACCGTTGAATCCGCAATGCGTATGGTCGCTGGTACAGCCAGAAGTATGGGTATCACCGTCAAAGGTACATTCCCTGAAAATAACTGATAAACTTCAATTAAATCATGAGTAAACTTACAAAAAATCAAAAGTTGGCCCTCGAGAAGATTGAAGCTGGGAAAGCGTACACTCTCGCTGAAGCTGCCGAAAAGGTAAAGGAAATCACCTTCACCAAATTCGATTCTTCACTCGATATCGACGTACGCCTTGGCGTTGACCCTCGTAAAGCTAACCAGATGGTGCGTGGCGTGGTAACGCTCCCCCACGGTACCGGTAAGCAGGTTAAGGTGCTTGTGCTCTGCAACCCTGACGCTGAAGCCGCAGCCAAGGCTGCCGGCGCTGACTACGTTGGTCTTGACGAGTATATCGACAAGATCAAGGGCGGCTGGACTGACGTTGATGTCATCATCACTCAGCCTGCCATCATGGGCAAGATCGGAGCGCTCGGACGTATTCTCGGTCCCCGCGGCCTCATGCCTAACCCCAAGAGCGGCACTGTGACAAACGATGTCGCAAAAGCTGTTGAAGAGGTCAAGAAAGGTAAGATCGACTTCAAGGTTGACAAAAACGGTATCGTTCACTCTTCCATCGGCAAGGTAAGCTTTACCCCGGCCCAGATGAAGGAGAACGCCCGCGAATTCATCAACACCCTGATCAAACTCAAACCCGCAACGGCCAAGGGTACATATATCAAGAGCATTTATCTTTCAAGCACCATGAGCCCGGGTGTGAAAGTCGACGCTAAAACCATCGATGACTAATCACCACTAAAAATTGCAGCAACATGAGAAAAGAAGATAAAGCAATAATCATCAACAAGATTGCCGAGACTTTAAAGGAGTATCCCAACTTCTACCTCGTCGAGACCGCCGGCCTTAACGCCGAAAAGACTTCAGAGCTTCGTCGCGCCTGCGCAAAGGCTGAGGTCAAGCTCATCGTGGTGAAGAACACTCTCCTCCACAAGGCTCTCGAGCAGCTCGACGGAGATTTCTCCGAACTGTATCCCGCCCTGGCTGGTCCTACCTCACTGATGTGCACGCACGTTGCAAACGCACCTGCGAAACTCATCAAGGACTTCGTGAAGAAAGATGACGTGCTCCCCGCGCTTAAGGCTGCCTACGTTGAAGAGACAGTTTATTTCGGCGCCGATCAGCTCGACACTCTTGCCACAATCAAGAGCAAGAACGAACTTATCGCAGACGTGGTCGCTCTTCTGCAATCGCCCGCCAAGAATGTCGTTTCAGCCCTTCAGAGCGCTGGCGGAACCATCCACGGTATTCTCGAAACCCTTTCGAAAAAAGAGGACTGATAGTCTTCAGGATTACCGTTCCCGATACCCCTCTTCTCAACCAGTACCCTAATCAACAAATCAGTAAATAAACAATAAACAAATACTAAAATGGCAGATTTAAAAGCTTTTGCAGAACAACTTGTTAACCTCACCGTTAAGGAAGTAAACGAACTTGCTCAGATCCTCAAGGACGAATATGGCATCGAACCCGCCGCTGCTGCTGTAGCAGTTGCCGCTGGTCCCGCTGCAGGTGCACCCGCCGCTGAAGAGAAAACTTCATTCGATGTTGTCCTCAAGTCAGCCGGCGCAAGCAAGCTGAACGTCGTAAAAGTAGTTAAGGCTCAGACCGGTCTCGGCCTGAAGGAAGCCAAAGAATTGGTTGACGGCGCTCCCTCTGTTGTTAAGGAAGGCCTTCCCAAAGCCGATGCTGAGGGCTTGAAGAAAGAGCTCGAAGAAGCCGGCGCTGAAGTCGAACTTAAATAATCACCCTGATTATCAGGATTATAGGTTAAGTGGGGCAGGGATTGCCTCCACTTAACCTCTTGTGTTTATTATTTATTTGAGTTCACGTTTTACCTTTAATTGTAAAGTTTTTTGATGTCAGTTACCACAGTTAAACCCCGTGTAAATTTTGCATCGGTTAAGAATCCGGTTCCTTATCCTGACTTTCTTGAGGTTCAGCTGAAGTCCTTCAGAGACTTTCTGCAGCTCGACACTCCTCCTGAAAAAAGGAATAACGAGGGCCTATATAAAGTTTTTGCCGAGAATTTCCCCATTGCGGACACACGCAACAATTTTGTTCTGGAATTCCTCGACTATTACATAGACCCGCCACGCTATTCGATAGAGGAATGTCTGGAAAGAGGCATGACCTACAGCGTTCCGCTGAAGGCGAAATTGAAATTGTATTGTACCGACCCTGACCATGAGGATTTTGCTACGGTGATCCAGGATGTCTATCTCGGACTCATTCCCTACATGACCGAGAAGGGCACGTTCATAATCAATGGCGCCGAACGCGTCGTGGTCTCTCAGCTCCACCGTTCACCCGGTGTATTCTTCGGACAGAGCACCCATGCCAACGGAACGATACTTTATTCCGCCCGTATCATACCGTTCCGCGGAAGCTGGATTGAGTTCGCCACTGACATCAACAACGTCATGTATGCCTATATCGACCGCAAGAAGAAACTTCCCGTGACGACTCTTCTTCGCGCGATCGGTCTTGAAAGCGACAAGGACATCATCGAGATATTCGGTCTTGCAGAGGAAGTCAAGGTCAACAAGACGAACCTCAAGAAATGCGTGGGCCGTAAATTTGCCGCACGTCTTCTGAAGACATGGGTTGAGGACTTCGTTGACGAAGACACCGGCGAGGTTGTCTCCATCGACCGTAACGAAGTGCTCATCGACCGCGAGAAGGTGCTGACCGAGGAGGATATTCCTCTGATTCTCGAGTCAGGTGCTCAGACTATCCTTCTCCACAAAGAGGACGTGAACGCAAGCGATTACTCAATTATCTTCAATACACTTCAGAAAGATACCACCAACTCGGAGAAAGAGGCCATCCAGTATATCTACAGACAGCTCCGCAACGCCGAGCCGCCGGATGATGCAAGCGCCCGCGAGGTCATCACCAACCTGTTCTTCTCCGAGAAGCGCTATGACTTGGGCGATGTGGGCCGTTACCGCATCAACAAGAAACTCGGCCTGACCACTTCTCCCGAGGTGAAAGTCCTCACAAAGGAAGATATCATCGCCATCATCAAGTATCTCATCGAGCTTATCAACTCGAAGACCGTGGTCGATGACATCGACCACCTGAGCAACCGCCGCGTACGCACTGTCGGCGAACAGCTCTACAACCAGTTCGGCGTGGGTCTCGCCCGCATGTCGCGCACCATACGCGAGCGTATGAATGTACGTGACAACGAGGTCTTCACCCCCATCGATCTGATCAATGCCAAAACAATCTCATCCGTCATCAACACTTTCTTCGGCACCAACGCGCTGTCGCAGTTCATGGACCAGACTAACCCTCTGGCAGAAATGACCCACAAGCGCCGTATGTCGGCCCTCGGCCCCGGCGGTCTTAGCCGTGAGCGTGCCGGATTCGAAGTGCGTGACGTTCACTATACCCACTATGGCCGTCTCTGCCCGATCGAGACCCCTGAAGGTCCTAACATCGGTCTTATCTCATCGCTGTGCGTATATGCGAAGATAAATGACCTCGGATTTATCGAGACGCCCTACAGAAAAGTCACCGATTCCAAGGTCAACCTCAATAACGACGAGATCACCTATCTGACCGCCGAGATTGAAGAAGGCAAGGTCATCGCGCAGGGCAACGCTCCGCTTAACGATGACGGCACTTTCGTGCGCGACCGCGTGAAGGCCCGTCTTGATGCCGACTTCCCTATCGTGGCTCCCGATCAGGTGGAACTCATGGATGTGTCGCCGACTCAGATAGCATCTATAGCTGCATCGCTCATCCCCTTCCTCGAGCATGACGACGCCAACCGCGCCCTCATGGGATCGAACATGATGCGCCAGGCAGTGCCTCTGCTGAGAAGCGAGTCGCCTATCGTCGGAACCGGTCTCGAAGGCCAGCTCATCCGCGACAGCCGCACTCAGGTAACCGCCGAAGGCGACGGTGTCATCGAATTCGTTGACGCAACCGTCATCCGCATCCGCTATGACCGCACCGAGGACGAGGAATTCGTTGCATTTGAGGATGCAGTCAAGGAATACCACATCCCGAAATTCCGCAAGACCAACCAGAGCACTACGATAGACCTGCGACCCATCTGTCACAAGGGACAGCGCGTGACCGCCGGAATGATCCTGACAGAAGGTTACTCCACCGAGAACGGCGAGCTTGCCCTCGGCCGCAACCTGAAAGTCGCGTTCATGCCCTGGAAAGGATATAACTACGAGGACGCCATCGTGCTCAACGAGCGCATGGTCCGCGAAGATATACTTACCTCTGTCCATGTTGACGAATATTCGCTCGAAGTCCGCGAGACAAAACGAGGCATGGAAGAGCTGACCTCGGATATCCCCAATGTCAGCGAGGATGCCACGAAGGATCTTGACGAACGCGGTATAATCCGTGTCGGAGCCCACGTAGTGCCCGGTGACATTATGATCGGTAAGATCACTCCTAAAGGTGAAAGCGATCCCACTCCTGAGGAAAAACTTCTCCGCGCCATCTTCGGCGACAAGGCCGGCGATGTGAAGGACGCTTCTCTGAAGGCTTCTCCCTCGCTCAAGGGCGTTGTCATCGGAACCAACCTTTTCTCCCGCGCCACCAAGAAGAAGAGAGGCCAGAGCGCCAACGCCCTTCTTCCGAAGCTCGACGAGGAATATGAAGAAAAGCTCGAATCGCTCAAGAATCTGCTTGTCGATAAGCTCATGACTCTTACCGACGGTCTGACCTCGCAGGGCGTGAAGGACTTCCTCGGTTCAGATGTTGTTGCCAAGGGTGCGAAATTCACTCCCGCAATATTGCGCGAAATCGATTTCGACACTATCAATCTCAGCAAATGGACAGCCGATGTCCATAAGAATGATCTTATCCGCGACTGTATTGTCAACTACCTGCGCAAGTACAAGGAGATAGAGACAGAACTCCGCCGCAAGAAAAACGACATCTCCATAGGCGATGACCTGCCTTCGGGAATCATGCAGATGGCGAAGGTCTATGTGGCCAAGAAACGTAAGATAAGCGTCGGTGACAAGATGGCCGGACGCCACGGTAACAAAGGTATCGTGAGCCGCATCGTGCGCCAGGAAGACATGCCGTTCCTTGCCGACGGTACTCCAGTCGATATCGTCCTCAACCCTCTGGGTGTGCCTTCGCGTATGAACCTCGGACAGATATTCGAGACCGTTCTCGGCTGGGCCGGACGCGAGCTCGGCGAGAAATTCGCAACTCCGATTTTCGACGGTGCCACTCTCGACGACCTCAACGCCTGGACCGACAAGGCCGGACTTCCGCGCTACGGCAAGACCTATCTTTACGACGGTGGTACCGGCGAACGTTTCGACCAGCCCGCAACTGTCGGCGTCATCTACATGCTTAAGCTCGGCCACATGGTCGAAGACAAGATGCACGCCCGTTCGATCGGTCCGTACTCGCTCATCACCCAGCAGCCTCTCGGCGGTAAAGCCCAGTTCGGAGGTCAGCGATTCGGTGAAATGGAGGTTTGGGCTCTCGAGGCGTTCGGCGCAAGCCATGTCCTCCAGGAGATCCTGACAATCAAGAGCGACGACGTCACCGGACGTTCAAAAGCCTACGAGGCTATTGTCAAAGGCGATGCGATGCCCCCTGCCGGAATGCCTGAATCACTCAACGTGCTTCTCCATGAGCTCCGCGGTCTCGGCCTGAGCATCACTCTCGATTAATCTCTCATACTTTCCGACAAAAACAGTCAAATCATATATGGCTTTTAGAAAAGAAAATAAAACCAAAACCGGCTTCTCAAAAATCACCATCGGCCTGGCTTCTCCCGAGGAAATCCTCGAGAAGTCAAGCGGAGAGGTGCTGAAGCCCGAGACAATCAACTACCGCACCTACAAACCTGAACGTGACGGTCTGTTCTGCGAACGCATTTTCGGTCCCGTCAAGGACTATGAATGTCATTGCGGAAAGTATAAGCGCATCCGTTACAAAGGTATTGTCTGCGACCGATGCGGTGTCGAGGTGACGGAAAAGAAAGTGCGTCGCGAACGCATGGGCCACATCAAGCTCGTCGTTCCCGTAGCCCACATCTGGTATTTCCGCTCTCTCCCCAACAAGATAGGCTATCTGCTCGGACTTCCTTCAAAGAAGCTTGACGCTATAATCTACTACGAGCGCTACGTCGTTATCCAGCCCGGAGCAGCTCTCAAGGATGATCTCAAGGATCCCGACGCAAAAGACAAGGGCCTTCTCAAACCTGATCTTCAGGTCGAGCCCCTGCAGCTTCTGACCGAAGAGGAATATTTCGACATCGTCGATAATCTTCCCAAGGAGAACCGCATGCTCGATGACTCAGACCCCAACAAGTTCATCGCCAAGATGGGCGCCGAGGCCATCTATGACCTCCTCCAGCGTCTTGATCTCGACAGCCTCTCTTATCAGCTGCGCGACCAGGCCGACAAGGACGGTTCGCAGCAGCGCAAGACCGAGGCTCTCAAGCGTCTGCAGGTAGTCGAGTCGTTCCGTGCGTCGCGAAACCGCAACAAACCCGAGTGGATGATTCTTCAGGCTGTTCCCGTTATTCCGCCCGAATTGCGTCCTCTCGTCCCTCTTGATGGCGGCCGTTTTGCCACCTCCGACCTCAACGACCTATATCGTCGCGTAATCATCCGCAACAACCGACTCAAGCGTCTGATCGAGATCAAGGCTCCCGAGGTGATTCTCCGCAACGAGAAGCGCATGCTTCAGGAAGCCGTGGATTCACTTCTCGACAATTCCCGCAAGTCGTCGGCTGTCAAGACAGAAGCCAACCGTCCTCTCAAGTCGCTCTCCGACTCGCTTAAAGGTAAGCAGGGACGTTTCCGTCAGAACCTTCTCGGTAAGCGTGTCGATTATTCGGCTCGTTCGGTTATCGTTGTCGGTCCCGAGCTCAAAATGCACGAGTGCGGTATTCCCAAGAATATGGCTGCCGAACTTTACAAGCCCTTCGTTATCCGCAAGCTCATCGAACGCGGCATAGTGAAGACCGTCAAGTCGGCAAAGAAAATAGTTGACCGAAAGGAACCTGTGGTATGGGATATCCTCGAACACGTGATGAAAGGTCATCCAGTCCTTCTCAACCGTGCCCCGACACTTCACCGTCTCGGCATCCAGGCCTTCCAGCCCAAGATGATCGAAGGAAAGGCCATCCAGCTCCATCCGCTCGCATGTACGGCATTCAACGCCGACTTCGACGGTGACCAGATGGCGGTCCACTTGCCTCTCGGCAATGAGGCCGTTCTCGAGGCCCAGCTCCTCATGCTCGGCTCTCACAACATCCTCAACCCTGCCAACGGCGCTCCTATCACCGTGCCTTCGCAGGACATGGTGCTCGGTCTCTACTACATAACCAAACTCCGTAAGGGTGACCTCGGCGAAGGACTGAAATTCTACGGTCCCGAAGAGGCTCAGATCGCCTACAACGAAGGCCGCGTGACTCTCCACGCTCCGGTTTCGATCGTTGTTGACGACATCGACGAAAACGGCAATCCCATCAAACATCTGGTTGAAAACACCTCCGTAGGACGTGTGCTCGTCAACCAGTATGTTCCCAAAGAAATCGGTTACGTCAACGAAATTCTTTCGAAGAAATCGTTGCGTACAATCATATCGAAAGTCATCAAGAAATGCGGTATCCCTCGTTCGGCCCAGTTCCTTGACGACATCAAGAACCTCGGTTACTACATGGCCTTCCGCGGAGGCCTGTCGTTCAACCTCGGCGACGTGATTATCCCGCCCGAAAAGGAGGAATACGTGCGCGAAGGCTACGAACAGGTGCAGGAAGTGATGAACAACTATGCAATGGGATTCATCACCAACAACGAGCGCTACAACCAGATCATCGATATCTGGACACATGTCAACGCCCGTCTGGCCGACACCCTCATGAAGCAGATTTCCGCCGACCAGCAGGGATTCAATCCTGTCTTCATGATGCTCGATTCAGGAGCCCGTGGTTCGAAAGACCAGATCCGTCAGCTCTCAGGTATGCGCGGTCTTATGGCCAAGCCCCAGAAGAGCGGTGCCGAAGGCGGTCAGATCATCGAAAACCCGATTCTCGCGAACTTCAAGGAGGGCCTTTCGGTGCTCGAGTACTTCATCTCGACCCACGGTGCCCGCAAGGGTCTTGCCGACACCGCCTTGAAGACAGCCGACGCCGGTTATCTGACCCGTCGTCTTGTCGATGTTGCCCACGACGTCATCATCCGCGAGGAAGACTGCGGAACTCTCCGCGGCCTCGTATGCACCGAGATCAAGAAGAACGACGAAGTCGTGGCCTCGCTCGGCGAACGAATCCTCGGACGCGTTTCCGTCCATGACGTATATGATCCCGTTTCCGGCGAACTCATCGTTGCAGCCGGCGACGAAATCAATGATGCCGCTGCCGACCGCATCGACGCCTCGCCGATCGAATCGGTCGAGATCCGTTCGGTCCTCACTTGCGAGAGCAAGCGCGGCGTATGCGCCAAGTGCTATGGCCGAAACCTCGCAACCAACCGCCTTGTCCAGAAAGGCGAGGCTGTCGGCGTCATCGCCGCTCAGTCAATCGGTGAGCCGGGTACTCAGCTTACGCTCCGTACGTTCCACGTCGGTGGTGTCGCCTCGAATATCGCGGCCGTATCTTCCGTAACCTCGCGTTACGACGGTATCCTCGAAATCGAGGAACTCCGCCAGGTAAAGACCGACGAAGTGGATGCCAAGGGCCGCAACGTCGAAGTCGTTATCGGACGAATGGCCGAAATGCGTATCGTAGATCCCAATACCAAGATGATCTATACCACCGCCAACATCCCTTACGGTTCGAAACTCTACTTCGACAACGGAGCGACCGTCAAGAAAGGTGATGTGATCTGCGAATGGGACCCCTTCAACGCCGTCATTGTCAGCGAAAACGCCGGAAAGATCCAGTATGTTAACCTCATAGAGAACGTTACATATCGCGTGGAGACCGACGAACAGTCAGGTCTGCATGAAAAGATCATCATCGAGTCCAAGGACCGTACGAAAGTTGCCGAGGCCGACATTGTCGATGGCAACGGACAGATCGTCAAGACAGTGTCGCTCCCTGTGGGCGCTCACCTGATGCTCGACGAAGGCGCCGAGGTCAAGCCGGGCGATATATTCGTCAAGATCCCCCGTTCCTCTTCGGGCGGTGCGGGTGACATCACCGGTGGTCTGCCCCGTGTAACCGAGCTCTTCGAGGCGCGTAACCCGAGTAACCCCGCTGTCGTCGCTGAAATCGACGGTGAGGTGACCTACGGAAAGGTGAAACGCGGTAACCGCGAGATCTCCGTCACTTCGCGTCTCGGTGAGGTCAAGAAATATCTCGTTCCGCTTTCGAAACAGCTGCTCGTGCAGGAGAATGACTACGTGCGTGCCGGAACTCCGCTTTCGGCAGGAGCCATCACACCCGCCGACATCCTCAACATCATGGGTCCGACAGCCGTCCAGGAATACATCGTCAACGAAGTCCAGGATGTCTATCGCATGCAGGGTGTGAAGATCAATGACAAGCACTTCGAGGTAATCGTCCGTCAGATGATGCGCAAAGTCAACATCATCGATCCGGGTGACACATGTTTCCTCGAACAGCAGGTTGTCGATAAACGCGCGTTCCTTGATGAGAACGACCGCATCTGGGGCAAGAAGGTGGTTACCGACGCCGGAGACAGCGAAAATGTCAAGCCGGGTATGATCATCACTGCCCGTAAGCTCCGCGACGAGAATTCGGCCCTGAAACGCCGCGACCTCCGTCAGATCGTTGTCCGCGACGCTATGCCGGCCACTTCCGAGCAGATCCTTCAGGGTATTACCCGCGCCGCTCTCCAGACCGGTTCGTTCATCTCCGCCGCATCCTTCCAGGAAACCACCAAGGTGCTCAACGAGGCTGCCATCAACGGCAAGACCGACTACCTCGAGGGCATGAAGGAAAATGTGATCTGCGGCAAGCTTATCCCTGCCGGTACGGGTCTGCGCGAGTATGACCGCATAGTCGTTGGCTCGAAAGACGACCTTTCAGGCCTGCTTGATCCCGAGGCTCTCGATGCAGAGATCATAGCCGACTCAATCGTCTCTAAATCCTGACGGACGCCCGTCAGTCTGAAATAATTAACACCCCGCCGAACAATGCGTGTCGGCGGGGTGTTTTCTCTTTGTTACGCAATGCAGAATATTCATCAGTATATATCCGATAAAAATTTATGAGAAAGCTGTTTTCAATGGCGATGGCTTTTGTGGCCGTCACCGTTCTGATCCCTTTGTGTGCCGAGAAACCGGAGTGGGAACTCGTGTGGACCGAAGATTTCGATTCAGGCGTGCTTGACACAGCCGTCTGGAGCAAGACTGACCGCGGAAAGCCCGACTGGCAGAACACGCAGTCGAAAAACGACTCATGCTATGAATTCCGCGACGGATTGCTCATCCTGAAGGGAATAGTGAATCCCGACACATCAGTGGATCCGGCACCTTATCTGACGGGCGGAATATGGACCAAGGACAAGAAAGCCTTTGAGCCGGGCCGCTTCGAGGTGCGTGTGCGGCTTCACGGAGCCAAGGGCGCGTGGCCTGCCGTATGGCTGCTGCCCTACGAGCATGAGAAATATGAATGGCCCATGGGCGGAGAACTCGACATTATGGAGCGTCTCAACAACAACCATGTCGCCTATCAGACCGTACACTCCAACTATACGCAGAATCTCGGCCGGACAGCCAATCCTCCCCAGGGAGGAACCTATCCGATTGACCGCGAGGGCTGGAACGTCTATGGAGTGGATATCCTTCCCGACAGCATCGTGTTCCACATCAACGGTCAGCCCACTCTGACATATCCCAAGATCAACGGCGGCGCCGACGGGCAGTTCCCTTTCTACATTCCCCAGTATCTCCTGATCGACATGCAGCTCGGCGGACAGTGGGTAGGAGAGGTTGATCCCGCTGATCTCCCGGTCGAAATGGAGGTCGATTGGGTGAAATATTACAAAAAGAAATGACGGGCCGTAAGGTCCGTCATTAAATGGGTTGTCATCGCGGTTGGTTCAGACCCGTTCGCCGAAAATAGCCGTCCCGACGCGGACCATGTTCGATCCGCATTCTATTGCCGTCATGTAGTCGTGGCTCATGCCCATGCTGAGAATGTCGAAGCCTCTAAGGTCGGGAGCGATTCTCATGACTTCGTCGCGCAGGGCTGCGACCTTCATGAAGTCATCTCTGACGCGATCCGTGTCGTCGGTGTTGGATGCCATGGCCATGAGTCCGCAGATATGGACCGCCTTCAGGTTCTCGAACACTCTTCGCCGTATAAGGTCCAGAAGCTCTTCGGGAGAGAAACCGAATTTGGTCTCCTCGCGGGCCACATGGACCTGAAGCAGAACGTCCATGCGCTTTCCCTGCCGCTCAGCCTCGCGGTCAACGGCCATGAGCAGTCTCTCCGAATCGATGCTTTCTATCAGAGAAGCGGCGGCTACCACGGGCTTGACCTTGTTCGTCTGGAGATGGCCGATGAAGTGCCAGCGGATGTCGGCGGGAAGTGTCGCGGCCTTGGCCGTCAGCTCCTGGGCGCGGCTCTCTCCGAAAAGCCTCTGGCCTGCAGCGTAGGCCTCGAGAACGGCCTCCGCAGGGTGAAATTTCGAAACAGCGACAAGGCTCACCCCTTGGGGCAGAGTAGCGCGTATCTTTTCAAGCCGTGTGCCTATCGGTTCCATCTTCTTTATCCGTTGTTTTCGGGGAGGTTGCCTAATTCGGCGTCATAAACATCCATGATTGGTGTCTCGGCGATCGAAACGATCTCGAAATCGCCAAGAGTGCCTTTCATGCCTTCCATGAAATTGTCGAAAGCATCCTTGAATTCGTTGCCGGCTACCAGCATCTGGCTAACCGAGCGTTTCTCGGCGCCGCTCTTCTCGTCGATGGTGATGAACGCCACCTTGACGAGATACCATTTGTCGGCGCGGTCATCGCGGAAAATCTCCGAAATTTTGGTGCGTTTCACCGCGCTGACTGAGAAATCTCCCGAAATGAAAGGAGTCTGTTCCTTGATGATGCGTGCCTCAGCTTCCGTAAACGAAAGGGCGTCGATGAGATAAGGTTCGTTGACCTTTTTCACCACGCCGTTTTCCATCATTTTATCGTATCTTACTTTACATTCAAACCAGTTTGCCATTATCTTTTATTCTTAAAATGTTAATTTGTTGAGTGAGACTGCTACGGAAAAAATCGTCCGGCGACGCCTTTGGCGCTAACCGCACGTCATTTCCCGTCATGCAAAATTAAGCAAAACAGCTCAAATCCCCAACGTAGGGACGTTTCTTTTAACAATGCCTAACTCTCCCGTTTAGGTAGAAGGGAGTTGAAGGGGGGAGGCTATTTGCGGGGATTGATTTCCAGCAGGAGCTCGCGGAATCGCCGGGTGCCGGGGAACGCTGTGCGTGAGTGGATCAGGTTGTGGTCGCGGTCAAAGAAGAGATATGAGGGGAACCCTTCGAGATTGTGGCTCTTGAGTATGGCGGCCGATGTGTCGGTGCTGAC
>OFGQ01001708.1_pt1 | contig 13887 bp, 10 predicted proteins | sample 1521791 | NCBI WGS metagenome assembly OFGQ01 (sample SAMEA3504116, study PRJEB24116) | mouse gut metagenome | biome: mouse gut; feature: mouse-associated habitat; material: faeces | place: Denmark | collected 2011 | reverse complement strand
GGCCGCGATCCCTTCGTCGTGGTGAGCGACTACATCCCCGGCACGCGCAAGTTCACCTCGCTGCATCTCTCGATCTCCGACGCCGGAGGCGACAATGCCATCTTCGAGTACATCGACGGGAGGCTGGTCATCCACCACGATCCCTCGTACACGGTCATGACCAACTCGCCCGTCTTCGAACAGCAGCTGGCTCTCGACGCTTACTGGAGGGGAATACCCGGCACTCTGTTCCTGCCCGGCACCAACCGCGCCGCCGACCGTTTCGTGCGCGCCTCCTACTACATCCGCGCCATTCCCGCGACGGACGACATGCGGATCGCCGTCGCGAGCGTGTTCAGCGTCATACGCAACTGTTCGGTGCCGTTCGGCATATCCTCCGAAAGCGAACCGAACATCTCGTCTACCCGCTGGCGCTCGGTGTCCGATCAGAAAAACCGCGTCTATTTCTTCGAGACGGCATTGACTCCCGATGTGTTCTGGGTCGATCTCACGGACTTCGACCTGCGTCCCGAGGCCCCGGTCATGAAGCTCAGCCTCGCCGACTATGCCACCTACAACGGAAAAGCCAACGAATCGTTTCGTCCGGCCGAGCCTTTCCGCTTCATCGGCATACGATAGGGTGGTATCTTGTTGGTATATGGTGTTTTATCTGCATCGTGCACGCACTCTGCAAGGGCGGTGTTTTACGGATTCCGGCCGGCGGTGTGAATTTTTTTCGAAAAAAGTGCGGAAAAAATTTGCAGGGACAGAAATTTTCTCTACCTTTGCACTCGCAATCCGGTTCAAGGATGGCAATTGCGGAAATAGCTCAGTTGGTAGAGCACAACCTTGCCAAGGTTGGGGTCGCGAGTTCGAGTCTCGTTTTCCGCTCAAAAACAGGAGGATCGAGAAATCGATCCTTTTTTCTTTTGTCGGCCAGCGAGTTACGGCGTTATTGCATTTTAGTGTGTTAACGATCTGTTAACCGAACTTCTGCACTGTCTTGCAGTAATTTTCCCTTGATAAAGAACCCGATACAAAGATAGTAAGAAATACCGAACAAAAGAATCGGGGCGGAATATAATATATTACCGCCCCGATTCTTTGATTTGTTAATTTTGATTTTTGAGGATGTTGATCCCCCATTTAAGATTTGCTATTTTCGATAATAGGTTTGTTCTTTCTTGTATGTTCTCGTTGTATTCTGGATGATCATTATTCCACTCTTGTAATAATTCTTCTCTATGCTTTTTATAGGCTCGAACAGGTCGCAGAATAGATAACCTCGCCACTCCTCCGGCTATAAACGATAGGATCGAAATACTTCCGGTTATTATCAACCCGATATTTTGATCTACAAAACCGGACCATGTTGTTGCTCGGTTTATGCCTATGGCGAGGTAGCGCAATCCGAATATGATAATCGATATGATACATATCGATTGGATTACTATCAATACCCAATATCTCCACATGCAGACAGCTCGATCGCGGGTCTTTTCGAGCCTTCCGATGGTCAGGTTCGTATCGTTCAATTTTTCCTGGCAAGAATTCAGCTCTTCGTTCAGTTCCAGCAATTTCTGGGTTTTGATATTTTCGCCGCTGATCGTATTCCGCTGCTTTTCGGCCTCTTTTATGCTTCGGGTCAGCGCATCGACCAGTTTTTGATGTTCCAGGCCCTTATTGCGCCTTTGTTCCTCTTCCTCTTTGGCCGTGCGGATGATGTTTTCGATGCGTTGATAAATTTTTTCTTCGGATTCGTTTTGATTCTGAATCATATCGACCTCGGACATAACTTGTTTCGACCGATTCATCAATGCGATATATACAGCCTTATAATTTTCTTCCGAAAAATCGTTCTCTTTATAATGTTTGGATATGAGGCGTAATTTTCGTCTTACGTCCGTCTGATTCAAGGCAGTACATCGGGCAATAACCTCGGTTAGTGCGTTTCTTCGAATATTCGTAGTTTGAGAATTATGAATCCATAAATCCATCACGATTCGAGCAGGGTGGATAATCGGCTGGATGTAGGAATCTTGTTTCTGCTCTTTGTAATATTTGATTAACTCGGCATTGAGCGTAACAAAGAATGCATTGTTTTTCTCAATCGAAACGCATCGATCAGTTTTTGTCCGTATAAAATCATACATAAAGACATCATGGATGTCTCGAATATTATCCGAGTATGTATTTGTTCGTGTCGTCGCTAAATTCCGGACAGAAGATTTCGATTTATAAGTATTTTGAATTTCATTTACTTGTGCATCAGAGCATGGCTCGATATATACACCCGAATCAGCGATGAGCGTTTTTAATTTCTGCCTAATTTGTAAAATTTTGCTTGGTGACAAACTTCTCCTATCATATGCTTCGGCAATACCGGAATTAGGCTTAGGCCCCTCATCTCTTTCAACGGAATACAATATCGAATCAATTTCTTTGATAGTCAATGGATGAACATACGGCAGATGGCCGGATGTTGTTATCATCGACACTAATTCCGTACAATACATATTGTTAGCCAGCGAATCCAAATCTAAAAGGGCAAGGATTAACGACGAATCAAGAAAGTAGGAGATTTGTGTTTCGGGCTTGATATTAAAATCTATTTCACGCTGAAGGAAAGCCGCAATGATAGATCCCCAAAATATATCGGCTGCAATATCGTATAGATTCGCATTATGCTCCTTAAGCCATTTAAGAAAATTTACGATATGTATATAATCTTCATTGACAACAAGTTCAGACGTCGTATCATTGTTGATGTAATGATATATGTCCTCGGTATTGTTCGAAAAAAAGTCGATAAAGTTTATATCGGTTTGCAGTTGCTCAACTTCAATATATCGCATAAATGCATTTTGCAATGCAGTAAAATGCTCTAAATTTTGCTCATAGATCCTTTCAATAGAATCCGATATCGCTACATCCCATATTTTCTTAATGGATAGCTGGTCGCCATTTTGTAATAGTTTGATCTCAAAATCTGGATGCTCATTGGAAATTATCTTGAGAGACTGTTTGATGACAATCAAAGGTATTTTGATGCCGAATTTTTCTATAATGACCTCTTGGATATTGGTCGTATCATAGTATTTGGTAGTATCTGTTTGTTTTTGATATAACAAAAAGATGCTATACTTGATAATAGGGAAATATATATCCTTATACAAATCCGATGATTGAGAATCATATAAGGCTGTCAATAAAGCGTAGTTCGACTGATTCATAATAAGGCTGGCTTAGTTTTGGTTGATAGATGATATTATATCCCAGAACCGATTGAAGAATGCTGTCAGCCGTTCAATGACGGTTTCGCGTTTTTTAGTGCGGTCGCCGGTGGGCGTGAAGCGCGAGACGGGCGGCAGGACTTTGGTTATCGCGGTTCCCGTCGTCTGCACGAATCCGTCACGGAAAGCGCCGTCCATGAACTTGTAGGCTTCGTCGCGATTTAGATTTTCGTCGGCAATGATTCGGTCCAGCTCGGCGCGACGCTGCTCCTCGACATAAGCGAGCCAATCCTCGTCCACGTCGGAATCGGGCGTCAAGGATTCGATGAACCGTTCGATTAGCTCTTTCTTGTTGCGCAGATCAACGCTCGAATCGATCGCCTTGCGGATCGACACGATAATCTCCTTGTCCTGCAAATGTTCATCGTGGTATTTACGGATCAACGACAGGATATAGTCGATATTGATCTCCACCTGCTTGATAAGTTCCATTTCGAAAACGAGATCTTCGTTGATATGTTCCGCTTCGTGTTTCTGTGGTCGGAATTCATTGTAAAGGTCGATATAGGCGCTGTGGTAATCCTGCACGTCTCGCTCGGTCAGAATCTCGCTACCGACAAAAGCGTCGAATGTTGATAGGATATTTCGCAGTTTGAGAATCGCACCGTACAGCCGCACAAAGTTCTTTTTATTCTGCTCGCCGATAATCTGCTCGCCGACAGGATATTTCGACTGCAATTCGTTCACCAATTTCGCATAACCGCGAATCTCTTTGTCGTTCTGCGTGTATCCGTTGTAATACTCGTCAAAGGTTTTGAGCAGCACGATACCTGCCGCCTCCTTGTCTCCGAACAGGGCAAGACTTTCGTTCGTAGCCGTTTCGAGGTTGCGGAAACATACGATATTGCCGAAGGTCTTTATCGAGTTCAGGATGCGGTTCGTGCGCGAATAGGCCTGCAATAGCCCGTGCATCCGCAGGTTCTTATCGACCCAGAGCGTGTTGAGCGTTGTTGCGTCGAAGCCCGTCAGGAACATATTGACGACGATGAGCAAATCCAGCTCCCTGTTCTTCATGCGGAGCGAGACGTCTTTGTAATAGTTCTGGAACTTGTCGCTCGACGTATCGTAGGAGGTCGAGAACATCGCATTGTAATCCTCGATGGCACTTTCGAGAAAATCGCGCGAACTTCGGTCCAGACCGCTCGTATCTTCGGGGTTTTCGTCGATGATGAAGCCGTCCGCATCTTCGTTCACACCGAAACTATATATGGTCGCCACTTTCAGACGCTGCGCGCTCGGTAACTCCGCCATTTGCCGTTTGAACTCGGCGTAATACATCTTGGCCGTTTCAATAGAGGAGACGGCGAAAATCGAATTGAAGCCTGTAATGCGCCGCCGTTGCTTTACCTCCTCGACCTTATTGCGACGACCGGCCAATGCCACTTCTCTGATATTGGTTACAGCCTGAAACTCATACGATCTCGCAGTGCGTTTGGTCTTTTGGTTGAAGTGTTGAAGAATGTAGGTGACGATATTGGCGATTCGCCGCCTGTCTGCCAGAGCCTCTTCGCGAGCGATGTCCCATACCATCGAGTTTTCGATCACCTCCTTTTCCTTGATGGTCCGAATATATTCTATGCGGAACGGCAGCACGTTCTTGTCGTTGATGGCATCGACGATCGTATAGGTGTGCAACTGCTCGCCGAAAGCCTGTTCGGTCGTCCGCAGGTCCGGCTTACCGCCGCTTACGGCATTCTTAGCGAAAATGGGCGTACCCGTGAAGCCGAAAAGGAAATAGCGTTTGAATTTTCGAGTAATGCCCGTGTGCATATCCCCGAACTGCGAACGGTGGCACTCGTCGAAGATGATGACGATTTTTTGCTGGAACACGGGGTGTTCCGCATGGCGCCCGATGAAGACCGAAAGTTTCTGAATCGTCGTGATGATGATCCTCGCCGCCGGATCCTCCAACTGACGTTTCAGAATCGCCGTGCTCGTATTGCTGTTGGCCGCCTCGCGCTCGAATTTGTCGTACTCGCGCATCGTCTGGTAGTCGAGGTCTTTGCGGTCAACCACGAACAGCACCTTGTCGATGTAGGGCAGTCGGCTCGCCAACTGCGCCGTCTTGAACGAGGTGAGCGTCTTGCCGCTGCCCGTCGTATGCCAGATGTATCCGCCGCCCTCGACCGTGCCGTACAGTTTGTAGTTGTCGGCGATATGGATCTTGCTCAAAATACGCTCCGTCGCCACGACCTGATAGGGGCGCATGACGAGCAGCAGCCGGTCGGAACTGAATACACAATATCGGGTCAGCAGATTGAGCAGCGTATGTTTGGCGAAGAACGTGCGGCCGAACCCCATCAGGTCGGTAATCGGCCGGTTGTTGGCATCGGCCCACCACGAGGTGAACTCGAAGCTGTTGCTCGTCTGTTTGCTCTTGGATTTGTTGCTGTTCAATGCCTCCTTGATGTGGCTTTGGCGTGTCGTATTGCTGTAATACTTGGTGTAGGTTCCGTTCGATATGACGAACAGTTGTACATATTCGAACAGCCCGCTGCCTGCCCAGAAACTCTCCCTCTGGTAACGGTCGATCTGGTTGAAAGCCTCCCGGATGTCGACGCCGCGGCGTTTCAGTTCGATATGCACCAACGGCAGACCGTTTACCAGTACGGTAACGTCGTAACGATTGGGACGTGCACCGTTGTCCACCTCGTATTGGTTGATGACCTGCAATGAGTTGTTGTGGATATTGCCTTTATCGAGCAGGTAGATATTCTTGACCGTTCCGTCGTCGCGCGTCAGCAGCTGCACATGATCCTCCTGAATGATTGCGGTCTTTTCGACGATTCCGCTGTTCTTGTTGGCGATACAACCCGTAAAGAGCCGCGACCACTCCGCATCGGTAAAGGTATAACCGTTGAGTTTTTCCAACTGTCGGCGCAGGTTGGCGACCAACTCCGTCTCGGTGCGAAACGGCAAATAATCGTAGGCCTGCCCTTCCAACAGAGCGATAAACGCCCGTTCGAGTTCGGCTTCCGACTGATACTCTTTTTCCGTGCGGTATTCGGCTTGGTAATCGCTGACAACCGTACTTTCGGGATTCTCAGCTACGAGGTTGTATTTATACATGTCGGTTCTTCTGTTTAAATAGGTTAGTCCTGCGGGGTTGCGGCTATGGCTTGGTATGCTGGCGACACTCGACTCTCTCTCGAAGATCGACGAGCGTTTCGCCTTTGTAGCTGAACCATAATGTGCCTTGTACCGGATGATCGAACTGTTTTAGTTTTCGAGCCAGCGCAGAAAGCGATGTCGTCTCTCCATTATATTCAATGTGGCGATCATCGACAACCGTAACTTTTATGTTCGGATCCCCAACGAACAAAAGTTCGCTGCCGAATGGAATATTGCAAGTGCTGAATCGGAAAGGGCCGCGCCTTGCCGTTTCCCTAATCTCTTCGGCAATTTGTTCGTCCAGAATTTCGTGTCCCTCGGGAGTAAGGCGTTGCAGCCGGTCGAGTGTTCCGCTGATTTTAGCGATCGACTCTAAAAGACCATAAGCATCTTCGACCGACATCGCATAAAATTCCTTTACGCGTTCCTTACCGTCAAAGTTTTCGATGGTTCGCAAGTCGGGATTGAGTTTGTCTATGAGTTTGTGCAGTTCCTTGTCGGTCAGTTCACTATTTACATGATATACGGCATAGACCCGAAACGCGAAAGGAATCGTTTCGCTTCGGTTCAATTGTTTGAGCCGTCTTTCGATATTATGCGCATAGCCAATCTTGACAAAATCCGGGAAAGAGGGATTTGTCAGGATGTAAATTACACCTTTTGTTTTTTCGCTGGTCATGATGTTGCCTTTGTAAAGGTTAATAGTTTGTCTCTGTAATATTCGTATTGTTGTCGGCGGGCGGTAATCTCGGCGGGCAGGCCCTCCGAAATATCATTTACCAATGTCTCGAATTTGTCTAATATGGCGACAATGCGCTGCTGCTCTTCCATTGGAGGAATAGGAATCTGCAACTTTTTGAACTTGACCATATCGACCGATTCAAACCCTGATGTATTCGTATTGTTTTTACACCACTCATCGACAATGAACATATAGTAGAAGAAAAACTTCATATCCAATTCATTGATAAGCGATTTGCGAATTGACAAATTCGTAAATCGCTGATTTGCCAGCGAATCAATCATTATCAAAGCGTGTTCGCCGATTGTTGCCGTCGTCGCTAAAATAATCGAATTGGCAGGAAACAATCGTCCACCCTTTACAGCTTCGGAGGTGATATGTCGTATCGAATCTTCCAATATCCGTCCATTCGTGCGAATATCTTCCATGCGAAACCAAGGAATCGTACCATTCGTCCAATATTCCGGTTTTGCTTTGGAGGGTGTATAACCGTTTTTAATTTCAAATACCTCACTCATTGTCAGCCATTTCACCTTCCCTTTGAGGGGGGGGGTAATTCCATTGAATGTCAGTAACTTATTGCGATAGTATTCATACTGTTTCCGCCGTGCCTCCAACTCGGCCTCCAACTCGGCCTCCAACTCAGTGAACTTATCGAGGATATTTACGATTTCATTCTGTATCTCAATCGGCGGGACGGGAATAATGATTTTAGCAATATCAGCGACCTTAATATCTATAACCTTAGCACCTCTTGCGTATTTCTTTTTCTGCTGAAAGAAAATATCAGTGTTAAAAAAGTATGATATGTACTTAGGGTTTTGTTGATGTGAAAACACACAAGCATGTCCACCTGTTACAATCTCATTTTTGCCCAACCAGGCAATCGCTTTACAGACATCTTCAATATTCTCACTTGTACAAGCGATTATTATATCGCCTGTTTTTACTTTGGTAAGTCTTTGTGCCAATAATGGATTCACATAAGATTTTGTTTGGGCAGCAAAGAGGTTATAATAAGTATAAATCTGACCATAGTGAATACAGCCAATCCCCTCGTCTGTAAAATCTTTCTTTTGTAATCCATTTCCCCTCACAAAAGAGCCGATTTCTCCCAACGGTTTGTATTCCACCCCATTGGGGCACAACTCCCGAATCATTTCTTCTATGCGGCTCATTGCTTGCCTCCTTTCTCTATGTCGGTTGCATGTGCTTCCAATTGCAGGAAACGGTCAAAATCGCTTGTATATAGCTGATCCTGAATAATGCGATATCTCTCCCATTCGCTCTCGGCGCGAGCCTTTGCCAGTTCTGCCGATATGCGACCTGCGTCTTTCAACACCTCTCTGTCCATCAACGACAAAAAGCCGTTCAATCGTTTCTCCCAGTCCTCCATCGTCATCGGGATATGACGCATGGCCTGCACTTCCGCCAAATCGAGGTAGGACGACACGATTCTGCCGAGCGTCTGTAACTCTTCTTCCGTAAGATAATTTTTGGCAATAGTTACATCGTACTTATGTATCTTGCCGTGCGGTGCTCCCTCCCAAGTCGTCAGTCCCATATGCTCCTTATCGGCATCAGCACGCTTGTATATCAACTCGGCAGCCGTATGACCGTGTACGCTGTAATGCATCTTGTTCTGCACGGCAGCAAAAAACCGCTGGGTGAATTTTGCCGTCGGGTCATAGTCAATGGCCGTAGCATAGATATCCGTAATTTTCTGGTAAAAACGACGCTCCGACATGCGAATCTCACGGATACGCTCCAATTGCTTTTCAAAGTAATCCTTCGTGAGAATTGTTCCGCCTCGTTTCAACCGCTCGTCGTCCATCACCCAGCCCTGAATCGTATAATCCTTGACAACAGCATTCGCCCACTTACGGAATTGCACTGCTCGCTCGTTGTTTACCTTAAAGCCGACAGCTATAATCATTGGGAGACTATAATGTTTTACATCGCGATTCACATCGCGGCTGCCTTCGGTTTGAACTATTCGGAATTTCCGAATAGTTGCCTTCTCCGACAGCTCGTTGTCCGAATATATCTTTTTGATATGCTCATTGATAGTGGGGACCTCCACTCCGTACAACTCAGCCATCATACGCTGTGTAAGCCATACATTCTCGTCTTCGTATCGAAGTTCTACCCGAGCAGGATTCTCTCCGGTAGCAGCGACAAATGTCAGGTACTCGGCCGCAGAATTGCGAATAGTTATCTCTTTTTGATTCATAATTACTTTTATAATATTATCATAATCACTGGCTGGCGTGATATACAACTATTTAGAACGGCAGATCTTCATAATCCTTTTGCTTTGTTTTAGGCTGATATAACGTCATAGTCTTCAATCCGTACTTCTGAAATATAGGATTAATGAAATTAATTATTTCTGGTGTATTTAATATGCCATTTGAAGAATAATTTTCATGTACAGACTCAATCATGTGCTTGTCTACACTTTCACATTGTTTAAGAATATCAATAAAACGTACAGCATCAGAGGTGGTCGTTGCATTCAATATGAAAGCACATAATTTATTTAGATATATCGGCTTTGTCTTGTCATTGTTTGATATTGCTTTCCAAACATCAATTGCCATCTGTTGTGCCGTCTTGTTCCGGCTTTTTAATGCTTGATATTTACCGAAAAATCCATAGGGTACAGCACCTTTGTTTATAGCGAAAACTTGTTTCTGCTGTCCGAGTGCGATACCGATCTCTTGATCGCACCATTGACTCTTTATGAAATCAGGAACAACGATGGCGCATAATGCATCCATAGTAAATAGCGCCTTTTCTATCTCAATTTCCCACTCCTTTGATGGTGTAATATCTTCATGCGCGACAAAACAATCGATACCATAATCGGATAAACATTGTTTCAAATTCGATGCTGATACTTTATTGGCTGATAGATGACTTATAAATAGTCTAAAACTGCCCGGTCTCCACATCGAGTCGTCCAAATTGTCTACAAAAACGGCGATATTTTCAGCTTGCGGTTTTAAGATGATATTATTGATTCGAAGAGATCCATCGCTGCCTCGCATGGCATCACTATAAAATCCGTCTATTGTTTTCTCTATATCTTCTACGGCATCACTTTTACTAAGTTGTACAAAGAAATCAACAGGAATACTTATAACTATATCGTAGAAGTCTATCCCTCCATCCCAATTGTCATGGTCTGCCCAAACTTCTTCTATATTTTGCTCGCAAAAGACGTTGTATAACTCCGCATTGTAACCTTTTATCATTCTGCGGACGGTATTCGTATATGCTGAAAAAATCTTAGACATAATATTCGTATCTTATTCGGTTTCGTATTCTTAGCAAGCATCTACGCCTATCACATTGCACCAAGCCTCTGCAAAAGTTCCTTGGCTGTAACCGCTCCATCCATCTGCTGCTGTGTCAGCCACACATTTTTATTCTCCAAACGTACATCAATTTGGGCTATACCATCTTCCGTCTGGTAAATGACAATATCATTATCTTTGTTCTCTTCCATAAACGTATATTTATAAAGTAGCCACAATCGCGTCGATTGCCGTGCGCAAAACATGCTGCCGTGCGACTATTCCGGCAATGCGTTCGTTCAGTTCGTCGATATCGATCACTTCGCGCGTGTCGGGCTGCTCGACATAAGATGAAACGGAGATGTTATAATCGTTTTCGGCTATTTTGTCATTCTCGACCAAATGGGCGAAGTGCGCATCGTCCTTGCGTGCAACGAACGCATCGAGAATCCGCGCGATATTCGCATCGGACAATTTGTTCTTGTTGCCCTCGTGGACAAACTCGTTGGAGGCGTCGATAAATAACGTGGCGTTATCCTTCTTGCTCTTTTTCAGCACAATGATGCAGGTGGCGATGCCGACTCCGAAAAATAGGTTGGCGGGGAGTTGGATAACGGTGTCGATGTAGTTGTTGTCGATCAGGTATTTGCGAATCTTTTGCTCCGCACCGCCACGATAGAGTACGCCGGGGAACTCGACGATTGCCGCCGTGCCGTTCGTGGCCAGCCACGAAAGCATGTGCATCGTAAAGGCGAGGTCGGCCTTGCTCTTCGGAGCGAGAATACCGGCCGGGGAGAAACGCGGGTCGTTGATGAGCAGCGGATTCTCATCGCCTGCCCATTTGATCGAATAGGGCGGATTGGAAACGATGCACTCGAAAGGCTCGTCGTCCCAGTGCTTCGGTGCCAGCAGCGTATCGCCCAGCGCAATATCGAACTTTTCGTAGTTGATATCGTGCAGGAACATATTGATGCGACAGAGGTTGTAGGTCGTAATGTTGATTTCCTGACCATAAAATCCCTGCCGCACATTCTCCTTGCCCAGCACCTTGGCGAATTTCAGCAACAGCGAGCCGCTGCCGCATGCCGGGTCATAGACCTTATTTACCTGCTTTTTGCCGACGAGCGTAATTCGAGCGAGCAGTTCGGAGACCTCCTGCGGCGTAAAAAACTCGCCGCCGGACTTGCCTGCGTTGCTGGCGTACATCGTCATCAGAAACTCGTAGGCATCACCGAACGTGTCGATTTGGTTGTCCGCCAGATTACCGAGTCTCATGTCGCCGATTTTGTCGAGAATCTTCACCAGCGTCTCGTTGCGTTTCTGCACCGTAGCACCGAGTTTGTTGCTGTTCACGTCGATATCGGCGAACAGCCCCTTCATATCGTCTTCGCTCGCTGCACCTTTGGCCGAGTTTTCGATCGCGTGGAAAATATTGTTCAATGTTTCGTTTAGGTTCGGATCGGCCGCCGCATTTTTTCGCACATTGCCGAAAAGCTGCGACGGAAGAATATAGAATCCCCGCTCCTTGACGGTAATTTCACGACCGAGTTCCGCCTGTTCGTCCGAACACTCCGCATAGTCAAAGCCGGTATTGCCTGCTTTCCGCTCTTCTGCATTGATAAATGCAGTAATATTCTCGGAAATGAAGCGGTAGAACAACATTCCCAGAACGTAATTTTTGAAATCCCAGCCATCGACGCTTCCACGCAGGTCGTTGGCTATCTGCCAGATCGTACGATGGAGTTCCGCACGTTCTTGTTCTCTTGCCATATATCGTTATCTGTTTATCAATTCTGTAATATCCACTTCCAATAGTTCTGCGATACGAATCACCGTATCCAGCTGCGGCTGCGACGAGTTGGAACACCACTTCGATACAGTCGAAGGATCTTTTCCCAACTGCTCTGCGAGCCATTTCCCTGTTTTATTCTTTTCCGTAAGAATAATTTTCAATCGGTTTATCTCTTTCATCTCTATCCTCAAAACAGATCGCAAACAAAGATATTGAAAATAATTCAATCAACAAGACTCTTTTTGAAAAATTATAGCTTATATCTATTCTTTGTCTGTGGTCGCAATATGTGCCGTAATTTTTCTAACTTCTCCGTGCACCACTCCTTAAATGGTACTTTGTCGATATTGAGTTGTAGTTTCCGTTTGTCAGTCGGGTCAGGTGTTATTTGCGCAGTTACTCGTTCGACCGTGAATTTACAGTTGTGTTCTTCGGAGTATAGTTCGCCGCTGTATTGAAGCGGTTTGCCCTTGATAAGAGTAGTAGTCTGTTCGTCATCGAACCCGACCGTTCGGCAAACGCTTTCCATTCGGATCATCTCACGGAAATAGGGGAACCACGTTGTCGCTTTCGAGATGACTGCTTTCAATAGCGACATTTCTTTTTCGTGTCGTTGCGTCCGGTTCGCCGTCTCGAAAGCATGGCGTGCCTGTATAGTCGTCAGTTCTCGACTATGGTCGCTTTGCATGGTTTGAATCTTCGTTTGCAGGATTTCAATCGTTTCATCGCGTGCGGCGACTTCTTGCCGCAGCACTCCGATTTCCTGCTCCTGTCGTTTGACTTTCGACGTTCCGATCATCGACCCGATACCGTCGAGGATAGTCGTACCGACCTCAGCGGCGGAGTTTTTCAGTTTCTCGGTTTTTAACTCGCCTTTTATTGCGTTCAGTTCTTCACGTACCGTCTGTTCCTGCTTCGTGGCATGTTCGACGGCTTTGCGTTTCTCCTCCTCGATGCGGAGCAGTTCGCCAATATTGTCCTGCAAATTCTGCTGCTGGGCTATGGCATTGCGATAAAACTCCTGCGTCGTAACGTGTCGGGCTTTCGAGCCGTCGATACCTCTTTGCAGTCCGTATTTGGACATCGCTGCGGCATAGGTGTCTTGGTATTCTTTCAGTTTAACACGTGACATTACGTCATCAGCACACAACCGGGGACGGGACGCCGATTTCGTGCGGTAGCGTTTGACCGCCCGCTCCTCCTGTTTCTTACGCTTCCGTTCGGTCATTATGATCGGAACAAGCGTCGCATGAACATGCGGCGACGTTTCATCCAGATGCAGGTCGGCCGAAACGATGTTCTCCTTGCCGAACGTCGCAGCAAGGTATTTCATGTTGTCGGCACACCATTCGTCCAAACGACCTTCTCGCATGATGCGCTGCATATCGTCGGAACTTCCCGACAGCATGATGCGTATCGCCCGCACTTGGTTCTTGCCGACTTTGCGAGTAAGTCCTGCGGTCTCCAAACGGTGTTGAATCGCCTGCGTGCGAGTATGGATGCCGTCTGGATATTCGGTCAGCCGACGGTTCAGGCATGTGCGTTCTTCATCGGCATTCGAGGGTTTGACCTTGCGTTCGATGTGGGCGGAAGTTCCGCTGTCCGTACCGTGTGTCTTCTGCATATGGAATACAACATAGCCCATAGTCACTTGTTTTAGGTGGTTGG
>OFGQ01001703.1_pt1 | contig 13902 bp, 10 predicted proteins | sample 1521791 | NCBI WGS metagenome assembly OFGQ01 (sample SAMEA3504116, study PRJEB24116) | mouse gut metagenome | biome: mouse gut; feature: mouse-associated habitat; material: faeces | place: Denmark | collected 2011 | reverse complement strand
TATTTCTTCAGTTGATTCATCAGATAGCATATATTTATTACCTGCCAATCAGGTGATAACCAATAAAGATTCTGAATTAGAACTTACCCGCAAATTTGACCGGATAATTGAAAAATTTATGCACCGATGGGAAATCAAGGGAGCTTCATTTGCCTTGATGAAAAACAATCATCTGATATACAGTAAAGGGTACGGTTTTGCAGATCTGGAAGCTAATATCCCGATGGATGTCATGCATGTCTTCCGTATTGCCTCCGTATCTAAATTAATTACGGCAGTTGGTATCATGAAATTACAGGAAGAAGGTAAACTCCGGCTGGACGATTACGTTTTTGGTTCCCGAGGTATTCTAAATGACTCTATTTTCCTGCATATCAAAGATAAAAGAAGTTATAAAATTACTGTAGAAAATCTGTTACGTCATCAGGGAGGTTATTCCATTGCATATGGTGATCCTATGTTTTGTCCGGTTGCAATTGCAGAAAAAATGAACGTCCCGCCTCCCGCTGACCTTAATACAATGATTCGTTTTGTACTTTCCAGAAGATTGAGTTATTCTCCGGGAAAATCAACCGCCTATTCTAATATAGGTTATGGAATCTTATCTAAAGTCATTGAAAAAATATCAGGAGAAAATTACGAAACCTATATTCGTAAACACGTTCTTTTACCTGCCGGGTGTTTTGACATGCATTTAGGGAAAAACCTTTATGAAAACAAATTGCCTAATGAAGTCAAATATTACGAAGTATCCAATGCTGAATTAATTCCGGCTTGTGACGGTAGTGGGCAAATGGTACCCCGCAGCAATGGTGGCAACAACATAGAAGAACTTTACGGAGCAGGTGGCTGGGTTGCTTCCCCTTCTGAGTTGTTACGCTTTTTGGCAGCAATAGATAACCATCCCGAAATACCGGATATTCTTAATCCGGTTTCCATTGAATATATGACCCGTCATATTCCCCACACTCTTCCCATCGGCTGGATTGAAACCAACTCAAAAGGTGATTGGATCAGAACCGGAACTTTGGCCGGAACCAGTGCATTGATGAAAAAACAGGCGGACGGTTATTCATGGGTTTTTCTGACCAATACCAGCAGTTGGAAAGGCTCCCGTTTCCATTACTATATAGATACAGCTATTGACCGTGCAATGGCCACTGTAACAGAATGGCCGCAACGCAATCTGTTTGAAATGCAAAATACAGATTATGAAAAATTATTGGTTATCCAATAAATCAACCTGATTTCACTCCATCACCAAAAATTTTTTAAGGTTTCGTGCTAAGAAATCTAAAAGAAATATCCTAAAATTATAATAATTTCTTTTATTTTCTTTGAGTTTTGCTTGCAATTTACAACTTTTGTGCAGAAAATAATCAATATCTAAACAAATACTTATGTCATTTAAAATTTTAACCATCAATCCTGGCTCTACTTCCACAAAGATTGCTGTATTTGAAAATGAAAAAGAAATATGTTCTGCTACTTTACGCCACACAACTGAAGAACTGGTACCATTCCCAACTGTTGCATCCCAATTCCAATTCCGTAAAAATATTATCCTGTCGGAATTACAAAAAACAAATATAGATATTCACTCTCTTCATGCTATTGTTGGCCGGGGTGGTCTGGTAAAACCTATTGAATCTGGAATTTATGAAGTCAATGAAGCGTTAGCACATGATTTGGAAAACCCGGTAATGGGTGAACATGCTTCCAATTTAGGAGGACTCATAGCCCGGGATATAGCCAAAGCAACAGACGGTCAGGCAAAAGCTTATATTGCAGACCCTGTTGTAGTGGACGAATTAGAACCTATTGCCCGGCTGTCAGGACATCCGGCTATAAAAAGAGCATCTATTTTTCATGCTTTAAATCAGAAAGTGATTGCCCGTACCTATGCTAAAGAAATCGGGAAAAAATATGAAGATTTAAATTTAATTGTCGCCCACATGGGAGGAGGTATTTCAGTTGGTGCACACCGGCAAGGACGTGTTGTTGATGTTAACAATGCCCTGGATGGTGAAGGCCCCTTCTCCCCCGAACGCTCCGGCTCACTTCCTACCGGTGCATTGGTTGAACTGTGTTTCAGCGGCAAAACAAAAACAGAAATAAAAAAAATGCTCAAAGGAGATGCCGGGGTTGTAGCTTATTTAGGGACCAACGACCTCCGGCTTGTTGCAGAAAAGGCTGCTACAGATTCTGAATATGCTCTGATTTTGCATGCCATGTGCTACCAAGTGGCAAAGGAAATCGGAGCAATGGCTGCTGTATTAAAAGGGAAAGTAGATGCGATTTTATTAACAGGAGGTATCGCCTACGGACAGTCTGTCACAGATAATATCACTGACATGATAGATTTTATCGCACCAGTCAAAATTTATCCCGGAGAAGACGAAATGCGTGCTTTAGCTATGAACGGACTCATGGTGCTTCGTGGCGAAGTCAAAGCTAAAACATATTAAATTCAGCTTCAGATTGTTTCATTCAATTATGTGCCACTTTACCTCCGGACATCCATTCCTGTAATCTTGGTAAAGTGGCATATTTTTATGGGTAAACGGAATTTTTACCTCATAAAGACACAGATTTATTGCGAAAATATTTTTTCATTACCGGTAATATCCTATCTTTGTGAAGTATTTGAGAATTGAACCAGTTTGCATTTAAAGCACTTGCCTTCATTTTAATGTATCGTTAAGTAGACTTTCCTTTCAGCTATCAACCTCATTGCAGATTATTTAATTATTAAAGTTTTACTTAATGAACATTTACATTTCAAATTTAAGTTATGCTATCAACGATAGCGATCTGAAAGAATTATTCAGTGAATACGGGGAAATCTCTTCTGCCAAAGTTATTATTGACCGGGAAACCGGAAGATCACGTGGTTTTGGGTTTGTAGAAATGGCAGACGACACGCAGGGACAAAAAGCAATTGACGAATTGAATCAGGCAGAATATGATGGTAAAATTATCAATGTAACTGTTGCCCGGGCAAGAACCGAACGTCCTTCGGGAAATCGTAGCGGGTACAACCGTACCAGCAGATATAATGAAGAACGCAGAAGATTTAATTAACGTTCCGGACTAAGATTGTCTCGAAAGTTTTTCCTGTCAGCAAACTGTTTTTAAACGATTATGCTAACAGAACTTTCAAGACAATTTTTAGGTTATGCTATTTTTTCTATTTTCCCCAGTTTTACATACCATACAAAACCTTCTACCTGAGTATATCCCATTTTTTTCAGACTATTACAGTAATACCGGACTTGTTTCAGGTATTTAGATTCAATTTTTTTCCCAAATTTGTAATCAATCACTTTTAATTTACCGTCAGGAGAAAAAACCACCCGGTCCGGACGAACTTTTTTTCCATCCGGGAAAAGTAAATCTTTTTCATTAATTACTTTATATTGGGGTGAAAACCATTCAGAAGCCTCCGGAGTATCAAGATAGGCGGATATCTTCGCGCAAAAATCCGCCTTTTCATACAATTGAATCAATCCTTCCAGATAAGCTCTTTGTACTGCTTGTTCTACATCTCCGGCAAACCTGACAGACTTAAATATTTCATGCAATAATTTTCCTTCATCAATAGCTGAAAGTCCAAAATCAGAAAGTTCTGTATAATCCTGAAAACGATATTTCACACTAATCCGTTCTCCGGGATTCCATACCGGGTAATCAGCCAAACTCAAAGAAACAGATTCCACGTTCTGGGTGACCGGAAAAATCTTTTTCTCTCCACATTTAAAACTCATTTTATCCTCAGATATACACCCCATCTCTTCCAACACATGCCCTATGAACGCTCCTATATTACTAAGGGATATACTTCCGTCTTTATTTCGTTTGGGACCATATGGCCGGACATATAATTCTGTTTTAGCCCGCGTTAAAGCCACATACAATAAATTCAGATTATCTATATATGCTTTTAAATGCTCATTAAAATAATCATCCCGGAAAATAGTGTCTGCCAGTTTAGAAGAATAATTCAGAGGGACATAGTCCAAAGCATTAAATCCCGGCTCATCGCTACTACACCAAATACACCTCGCCGGACGTACACTATCCAATTCCCAACCACAAAACGGCAAAATAACATATTCAAATTCCAATCCTTTGGATTTGTGAATCGTCAGTATCTTAACAGCATCTATCTCTTCAGCAGTTGTCAATACCCTTTTGCTCTGTTCTTTTTCCCACCATTCCAGAAATAAAGTAATGCTATTGGAATTATTGGTTTCATATTCATAAATAATATCCTGAAAAGCTATCAGGTAAGGTACTTCCTGGGGTTTATCCTTTAATGCAAGTCGCTCAATAATAACCTCTATCGTTTCATAAAGGGAATAAGAAAGAATACCTTCATTTTCTATGTGGAAATCTGAAACTAATGAAGCAAAAATATCATTTTCACTGGTTTTCTGGAATATATCGTGCAACCGGAAATTTCCTGTATCACATACGAAAATATGATAAAAATAAAGAATAATAGCTTTATTTATCATATTATAAGGCTCTGTCATATAACGCAATACAGCAACAATAAACTGCACATAAGGAGAGGACCATACATAGAGAGAATCATTTGAAATAAAATTAACCTGACGCCCGGCAATTTTATTATATTCCATTAAATAATCTGCCACAAAAGCTCCTTCTTTTCCGTCTCTGACCAAAATGACTATATCTTTCTGTTTCCCTCCCCGTTCAAGAATATCGCATATCGTAGCAATTACTCCTGCCATAATAGACTGATTTACATCATTTTCCTGTTTTTCAGGTTCAAAAGTAATGTCCACATATCCGGTTCTCTGCTGCCGGGGTCTCTGGCGCAATTCATCATAAGCTTCCTGAATCATTCCTGCACGCTTATCTTTCTCTCCGGCTTCTGAAATATACAACCGGGAAAGAACAGCTGCTGCTGCTTCAAAAAAATCATTATTGAATTCAACTATTTCCCGGGCACTTCGCCAATTATCCTTTAATACCACCTGATTTACACCGAGATTCCGGAATTGTTCCTCAACTCCCTTTGCCAATAACCCCCAATCTCCGTTCCGCCAGCGATAAATACTTTGTTTTACATCCCCGACAATCATAGCTTTAGCTCCTTCTGCCAGACTATTTACCACCAAAGGCCTGAAATTCTTCCATTGCATAGACGAGGTATCCTGAAACTCATCAATCATCAGGTGCTTGTAATAATTTCCACATTTTTCAAATAAAAATGAAGTATCATTTTCAGCTATCAGTAAATTCAGAATATGCGTCGTATCACTTAATAACATCAGTCCTTTTTCCTCACAATAATTTCTTACCTCACCATACAAATCATTCAAAATCCCCAGTTGATACAGATTACCGGCCAACTGCCGGGCAGATAAATATCCGGAATATTTCCGGTCAAAAATATCAATTGCCTGTTGTAAATAATGCATTAAACTTTCCCGGATAGCCTCAATCTCTTTTTTCTTTAACGAAGTTTTAGTCACCCAAGTATCAGGTTCACTCCCTCCCTTCCGGACGGTAACTGTAGGTGCATCAAAATTACCGGCTTTCAGTTTATAAAACCAAGAAGCACAACCAGATTTTCCACTTTTAAAATCACTCAGTTCAAGACCGGTTTCTTGTATTGTTTGCATTGCTTTAACAGCAATATCCGTCAATTGTTTTTCATATTCTTTTACAATTTCATTTAAAAAATCCCGGTAAGTTTTCAAAAAACTTTTATCCTCAAACTTCTTTACAATATGCTTATCCAAAAGCATATAATTTTCCTTGAATAATTCTTCTCCTAAATCAGCAATTCTAGTTTTAACGCTCCATGACTTACCCTCTTCCACATTATTATTCATCAATTCGCTGATCCAATTACGCAATTCCGGATTATCTTTCACCTGTTGCATCACCTTATCTACAGCTTTCAGGAGAACATAATCACTATCCAGTTCTACATTATATCCCGGAAAAATTCCCAATTCCCGGGTAAAAGCTTTTATGAGCCGCTGAAAAAAACGGTCGATAGTCGTCACTGACAAACGCCCGTAATCATGAAGCAGCATAGTCCGTAATAAAGAAGCTTTGTTTTTTAATTGTTCATCATCCAATTTCAGTTCCCGTTTCAAAATATTACCATATTCACTCTCCCGGCCTTCTGCCAGATGATGCAATTCATTGATAATCCGAGACTTCATTTCCTCTGTGGCCTTATTGGTAAAAGTCACGGCTAAAATGTTCTTATATTCAATAGGAACTGTAAAAATAATTCTGAAATATTCCAAAGTCAGGGCAAATGTCTTTCCCGAACCTGCGGAAGCTTTATAAATATCCAACATAATTTACTATTCAAGAGAATTCAACAGTATATCCAATCTGTCCCGTTCTGCTCTCCGCAATTGAATTATTTGCAAATATTTGTCGTATAATCGGACAACATACTGTTCCAGCCTTTCCGGCGTCCCAAATCTCCAACCCGTTGCAAATACAGCAGAGAAGTATCAAAATTACCGGAACCTTCATCAGCCCAAGCCAGATTTATATAAGCTTTCGCTGCTTTTTATTAGCTAAACGGAGCAGTCTCTCCCAAATTTCCAGTACACGAAACAAAAAAATATGACGCTTATCGCTTTAATCAGTCTGCATAATAACGAAGCAAGAACCATTCTATGCATAATAACAATAATATAACAAGCCCCAATACTTTTATCCGGCTTAAACTGATAAATTCTGTTTCACTTTTATATACAGGCTTTAATTTGTCATTATCTTTTAACAATCGGACCAACTGTTCCAATTCATGGGAATCAAAATAACGCCCACCCGAATTTTTTGAAAGCTCTCTTAATAATTGACGGTCTGCCACCATATCATTCACTTCAGGATTATGGCTCCGGACGTAAAAAACACCTTTTTTATTAAAAATCTCTCCTTTTAAATCCGTTGACAAATGATAAGTGTACTCACCGGCAGGCATATTCCCCAAATTAATACGATATTTCTCTCCATTGCGGTTCAAAGAGTAAGTAAATTTTTTTTCGTTATGTATCAAATCCAACCTGACATCCGGTTTATTCACCAATTCATAACTATCATTATACAATTCAACATTCACGATAGCTTCTTCCATCTCACCGTATACCGGCCGGATATCATGGATAAAACGTTCGTTGCTTTTCCTGGTAGCTAAATATCCGACAATTTTATTAATTAAGGTATTGAACAATTTATGGTTTCCGTTTTCCTGATAAGAGTAAAAACGCCATCTCCACAAACCTTCCCCCCAAAAATAGGCAACACGCTTATCTGCTTGTTCATAAAAAGCAATCATTCCGTTCCGGGTAGGTGTATTCTTTATAACCTGATTAAAAAGTACACGACCTGCCAATGGATTAATTTCACCAAAAGGAACTGTCAAAGGAGGATAACCCGCAAATCCTGCTACCTCTTCATCCGTAAACTCAAAATAAGGAAAAGAGGTATTCATCTGAATGGTAGCATATTCGTTAAACTCCGGATTCAGATTAACCTGATACAGTTTTTCATACCGGGAAAAATCAGCAATATTTTCTTTTCTGGTAAGAATATACCACAAAGCTATTTTACGTTTCCCGGCTTCTTGCGCCAATTGCTGATATCTCTGATCTTTAGGGTCCGGATTATGTAAGATAACCAGATTAGCTTTCAAAGTGTCCCAGGACTCATTCAGATGATGTTCCCGGCAACGATACATTCCGGAAACATTGACAGCATTCACAATTGCAGCAATATCAGGATGCGGAGCTGTTGCAACTATAGCAACATCAGCAGAATTGTCAATAATATGTACCCAGATTTCAGCCTGATTATTTTCCCGGGTCCGTTCTGAAAAACCGGTTTCCAGTGCAATCTCATACCGGATTATCCCTTTTCGCCTGGCTTCCGTTTCAAAAGTAAGCTCTGATAAAAAATTATCTTGTTCAATTTTGACTTCCTGCTCTGCTATCACTTTCCCGTTTTCCCGTAGTACACATTTAACTTTTTGTCCTTTTTGTTTTAAAGCTGCAATTTCAACCCGGATGGGAAAAAGAGTATTTAAAAAATTAAATTTATTAGCATCCACACTACGAATATAAACATCCGGATAACAAACCGTATCTCCTAATCCCACCGTATACAACGGGAAAGACGGAAGCTTATATCTGGGATTTACTCCGGCATTACAAATCCCGTCTGAAAGCATAATCATGGCTTCAGGCTGGCGTGTAATAAAATTCCGGCCCGCATATTCCAGCATACCGGCAATATCTGTTCGATTTTCCGTAAAAGTAACCGTTCCGTTCCTGCGGACTGTAGCCCCGAAAGTAAACGGAACGACCTCGAATTTATGACCCAGATTACTTAATGTCTCTTGTAAAGATGCTATGTACTCATTTTGATAATACAGGGAATCTTTATTCTTTAATACAGATAAAGAATTATCCTGGGCAACAATCAGCAACGGCTTTTCTTTTAAACGATGCAAAACAGATAAAGCCGGATTCAATAAAAGCAATAAAAGAATTAAACAAACCAGAAAACGAAGCATTGAAATTACGATAGAAATACCTCTGGGAATATCTGGCAAACCGGAAAGTTTTTTTAACTTAAAATAAGCAACTGCTATCGCCAAAGCAATAGCAGGAAAAATCCACCAATAAGAATATTCAAATACCACTCCGAGTCAATTATAGAACTGAAATTTTAGATTTACGATCATTATATAATCGTAAATCTAAACTAAAATTGTAAATATTACATGTTCATTCCGCCACAAACATGAATCACCTGCCCCGTCACATAACCAGATAAGTCAGAAGCCAAAAACAAACATACCCTGGCAATATCTTCCGGAGTACCGCCACGTTTTAAAGGAATTTTTGCTGCCCATTCTTTCCGGACATCTTCCGACAACTGAGCAGTCATATCCGTAATAATAAAACCAGGAGCAACAGCATTGGCGCGAATATTTCTGGACCCTAATTCTTTGGCAACACTTTTTGTAAATCCGATAATGCCCGCCTTAGAAGCTGAATAATTAGCCTGACCGGCATTTCCGCTCACACCAACTACAGAACTCATGCTAATAATGGAACCACTCTTTTGTTTCAACATAACCGCAGAAACAGATTTGGTATAATTAAATACAGACTTCAGATTTACATTAATTACAGCATCCCATTGCTCTTCCGTCATTCTCATCAATAATGTATCTTTGGTAATTCCTGCATTATTTACCAACACATCTATTCTTCCGAACTCTTTCACAATTTCATCCACAGTTGCAACAGTCTGAGCAAAGTCAGCCGCATTGGAAGCATACATCTTAGCTTTCACTCCACATTCTGCAATTTCTTTTTCAGTGGCCTGAGCTATTTCATCATATCTCAAATCTGTAAAAGCAATATTTGCCCCTTCTTTAGCAAAGGCCAAAGCAACAGCTTTTCCAATACCACGTGAAGCACCGGTAATCAGTGCTGTTTTTCCTTCTAACAACTTCATAATAACAGTTTTACTTCAACTAAATTTATTAGACTTTAAACCATATTAACGGTTTTTTATTAATCAAAGGGCAAAGATAGTTAAACAAATTCAATCTGCCACTTTTCTTTCCCGATAGAAATTTAATTTTCCCCCACTTTACTGATTAATGATAAACTTATGATTTGAGAAATTGCCTCTGAAAAAGATAGGTATCCCCAATGTTCAAACCGTTCTTCCGCCACTTTCGCAATCAATAAACGCTGAATAATATTTTCCAGTTTTCCGTAACTTTCAGGTAAAACAGGACCATTTTTCCCCGTAATATTCATAATATAACCTTTTTATTACACCAAGCATTTCATTTTCGGTTATAAATATAACTGTTTTTTTATTATTCTGCAACCTTGCCATTTTCTTCTCTGATAAAAAACTAAAAATAGTATTTATATACATTTTTACACTAAACCAACGATTATTCATTCTTTTTCCGGGTCTCACTTCTGGCTGCAAAATGCATAGAACAATCAAAATGATAAAAGAATAATAGCAGTTAAATGCAAATAATGTATATATAGTTATAAAATCACAATAATTGTAATAACTTTGGCGAAACAAAACTTTTATAAATGGATCAACAACCTCAACTCAATGCTCACAATAAGCAGGAATACCCTCCGATGCATACGGCGGAACACATATTAAACCAGACAATGATCCGGTTATTTGGCTGTGAACGTTCCAAGAATACTCATATAGAAAGAAAAAAAAGCAAATGTGATTATACTTTACACACAGCTCCGACTCCGGAACAAATTCAGAAAATCGAAAATCAGGTCAATAAAGTGATTTCAGGTAATCTTCCGGTTACTGCCGAATTTGTTTCCCGGAATAATGTACCGAATGATGTAGATTTGAGCAAGCTTCCTTCGAATGCCAGCGAAACACTACGTATCATACGGATCGGAGATTACGATACCTGTGCATGCATCGGACAACATGTCGGCAACACATCCGAAATTGGTCATTTTAAAATAATTAGTACTGATTATCAGAATAATAATTTACGAATCAGGTTTAAACTTGAAATTTAAAAATAAGCATTTTTTACCCAGAAGAGAGAAAAAAAATCCATTTTCAAACGCTGTAAACGATTTTTTCACGAATTTTACAGATAAAAAACTGCAATTTAAAATATTTTATTTAGATTTGTACGTGATTTAATGAGTTATCTGTGTGTAAATTTTAACATGCTATAAAATGCTGAAATCTTATAATTTTCCCAGCGTGTATGAAGCTACAAATCAAGAGCTTGCAAATGTCGCTGAAAATATTTTAGATGGTATCAAAATTTGTATTGATGATACCGATTACATTGTAGGTAATCTGGCTTTAGTGGAAGGCTATTCTCCTCATAAAAGCATTAATGCAGCCCCAACAGATGAAGAATATAAACTGTTGAGCAAAGCCGGTTTATTATTAACCCAACCTAAAGGAGAGGAGGAAATCTATCTGACAACCGGATTTCCGTTTGCAACTTATATGTTATACCGGGACAGAGCAACTGAAGCACTTCAGGGACGTCATATTATTAATTATGATGCCTCTACTTTCGGGGGACCTGCTATAACTAAACGCGAAGTAAATGTCGGAAAAGTAGAAATCATACCTGAAATCATGGGATGTACTGTAGCAATTCGTGAAGGTCACCTGCAGGAAAAAGAAAATTTCTTTATAGTCAGTCTCGGTTATGGAACCTGTGAAGCGGTTGTATCTACCCGTGCAGGTCTAATCAACCGTTCAGCAGTCAGTACTCACGGTATCCGGCACGCAGTTAACTTGCTGGCCAACGAATTGGCAAAGAACTTTTACCTGAATCTGAAAACAGAACATCAAATTGACGTCGCTTTCCAAAAAGGAAGTATTACAGTAAACAGAGTAAAACAAAACATTCTGGACATCCGTGAAAAAGTGCTGAAAATGTATTATCAGGAAATCATTGCTCCTAATTTAAGAAGAGCTTTTTCTGATGATGATTTTAATAAATGTACTAAAATGTACTTGGTCGGAGGTGGTGCCCTCTATCCTGAATTAGTAAACTGCTTTAAAGAAGAATATGGAGATATTGTTGATGTTGTGGTTTATCCGGAACCGGAAAAATGTGCATCTCAGGGATATTGTCTCAATTCAAAAATTAAAGCAAACGCAACAAAAAGCAATATTCCCAACAACGTGAATACAGAAGAAATCAAAATCTTTAGAAATCCTCAGTTAGCCGTTGGTATTGACATAGGAAATGCAAATACTTGCGTTACCATTTATAAAGATGGTGAATAAACCAAGAACTTCAAATACAAAATGTAAAAGAGTTGGCCTTTTCGGGTCAACTCTTTTTCTTTTTCCCTATTTTATTTCTACTTTTGTAAAATATTAAGAAAATACTGATTTAAAAAATAAAAATACAATGGAACTCTTAGAGCAAATCAAAGAAAACGCAAAAAAACAAAGTAAAACAATTGTACTTCCTGAAGGAACTGAGGAACGTACTATTCAGGCTGCCGACCAGATTATCGGAGAAGGAATTGCCAATATCATCCTGATCGGGTCTCCCGATGAAATTAAAACACTGGCTGAAAAATATCAGTTAAAAAATATTGGAAAAGCCACAATTGTAAATCCTCAGGACCATGCTAAAAAAGAACAGTACGCTGATTTATTGGTAGAATTGCGTAAAAGCAAAGGCATGACTAAAGAACAGGCATTAAAATTAGTCACAGACCCTCTTTATCTGGCCACGCTGATGATAAAAAGCGGAGATGCTGACGGAGAAGTTGCCGGAGCTAAAAATGCTACAGGAGACGTGTTGCGTCCGGCTTTACAGATTGTAAAAACCTTACCGGGAATTTCCGTTGTATCTGGTGCATTCCTCTTATTAACCAATAAACCCGAATATGGAGAAAATGGTCTGATTGTATGTGCCGACTGTGCAGTGCTTCCCAATCCTACAGCAGAAGAATTGGCACAGATTGCCGTTTCAACTGCAGCAACGGCCCGTGCCATTGCCAAGATAGAACCCCGTGTGGCTATGCTGAGTTTCTCTACAAAAGGGTCTGCTAAAAATGAACTGGTAGATAAAGTAGTTAAAGCCACTGAATTGGCAAAACAAATGGCTCCCGACGTGATGATTGACGGAGAAATGCAGGCCGATGCTGCTTTAGTTCCCTCCGTAGGAGTAAGTAAGGCTCCGGGAAGTCCGGTTGCCGGAAAAGCCAACGTATTGATATTCCCAAGTCTGGAAGTTGGCAATATCAGCTACAAATTGGTGCAACGTATTGCCGGAATTGAAGCTGTGGGACCTGTATTACAGGGAATGGCTGCTCCTATCAATGACCTGTCCAGAGGCTGTTCGGTAAGTGACATTGTCAATTTGGTCGCCATCACGGTAAATCAGGCTGCAGGTTTAAATTAATCTATACATACTAACCAGATCTTTATCCAGCAACATAAAGATTTTTAATTATCCAAAAAATGAATGTTTTAGTATTGAACTGTGGAAGTTCTTCTATCAAATATCAATTGTTAAACATGGATGCCCAACCAGTCTTATTGGCTAAAGGTATCGTTGAAAAAATCGGATTGGCTTCTGGCAGTTTTACTTATAAACCGGAAGGAAAAGACAAAGTGGTTATTGAACAACCCATTGCTGATCACACTGTGGGTATGGACTTGATTCTTAAAGCATTAGTTGATTCCAAACAGGGCGTTCTGAAATCCCTGAACGAAATCAACGCAGTGGGACACCGGGTAGCTCATGGCGGAGAATATTTTTCAGAAAGTGTAAAAGTGAATGAAGAAGTCAAGGCAAAAATCAGAACTCTGGAAGAAATTGCTCCTTTGCACAATCCGGCAAACCTGAAAGGAATTGAAACAATGGAGCGACTCCTTCCTTCCGTCCCTCAGGTTGCAGTGTTTGATACCTCTTTCCACCAAACTTTACCTAAAAAAGCCTACATTTATGGTATTCCTTATGAATACTATGAAAAGCATGGTATCAGAAGATATGGTTTCCACGGAACCTGCCGCACGGCAGATAAAATCGACGGAGAAGGAGGAAACTGTGTATGGACTTTTCTAAAATGGATCAGAAGCGGCTTGCCCAAGAGCTCATCGACTTCCGGAGAGCGCGCCACCGGCGTCCGGAGAGCGCCTGGACAGAATTTCTGACGACCTCGGAGATCATCGGCCAGCTGGAGCAGCTGGGAATCCCCTATAAGATGGGGCGGGAAATCCATACGAGCGGGGAGCGGTACGGCGTCCCGCCCGACGAGGAGCTGGGGCGCTGCATGGAGCGGGCTTTGGACGAGGGGGCGTCCCCCGAGCTTGTCGGGCGGA
>OFGQ01001702.1_pt1 | contig 13908 bp, 13 predicted proteins | sample 1521791 | NCBI WGS metagenome assembly OFGQ01 (sample SAMEA3504116, study PRJEB24116) | mouse gut metagenome | biome: mouse gut; feature: mouse-associated habitat; material: faeces | place: Denmark | collected 2011 | reverse complement strand
CGGCGCGGCTTCCGCCTTTGGCGGGAGCTGGCCGAACAGGGAATTGACGTTGTGGTTTGCAGTATTGCCATGTACAACGAGATTCGCCAGTGGAACCGGGAAAATATCGAGAATTATAAGGAAATCTACATCAAAGTGACCCGGGAGACCCTCTACCGCCGGGACCAGAAGCAGCTGTATTCCTCCGGGCGGAAAGAAGTGGTCGGGGTGGACCTGCCCTATGATGAGCCCCAGGATGCCGACGTTGTGGTGCAAAATGACGGCCAGGAGACCCCAGAAGAGATCGTCGCCCGGCTGAGAGAACGGTTTGGACGATAAAGGAGCGGACCATGAATATTGCCCTGATTATCGCCGGCGGCAGTGGACAGCGGATGCAGCAGGAAATCCCCAAGCAGTTCCTCAACGTGAACGACAAGCCGGTCATCATCTATACCCTGGAGGCATTCCAGTCCCATCCGGATATTGACAAAATCGGCGTCGTCTGTCTGGACGGCTGGTACGATATCCTGCGGGCCTACGCCCGGCAGTATAGAATTGATAAGCTGGATTGGATCGTCTCCGGCGGCGAAAACGGACAGGCGTCCATTCGAAACGGCGTGTTTGAGGCGGAACGGCGGTATGCGGCCAGCGACATTGTTTTGGTGCATGACGCGATTCGCCCAATGGTGTCCCAAGAGATCATCTCCGACTGCATTGTGCAGTGCAAGCGGCATGGTTCCGCCATTGTGGTCACCCCCTGTAACACGGTTGTTCTCAGACGTACCACCAGCGAAAGTTCGAAAGAGGTGGTACTGCGCGATCAGCTGGCCGTAACGCAGACGCCCCAGGCATTTCCGATCAAACGTCTGGCCGATGCCCACCGGAAAGCGTTGGAATTGGGTATCACCAATTCCATTGCCAGCTGTACCCTGATGGTGGAATTGGGCGAGGAGATTTTTTTCTCCATCGGTGCAGAGACGAATATTAAATTGACCACACAGGATGATTTGAAGATTTTTAAGGCCCTTTTGACCCTCAAAGACGCCAATACCCGGCTGTGACAGGAGAAAACTATGCAGATTACAGAGCAGGAACGATATATCGCATCCTTAGATCGGGCACAGTCAGGCATAGACCTGTCCTTTCTGCGGGGGAGGTGTGTTCTGGTTGCCGGAGCTGCCGGGATGCTGGGCAGCTGTGTGGTTGACCTGTTGAGAAGGTACGGGCAGTGCCGGGTGATTGCCATGGGCAGGAACGCGGCGGCGATGGAAGCGCGATTTGGCCCCGCAGATGATACCTATTCATTTTACCGGCAGGACGTGTCGGCGCCGGTGGCCGGATTCTGTGAGGATGTGGATTATATCATCCACGCCGCCAGCAACGCGGACCCGGTTCGCATGGCGGAAGACCCTGTGGGGACGCTGATGGCCAACGTGCTGGGGACGAGAAATCTGCTGGACTACGGCTTAACCCACAAAATGAAACGGTTCCTGTTTGTATCCTCCGGGGAGGTGTATGGCCAGCCGAACGCCGCGCTGGACGATTTTACCGAAGATTACTGCGGCCCGCTGGATTTGTCCCGTCCAAGAAGCAGTTATCCCGAGGGAAAGCGGGCGGCAGAAGTTCTGTGTCAGAGCTGCATCAGTCAGTTTGGCGCCGATGGGGTGGTGGTGCGGCCCTGTCACCTGTATGGCCCCACCATGACCCGAAGAGACAGCCGGGCGGTCTCCGAATTTCTCTGGAACGCAGTTGATGGACAGGACATTGTGATGAAAAGCGAGGGCTTGATGGAGCGTTCCCACTGCTATGTTGTGGACGCGGCACAGGCGCTGCTGGCTGTGCTGGGAAAAGGGGAGTGCGGCGGAGCATACAACATCGCAGACCGGCGCAGCCAAATGCGGATCTGTGATTTTGCGAACCGGGCGGCCCAGGCAGGCGGCTGCCGGGTCGTCTACAGAACGCCGGAACGGCTGGAACAGTCCGGGTATTCCAAGGTCAGCCGTGCGGTGCTGGACGCATCCCGACTGGAGGCGTTAGGCTGGCGTCCGCAGACGGAAGATGGTATCCAAGAGACTGTGGCGATTCTGCGGGAGAGCCGGCAGGACAGAATCCATGCAGAAAGGAGGGAAAAAGAATGGAGATCATCAATGTGACCCGCTCGTCCATGCCCCCGTTTGAGGAATATTGTGAGGAAATTAAGCAGCTGTGGGACAGCCGTTGGCTGACCAACATGGGCGCTAAGCACCAGCAGCTTGCGGAGAGGCTGACCGGATTTTTGGATGCGGCCCATATGGATATTTTAACCAATGGACACCTGTCCCTTGAGCTTTCGCTCCAGGCACTGGAGCTTGAGGGAGAGGTGATTACCACGCCCTTTACCTTTGCCTCCACCACCCAAGCCATTGCCCGCACCGGACTGACGCCGGTGTTTTGCGATGTGGACCCCGTCACATTGACCATGGACCCGGCAAAAATTGAGGTGCTCATCACGGAAAAAACCTGCGCCATCTTGCCGGTCCATGTGTATGGAAACTTCTGTGACGTGGAGGCCATCGGCGCAATTGGCCGGCAGTATGGTCTGAAGGTGCTGTACGACGCGGCCCACGCCTTTGGTGCACGGTATAAGGGGCTGGGCGCGGGGGCTTGGGGGGATGTCTCCTGTTTCAGCTTCCATGCCACGAAGGTGTTCCACACTTTGGGGGGCGGCGGGGTCTGCTTTCAGGATGAGGACTTTGGCCGGAGGCTGGGCAGCCTGAAAAACTTCGGCCTCAGCGACCCGGAGACAGCAGCAGTTTGGGGGGGAAACGCCAAAATGGATGAGTTTCGCGCCGCCATGGGCCTGTGCAACCTGCGGTATGTAGCGGGAGAGATAGAAAGGCGGGGCGAGGTGGAGGCGTACTATCGGAAAAGGCTGGAAGGGACTCCCGGATTGCGGCTGATGTCCCTTCGCCCGGAGGTCCAGCCGAACCACGCCTACTTTCCCGTTCTGTTTGAAGAGAGGGTCTTCGGTGCAAGCCGGGACCAGGTTTGGAAGGCGTTAAAGGAACAGGACATTATGGCAAGGAAATACTTCTATCCTCTGACCAGCTCCTTCCCCTGTTATCAGGGGAAGTTTGACCCGGGAAATACCCCGGTGGCGCTGGAGGCAAGCCGTCAGGTGCTGTGTCTGCCGGTGTATGGAGAGCTGTCCGAAGAGATTGTGGACCGCATATGCGGCATACTCTTGAATTGCCGAACGTAAGGGGAGGACCGCCATGAAAGGCATCATTTTGGCCGGCGGTTCCGGCACACGGCTCTATCCATTGACAGCGGTGGTGTCAAAACAGCTGCTGCCTGTCTATGATAAGCCCATGATTTACTATCCGCTGTCTACCCTGATGTTGGCGGGAATCCGGGATATTTTGCTGATTTCCACCCCAGAGGATCTGCCCCGCTTTCGGGAGCTGCTGGGGAATGGGAGCCATTTTGGTATCCGTCTCTCCTATGCGGAACAGCCCCGGCCGGAAGGATTGGCGCAGGCTCTTCTCATTGGGGAGAAATTTCTGGGCGGCGAACCCAGTGCCATGGTGCTGGGGGACAACATCTTTTACGGGGGCTGGTTCCGCAGGAGCCTGCGGGCGGCGGTGCGAAACGCCTACAACGGAACAGCCACCATTTTTGGTTATTACGTCCGGGACCCGGAGCGGTTTGGCGTGGTAGAATTTGATCAAAACTACCGGATCCTCTCGCTGGAGGAGAAACCGGAGCGGCCCAAGTCGAACTACTGTGTGACCGGCCTCTACTTTTACGATGGCCGGGCTCCGGAACTGGCCAAAGGACTGAAACCCTCTCCGCGGGGGGAGCTGGAGATTACCGACCTGAACCGGCTGTACCTGGAAGAAAACCGGCTGCGGGTTCAGGTTTTGGGCCGGGGCTTTGCCTGGATGGACACCGGGACGGTGAGCAGTCTGATGCAGGCGGCGGTGTTTGTAGAGGCGGTGCAGAACCGTCAGGGCGTGGTTATTTCTGCGCCGGAGGAGATTGCCTACCAGGAAAAATGGATTGGGCGTGAGGAGTTGCTGAAAGCCGCCGCGCTGTACGGCAAGTCCCCCTATGGGGAGCATTTGCGGCGTGTGGCGGAGGGCAGGTTCTCCTATTGAATTGCGTGGAGGGGTGGCAATGACGGTTTTGGTTACGGGCGGCGCCGGATTTATTGGCGCAAACTTCATATTTTACTGGCTGGAGGCCCATCCGGATGACCGCCTCGTCTGTGTGGACAAGTTGACTTACGCGGGAGACCTGTCCACTCTGGCCCCGGTGTTGGAGCGGCCCAATGTCCGTTTTGTCAAGGCAGATATCTGCGACCGGAAGAAGATGGAGCTGCTGTTTGGGGAAGAACACCCGGACGCAGTGGTGAACTTTGCGGCGGAGAGCCACGTGGACCGGTCCATAGAGGACCCGGAAGTCTTTCTGCGGACCAACGTAATAGGGACTGCGGCGCTGCTGGACGTTTGCCGGGGCTATGGTACGCACCGGTTCCACCAGGTATCCACCGATGAGGTGTACGGCGACCTGCCTCTGGACCGTCCGGACCTGCGCTTTACGGAGACATCGCCTCTGCACGCCAGCTCGCCGTACAGTGCGTCGAAGGCTTCGGCAGACCTGCTGGTCCTGGCGTATGAGCGGACCTACAGAGTCCCGGCTACGGTCTCCCGGTGCTCCAATAATTACGGGCCTTATCAGTTTCCAGAAAAGCTTATCCCGCTGATGATTGCCAACGCCTTGCGGGACAGGCCGCTGCCGGTGTACGGCACAGGCTGTAACGTCCGGGACTGGCTGTATGTGGAGGACCACTGTAAAGCAATCGACTTGATTTTGCAGCAGGGGAAGTCTGGTGCGGTTTATAACATCGGTGGGAATCATGAGCTGGAGAACCTGGCGCTGGTGAAGCGAATCTGTCAGGAGCTGGGAAAGCCGGAGAGTTTGATTACTTATGTGGCAGACCGAAAGGGCCATGATCTGCGTTATGCCATTGACTCCGGCCGGCTTCAACGGGAGCTGGGCTGGCGGCCGGAGACTGCGTTCGACGAGGGTATTCGCAGGACGATCCGCTGGTATTTGGAGAATCAGTCCTGGTGGATGAAGTTCGTTTCAGAAAAACAAAGGGGGGAGTAAAAATGGTCCCAAAAGAGATTGATGTCAGCGTTATCATGTTGACTTACTTCCATGAGGACTATATTGCGCAGGCTTTGGACAGTGTATTATCTCAAGAAACATCCCTCCGCTATGAGATTTTAATAGGAGACGATGCGTCCCAGGACCGCACACCGGAGATTATCTTGGAATATGCCGCCCGTTACCCGGATACAATTCGTCCCATACTGCGGAAGGAAAATCTGGGCGGCACCCGAAATAGCTGGGATGTACGCCATCGAGCGCGGGGACGTTACATTGCATTTTTGGAAGGGGATGACTATTGGCTCGACCCGCAGAAAATGCAAAAACAGTGGGAGTTTTTAGAGAAAAATCCGGAATTCAGCGGTTGTTGCAGCAAATGCCTGATTGTGGACGAAAATGACCAGCCAGATTATACCCGTACGCCTCAATTTGCTTGGAGTAAGAAAATCTTTACCTTGGAGGATTTGATTGACAGCTGGGATATCCCAGGACAGGCGGGAACGCTGATGTACCGAAATTTCGGTGATGTTGATGACGAGATCAGCTATAAGGCCCACCGCAATGTAGGCGATAAAACGACTATGCTGTTTCTGCTTTCCCAAGGACCGGTCTATTGCGCAAATGAGATATTTTCGTGCTATCGTTTCGTGAATCAAAAAAACAAGCACAATTATTTTTCCCTGCATTATGCCGACCCCTACCGGCACTATGATATGTTCATGTATCCCGTCCGGCTGGAGGCATGGGCCAGGAAAAACGGTATCCCACTGCGCCGGAATCAGCATTTTGGGAAGCGGATTGGTTACCGGTTCTGCCGTTTTGTAGAGGAGACGGTCAAAAGTCCGTCGCCAGCCAGACTGAAGTGCTTGGCGGAAATGGTAGTGCGAAGCCACGAGAAAGGAAAATATTGTTGGTATATTTTAAAAACTTTAATCGAAATGGAGTGAGAGAAGGATGAAATTCTGTGATCATCCGTTTACATATGCGTATCTGGCGGATAAAGGAGAGGTATGGCCTTGCGGCTGGATGCACTATGTGATCGGGAATCTTTACGAACAGAATCTGGATGAGATCTGGCACAGTGAAGCCGCCCAAAAGGCCCGTGAAAGCATCCTCAATGGTTCCTTTGCCTTTTGCAGAAAAGTTTCCTGCCCGTATTGCGAACGGGACGAGCTGCCAGACCTGACGGAAGAAGAGCTTGCAAAAGCGGCTGTGCCAACGCCCGTACCAGTCAGTATCAACATTGCAAATGACCATATTTGCAACATTGCTTGTACGAACTGCCGCACAGCGATTTACTGTCCGGAAGAGGGGGAGCGGGAGAAAATCGACGATGCGTTGGAACGGCTCCTGCCGTTTGCAAATCAGACAAAATTTTTAGGGATGAATGGCGGCGGAGAGTTTTTAGCCAATCCCAGTTTCCTTAAATTTTTAGAAAGACTCAGACCGGAACGTTCGGACCTCCATCTGAGCTTTGAAACGAATGGCGTTTTGTTCGACGAGGCCCATTGGGAACGGTTTTCCCATCTGGGTGAGTACCGTATAAACGTTACAGTTACCATTAATAGCATCCGGCGGGAGACATATGCCTATCTCAGCGGAGGCTTCGACCATTTGGACCGAGTGCTGAATAATCTCCGCTTTCTCAGTAAGCTGCGGCGGGAAGAAAAAATCAATAATCTTGCTGTAACAATTGTTGTCCAGGAGTGTAATTTCTGGGAAGTCCCAGAATATATCCATAAGTTTGCGCATTCTGATGAGTTTGAGATTGATTCGATTGTGATGAAGCCGCTCTATAAGTGGTGGCACATGGCAGAGGACGTCTACTGGTTCAAGAACATCCTGAATCCCCTGCATCCCTATCATAAGGAATATCTCAAGATACTAGCGGATGACTGCTGGAAGGAACCGAAGGTATACGACTGGGGCTGTCACAATATCCGGCACGCCGCTGCACATCCATTCAGTCAGGAGCAAATTTATAACCGTTTGCTGTTGGACATTTATCAAAACGAGCAGGGCCTCTCTTCAAAAGAGTTTCTTGAGACGCGCTTGGCTCATATGAATGGAAAGCGGGTCGGGTACTACGGGAAAAACAACTTCTCACAGGCTATGGTGAAAATGTTGCTGGATGCTGGAATGGAGCTGGCCTTCCAACTTACCTGGGCTAAGGAAGAGAACGATGGTCTGCTCCCAAAGGTCGCCAGACAGGACTTCCGTGCGGATATGGCGGATATCATGTTGATTATCGATTTTCACAAAGGGCATTATTGGTTCAAGGATTTGCCTGCGCTCGGCTTCCAGGGTCCTGTTCTCAGCATTGTAGAATTAATTGAGGGGGCGGTGTCGTGAAGCGGCGAACAGCGGTCTTTGCGGCAGTTCTGGGGGCAGCTGCGGGCGGAGCATTGGTGAAAAGAGTTTGGCTGGAAAAATACCGCCAGCAGAAACAAGAACTGGCTTCGGCCCGTATGGAGAAAGATTTGTTGTATACCTGGCTTCTTTTGGAGCAGAAGAGAATCGACCTGGCGGAGTATTTTACAGCCCATGGTTTCAAGAGCATCGGCGTAATGGGCATGGGCCGCGAAGGCCGCAGATTTTTTGAGTCTCTGAAAGACCAGGAAGAAGCTGACGTTATCTATGCAGTAGAGTTGGACCATTTCAGTGCAGTACATGAATATTTGACAGTCTACCGCTTGGGAGACGACCCTCTCCCGGAAGCAGACTGTATCGTGGTCTGTGATTTGACTTCCGTTTCTTCAAAGTGTGAAGCGCTCCGGAAGGAATTTAAGGGCGAAATCGTAACATTGTCTGAGGTTTTGGCATGGTTGATCGAACAGCACCAGATAAAGCCTTGGGAGGGTGCAATCAAAGGATGGCCGGCGGAACAGATCTGATATGGTGACAGGAGGAGGGGCGAGTGATGCAGGAATCCATTGAGAATTATCAAAAAGTGTACCGCATGTTGGAGGACCGGGAATCGAAGGATACCTATATGGACCGGCTGGCGTACTTAATTTCGGATGATTACAAGTACATAGAACATATTATTACAGTATATTTGCCAGATATGCTGCCCTTAAGTGAGAAGATAAGAGGTCTATTACGCAAATTGCCTCCGAACCAGAAAATTGTTTTGTATGGCGCGGGAGGGGGTGGCGCCAGGATTTTACAGCATTTTGTCCATGATGAGCGGTTTATAGGATTTTGCAGCAACAATACAGTCAAGCAGAGACAAGGTTATCTGGGATATCCTGTGATGAGTCCGGAAGAATTGCTCCGTCACAAAAATATTTCCGTTCTTGTATATGCGCCAAGCGCAAAAAAAGAGATTATGCAGTTGCTGCATGACGGCGGATATCCAGAGGAAAATATTTGTGATTGTAATGCTGTTGTTGGAGAAGTAGATCACGGGCAGTATTTTGATACTGATTTTATCTCCTATGAGGAGGAAGAAGTGTTCGTTGATGCGGGTTGTTATCATTTGGAGGACACCCTTCGTCTTCAGACATGCTGCAAGCGCTTGAAAAAAGCATACGCCTTTGAGCCGGACCCCGCAAACTATAGGTACTGTCTGGAGAAAGTGCAGACAGAAATGCTCTCTCATATTGAGGTATTTCCCTTTGGTACCTGGAGTGAAAGGAGAACGCTGTCATTTTCTGCAAAAGGAAATACAAGCTCCAAGGTTTGCAGCAGTGGGGAGCCAATCACAGTAGTCCCCATTGATGATCTGGTTCAGACTGGAGAGCGAGTAACATTTATCAAAATGGATGTGGAAGGCGCGGAGCTGGAATCCCTGAAGGGCGCGGAAAAAACGATCTGTCGTGACCGGCCTAAGCTTGCAGTCTGCATCTATCACAAGCGTGAGGATATGGTAGAAATACCGCTGTTCATCAAGAAATTAGTACCAGACTATAAGCTGTATGTGCGAATGCACGCAAATGACGGAAACGAAACGGTGCTTTATGCCATTCCGCCCAAAGACTGAACTTGGCATGGTTGATGGAACCGCACCAACTAAAGCCCTGGGAGGGAGCAATCAAGGGATGGCCCAACAAGTCTGCGTGACTGGCTTGTTGACGGCCGGAAAAGGACCAGGCGTGAAATCGTGACAGGGAGGCATTCCATATGGAGTCAAAGACAGTGGCCGTTTTACCGGGAAGCCGATGGCAAGTCCCACTGGTGCAGAAATGCAGAAATGCTGGATACAGAACCTTAGTGATAGACCCGCATAAAAGTTCTCCTGCATCTGCATATGCAGATGGTTGTTTGCAAAGCGATATATTCGATCTGGAACAAGTGGTGCGTTATTGCCAGAAGGAGCATGTAGACGCAGTGCTGTCTGATCAGTGTGATATTGCTGTTCCAGTGCTGGCAGAAGTGGGGCAAAGACTGTCGCTCTCGACGCTCACGCCAGCGTGTGCCCAAATGTTTACGAATAAGTATGAGATGCGCAATTTTTGCAGTACACATGGACTGCCTTGCCCAAAGTATAAGTTGTGCAGAAATGCTGAGGAGGCGAAGCAGTTTTTTGAACAGATGAATATGCCCGTCATTTTGAAACCTCTGGACAGCTGCAGCAGCCGCGGCGTTTTTACAGTTTTTCAAAAGGAGGACATCGACCGTTTCTTTCCCCAATCGCTTGCTTTCAGTAAGGTGGAGAAGGCTGTCTTAGCAGAGCAGTACATTCGAGGGACTGAATTTACTGTTGACGGGATCAAGACGCCAGCAAAGCATTATTCGCTGGCCATCTCAGAAAAAAAGCATTTTGCGCACAACACCAATATAGCCTGTGAGCTCTATTTTTCTCATAAGAGCAGCCGGTTTGATTATGAGCGTTTGGCCAGACAAAATGATGCGCTTGTGGATATGTCGCCATTGAGTTGGGGGCTGACCCATGCTGAGTACAAATTTGAGGATGGACAGTTCTATTTGATCGAAATCGGGGCACGAGGCGGCGGAAATTTGATTTCCTCACATATCGTGCCTTATCTGTCGGGGATGGATACATATCAATACCTTTTGGATTGCAGTCTGGGGAATATATCCAGTTTTCCATTTTTGAGCCGTGAGCCGTTTCAAAGCAGGTGCGCTGTGCTGCGTTTTTTTGATGTTCCCAAGAATGGCGGCGTGGTTTCCCACATTGAGGGCAGGGAATTATTGGCGAAGAAAAAGAATATCGCCGCATATCAATTCAATTTCGCACCTGGAGACTGCATAGAAGACGCGAAAACAGATTCAGACCGGGCGGGATTTTATATAGCCTGCTGTGAGACAGAACAAGAACTGCACGCATTGATGGAGGAGATTCGTCAAAACGTACGGATTATCTGCTGATGTGAAGCAGTAAATGGGGGAAATATGGATATCACGAACGAAATTATCCAGTATATTCAGAAAAACCGCGTATCGACTACGGAGGTCGCGGATTGTTTGGGAAAGACAGGTGTGCTGAAGGATATTTTTCCATTGAACCGGCAGCACTTTGCGGTGGGAGAGATTCACTACCTCTATGCGATACAAAATTCTAACTGGACAGTTCACGAAGACCTGGACAGAACTCCGGTTTCAGGAAAAATCGTGTTGGTCGACGCGGTAGATGTAGGAGAAGGAGCCATTATTGGCGATATCGTTTCCAAATATATATTACTGTACTTACAAAACAAGGCGATCGTGAGTACCGGGAAAATGAGAGACGCACATATCCTATTGAAAGAGAACTACCCAATTTGGTGCAGCGGTGTGTCTCCGGTCGGATGCTTTAATACGCCAGTGGACCGTGAGGCCGCCCGTTCTCTTGTGGAAGAACGTCGAGCGATGTTTCAAGGTGCGGTAGCGGTCTGCGATGATTCCGGTGTAGTAATAATACCGAAGCACGATCTTGCAGAAGGTTTCCTTCAAAAACTAGCCGCTATTGAGGAACAGGAAGATATCTGGTATGACTGCATTGACCGGAAAAAGTGGAGTACATACCGGACGATCTGTCTGAAGGATTATCTGCGGGGGCCTTGAGGCATGTTTTGTAAATAAATGATTCAAAGAGCGGGGATGTGACTGAATATGCAGGCTGGACGATCTGTTTGTGAGCTGCTCACCAGGAAGAGTGAGATAACCCAATATCTTAAAATGAAAAAGGACCCGAATCCTATGTTCATTTGGGGATGTGGGGCTTTCGCGGTGCGTGTCTATCATTATTGCAGGAACTATGAAATTCCTGTGGCAGGATTTTTTGTGAATGTACCGGAAGAGAAAACAGAATTTGAGGGGCTGCCAGTTTACCGAATCGAGCAGCTTATCGCGTCTCATCCGAAGTTCAGCGTTATCATTGGACATGCCAATTACACGTTTGGAACAGCTTGGCTCAAGAGAATTGCAACTGTGCAAAACGTTTACTGTATCACCAGCTGCTGCTATGATATCTGGAATCCTATTTCGGAGGCTTTTTTGGCAGAGCATGAAGGTACTTTGAACGAGTTTTACAGCAGGTTGAGTGACGAGGCATCCAAGCGGTGCTTTTTATCCTATTTTGAAAGCCGCATCAATGATGACCCGTTCTATATGTTTCCTTGTTATAAAAACGAGATTGGATATTATCAAAATGATGTCTTTGCTCTGGGAAACAATGAGACATTATTAGACATCGGAGCCTGTGTAGGCAATTCTATTTGGCCATTCGTTGAGGCGGTTGAGGGAGCGTACCATACCATTATTGCGCTGGAACCGGATGAAGATAATTGTCTGCTGCTGCAAGACAGGATACTGGAACGGTCACTTCAGAATGTGATTGTGAAACAGGTATGTGCCTACGAGAAAGAAGGTTTTGTTAAATTCAGCGGGGAGCAGGAACAGGGCGGCATCCAGGAAGATGCGGGACAATATCGCCTGTGTCCTGCGGTGACAGTAGACCGTCTGTGTAAGGAGCTTGAAGCTGACGTTTCGCTTTTGAAAATCAACTTTCCATTTTCAGTACCTCAAATCTTGCAAGGCGCGAAGGAACTCCTGAGAAAACAGAGACCGAAAATGATCGTTCGAGCTGGATTCGATGAAAATGTACTCCTGGAAACCTATCGAACGATACGTCTTTTGAATCCGGATTACCGGATTTATCTGCGGTATACAGTGGGCATTCCGCAGGGACTTACGATTTTCGCAATCTAAGGGAGAATACACGATGAAATTTGAACACGACTGGGAGAACGATCCTGTTCTGGAACAGAAAAAGAGACTGATAGAGGAAAATGAGCAATATTGGGCGAACAAAGAACATATTACGTGTGGTGATAAATGGATATACGTCTATCACGGAATGTCCAGCAACCATTTTGAGTGGGCCGTTCATGAGAACATTGCGGCAAAAGGACTGCAGAAAAAGACGCATTTCCCAATTATTTCGGTCATAGACGGACATGGGCGCGCGCTTCCGGAGGGCTTGGATGAGTCCTTTGGGATAGAAGAAGTCGTTCACTTGTTTTACAGCAAATATTTGGACGAAAGCGCCCAAAAGCGAATCCATGAAACGGCAGAACAATTTGCGGAATCAACGTATCAGAAGAAAGAAAAACTGCTCCAACTGGAGTATCGGGGAATTAAATTCGGCGACGAACTCTATGATACGCTCCTTTTGAAAAATTGGCAGAATGATGAACCGACTTTTGACTGCTTTGATTTCAGCATGGAACAGTATACACATTATATTAGAGGCGTACTTTCCCTGATCGACCATACCTTTGAACTGTTTTCTAAAAAAACTCCAGCCTATGTGATTACAACGGAAAAAATGCAATTAAAGCGTTTGTTTGGTGATATTGCGAGAATATTCGGGGCGGAGGAAATCATTATTTTGAATAGTCCGCCGGATACCTTGGTGAGTGTCCCTGCGGAAACAAAGGATAAAAAGGTGATGCTTTCCAGCTGCTTGCACTGTGTGGTGGAACAACGTGTTCAGAGGAAAAAACTGGACCAGAACGATACTGCCCCCATTTTTTTGTTCCATGGCGAAGAAAAAGCGGTGGGAAAGCAGGAGTTTCTCGCCCGGCTGGGTATCAAAAATTCAAATCCAAACGTGTTCGTTCTACCTCATGCTCTGATTGACATTCCAAGAGAAAACAGCCTTCTTTATTTTTATCACGACTATCTCGAATGGTTCTCGAAAACCTTAGAGATTTTAAAGGAAACGCCGGCCGTCAACTGGATTATCAAGGACCACCCCATGACGGCCTATTACAGACAGAACAAAGTGATCGAAAAGATATTTCTGGAACATAGATCGTCCAATATGTATTGGTGCGACAGCGGCGTGGGAGGGGCCTGCATCAAAGACATTGCAGACTGTGTAGTCACTTGCGGAGGCGAGGCTGCGTTGGAATATTGGGCCTATGGCATCCCGACGATTACGACTGCGGCTACATTTTTTAGCGGATACGGCATTTCGCATAATATAAAGACGCAAGAGGAATATGAGTATATGCTTCGTCATATTTCAGAGGCCGCAAAGCCGTCTGAGGAATCCTCAAAGAAAGCGGCGCAGATTTTGCTGGCTATGAAGGAAATGTCCAGCTGCGAGACGGAGGACCAACTTGTAAATTTGTTTATGCGCACTCGGAAAGCTCAGGTGAACAGTTATTACGATGGGTTGAGCTTCCAGCATGTGTCTGCGTTTTGCGAGGGGTACAGAGCCCTTCTCAAAGAGAAGGGGACCCTTGAAAAATCCTGCATTTACCAACTGGAAAACGTGAGCAGCATATCGTTGTAACATGCTGCGGAGGCTGGATGAAA
>OFGQ01001698.1_pt1 | contig 13957 bp, 7 predicted proteins | sample 1521791 | NCBI WGS metagenome assembly OFGQ01 (sample SAMEA3504116, study PRJEB24116) | mouse gut metagenome | biome: mouse gut; feature: mouse-associated habitat; material: faeces | place: Denmark | collected 2011 | reverse complement strand
TTAAACCTCACCACGCCGATGATACTGCGAAAGTGGGAAAGTAGGTAACCGCCCCCTCTGAAAAGAGAGCCGCGACTCGAAAGAGCCGCGGCTTTTTTTGTTTATTATGTCATAATTTGGGAAACCTTTCAATTGATTTTCTTGTTTATTATGTGGATTTATATTATCTTTGTATGGTAATAAAATGTGGCGTGTGCCTCTCGTCGTTGAGCTTTGCTCAGAATAATTAAGAGGCGATTCTCTTTTAATTCATGCGGTAGGTTAGTGCTTCAGCTATGTTGGCTTGAAGTTACCTTTTAGAAATCTACGTTTTCTTGTTTATCCGCGTTTCATATCCGAAATATTTTCCTACACACAAATATGTATAACATATCCGACCTTAGTGCGATGTCAGATGAACAATTGATTGACGTTGCGAATTCAATGGGTATTAAGAAAGTTAACATTGCCGACCGTGACGATGTGGTCTATAAGATCCTCGATCAGCAGGCAATTGATCTTGCGGCAAATGCTACCGACAGAAAACGTCGTCAGCCAAAGGATGCAAAGGCAAAAACTGCCAAGGCTGCTCCTAAGAGGAAGGCTGACGAATCTGATTCTAAGGACGAACAGGAAAAGCCCAAGGCTAAATCCGTAAAGAAGAAAGCTGAGTCTGCGTCGGAGACTCCTGAGAAGGCTTCTGATGCCTCTGCGGAACAATCCAACGAACCACAAAAACAGCCTAAGAAGCGTGGGCGTAAGCCAAAAAACGATGCAGTCGTGGATCAGCCTGCAACTGCAGCCACCGTCGCTGTTACTGAGGCGGACGAGCAGCCTGCTCAGCCAGATATTCAGGATGAGTCAAATGAAAAGAAGCCCTCGCGTCGCGGTCGTAAAAAGCAGCAGCCTGAAGCTGAAACCATGGCAGAACAAAATGTCGCAGGCATGGATGCTCCAGCGGTGGTAAAACCTGAAGAACGTCCGTCGGCTAAATCTGTCGATGCGGCTAATGCAGAAATGCCGGTCAATGGCAATGTAGAGGAAAAAGCGGAAAATAACGTTACTGCTGAACCTGTGAACGACAATCGTCCGCAGCAAGGACAGCAACAGCAGCGGAAGAACGATTTCCGTCCGAAGGATTCTTCCTTGACATCTTTCTTTCCACGCAGCGAAGGTCGTAAATTTGTCCCTCGTTCCCAGCGAGAAAAAGAAGAGGCTGCCGCCGCTGCCGCCGCAGCTCCAATAACCCTCACTGAACCTTGGCAACAGGAACGTCAGGAGAAGCAGCAGCAGAAGAACCGCAATAAAAAGAATAAAGGCAATAACAATAACAACAACAATAATAATAATCCAAACCAGCAGCGTCCCAACATGCCGCAATACAATTTCGACGGTATTGTGCAGACCAGTGGCGTTCTTGAGATTATGCCGGAGGGATATGGGTTCCTGCGCTCGAGCGACTATAACTATCTGACCTCCCCGGATGATGTCTATGTGACCCAGCAGCAGATCAAGTCCAACGGATTGAAAGCAGGCGATGTGGTGGAATGTGCCATCCGTCCTCCAAAGGAAGGTGAGAAATATTTCCCGATGAGTCGTGTTATCAGTATCAATGGTCGCACTCCGGAATTCATCCGCGACCGTGTGCCCTTCGAACACTTGACTCCGCTCTTCCCCGACGAGAAATTCGATCTTACAAGTGGCCGCTCCGCCAATATATCCACTCGCGTAGTCGATATGTTCTCCCCCATCGGAAAAGGACAGCGTGGCTTGATTGTAGCCCCTCCGAAGACCGGTAAGACCATTCTTCTGAAAGATATTGCCAATGCTATAGCCGAAAACCATCCTGAGACCTACATCATGATTCTTCTGATTGATGAACGTCCCGAGGAGGTGACCGATATGAGCCGCAGCGTTAATGCCGAGGTTATAGCATCGACATTTGACGAGCCGGCCGATCGCCATGTCAAGATTGCCGGAATAGTGCTTGAAAAGGCCAAACGCCTCGTTGAATGTGGCCACGATGTCGTGATACTTCTGGACTCTATCACGCGTCTTGCTCGCGCTTACAACACCTGTGCCCCGGCATCCGGTAAGATCTTGTCAGGTGGTGTCGATGCCAATGCGCTCCAGAAGCCCAAACGATTCTTCGGTGCGGCACGTAATATTGAGAATGGCGGTTCGCTGACCATCATAGCTACAGCCTTGACCGAAACCAGCTCCAAAATGGACGAGGTTATTTTCGAGGAATTCAAGGGTACGGGCAACATGGAGCTCCAGCTCGACCGTAAGCTCTCCAACAAGCGAATATTCCCGGCGGTCGACATTATGGCCTCGAGCACACGTCGCGACGATCTCCTTCTGCGCGAAGAGACTCTCAACCGCATGTGGATCCTCCGCCGGTTCCTCTCCGACCGTAACAGCATCGAAGCGATGGAATTCATCAAAGACCGTATGGAGCGCACCTCAAGTAACGATGAGCTTCTCCGCACCATGGGCGACTGATGCCGTCGACCCCCATGACATAAAAATATACGTGAACGCGATTGGTAACTCCACCAATCGCGTTCGCTCTATTTTCCGCTATCCGGAATCACCGCAGATATTCCAATAAAAAAGCCCCATTTGCGAGCAAATGGGGCTAAGTATTTCGTTAATAGGGTGTTGTGTTACTCCCATTCTATCGTTGCTGGCGGTTTGGACGAGATGTCATAGCAGACGCGGTTCACGCCACGGACCTTATTGATGATCTTGTTGCTCACATCGGCCAGGAAATCATAGGGCAGGTGAGCCCAGTCTGCGGTCATGGCGTCGGTCGATGTCACGGCGCGGAGAGCTACCGCGCGTTCGTATGTGCGTTCGTCGCCCATCACGCCGACACTCTGAACAGGGAGAAGCACCACGCCTGCCTGCCATACTTTGTCATACAATCCCCAATCTCTGAGACCTTGAATAAATATCTGGTCGGCATCCTGAAGAATACGCACCTTTTCGGGGGTGATGTCGCCGAGGATTCTGACGGCAAGGCCGGGACCCGGGAACGGATGACGGGTGATCAGATGCTCAGGCATTCCGAGTTCGCGCCCAACGGCACGTACCTCATCCTTGAACAGCAAGCGCAGCGGCTCGCAGAGTTTGAGGTTCATTTTTTCCGGCAGACCGCCAACATTGTGGTGGCTCTTGATCGTTGTTCCGGTGATTGAGAGCGATTCAATGCAGTCGGGGTAGATAGTGCCCTGGCCGAGCCACCGCACATCTTTGATCTTGTGGGCTTCCTCGTCGAACACGTCGATAAACCCTTTACCTATGATCTTGCGTTTCTTTTCCGGCTCGGTAACTCCGGCAAGCTCCGTGAAGAACTTCTGGGAAGCGTCAACACCTATCACATTCAGTCCGAGACATTCATAGTCGCGCAACACGTCGGCAAACTCATTCTTGCGCAGCATGCCGTGGTCAACGAATATACATGTCAGATTCTTGCCTATTGCCTTGTTCAGTAGCACGGCTGCAACCGACGAGTCAACGCCGCCGCTAAGGCCAAGCACCACTTTATCGTCGCCGAGCTGCTCTTTCAGCTGCGCCACGGTTGATTCGATGAACGATGCCGCGCTCCAGTCCTGACGGGATCCGCAGATGTCCACAACGAAGTTACGCAAAAGCTGCATGCCACATGTGGAGTGGAACACTTCGGGATGGAATTGTACGCCCCAGAGTTTTTCCCCCTCTGCCTGATAAGCTGCCACCGGCACCTTGTCGGTCGAAGCGATGATGTTGAATCCATCAGGGAGTGAGGTGATGGTGTCGCCATGGCTCATCCACACCTGTGCGCCCGGTTCGATATCTTTTGTCAGCGCATTGGCTGCCACAGTCGTAAGGATAGCGCGGCCATATTCGCGTGAGTCTGCCGGCTCTACGGCTCCGCCGTTCAGATGAGCCATCAGCTGCGCTCCATAGCAGATGCCGAGAATTGGATACTTGCCCCTGAGGCCGTCGAGGGTGATGCGGAACGCTTTCTCGTCGTAGACAGAGAACGGCGATCCCGACAGGATCACACCGATCACCGATGGATCGTCGGCCGGAAATTTGTTGTAGGGAACGATTTCACAATAAGTGGAGAGTTCGCGCACGCGACGACCGATGAGCTGGGTTGTCTGCGAGCCGAAGTCAAGGATAATGATTTTTTCCTGCATGAGAGATGATGTCGTTGGAAAATATGGGATTTGTTGAGTGCAAAGTTACAAAATTATGCGGAATCCCACACCATTCCTATAGCCTATTTCCGCTTATTTAAGCGGTGCCACCGTTATTTAAGCGGTGCCACCGTACGCGGATTGGCTACAAGCCACAGAATGTCGCCGGCTTTGAACTGTGTGTTGCCGTCGGTGGCTATGAACTGTCCGTCGCGGTTTATGCTGACGAGCAACGAACTGTAGGCCGTGGAGAGTTGTGATTCAATGACCGTGTGCCCTATAAGTGGCGACGACTCGCTCAGTTGGATCGAAGTCAGCTTCATATCCGTGGAGCGCACATTGTCGGTGCTTTCATCCGATGGTTGTGCTTCGATCTGGGGCAATATGGACAGAATATCATCCTCCGTTCCTATTATGGACAGCGTATCGCCGGGAAACAGGCGCACATCACCGGCCGGAACCGGAATTGTCGAACCGCCTCGTTGTATTGAGGCCACACTGATTCCATGCTCGCTTCTAAGCCCGGATTCGCGCAACTTCATCCCGACAAACGGACAACCGTATCCCATCGTAACGTAGGCCATATGGAGATTGCTGATTATATTATTGTTGCGTCCCGATCTGCGTAGTTCCCGTTCATTCAGATTGTCGATGAATTTCTTCTCAATCGACCTCATGCGGCGTCTGAGCTGCTTGGACAGAACCACAGTGATCAGCAGGAACACTATGCCGCCGGTCAGAAGACCAACACGGTTGGTATAAATCGTTGAGATGGAATAGCAGATAAATGCCAAGGCAACCAGCAGCCGGAACAACCGCATCACGACGAGTGGCACATCATAGTTGGCGTTGGCTTGCCGGAGCACCTGTCGCTCCGTTTTCTTAGATGCCGGAGAGCATAGCGCAAGCAGGAACGGCGACATCGTGCCAAGAGTTATCACCGAACAGATCAGTCGTCCCCAATTCGGCATCAGCCCAATCAGCCAGGGCAGAAGCCATTGACGCGACACGAGGCATATAGCGATCAACACGGATGCGTAGAGCATTATTTTCCAGGCATAGCGTTTGATCACATTGCGCCATATGCGTCCTGTCTCGCTCTCGTTGTCGGCCGATTTGGAATATCGGTCGATCAGGAAATGAAGTCGCTCAGGTAGATGGCGTTCAACGAATGAATACACCGGATCTGCCATCCTGATAAAATATGGTGTGGTGAATGTGGTCAGTACCGAAACGGCAACTACGATAGGATAGATCGTGGGATTCAGCACACCGAGTTGCATGCCGAGTGTGGCGATAATGAAAGCGAACTCGCCGATCTGGGTAAGAGAGAAGCCCGATTCGATGGCTACTTTCAGCGACTGCCCCGAGACAAGCATGCCGGATGTCCCGAACACAATCATTCCGGTGATCACCACGCCCGATAAAATCAGTATCGGACCGGCATATTCGACAAGAATTGTCGGATTGACCATCATCCCCACGGAAATGAAAAACACGGAGCCAAACAGATCTTTAACCGGAACCGTCACATGCTCTATGCGTTCTGCAAAGCTTGTCCCGGCAAGTATCGACCCCATCACGAATGCTCCCAGTGCAAGAGAGAAGCCGCAGTAGACCGAAAAGACTGCCATTCCAAGACATAGACCCATGGCCACTATCAGAAGTGTCTCGCTGTTGAGAAAGCGGCGTACCCGGTTCAACAGGCTTGGCAGAACATACACCCCCACCGCAAACCACATGATCAGGAAGAACAGCAGCTTGCTGACGCTCAGAAGCAGCGCTGATCCCTGAACGCTGTTATTGATAGCTATCGACGACAGGATCACCATCATCAACACGGCGAACAGATCCTCAACGATTAGCACGGCAAACACCTGTGATGCAAATTTCCGGTGACTTATGCCAAGATCGTTGAACGCCTTGATGATGATTGTTGTCGACGACATTGACAGCATACCACCCAGAAACAGTGCATTGATATTGCTGAAGCCAAGAAGATGGCCTATGCAGAATCCGGCGAGCATCATGCCAAGAACTATGATCATGGCTGTGACCACAGCCGATCCTCCGGCATTGAGCAACTTCTTGAAACTGAATTCAAGCCCGAGGGAAAAGAGCAGGACCACGATTCCAATCTGCGCCCAGAACTCGATATTGCTCTCGGTGGTGACCGATGGCAGATAGGAAAAATGCGGACTGGCAAGAAACCCGGCAACGATGTAGCCAAGCACTACGGGTTGCTTGATCCATTTGAAAAACACCGTTGTAACGGCTCCCAGAAGCAGGATCAGCGCGAGATCGGTGATCAGACTTTCTATGCTGATCGAGGCGGCCTGTGTGGCTGCCGACAGTATGATTGTTGCGAGTGTCATGTCAGTTAGAAATTGTTCATCCTGCCACCTGATTGGCAAGCGAGATACTGTGGGTAGGTTTAAGCCCTCTTATGTCATCGAACAACGAAATGAAATCAATTGTTTCGCGCGACAGTGTGACAAGGCTCAGACGAGTCTGTGGCACGGAATAGTCGTATTCAACATAGACATCGATCAGATGCACGTGATGGTCATTCAGACATTTTTTGTAATTATCGATGTCGGTGATTATTTCATCAATGCGGATATGGATTATACGCATTTCGCCTCCGAGCTTGAGTTTGTTGTCGAGGTGTTCGATATAGAGCAGAATCACGATTATCAGCCCTGTAGCCACTGTGGCTACGGCATATAGCCCCACTCCAACGGCAAGTCCGATGGCTGCCACCATCCATATTCCGGCCGCGGTTGTCAAGCCTCGTACAGAGCCTTTACCCTGGATTATCGCCCCGGCTCCGAGAAATCCTATGCCGGTTATGACCTGCGCTGCTATTCGTCCGGGGTCGCCGTTCTTGAGTCCGAGATATTCCTGAGGCACGTAGATCGACAGGATCATTGACAGCGTCGCACCCATCGATATCAATGCAAACGTCCTCAGGCCTGCGGTCTGTCCCTTGCGTTTGCGCTCCAGTCCCACACAGCTGCCCAGCACGAGACTCAGCAGAAGCTTGTAGACCGACGAGAATGTCGTGACTTCAACTGCATTGACCGCATCGTATGCTTGCTGCCAGAGTTCGTCCATGGGGCGTGTGTGCGATTGTTGTGGTTGTTTATTTTTTCAGTGTGAAATGACGCGAGGTCAGACGGAAATTGTCGGCAAACAATTCTACGGTGTAGTCACCCGGGTTGAGCGTTGTGTTCACATCCCAGTAGATCTTGATGCCTGCAATTTCGTCGCCGGCATAATCGATTGTCTTCTTTGCCGTACATTGCAGCGACTGGCCTTCGAAAGAGAATGTCCCTCCTGCGCCGAGAAGTGTTCCTTCCGGTCCGGTCAGACGCAGATAGATTGTCTTGGATCCGACTGGTGTGGAATTGTTCTGGGGGATTGTGAAGGTGACCATAAGCTGCTTGGCTTTGGTTACATTCTTCTCCGTTTTCCCTTTCTTGTTGAGAGCGGTCAGACTGACACCTGTCACATTAAGCTTTTCTGCCAAGGTCATACGCTCTGACAGATGTTCGTTCTGGCGCGAAACTTCGCTGACTTTCGATGCCAGCTTTTCGTTCTCGCCGCGAACCTCTGCGTTTTCGGTGCGCAGTTCGGCGTTCTCTTTGCTCAGGGAGTCAACCATGGCTACATAGTGACGCAGCAGGCCGCGGAGTGTGCCGATCTCATTGCGGAGCTTATCCATCTCGGCCTTATCCTTGATCTTCTGCTCGTTGAGCTGGCGCACCAGCTCTTCAACGCGCGTCTTGGCATCGTTGTATTTTGCCAGAATCGAATCATTCTCAAGCTTGATAGCCTCATTCTCATGCTGTTGGAACTGGGCGTTAAGTTCAGCCAGTTCCGTCGACATCAGCATGTTTTCGTTATCAAGTTTAAGCTGCTCCATCTGGTTCTGAGCCTCTATGTTGGCCTGTTTCTGCTCGGCAACGGTATAGGTCAGGAACACAATGATGCCGATCAGCACAAGCGCAACTGCGGCGGCTATGATCACAAAGACATTCTTCTTGTTCATTGTTCTTTTCTAAATCAATTCGTTGAATTAAACGGAATTAGAGATTGCGTCCGTGGCAGTTTTTGAATTTTTTGCCACTGCCGCATGGACAGGGATCGTTGCGGCCTACTCTCGGTGCTGCCTTGGCAGGCTGCGGACGCTGCTGTTCGCCCTGACGGGCCGAGGCTGCCGCGCGTGTCTCCGATTCGCCGGGAAGACCTTCGCGTGAGGTCTGGTAGTTGGCTTTCGGCTGTGCGCTCTCAGGCATCTCGCGCTGCACCTCAGGTGCCGGACGCTGTGCCGGATCTGCTGCCGGCTGCTGTGTGGGAATATAGATGTGGCCACGCAGAAGTGCCGAAGCTACTTTCACATTGAGATTGTTGAGCATCTGTTCAAACAGGTGGAACGATTCAACCTTGTAGATCACCAGAGGATCTTTCTGCTCATACGATGCGTTCTGAACCGACTGGCGCAGCTGGTCAAGCTCGCGGAGATGTTCTTTCCAGAGTTCGTCGATCGAGACAAGAAGAACGGATTTTTCCCATTCCTTGACAATCGAGGCCGATTCGCTCTCAAAAGCCTCCTTGAGATCTACTCGCAGGTAGAACACACGTTTTCCGTCGGTCATCGGAACCATGATCTTACCTTCTGCTCCGTGACCTTCAACCCAGTTCTTGACAACAGGATTGGCTATCTCGACGATACGGGCATTGTTGCGTTCAAAGGCTTCCATGGCGGCTCCATGCAGATCCTCGATCAGTTCTTCTTTCGGGCGGCTGCGGAACTCTTCTGCCGTGAACGGCATCTCTATGGCAAGAATCTTGAACACTTCAAGCGACAGATCCTCATAATCGGTCGGAGCATCGTAGGTGTTGATCAGGTTTTCGATAACATCCCAGAACATATTGTTGATGTCCACGCCGATACGTTCGCCAAGCAAGGCGTGATGGCGGCGCGAGTAGATGTATGTGCGCTGCTTGTTCATCACGTCATCATACTCCAGAAGACGTTTACGGATACCGAAGTTGTTTTCTTCTACTCGCTTCTGGGCATTCTCAATGGCGTTGTTGATCATTTTCGACTCGATCATCTCTCCTTCCTGAAGACCGAAGCGGTCGAGCATGCGCATCACGCGGTCGGTCACGAACAGACGCATCAGCTGATCTTCAAACGACACGTAGAACACCGAGGATCCCGGGTCACCTTGACGGCCGGCACGTCCGCGCAACTGACGGTCAACGCGGCGCGATTCGTGGCGTTCTGTACCGATGATGGCCAGACCACCGGCTTTCTTCACCTCTTCGGGCAACTTGATGTCGGTACCGCGGCCTGCCATGTTGGTGGCGATGGTCACTGTGCCTGCCTTACCGGCGAGTGCCACGATGTCAGCTTCTTTCTGATGGAGCTTGGCGTTGAGGACATTGTGGGGGATGTTGCGCATCTTCAGCATGCGCGACAACAGCTCGGAGATTTCAACTGATGTTGTGCCGACAAGTACCGGACGACCTTCCTTGACAAGTTTCTGGATCTCGTCGATAACTGCGGCATATTTCTCTTTCTTGGTCTTGTAGACGCGGTCCTTCATGTCGTTACGTGCGATCGGACGGTTGGTCGGGATCGTAACCACATCAAGTTTGTAGATATCCCAGAACTCTCCTGCCTCGGTCTCTGCCGTACCGGTCATGCCGGCGAGACGGTGGTACATGCGGAAATAGTTCTGAAGGGTGATGGTGGCGAATGTCTGGGTGGCAGCCTCTACCTTCACTCCCTCTTTGGCCTCGATGGCCTGATGCAGTCCGTCGGAATAGCGGCGGCCTTCCATGATACGGCCTGTCTGTTCGTCAACGATCTTGATCTTGTTATCGTCGATCACATATTCCACATCCTTCTCGAAAAGCGTATATGCCTTGAGCAGCTGGGTGACGGTGTGTACGCGTTCCGCTTTGACGGCATAGTTTTGCATCAGTTCGTCTTTCTTCTGGCGACGTTCTGCAAGATCCTGGATGGTCTCGGCCTCGGATAGTTCTGCGGCTATGTCGGGAAGAACGAAGAAGTTCGGGTCGGCTGAATTGCCGGTCAGAGTGTCGATACCCTTGTCGGTCAGTTCCACGCTGCGGTTCTTCTCGTCGATTACGAAATAGAGCGGCTCGGTAGCCTTGGGCATTTCGCGCGAGTTGTCCTGAAGATAATAGGCCTCGGTCTGGAGAAGGATGTTTTTCATGCCTTCCTGGCTGAGGAAACGGATCAGGGCGTTGTTCTTGGGCAGACTTTTGTAGGCGCGGAAAAGCAGCAGCGCACCCTCTTTTCTTACATCCTTGTCGTCGCTTGCGAGCTTGGTCTTGGCTTCAGAGAGAATCTGGGTCACCAGACGGCGCTGGGCGTTGACAACGTGCTCAACATTGGTGCGGAATGTCTCGAACATCTGGTCGTCGCCTTTCGACACCGGACCGGAGATGATCAGCGGCGTACGGGCATCGTCGATAAGAACTGAGTCGACCTCATCGACAATTGCATAGTAGTGTTTGCGCTGAACCATATCGCCGGGAGTCATGGCCATATTGTCGCGCAGATAGTCGAAACCGAATTCGTTGTTTGTTCCGAATGTGATGTCGCAGTTGTAGGCTGCGCGGCGTGCCGGAGTGTTGGGATCGTGTTTGTCGATGCAGTCAACGGTGGAGCCGTGGAACATATAGAGCGGACCCATCCACTCGGAGTCACGTTTCGACAGGTAGTCGTTGACGGTCACCACATGCACGCCGCGTCCTGACAGCGAGCGGAGGAACACCGGGAGCGTAGCCACGAGAGTCTTACCCTCACCGGTAGCCATCTCGGCTATCTTACCTTGGTGGAGCACGATACCGCCAATGAGCTGCACGTCGTAGTGCACCATGTCCCAGGTGATCTCATTGCCACCCGCCATCCAGTGATTCTTGTATATAGCCTTGTCGCCTTCGATGCTCACGAAGTCCTTGCCGGCTGCGGCAAGATCGCGGTCCATCTGGGTAGCCGTCACCTCCACGGTGGGATTGGCGGCGAAGCGGGCGGCAGTTTCGCGTATTGCGCCAAAAACTACCGGCAGGTGTTCGTTGAGTTTGTCCTCGAGTGTATCGAGAATATGTTTTTCAGAGCGGTCGATCTCATCCCAGAGCGGCTGGCGCTTGTCGAAGGGGAGTGTCTCGATGGTTCGCTTGTTTTCTTCTATGCTCTCGCGGTCGGCGGCTATCGAAGCCTGTATGTCGGTGCGGACATCTGTTATTACCTGGCGCAGTTCGTCGTTGCTGTAAGCCTTCATCTGCGGTCCGAGGGCTGTGATACGGTCGACGATCGGCTGGATCTCCTTGAGGTCGCGCTGCGATTTGTTGCCGAATATCTTGCTTAGAAATGAGTTGAGTGACATATAGGGTCTTGTTCTTTATTATCTGTGTGAGTGATGAAAAAAAATGATTGTTTCCCCCTTTTTGCCGGGGATAGATATATGTTGTGCCGCTTCAGCGCGGCTGTGCGTCCTTGCGTGTGCTCAGAGCCGCAGCGCCGGAAGCGAGGCGGCGTTGGGTGAGCGTATGCGGAGCAGACGGCTTACTGTCGGTGCTATTACCCGGGCGTCGACCGGTGTGTCGATTATCTGCGGTTTCACGCCGCCACCGAGTATGAAAGCCGAAGACGGGATATATGCTTCACGCGCTGCCTGTGGCTCGGCGGTCAGTGCGTTCTGGTCGTCGACCACGCACCATCCGGGGGTGAGGCTTATGATCACATCGCCGGAGTGCGGCACTACGGTGTTGCGTTTGAGAGCCTGGGCGTTGTCGCCGGCGCGTGATGCTATTATGTCGTCGATCGTGTAGACTACACTCACTCCGCTCATTCGGGCGAGAAATTCTGCCGCTTCGGCGCGCACGTCGGCAAGGTCGAGCTTGCTCTCCTTTATAAGGCGTTGGTTGAGGTAAAAGTTCCGGTTGAAGTAACCTGTGACCCATTCTCCGTTGCCATGGAGCGCCATGAGATACATGTTGAGCAGCGAGGTAGCCTTGCGTGGTGAGAACTCACCGGAGGGCACACCCCATTTCTCATCGTCGCGCGGACCGTTGGTCGACGGCGGACATCCGGCAAGGAATATCAGTGCGTTTCCGGCTCCCAGGCGGCGGTCGATTGTGCGGAACAGACGGTCAAGGTCGCGGTCGAGGCGCAGGTAGGAGTCCATTAGCTCGTAGCGTGTGTCGGCGCTTTTGCTGTCGACGAACGGACGGATGGTGTAGGCCACGTTGAGCATGTCCGTGCCGTCGTGCGAGCCGAAGTCGGGCGTGGCTATGATTTCTGCGGCGAGCTGTGTGATTTCGCTGTTTAGCAGGGGTGTGCCCGTGAACTTCTCCACTCGCTCTGCCTTGCTGCGTCCGAATGTGTAGCGGAAGGGGTAGCGCGTGAGATGGTCGGGCAGATGTGTGTATGCCTCGGCGGCGCGGAGAGGCGTCCAGCTCATGGTGTCGAGGCGGACGGAGAGGGGACGCAGGCGGTTGCGCGCGGCCAGTGTGACGGGCGGTTCTTTGTAGAAGGTGGATGTGGCCCAGTTGCCGTTGGACGCGTTGAGCCACAGGGCGCTGTTGGCGCCATGGCCTCCGAGCAGTATCGCCTGCTGTGGGTCGGCGGCTATGGCATAGACCGCCGTGACGCCTCCGCCGGCTATGCGTGCTTCGTCGGCTATGGTGCTGACGGCGAGTGCGGCCGGGGAATATGTCTCGTCGGTGTAGTTGCCCATGGCTGCGGGGTCGTGCAGCAGCGGCACGGTGCGCAGGGCGTCGCGGTCGAATCGCGATGCCGCGTCGATGCCGCTGATGTCGGCGGTCGCTCCTGTCATAAGCACCGCAGTGGCGCCGTGGGCATCAAGGGGAGTGCCGTAGTCAAGCGCCGGGATTACGACTCCTTGTTTCAGCAGGCGGTTGAACCCCCCGGTGCCGAAACTGTCGCGCAACAGGTCGATGTAGTCCTGCTCGAGTCCGTCCACCACGATGCCCACCACGAGCTGCGGACGGGCAGGCGTACCTGCCACTACGGCCAGTGTGGCCATGGCGGAGGCTACGAATGTCAGCAACAGGCGCGGGGTGCGGGCGGGTCGACGGATCATTTTCTGCATGGACGGTTAAGCATTATGTAATTGGCGGCGCGTATGGCGTCGGCAGCTATTAGCGGCCAGAATGCCGCGTTGGCGCTCTGATGGAGCAGCGGCCATGCGAGGCTTAAGGCCAAAAGCACTGCAAAGTTAGCAATTTGATAGCACAATACAAGGCGTTGCGCCTTTTTTATCCATATAAAAACAACAGGTAAGAGGCACAAAGGGTTCACCCATGCCAGCAAAAAGTTGGGAGAGGTGGCTTCGTGGGTGGAAAACACGGCGAGGAAAAACACAAGGCATCCCGCCAGCCCGAACAGTCCGTAGAGTGCGGTGTCGAAGATTCTGCACACGCTCCTGCGCCTTATGTCGCGGATGGTGACGGCGACGGCTGCGGCAAGCACAAGCAGGGCTACGGCCATGGGCGTGGCCCACCATGGCGTGGGTGCAAGCACGGCTGCACGCGGGGCTGCTTCGACGATTACCGATGTGCTGTCGACGAGCCGGCGCCCCGAGGCAGTGCGCGCGCCGGCGAGCTGCTGCTCGAGCAGTACGGGGGCGAATGCTTTTTCGCGTGCTGAAAGATGTCCGTCGATGCCCGGGCCGAGGGCGAGGTCGATGCCGAACTGATACCATGGATAGTTTTCGTGGCAG
>OFGQ01001687.1_pt1 | contig 14037 bp, 16 predicted proteins | sample 1521791 | NCBI WGS metagenome assembly OFGQ01 (sample SAMEA3504116, study PRJEB24116) | mouse gut metagenome | biome: mouse gut; feature: mouse-associated habitat; material: faeces | place: Denmark | collected 2011 | reverse complement strand
TACAATTTTTAAAATTTCTTCAACTTTTTCTATATTATATCCAGCTGACATTGCAACGATCTTAAATTTATCAGGATGATTTTTAACAACATCAACAGTTTGCATACCAATTGAACCAGTTACTCCTAATACTGTAATCTTTTTCATCTTATAACCTCACCATCACTAAAAAGAAACTAAATACAATTGCATTAAATAAGATACTATCTATCCGATCTAAAATACCACCATGACCAGGTAATAAACTAGAATAATCTTTAACTCCAAAATGACGCTTTACAGCACTAAAAACCAAATCACCAATTTGACTAGTAAATGTTAACACAAAACAAGCTATTATTAAAACAGGATTTGTTTCAATAAGTCCAAGATATCCTGCATAACTAATTGCTAAAATGGTTCCTAAGACAATTCCTCCAATCGAACCCTCAATTGTTTTCTTAGGTGAAAGTCTTGGTATTAATTTATGCTTACCTAAAAACACACCAGCAAAATATGCTCCAGTATCGCTGCCATAAGTAGCTAATGCCAATAATAACAAATATTGAAATCCATACACATCACGAAGCGACATCAATGAATGCAGACCAGCGCATACTAATACACCCATAGTAAAAATATAACTTGTTCTTTCAATTGTTAGTGTTTCATCAAAAATTGTTGCTGCAAACAAAGTAATCAAATAAACTAAAATTCCATACGAAGCCAAAAACAAATCATTTTGGTCAAATAAAAATCCATAACTAAAAAATAGAAATACAATTGGATAAACATATAATTTAATTTTAGGACGTGTACAAATATGCAACATCTCATAAACAGAAAGTGCTAAGATCACCCCTATTAAACCTTTGAAATAATATCCCCCTAAAATAACACAAGGCAAGGCCACTGCCATAAGTAAAATAGCAGTAATTATTCTTTGTTTCATTATTTCAAACCTCCAAAGCGTCGATCACGATTTTGATACAACCAAATTGCTTTATATAATTCTTCATCATTAAAATCTGGCCATAAGACATTAGTAAATACAAATTCAGCATAGGCCAACTGCCATAATAAGAAATTTGATAAACGCTGTTCTCCACTTGTTCTAATCATCAAATCTACATCAGGAAGATCCTTAGTCATTAATTCATTACTAAATAATTGTTCATTAATATCATCTTCTTTAATTAATCCCTCTTTTAATTTGATGGCAATATTTTTACTAGCATGAACAATTTCATCACGTCCACCATATATAAAAGCAAAACATAATTTTAAACCAGTATTATCTTTAGTCTTTTCAATTGCTGTATTAATGATATCCTGTGTTTCTTGAGGGGCCATATCTAAGTGACCAATCGTACAAATCTTAACGTTATTTTCCATCAATTCTTTCATATATGCCTCAAAAAAATCCTTTGGTAACTTAAAAATATATTGTACTTCTTTTTCAGGACGAGCAAAATTTTCTGTTGAAAAAGCATATACTGTCATCGCTTCAACTTTCAACTCATTACACTTTAAAGCAATATTACGAATTGTCTTAGTTCCTTCATGATGACCATAAGTACGTGGCATTTTTCGTTTTTTAGCCCAACGCCCATTTCCATCCATAATAAATGCTATATGTTTAGGTATATTATCTAAATCAAGGTTATGATAATCATTACCTTCTACTTTATCTTTTTTAAAAAACATTTGTTGACCTCCAGTTTAACTACTCGAGATTATACCATAAATTCCTCATAAAAAAAAGGCTTTCAAAATTTCTCTTTCAAGCAAATTAAAAAAGGTGCTAAATTTTACTTTAGCATCCTCATTATTATACTGTCAAAATCTCTTTTTCTTTAACCTTAGCAATTTCATCAATTTCTTTAACAAATTTATCAGTTAATTTTTGTATTTTTTCTTGTCCAGCCTTTATCTCATCTTCACTTCCATCAATTTTTTTTATTTCATCATTACCATCACGACGAATATTACGAATTGATACCTTAGCATTTTCAGCAAATTTCCAAACTTGTTTAGCAAACTCTTTACGACGTTCTTCTGTCAAAGCTGGTACCATGATTCTAATAATTTCACCATCATTTTGAGGAGTTAATCCTAATTCAGCTTCATAAATACCATGTTCAATATCCTTAATGCTAGATTTATCATATGGCTTAATAACCAATTGACGACCTTCAACTACTGAAATACCTGCTATTTGATTAACTGGTGTTGGTGAACCATAATAACTAACCATAACTCGATCAAGCATTGCCGGATTAGCACGACCTGTTCTAACAGTAGTTAAATCACGTTGAAAAGACTCAATAGTTTTATTCATTCTTTCAGTTGTATCTTCTAAAATCATATCTATCATTTTATTTTCCTCCTGTAATAGTTGTTCCAATTTTATCGCCATTGCATGCTTTAGCAATATTTCCATCTTCAGACATATTAAATACGCATAAATCAATATTATTATCTTTACATAAAGTAATAGCTGTTTGATCCATAATTTTCAAATCTTTTTGTAAGACATCAAAATATGAAATTTCTTCAAAACGTATAGCACTAGAATCCACTTTAGGATCAGCAGAATATACACCATCAACTCCATTTTTTGCCATTAAAATCACATCAGCGTTAATTTCTGCTGCTCTTAAAGCTGCAGTTGTGTCGGTTGTAAAAAAAGGACTCCCTGTACCAGCTCCAAATATTACGATTCTTCCTTTTTCTAAATGACGGATAGCTCTTCTTCTAATATAAGGTTCTGCTACCTGACGCATTTCAATTGCAGAAAGAACCCTAGTTGGAACATCTATAGCCTCTAAAGCATTTTGTACTGCTAAACCATTCATTACTGTTGCCAACATTCCCATGTAATCAGCACTAGAACGATCCATTCCCATATCAGCACCAGTTTTACCACGCCATAAGTTTCCTCCGCCACATACAATTGCAATTTCAACACCCAAGTTCTTGGCGTCTTTAATTTGACGTGCAATATCAGCTACAGTTAAAGCACTTATTCCTGTCTTTTCTTCACCAGCTAAAGCCTCACCACTTAATTTCAATAATACCCGCTTATACTTCATATTAATCTCCTTTTTTATAATTTCTTTAAAAAGATTTATGCATAATTTTGCATTTATCATCAAGAATAATGATTACTTTTTCTCTAAAAAACTTATCATATTTTCTTCCTTTAGTCAAGGTACAATAGGCATGTAAAAGAGTCACACCCCAAATATAGCAGAAAAATAAAGGCAAGATTCATTGTCCCCTCTATTAAAACATTTGTACAAATCTCATATATAGCTCTAGATTTATATTGATATCATAAACCCAATAACAATCTATGACTAGACTTTCACTAGAAAGCGACTTACTTACCAACTGCCATTAAATCATTAACTTAATGACATTACTTACTGTCTATTTTCGCCTTTTCCACTTACAGCTTCACTTAATTTTCTTTTTATTTTACGAAACTTTTTTCTTGTTACCAGTCTTCTTTATTTTCATAAAGGGGAATATTCCGCCTAATCTGGAATATCCTGACCGCCCATATTGCCTGGATGGGTATTACCTGCTGGGCACCTTTCGGAATGACAAATTTCTCCTTGTCCTGCTTGAAAATATTGCTCAATGTCTTAATCATTCCGTTTTCGCGCCTCCTTTTCATGGTTCTCAATGCATGGCTTCACTGCTTCATAATAGATGTTTTCTGAGCAGAACAACAGGCGTTTCGGGATATGGAACTCCGATTTTATCCACGCCCACAAAAAAACTGCTCTGCGTTCATCCTATGGTAGCAGATAAAACCTAATGCAGTAAAGGGAGCCACCTCCAATATGCACATTTAGCTCACGGTTTCCGTCTCCACATAGAGACTAAATAAAAAATAAAGCCCAACAGCAACGCCACAGGCTAAGACAAAAAAGCGAACTGCCACATGGGTAGCCCGAAAAATATGTATTCCGTATAATTACGGATTCCCCAGTTTATTTTTACTTCCAAATAAATTTTCTCCTTAAATTTGAGCAAAACAAAAGCATCAACCATTTTTAACATCTAATTGATGCCCTTGTATAGCATACTTAATTACTAATCAAACTCATACATGCCCTTGCCGTAGCACATCCAATCCAAATCTACAACATAATCGAAGTTTTTATGATTCTTCTTTTTGCTCATCTGTTTTTGATTTACTACTTTGGCTTTGTACACTTTGCTGTTTGGGTTATGCTGGTTTGCATAATCATTCAACTGCTGTGTTGTATGCGTCTTGCCTGACACGCCTTTTTTCCGAGCCATGACAATCTCCTTTCTCCGCAGTTCATCATTCAATGATTGCATACGAAATGATCGGCTACCTAGAACCCTTTTTAAATCTAACTACCTGACAACGGGCAACTTAATGTCAGCAGAATTCCTTGCAATACATTCCACTCTACGGTAAGAGAGATTTACTTTCGATATATGCCCGCTTAATCTCAATAAATCTAACAAATACATTTTAGTACCAAACACCAGAAAAATCAATTATTATTACAGTCCCATCATCTCACGCACAACCCTGTCTGCCATCTTCACTGTCTCTACAAGCACAAATAACGATAGGTAAGATTTTGAAGTCATCTCTATCTTTTCCCCGTTCCACACCGTATGTGATGTTTTCACTTCATACGGCGTTCCCACGATATTAGAATTTCAATGTTTATAACACAAATTACACACCTCGAACTTTTATACTTCTTTTAAATATATACTAGCATCAATCTTCCCGATAGGTAACTTCTGCTATTTGTTTCCATTCTTCTCTTGATATATGAACATTTCCATTCACGATTTCAAACTTATTTTTACTTGCCATCCTTTTCCTTCCATTTTTGCATATTTCAGTATATTAAAAATGTAAACCTATTCTTTTATTTTAAGGTAAACCATTCTATACACATCATTATAATTCAATTCTGCCTCTCCATCAACCAGCAATTTTCAGCATTCCTCTAATACCCTTTTGATAAGATACGACAACTTATAACCTCCAACATCATTTGGGGGACACCCTTTTCCTCAACTCTTCTCCCAAAACCCTCCCGAATCAGCACTCAAAATACGGTAATTTACGATAAGTTATGAACTTCTCCTAATAACGCAAAAAGCCCCTGAAAATACCCATTCTATGGGATTTTTAAGGGCTCGTAAATCAATTTTTCTTAGAAGTTTACTGATTCATTTGAGCAGCTACTTCTTCAGCAAAGTTTTCTTCTCTTTTTTCCATTCCTTCACCAACTTGGAATCTTACCATACTTAAAACTTTACCTTCACCTAAGAATTTAGCTACAGTTTCGTCAGGATTTTTAATAAATTCTTGATCAACTAAACACATTTCTTTTAAATTTTTGTTTAATCTACCTTCAACCATTTTTTCAACAATATTTTCTGGTTTAGGTTTAGCAGCTTGAGCATTTTCTTCCATTGCTTGAGCTTTTAATACTGCTAATTCATGATCTAATACTTCTTGAGGAATAGCAGTTCTATCGATATATTGAGGATTTGAAGCAGCCACATGCATAGCAACATCACGAGCTTTTTCTGCAGTAGAGTTAGCAACTTTAACGATTGCTGTCATTTTTCCACCCATATGAGAATAAGCACCAAATACTTCATCATCTTCTTTAGTTAATACTTCAAATCTTCTAAAACTTAATTTTTCACCAATTTTTCCACTAGCTTCAGCAATAACTGTTTCTAAATTTTTACCATCTAATTCAACATTTAATGCTGCAGTTAAATCAGCTGGTTTGTTAGCTGCAACAGTTTCACAAATCAACTTAACTAACCCTTGGAATTCAGCGTTTTTAGCTACGAAATCTGTTTCAGAGTTAACTTCAACGATTGCTGCAGTATTTCCATCTACTACAAAAGCTGATAAACCTTCTGCTGCAATACGATCAGCTTTTTTAGCAGCCTTAGCAATACCTTTCTCTTAACCAGTCAAATGATTTTTCAATATCACCTTCACAAGCTTCTAAAGCTTTTTTACAGTCCATCATTCCAGCACCAGTTTTTTCACGTAATTCTTTTACTAATTTTGCACTAATTGCCATTTTATTATCTCCTTCATTATATATTTTTATTTAAAAAGGAAAAGCTATGCTTTCCCTTATTCTACAGAATTATTTTTCAGTTCCAGCTGCGTTATCTTTATTTGGTCTTGGAGCATTATTTCTTCTAGGATTAGGTCTTCCACCTTTATTTCTAGGAGCTCTTCTTTGATTGTTTTCAACTGAAGTGATTGCATCATTCATAGATACTTCTTTATCATCTTCATCTTTAATGTATGCTACAGTTAAAGGTTCATTTTTTGCTTCACAAATTGCATCAGCCATAGCAGCAACAATTAATTTAACTGCTCTAATAGCATCATCATTAGCTGGGATAACATAATCAACTTCATCAGGATCACAGTTAGTATCAACAATACCAAATACTGGGATTCCTAAAATTCTTGCTTCAGCAACTGCATTATGTTCAGCTTTTGGATCAACAACGAATAAAGCATTAGGTAATCTTCTCATTTCTTTGATACCACCTAAGTTCTTTTCTAACTTAGCAGCTTCTTTTTTTAGCAATATAACTTCTTTTTTTGGTAATAATTCAAAAGTACCATCAGCTTCCATTTTTTCTAATTCAATTAATCTTCTAATTCTTTTTTGAATTGTCTTAAAGTTTGTTAAAGTTCCCCCTAACCAGCGAGAATTAACATAGAAACTTTCTGAACGGATAGCTTCTTCTTTTACAGCTTCTTGAGCTTGTTTTTTAGTACCAACAAATAATACTTTTCCACCTTTAGCAGCGATTTCATTCATTGCTTTATAAGCTTCATCAATTTTTTTAGATGATTTTTGTAAATCAATAATATAGATTCCATTTCTTGCTGTAAAGATGTATGGAGCCATTTTAGGATTCCATCTTTTTGTTTGATGTCCAAAATGAACACCTACTTCTAATAATTTTTTCATTGAAATTACTGACATTGTAACTTCCTCCTTTTTGTTTTTCCTCCATTATTTCGAACACTTATCACCTAATCAGGCACTAGATAAGTGAATTCATAATGTGTGTATTTTCATACCTGATATATTCTATCATAAAAAACCTAGCCATACAAGCATATTTTTTTAATTTTCTTTATTTTCTCTACTTCGTGGATGTGCATACAAATATACTTCTTTTAAATGATCTTTTGTAATATGAGTATATATTTGTGTTGTAGCTAAATTTTCATGTCCTAAGAGTTCTTGCACAGTTCTAATATCAGCTCCAGCATTTAATAAATGTGTTGCAAAAGAATGACGAATTGTATGTGGATGAATTTTTTTAGTTGGATCGTAATGTCGTGTTACTCGATCAACTATATCTTCAACCCCACGATTTGTTAGAGGATTACCAAACTTATTAACAAAAACAAAGTTATGACCTTCATTTTTAATCATTAAACTTGTTCTAGCCTCTTCAATATAATTTATCAGCCAATCACGGGCATATTCATGAAATGGAACATAACGATCTTTATTTCCTTTTCCATGAATCAATAAAATCATTTGACCAAGATCAATATCGAATATTTGTAAATTAACAACTTCCGAACATCGTAAACCTGAAGCATACATTAATTCCAACATTGCTTTATTACGAACTCCTAAATCATCTTTTGTTTCAATACTCTCCAATAAATCGAGCATTTCTTCTAAAAAAAGAAAATCTGGGTTACGCTGAGCAGTTTTTTGAGATTCAATTAATAAAAATGGATTATCTAAAATTAATTCCTCTTTCAATAATTAAAAAAACTACGTAAAGCACTTAACTTATGATTGATTGATGTTTTAGCTAAATTTTCTTCATACAATTTTGTTAAATAACCACGTAGCATCAAATAATTAACGTCATTATAATCAGTAATTGCTTCTTGATTTAAAAAATAAATAAAATGCTTGATTTGACGATTATATGATTCAATTGTTTTAATCGAATAATGTCGTTGATATTGAAGGTACTCAAGATATTGACCAGCTAGTTTATCCAAGTTCATTTTCATTCACAAATTTTTTCATTGTATCTAATGCTCGAGTGGCATAAGCTGCTTTTCGTTCTTTCTTTTTTATACGAATCGAAAAATCTGGTAATATTCCAAAATTTGCTTTCATTGGCTGAAAATTCTCTTTTGAAGCATTAATAATATAATTAGCTAGAGAGCCCATAACTGTTTCATTAGGAAAAACTAACATTTCTTTACCTTCTAGCATTCTTGCCATATTTATTCCTGCTACCATTCCACTTTGGGCAGATTCTACATATCCTTCAACACCTGTAATTTGACCTGCCATAAATATATCTGGATAAGTCTTTAGCTGATATGTATTCAATAAATGCTTAGGTGAACAAATAAAACTATTTCTGTGCATTACTCCATAACGAACAAAATTAGCATTTTCAAGTCCTGGAATCATTTGAATGATTCTTTTTTGTTCAGGCCAGGTAAGATGTGTCTGAAAACCAACAATATTGTATAAACTTGCTTGCACATTATCTTGTCGTAATTGTACTACAGCATATGGTCGTGTTCCATCAGGAGCAGTTAATCCAACAGGTTTCATGGGCCCAAATAATAAAGTCTGTTTTCCTCGTCTAGCCATCTCTTCAAAAGGCATGCAGCCTTCAAAAAATTTTTCTTCAAAATCTTTTGGTTTTACCACTTTTGCATTAATCAATGCATCATAAAAAGATTCAAACTGTTCTTCATTCATTGGACAATTTATATACTCATTATCCCCCTTATCATAACGTGATTTATAATAAGCAATATCAAAGTTAATACTTTCCTTAGTAACGATTGGTGCTGCAGCATCAAAAAAATAAAAATAATCTTCACCTAATTTATCTTTAATTGCATTAGATAAACTATCACTAGTTAAGGGACCAGAAGCAATAATTGTCTTTCCCTTTGGAAATTCTGTTACCTCTTCATGAATTACTTCTACCAAAGGATGATTAACAATATAATCTGTTATCGCCTTTGAAAAATTATCACGATCCACTGCTAAAGCTCCCCCAGCTGGAACTTGATGTATTCTGGCAAATTTAATAATGATACTATCCATCATTTCCATTTCTGCTTTTAAAACCCCTACAGCATTACCAGTTCCATCAGCTCGTAAAGAATTTGAACAAACTAATTCGGCAAAATTTTCACTATGATGTGCTGGTGTCATTTTTTTAGGACGCATTTCATATAAACGCACCCTATATCCTCTTTTCACTAATTGATGACAAGCTTCTACACCAGCTAATCCTGCCCCAATTATATTTACTATTTTCTCCATTTTATATCACCTTCTATAGTTTATCATTTCTAATTTGAAAACAAAAGTAGAACTTTACGTCCTACTTGATAATTGTTTTACATTTTGGGTAATTCGAGCAAGCTTTGAATTCACCCCAGCGTCCTTGTTTAATTACAACTGGTGACCCACAATTTGGACATGTTTCATCAGTCATAACAGGTTCTTTTTTCTTTGAATTTTTAATATATTTACATTCTGGATAATTTGAACATGCTTCAAAACGACCAAAACGACCATTCTTAAAAACCATCTTACTGCCACACTTAGGACAATCTTCACCAGTATACTCAATTTCTACAGGATCTTTTTTTACATACTTACACTCTGGATAGTTTTCACAAGCCACAAAAGTTCCATAACGGCCTTTACGTTCAACTAGATCATGACCACATTCAGGACACTTTTCACCTGTTTTCTTTGGAGCAATTACTTCCATCTTATCATAAGCATTATCTAATAATGGCTGGAAGATATCCATAAAACTTTGTAAAGCACTAACATAATCATCTTCACCTTCAGCGATATCATCTAATTCATGTTCCATTTTAGCAGTATATTCAACATTGATAATATCATTGAAATATTGGGTTAAACGATCGCTTGTTAGAATACCAGATTCAGTTGGTTTAAAAGCCTTTTCAATCAATTCAACATATCCTCTAGTTTGAATTGTATCAATAATCATTGCATACGTACTTGGACGTCCAATTCCTAATTCTTCCATTTCCTTTATTAATTTAGCTTCACTATAACGAGCAGGTGGTTTAGTAAAATGCTGACTCTTTTCAATCTTTTTACTTTCTAAAATCTCTTTTTCTGTAAGAATTGGTAATAATTCATTATTTTGTTTTTCGTAAGCTCCGTAAACTCTTAGATAACCATCAAATTTAATTACCGAACCACTAGTCTTAAATTCATAACCATTATTCATCATCGAAACTGAAGTTGCATCAAATTTAGCAGGTGCCATTAGCGAAGCCATAGCCCGAGAATAGATCAAAGCATATAATTTATACTCTTCTGGCTTTAAAAACTCTTTTACACTTTCTGGTGTTCTAAGTGCACTAGTAGGACGAATCCCTTCATGAGCATCTTGAACATTTTCAGTCTTTTTGCTAACTTTAACTTTCCCAACATACTCTTTACCATATTTCTCACTAATATATTCTTGAGCACTACTTACAAATGAATCAGATAATCGTGTTGAATCAGTACGCATATACGTAATTAAACCAACAGTTTCATCTTCTAATGTTATCCCCTCATAAAGTTTTTGAGCAATTGACATTGTTCTTCTTGCTTTATAACCAAGTTTAGATGAAGCTTCCTGTTGTAAAGTAGATGTAATAAAAGGAGGTTTAGATTCTCTTTTTTTGGTAGTCTTTTTTACATTTGCAATTTCAAATTCTTTATTTAAAGATTCATAAATCGCACTTGCTTCTTCACCATTTTTAATTTCTAATTTCTTATTATTATATTTAGCAAGCTCACCAGTAAATTCAATTTCATCTTTTTCAAACTCAGCTTTGATCTTCCAATATTCCTGAGGAACAAAAGCTTCAATCTCACGTTCTTTTTCAACAATCAAACGCAAAGCAACAGACTGAACACGTCCAGCACTTTTAGATTTAATCTTTTTTTGTAATAATTTTGATAATTTAAATCCAATGATTCGATCAAGAACTCTTCTTGTTTCCTGTGATTTAACTAAATTTTGATCAATTTTACGTGGATGACTTAAAGCATCAACTACTGCATCTTTAGTAACCTCATTAAAAACAACTCGATTTTCTTTATCCATATCAACATTCAGCACCTGTGCTAAATGCCATGATATCGCTTCTCCTTCACGATCAGGGTCAGTTGCCAAATATATATCATCTGACTCTTTTACTAATTGTTTTAATTCTTTAACAACATCACGCTTATCTTTATTTATTACATATTTAGGTATAAATTTGTTTTCAACATCTACACCTAATCCCTCTTTTCCAGAAGTAGCCAAATCCCTAACATGACCTTTTGATGAAGTAACAATATAATCACTTCCCAAATATTTTTCAATTGTTTTGGATTTTGATGGCGATTCGACAATAACTATTTTTTTGCTCATTTCATTTCCTCCACACGAATAACACAATTATTAGTGTTTTTTATTCTTTTGTCAATACAAATTTAAAAAAAGTGTTTAATCATCAATAATATCATTAATATCCATAACCAATTTTGCACCTTGTTGAATCAAATGATTACACCCCAAAGTATCACCTACTCTACCTGGAATACAATAAATATCTTTTCCTTGCTCTAAAGCATGGCCAACTGTAATCATTGTCCCACTTCGTTTATTTGCCTCAGTTACTAATATAGATTCACTCAACCCTGAAATTATGCGATTCCTTCGGGGAAAGTTAAATTTCTTTGGTACTAAATTACCAGGATATTCACTAATAATCAACTGATTATTTTTCATTGCCTGATATACTGACTTATTTTTCAGTGGATAACAATAATCAATACCACTACCTAAAACTGCAATTGTTTTACCTAAATTATTCATTGCGCTTTTATGTGCAATCACATCAATTCCCAAAGCCAAACCACTTACAATTGTGTAATTTTCTTTAACCAAACCAGCAACCATTGCCTTTGTTACTTCAGTTCCATAATCACTAGGATGACGCATTCCAACAACTCCAATACACTTAGTAGCAGTCAACGTTAAATCACCATAATAGAATAAAACAAATGGTGGGCAACTAATTTCTTTTAATGCACTTGGATAGTCTTTTGATATTATGGTTGTATATCGTGATTTTAAACTTTTTAATAACCTTTCTTTCAATAAAACATCTACTTTTTCTTTACACTTTAAAGCTTGATATATTTTATCAAAGTCTCCTTGATATTTTAACGAAAAATATAATAGAATTTCCTCCACTATTTATCACCTCATTATCTTTTACCTCAACAAATATATCATTACTACAAAAAAATAAACAAATATCATTTTCACAAATTAAATGACATTTGTTTATTTAGAATTCTTTGAACAGGTGCAAAAGATTTACGATGAATTGGACAAATCCCATACTTTTCAATCGCTTCTTTATGCATTTTGGTAACATAACCCTTATGCTTATCAAAACCATATTCTGGATATACTCTTGCATATTCCTCCATTAATCTATCTCGTGTAACTTTAGCTAGAATACTGGCCGCACCAATTGAAATACTCTTCGCATCACCATTAATAATTGCTTCATGATTTATATAATTTAAGGGCATAGCATCACTTAATGCAAACATATTATCACGTTTTAAGTTCTCTAAACATTTTTCCATTCCCTGTTTACTTGCTTGATATACATTTAACTTATCAACATCTTCAACACTTATAATTTCTATATCATAAGCTAAAGCATTATCAATCACTAAAGCATATAATTCTTCACGTTTTTTCTTTGAAAGCTGTTTAGAGTCATTGATTCTTTCATCATAAAACCCTTTAGAAAAAATACCCCCTGCCACAACTAACTCACCAGCCATTGGTCCTCGGCCTGCTTCATCTAAACCAATTATATAATCATAACCTTCTTGATAATATTTAGTTTCATATTCATATCGTATCATCTGGTCTCTCCCACGTAATCTTCCCCATACTGCCATCAAATATATCATTAAAAAAAACTTCCATTACACGATCATAATCTGTATACCCACGAACTGGTTTGATTTTTCGACTTTTAGCAATATCATCATAAGCTTTTTCTACCCAATCATCATTAAAATCAATTTCAATATCATAACGATCCATTACTCTTTTAGGATATACAGCCTCTAAATATTTAACCGCATATATAAATAACTCATCTAATGGTAAAATATCTTGTTTAATAGAACCAATTAAAGCAATATTACGAGCTATATTGATATCTTCAAACCGTGGCCATAAGACTCCTGGCGTATCAAATAATTCAAAATCCTTATCAACGCGAATAATCTGTTGTGCTTTAGTCACTCCTGGACGATTACCCGTAACTGTTGCTTTACGCTTGGCTAAACGATTAATGAAAGTAGATTTTCCAACATTTGGAATTCCTAACACCATTGCCCGCATTGCTCGTGGTTTTAACCCCCGTTTTGCTTCATGTTCCATCTTTTCTTTTAAAATTTCTTTACTGATATTAATAACTAACTGATACTCATTAAAATTCTTTAAATTAACACATATTGCATCTATATTTTTCTTTTTAAAGTACTCAATCCATTTATTTGTAACTCTTTCATCAGCCAAATCCTTTTTGGTCATTACAATTAATCTTGGTTTATTATTACAAATCTGATCAAACATTGGATTTTTAGAAGAAAGTGGAGCCCTTGCATCCACTAATTCAATAACAATATCAATTAATTTTATCTTTTCACTAATTTCTCTTCGTGCTTTGGCCATATGTCCAGGAAACCATTGAATTTGTTTTGACATAATCTACCTCCCTAACTAATAAATTCCATATTACTAAATGGATATATTATAATCCCTTTTTTACCAATAATATCACTATATTTAAATGTTCCAAGAGTTCTTGAATCAGCAGAACGAAGTCTATTATCTCCAAGTACAAAAATCTCATCATCTTTTAAA
>OFGQ01001682.1_pt1 | contig 14066 bp, 10 predicted proteins | sample 1521791 | NCBI WGS metagenome assembly OFGQ01 (sample SAMEA3504116, study PRJEB24116) | mouse gut metagenome | biome: mouse gut; feature: mouse-associated habitat; material: faeces | place: Denmark | collected 2011 | reverse complement strand
TCTTCGCCGCTTGCCAATACATGGTCAACGCCGCCGAATCCGATATCGTAAGCCCATCCGTCGCCGCCGAATACCCACTGAGACTTCTTAGCAAGGAAATCTTTGTTCTTAACGATATCCTTACAGATATCACAGTCGATTCCATCCAGTGCAGCAACTAATTTATCTGTAGCGTCACCGTTGGATACGCCGCAGTTAAAGGTATCCAGATATTCCTTGCATGCCGCCTTCACTTCCTCAGAAGCCTTGTCGGAGCCTGCAATCTCTTCTACCTGAGCTTTTAATCTCTTTCTGATTGCCTTCTGTGCCAACAGCATACCATATCCGAACTCAGCGTTATCCTCGAACAAGGAGTTTGACCAAGCCGGTCCCTTTCCTTCCGGAGTTACCGTGTAAGGTGTGGAAGGTGAGGAGTTGCCCCAGATAGAAGAACATCCTGTGGCATTGGCAATATACATTCTGTCACCGAACAACTGGGTAATCAACTTCGCATAAGGTGTCTCTCCGCATCCTGCACAAGCTCCTGAGAACTCAAGCAACGGCTGTTTGAACTGGCTTCCCTTTACCGTCTCTGGTTTGAACTTAGCCACAACCTCTGGCTTCACCGGAATCTCTCTGCCGAAATCAAATACCTTCTGTGAGCCGATATTCTCTTCCATGTTCTTCATAACAAGAGCCTTCTCGCCCTTCTTGCCCGGACATACATTCGCACAAGAACCGCATCCTGTACAGTCAAGAGCGGATACGGACATGGTAAACTTCATGCCTGGCATACCAATCATATCGATCGCCTTTGTTCCTTCCGGAGCCTTAGAAAGCTCGTCCTCTGTCAGGGCGATTGGACGGATAACAGCGTGAGGACATACATACGCACAGCGGTTACACTGGATACAGTTCTCTTCTACCCATACCGGGATATCTACTGCGATACCACGCTTCTCGTATGCAGAAGAACCGGATGGCGTAGAGCCGTCTACATAGTCGTTAAATGCCGATACCGGAAGAGAATTACCTTCCTGTGCATTCACCTTAGACTGTACATTCTTAACGAAGTCTACAACATCTTCTCTTCCGCCCTTGACCTCTGGTGAGAATAATCCCTCATCCGCGCAGGACTTCCATGAATCCGGTACGGCAACTTCTACCACCTGCTTCGCACCCGCATCGATGGCATCATAGTTCATCTGAACGATCTTGTCGCCTTTTCTTCCGTAGGTAGCCTTAGCAGCAGCCTTCATCAAATCGATTGCCTCTTCCTCCGGAATGATTGCCGCCAGCTTGAAGAATGCAGACTGCAATACGGTATTGATACGTCCTCCAAGACCGATTTCCTTACCAATCTTAATTCCATCGATGGTGTAGAACTTAATGTTGTGGTCTGCGATATATGCCTTCACCTGTCCCGGCAGATGCTTCTCAAGGCCTTCCATATCCCATGAGCAGTTCAGAAGGAATGTTCCGCCGTCAACCAATTCCTGAACCATGTTATACTTGTCCACATAAGAAGGATTGTGGCATGCAACAAAATTCGCCTGATGAATCAGGTAGGTAGACTTGATTGCCTTCTTACCGAAACGTAAATGTGACATGGTAACGCCGCCGGACTTCTTGGAATCATAGTCAAAATATGCCTGTGCATACATATCTGTGTTGTCGCCGATAATCTTAATGGAGTTCTTATTCGCTCCCACCGTACCGTCCGCACCAAGTCCCCAGAACTTACAGTTAATGGTTCCTTCCGGTGTCGTAACCAATGCCGGTCCTGTTGCAAGGGAAAGATTGGTCACATCATCCTCGATACCGATGGTGAATCTTGCCTTGTCAGCATTATTGAATACTGCAACGATCTGTGCAGGCGTCGTGTCCTTAGAACCAAGTCCGTAACGTCCGCAATTTACCGGAACCGCGTCGAACTTAGAACCCTTTAATGCGGATACAACATCCAAGTATAATGGCTCTCCCTGTGCTCCTGGCTCTTTTGTCCGGTCAAGAACGTTGATATATTTTACAGTGTCAGGAATTGCGTCAATCAATGCCTGTGCGCAGAACGGTCTGTAAAGGCGAACCTTTACGACGCCAACCTTCTCGCCTGCCGCCAACAGGTAGTCAATGGTCTCCTCAATAGTATCACATACGGAACCCATTGCTACGATTACCTTCTCGGCGTCTGCTGCTCCGTAGTAGTTGAACAGCTTGTAGTCTGTACCAATCTTAGCATTTACCTTGTCCATGTACTCCTGTACGATTGCCGGCATAGCATCATAGTATGGGTTACATGCCTCTCTTGCCTGGAAGAAGATATCCGGATTCTGTGCGGAACCTCTCTGGCATGGGTGGTTCGGGTTCAATGCATGGTTCCTGAACGCATCAATGGCATCCATATCAACTAATTCTTTCAAATCTTCATAATCCCATGTCTCAATCTTCTGAATCTCATGGGAAGTACGGAATCCATCGAAGAAGTTAATGAACGGGAGCTTGCCCTTGAGAGCCGCACAGTGTGCAACTGGCGTTAAGTCCATAACTTCCTGTACGCTTGACTCGCAGAGCATAGCGGCGCCTGTCTGTCTGCATGCGTATACGTCAGAATGATCTCCAAAGATTGACAGTGCATGGCTGGCAAGCGCACGCGCGGATACATGGAATACACCCGGAAGCTGCTCGCCTGCTACTTTATATAAGTTAGGAATCATCAGCAGCAAGCCCTGAGATGCCGTAAATGTCGTCGTCAAAGCGCCTGCCGCCAGAGAACCGTGTACTGCTCCCGCTGCTCCTGCCTCTGACTGCATCTCTGTTACCTGGACAGTCTGTCCAAAGATATTCTTCCTGCCTTCAGTTGCCCACTCATCCACATGCTCCGGCATAACAGATGATGGTGTGATCGGGTAAATAGCCGCAACTTCTGTGTATGCGTATGATGCGTGAGCCGCAGCCTGATTACCATCCATGGTCTTCATTTTTCTTGCCATTTTCGTTGTTCCTCCTTATAATTGTGCAAATTAATCTGCCAGACCGGACCAAGTCCGCCTGAGGGTCATACCTTGATCTGGCATAATTTGGCGTGTGTTTTTATTATAGTCCACACATTGTTAAAAGTCTAGTCATTCTTGCCCTTATTTTTGTTCCTTTTTCGGTACAAGTCCCTGTTTTTCCTCTTTGCCGTCCAGAACAGGAATACGGCGGCAATTCCCAAAAGGATGGCAAGGCCAATCCAGGGCATCGGTCCTAAGACCGTCCACAGACTGTATTTACGCGGCTCCACCTTTTCGGGACGTGGTTCTTCTTCTATCTCTTTCTCCGGTTCCCCTTTGAACCTGCCGGTATCAATCTTTTCAGCCGCCAGCCTGGCAATCAGCTCCTGCCCCTCTTCATCCGGGTGAAGGCCGTCCTCCTGGGTATGTTCACAGATCTCCGATTCAAACAAATCGACGACCCGGTAATCGTAATCTTCTGCGTGTTCGTACATAATCTGATTCATATTGCGGATAATGTCCTCTACAATGCCGTTCATGGCTCCCGGCAATTCAAACCGACTCACCGGGTTATAAATATTCGTAACCACCAACTGCGCCCCAGCCTTCCTGTGTGCCGCTATGGTTTCCATGGCAGTTGTCCATTGTTCTTCAAACACCTCATAATCCCAGTTGTTCAGCACATCCAGTATTTTTACGATCAGAAGCGGGTTCCCTTCCACGCCATCCTGCAAAGAATCAAATGCATCGTATACACTCAAAAACTTACGCTCTGTACCTAAGACCTCCCCTGCCGCGCGCTTAAATTCCTGCATCAAATCGTTGGCCCCGATGGTCAATGTGATGATATCCGCCCGGTCAAGGGATGCCAGGGCTTCCTCCTTGGTCAGGATATCGGAGTTTAGTCGCGAAGAATCCAGCCCGTTTTTTGCAAATTTCTCACATTCCGCAGGTATCCCCGTCTCCTCAGACACCCAGTCGGCAATGAATTGGGTGTAACTCCTCAAATCTTCCTGTCCTTTGCCTCCGTAACCTTTGGCAATACTGTCTCCCAACGCCGTACAGTAGATGGTATCGCCTTCCCATTTCTGCTTGGCTTTTTCTTCTTTATCCGAAATTTCCTGTTTTTTTGTCTCTCCCGGCTGGTTTCCCGGCTCTTCTGCATGGGGCAAGACCGCTTCTGTTCCGAACAGAAGCATCATAACACAGATAAATAAACTGACTACAAATGCCAAGCTCTTCCCTGGCCTTCTCTTCCCATATCCCCCAAATTTCATAAGCACCCTTCTTCCGGCACATAACCTCTCTTCCAGAGGCTTTACAAATGTCTATAACTAACCAATCAATACTCTCTTCCCCTCAAAAGCAAAACCATAATGACGGATTCGCTCTTTCGGGATTCCTTTCGCAATCAACATCGCGTCATAATTCTTTTCCTCAATCTGCTTTAACGCATTCCTTACCGTATCTTCAAGACTTTCCTTAGAATCCTGGTTCTTCACTTTGAACTCAAACACAAACGCATCCTTTTTCTTATCACGAGGCTCCATGACCACATCATATCTTCCCAGACCGCTTTCCCGATTTGAAGTGACATGGTAATCAAGCTTTGCATCCACGATCAACCCCAACACAAAACCATGATAAAAACGTTCGGGTTCCGTCTGTTCAGAAGGATGGTTCCCGGTATCAAAATAACTGAATACCGTCTGTGTCATCCGGTTCATGTACTGGTTCATATACGCCACATCATTTGCCAGTAGCGCTTCCACAAAATCATGATATCGAATGGATGCTTTTTTGAACCATCCCTGGACCATTTTGCGGAATTCTTTCCTGACCTCTAAATTGGTCAGAGATAAACGGTAAACTGCATCTTCCCCGTTGTCGGCGTCGGTGACGTCCTCCACTTTTAAGTATCCCGCCGCCAAAAGCAGGCTCCAGATTGCTTCGCTGTTATCATCTAACTGCTCGAAAATAATCTCCTCATCAATGACTTTTTCAATGCTTTTTCCTTCAATTAAATCTTCCATTGCAATCTTCACATCGGAAGCGCCTTCCCGAATAAGATTGCTGACCAGATTGTTAGAACTGGTATTTGCCCAATATGCCGCGAACCTTTTCTCATCCAGATACTTTGTGATCGACCAAGGATTATAGATATCTCTGCTTTTTCCAAAAGTAAATCCGTCATACCACGCCTTTACCTGCTCCTGTCTGTCCAAGATCCCGGCCTCTTTAAGCGCGGCGAACACCTCATCCTCGGTAAAACCAAACGCATTCTCGTAAATACAAGAAGTCGTCGTCACTACTTGCAGGTTATTCAGGTCTGAGAAAATGGATTCCTTACTTACTCTCGTAATTCCCGTCAGCATTGCCCGTTCCAGATAAGGGTTTGTCTTGAACATCGAATGAAACATGCTTCTGATAAACATAGACATTTCCTCCCAGAAACCATTGGCATATGCTTCCTGCAGCGGGGTATCATACTCATCCAGTAAGACGATGACTTTTTTCCCGTAATAACGGCTCAAATATCCCATTAATGCACGCACAGCGACCTCTGCTTCTTCATTTTTCATATCCGGCCTGACGGCGTCATACTGCTCCCTTTCCTTCGCATTCAGTAAATCACCCTTGAGTAAAAATTCATTCTGGTTATATAGGTCTGTCAAGTTCTGCTTGATTCGGGCAATCGCCCCATCACATGTGCCGGATTTCACGTCCGCGAACGTAAGGGATATGACTGGACAGGTTCCCTGTAGGTTCCTGTATTTATCATCCGACCAGATAGAAAGCCCCTCAAACAAATCTCCACGTCCCTTATATTTCATAGAAAAGAAACATTCTAACATATTCATATTCAGAGTTTTCCCAAATCGGCGAGGGCGGGCAATCAATGTGACCTTATCCTCTGACTCCCACCACTCTCTGATAAATGCAGTCTTATCCACATAAAAACAATTTTTCTCCCGAATCGCATCAAATCCGTCATTTCCTATACTGATTGTCCTCATCCACACCCTCCGCCTGTACCATATCCTAAAAGGGGCCGTCCATGCCTCTTACAGACGCCCCTTACGGTCCTTTCTGTCACATAAGATAGACCACATCCTCTTTGGGTTTCGCAGCCCCCTCCATAGCAATCAGATACAACACCGGCTGTTCATTCCCGAAAGATACTGCCTGTTCATATTCAAATCTTGCCAGGACCTTAACCCATGCGCCTTTCTTGAATGTAATCGGATGGTCTGATTTACAGGGATAGCCATAAAACTTTAAATCATCGGCACAACAGGTCATAATCTTACGTACCGGGACGAACATGTTCTCTCCCATCCCTTTGGGACGGAATGCCTGCGCTACGAATTCTACTTCTTTGTGGAGATACAGATCAGGGTGGTCGTATGCGTCCACATACCAGATTCCAAAATCTTCCGGTTCTATCTGTATCCTGTCCCCTTTGACATCATAGGGCAGGTCTTCCTCTGACGGCTGTATGATTCTGCCGTCCGTTCCCTCGAATATCAACTGAGCCATGGGATTCTGCACCTTGAGCGCCCTGCGGAAACCGGAGCGGTCCGCCCCTTCCGGACAACGGTTCACCACAATCAACCCTGATTCCGTCAACTGCTCGATGAGCAGATTCCTCATGTTTTTAAGGTACATATCCAGAGTCATGCCGTTTACGGTGGAATAGACGCCCTGCAGTTCCCAGCTTCTGGGGTACTTAATGGACAGCAAATCTTCCAGCTTCCACATCCCATTGTACTCAATCACTACCTGGGCAGGATGATAGTTCTTCTCACAATTCTTGAAAAATGATGGATTCAACTGATCAAATTCTTCGATTTTCAGCATGGCCATTTCGTGGGATTCAAGATATTCCTTGGAGTATCCTTCCTCTCCTTCTTCGCACAGAATCAACAGTGTCAGTCCCGGCGCGATCCAGTCTTGTTCCATCAGCGTATCCTTCACAAGCGTCGTCTTCCCGCTGTCAAGAAAACCTGTACAAATGAACACAGGAGTCTTCATGCAATCACCTTCATTCCCTATTTATTAAATTCTGAAAGCATCCTCATCCAAATACTTCTTGAGGCAGGATGCCTTTTCGGTTTTAGATATGGAACAATTTCAGCAGTTCCTCTTCCTTCAAGTCTGTTCCGATTACGCATACCCGACCGGTATAGTCAGCCTGGCCTTCGCGGACTTCATACTCTTCCGGGACAAGGTCGAACTGTTTCCATGTGCCGTCTGCCATCGGGATGATTCCCTTTGAACGCAGGACGTTCCCGTATCCTTCTGTCTCGGATAATGCCCTCAGCAGGAAAGAAAGCTCCTCGTCTGTGTATTTGTGGGCAGTCTCTTTTCCCCAGCTCGTGAATATCTCGTCTGCATGATGGTGATGGTGGCCATGGTGGTCATGGCCGTGACCACAGCAATGTCCTTCATGGCCGTGATGATGCTCATGATGATGGTCACATCCACAGTCTTCCCCGTGGTTATGATGATGGTCATGCCCGCTGTGATTTTCCAGAAGCTCTTCTATCTCCGCCCCATGCCCAAGCGCCCGGCAAATGGCTTCCCTGCCCAATTTCTCCCATGGTGTGGAAATAATTGCCGCATCTTTGTTTTTCTCACGGAGCATATGGACGCATTCCTCAATCTTCTCGTCTGACATCATCTGTGTCCTGCTAATGACAATTGTAGATGCATGCTTTACCTGATCCTCGAAAAATTCTCCAAAGTTCTTAATGTATAATGCCGCTTTCTTTCCGTCAACCACCGTAATCCTTCCATGGATTTCAATCTCGGCTTCCTTCTTCACATCTTCGATTGCCTTCACGATATCCGATAATTTGCCGACTCCCGACGGTTCGATCATCACACGGTCCGGTTTGTATTCTTCCAAGACCTTTTGGAGCGCCTTGCTGAAATCCCCCACCAGCGTACAGCAGATGCACCCCGAATTCATCTCCGTAATCTCAATTCCTGCATCCTTTAGGAAACCACCGTCAATGCCGATTTCGCCAAATTCATTTTCAATCAGCACAAGTTTTTCACCTGTAAAGACCTGTTCAATCAACTGCTTGATAAATGTTGTCTTTCCGGCCCCTAAAAATCCCGATATAATGTCTACCTTTGTCATCTGATATCCCTCTTTTCACCATTTTATACGACCAATATATTACCACAATCTTCCGTCTGCCGCCAGAGCATCGTTTAAATTATTGCCGTATAAAATCTATGATATACGGCTTATGGCACTCCTTGCCAGATTTCTTTTCATTTATTATATCTAATTTCAGGGCGGATAACAATAGAGTTCCTATCAAATAAGAACCGGCGCCAAACAATAAGCGCCGGTTCTTTCACATCCGATATTAATTTTAGGTTATAACTGTGGGCCTGCCGGAACCAAAGCCTTTCCGGCTTCATTTCCTTCATACTTCGCAAAGTTCTTCACGAATCTCTGAGCCAGATCCTTAGCCTTCTCCTCCCACTGGGAAGCATCTGCATAAGTATTGCGTGGATCTAAGATATTCGTGTCTACGCCCGGAAGCTCTGTCGGAACATCAAAGTTGAAGTATGGAATCTTCTTGGTAGATGCCTTCAGGATATCTCCGTTCAAAATCGCATCGATAATACCACGGGTATCACGGATAGAGATACGCTTTCCGGTTCCATTCCATCCGGTATTTACCAGATAAGCCTTCGCGCCGCTCTTTTCCATTCTCTTTACGAGCTCCTCTGCATACTTCGTCGGATGCAGTTCAAGGAAAGCCTGTCCGAAACAAGCAGAGAAGGTAGGCGTCGGCTCAGTAATGCCGCGCTCTGTTCCTGCAAGTTTCGCTGTAAATCCTGACAGGAAGTAGTACTGTGTCTGCTCCGGAGTAAGGATGGATACCGGCGGCAGTACGCCAAACGCATCTGCGGACAGGAAGATAACTTCTTTTGCTGCCGGAGCTGCAGATTTTGGACGCACGATCTTCTCGATGTGGTTGATCGGATAGGATACACGGGTATTCTCCGTCACGCTCTTATCGTTGAAGTCGATCTTGCCTTCTGCGTCCAGAGTAACGTTCTCAAGAAGGGCGTCTCTCTTAATCGCATTATAGATATCCGGCTCAGACTCTTTGTCAAGGTTGATGACCTTCGCATAGCATCCGCCTTCAAAGTTGAAGATACCGTCGTCATCCCAGCCGTGCTCGTCATCACCGATAAGAAGCCTCTTCGGATCTGTGGAAAGCGTCGTCTTGCCTGTTCCGGAAAGACCAAAGAAGATAGCCGTGTTCTCTCCGTTCATGTCCGTGTTGGCTGAACAGTGCATGGAAGCGATACCTTTCAGCGGCAGATAGTAGTTCATCATAGAGAACATACCCTTCTTCATCTCTCCGCCGTACCATGTATTGACAATCACCTGCTCGCGGCTTGTAATGTTGAACATAGCAGCCGTCTCAGAATTCAGCCCGAGTTCTTTATAGTTCTCTACTTTCGCCTTGGATGCATTGTAAACAACGAAATCAGGCTCAAACTTCTCAAGCTCTTCCTCGGTCGGCATAATGAACATATTCCGGATGAAATGTGCCTGCCATGCAACTTCCATGATAAAACGGATAGACATACGTGTGTCTTCGTTCGCACCGCAGAAAGCGTCTACAACAAACAGCCTCTTATTAGAGAGTTCTTTCAAGGCAATGTCCTTCACTGCCTTCCAAGTCTCTTCGGAAGCCGGGTGGTTATCGTTCTTGTATTCATCGGAGGTCCACCACACGGTGTCCTTGGAATTCTCATCCATAACGATGAATTTGTCTTTCGGTGAACGTCCGGTGTAGATACCAGTCATGACATTCACTGCGCCAAGCTCGCTGACCTGTCCCTTTTCAAAACCTTCCAGTTCCGGTTTCGTCTCTTCCTCGAATAACATCTCATAAGAAGGGTTGTGTACGATTTCAGTGGTGCCATTGATGCCATACTTGCTCAAATTAATCTCTGCCATCTTTCATAATCTCCTTTTTTCATAGTATACAGTTTCTTAATGATAACCATCTACGAATACCGGTACTACACGGAATCCACGGTATATCATCCGGAAGCCAATTCTCTTACTTCCTCTGATAAATAGTATACATAATAAAAAAATAAAATCAATAAAAATCATCTAAATTTTTTAAAAAAGGATAAATTTTTAACAATCTGTCATCTCAGGCTTGGCGCCATCTATTCCTTCAATCCACTCACTACGACTGATTACAAAAAACAAAGGGAGACCGTTTCCTTACAAAACGTCTCCCAGTCTGTCAGTAAAGAACGATCATAACAGACCCCCAACGGTTAAGAACAGGGGCGCGAATACCAGTGACACGACCGTCATAAGCTTAATCAGAATATTAATGGACGGTCCCGACGTATCCTTGAACGGATCTCCCACCGTATCTCCGACTACCGCGGCCTTGTGGGCTTCACTTCCTTTGCCGCCATGAGTCCCGTCTTCAATATATTTCTTCGCATTGTCCCATGCGCCGCCTGCATTGGACATGAAAATCGCCATCATAACGCCTGTGACAAGCGCGCCTGCCAGCAAGCCTCCCAGTGATGCCGGCCCTAACAAAAGCCCGACTGCCAGAGGCGCCACTACCGCCATGATTCCCGGCACAAGCATCTCCTTTAACGCAGCCGTCGTCGAGATGGCAACGCATGACTTATAATCCGGCTTATCCGTTCCTTTCATAATTCCCGGTTTCTCACGGAACTGCCGCCTTACTTCTTCAATCATCTTGTACGCCGCCTTTGAAACGGATTCCATCGTCATAGCGGAGAACAAGAAGGGGAGCATACCGCCGATGAACAGACCGATAATCACACGGCTGTCCAGCAAGTCAATGTTCTTCAGCTGCACTGCCTCGGCATAGGAGACAAAGAGCGCAAGGGCGGTCAAAGCCGCAGAACCGATTGCAAATCCCTTACCCATCGCCGCCGTCGTGTTGCCCACAGCATCCAGCTTATCTGTAATCTTGCGGACTTTGGCATCCAGGCCGGACATCTCTGCAATCCCCCCGGCATTGTCCGCAATTGGCCCGTAGGCATCTACAGCTACGGTAATTGCCGTCGTAGACAGCATGCCCACCGCCGCAAGGGCGATCCCATACAGTCCGCAAAACTGATACGCCACGAAGATGCCGATACTAATTAGGAGAATCGGAATACCCGTAGACTTCATGCCCACGGCAAGCCCGCTGATGATGGTCGTCGCGGGCCCCGTCTCGGACTGCTCCGCAATCTCTTTTACCGACTTATAATCCCCGGACGTATAGACCTCCGTGATAATACCAATCAAAAGCCCTACAATCAATCCGGCAACAATGGCAATCGCAGCCTTGAAATCCCCGAAAAGATACTGGCTGAATACAAATGCAACCACCAGGACTAAAGCGCTCGCCACATAAGAACCCATCTTTAACGCTTTGTGAGGATTAGAATTCTCGTCCCCTTTTACGAAAAATGTTCCCAGTATAGATGCAATCAGTCCAAGCCCTGCAATCAACAGCGGATAGACTGCACCTTCCACCTTATAATACACGATTCCAAGCGTAAGCGCTGAAATCAAGGCTCCCACATAAGACTCAAACAAGTCTGCACCCATTCCCGCAACATCACCTACATTGTCGCCTACATTATCGGCAATAACCGCTGGATTACGGGGATCATCCTCCGGGATTCCTGCTTCTACTTTACCTACCAAGTCGGCTCCCACATCCGCCGCCTTCGTGTAGATACCGCCGCCCACACGGGCAAACAAAGCAATCGAAGATGCGCCAAGGCTGAACCCGGACAATACGTCCACATTTCCTGTAATCAGGTAAATTGTGCTTACACCAAGAACCCCAAGTCCTGCTACGCACATTCCCATGACCGCCCCGCCTGAAAATGCAATCGAAAGCGCGCGGTTCATTCCGCTCTCCTTCGCCGCATTGGCTGTCCGCACATTCGCTTTCGTCGCCACGCTCATTCCAAAATACCCTGCCAGCGTTGAGAACACCGCGCCGACTACGAAACATACCGCCGTCACCCAATTTCCGATTCCGACACCAATCAGGACAAACAGCACGATCACAAAGAAAATCAATATCTTATACTCGGCTGTCAAAAATGCCTGGGCGCCCTCGCTGATCGACGCCGCAATCTCTTTCATCCGTTCAGTTCCTGCATCCTGTCTGTTGACCTTAGAAGCTAACGCAGCCGCAAAGATCAGGGCGACGATTCCCAGGATTGGAACCACATTCAAGAAAATTTCCATAATTTCCCCTCCCATAGACTTATTATACTTCCATCTTATCACATTTGCACAAGTTGTCTATAGTTTTTTTGAAATTTTCGTTAATATATACAAATAATTTACATTCTTTATATTTAAAATCAATGGCCATGTCCATGCCCACTATGATGTCCGTTTTGCTGGCATGTACCTTGTGTCCCATTCTGTGTACTGGCTCCGTCCTGTCCCCCATTTCCATGATGCATACCACACCCGTTTTGCCCTCCCGGCGTATACTGCGCAGCATTCCCATCTTGCCCGGTATCTCCTGACAATTCGGCAATCTTATCCCATATCTGGCTTATGGTAAGCCCCTCGATATCCTCTGCCGTAATAGAAGAATCCAACGCCTGAAGCTCCAAAAACGCCTGATACCTCCCAAGAGTCATCCCCGCCTCATGTGCCGCGGCGGCATCGCCGTGGCTCCCTGTCGAGCAATGTACATTTCCATAGGAAGAGGCACATGTATGGAGGCATGCAAGCATCTCTCTTTGTTTTCCTTCCGCCGCCCCGGATACGGCAATGGCAATGCAGGAATCCTCTGCCAGATACGCTTCCTCGCTCTCCTGGTTCAGAATTACATCCATCGCATCCCGGTAGTCCATGAACCGTACGTCCAGCGAAGACATAATGTTATATCCGTCATCATTATAGGTATCGACCTTCACCACCCGGTCGAACCGGTTAATTCCAAGTTCGATGGAAGGGTTTACGTCCACACTAATCGAAGATACCGGTATGAAATAAAGGAAATAACCTCCCCATCCCATCGCCACAAGCAGCAGGCATGCCATGGCCGCTGCCAGCCGCCGGTATGGGAACATCGTTCCCCGCCCATAGCTTCTGGTCTTTCGGGCAAGAAATTCTCTGGTGCGCCTTTTGATTTCATCATCTGCATGGACATTGTCAAATGCTTCTTTCAATCGTCTGTCACTCAAAACCTCTCACCTCCCAATTTCTCCCTGAGCAGCCGCTTTGAACGCGTCAGGAGCGTATAGACCGTATTTACATTCTTCCCAAGAATACGCCCAATCTCAGCGGCAGAGTAATCCTCATAGTAATGAAGGTACACTACATTCCTGTATTTTACAGGCAAAGAAAGGACCGCTGCCAGCACTTCGCTGTGCTCCGGCACCTGGTCCTCCATCTGCCCCGTCCATTCTTCTAACGGAACCGTATGGCTGTGAAAAAAGCTTTTGAGCAAATCCTTACAGGCATTGAGCGTTACCCGTATGAACCACGCTTTTTCATGTTCAGCATTTTCAAAAACAACGGAACTTAGGACATACTTCAAAAACACGGTCTGAAATATGTCCTCGGTATCATGATAATTCTTCAGATGTATCATACAGATGCGCTGTATTGTATCCGCATACTGTTCCAGCGCCCTGTTTACCTCCTGTTCGCTCCGCACAATAGAACCTCATCTCTTATCTGTGGTGTCCGCCGCCATGGTGTCCGCCGCCGTGATGGCCTCCGCCGTAAGAACCTGACCAGTTGTCGCAATATCCGTCGTTGTTATTGTCCACGTAGCCGGAACCCTGATAACCGCCTCCGGACCATCCTGTCGTCTGGCTGCTTCCCTGATAACTCTGACTGCCGCCTCCGCCATAACTCTGGCTGGTGCTTCCAGTGTAAGCCGGCGTCTGAGTAACAACAGGTCTTTCGGATACATATCCTGACATGTTCACGCCTGTTCCATAGTTACCGCAGAAATTCGTTACGCAGTTGTTCCCAAAGTTACATCCCATATTCTGGTAACCACAAACCCAGCCGCT
>OFGQ01001677.1_pt1 | contig 14095 bp, 14 predicted proteins | sample 1521791 | NCBI WGS metagenome assembly OFGQ01 (sample SAMEA3504116, study PRJEB24116) | mouse gut metagenome | biome: mouse gut; feature: mouse-associated habitat; material: faeces | place: Denmark | collected 2011 | reverse complement strand
CGACCGGCCCGTCCCCGGCGCGGTGGTGTTTCAGGCGGACCGGGAGGGACTGTCCCTCACGGTGGAGCAGGGCGGCGCGACGCTGCGCCCCGTGGGGGAGGACGCGCTTGCGGCGGCGGTGTGCTATGTGGACGAGCCCCAGGCGGTGCCAGCCTTTCGCCCGGCTGAGGGCGGCGCGGAGCAAGGATAATAGGAGCAGGCCCCCGGTTCGCGCCGGGGGCTTGAAGCATTTTCTGCTCCGGTTTTAAAGTTACGGATAGACCCTCTTGCCGCACTCGGCAAAAAATGATATAATCTCCCAAACTTCACCGATACGGGAAAGGGAGACGATTGTATGACTTATCAGGAGGAATTCATCTACTTCATGGTGCGCTCCGGCGTGCTCACCTTTGGGGACTTCACCACCAAGTCCGGGCGCAAGACCCCCTATTTCGTCAACACCGGCAACTATAAGACGGGAGCCCAGGCGTCCCGCCTGGGGGATTACTACGCCGCCTGCATTCAGGAGCATCTGCCCGACGGCATCGACGCCCTGTTTGGCCCTGCCTACAAGGGCATTCCCCTGGCGGTGTCCGCCGCGTCGGCGCTGTACCGAAACCACGGCCGGGACCTGCCCTACTGCTTTAACCGCAAGGAGGCCAAGGACCACGGCGAGGGGGGCGCCATGGTGGGCTACAAGCCCCAGGACGGGGACCGCATCGCCATTATTGAGGACGTGGTCACGGCCGGCACCGCCGTGCGGGAGACCATTGAGCTGTTCAAATCGGTGGCGGACGTGAAATTTGCCGCGCTGTTCGTCAGCGTGGACCGCATGGAGCGGGGCACACGGGAGTGCACCACTCTGGACGAGCTGCGCCAGGATTACGGCATCCAGGTCTGTCCCATCGTCACCATCCGGGACGTGATCGCCTGCCTGCACAACAAAGAAGTGGACGGCAGGGTGTATATCGACGACGCCATGCTGGGCCGGATGGAGGACTACCTGGCCCTATACGGCCCCAGGGGCTGAGCGCCCATGGCGGAGAGGAGGGCGTCCGGCGTCCACGCCGGCCACCGCAGGCGGACCAAGGACGAGTTTCTGGCCAACGGGCTCAACGGCCTGTCCGCCCACAGAGTGCTGGAGCTGCTGCTGTTTTATGCCATCCCCCAGGGGGACGTGAACCCCCTGGCCCACCGGCTGATCGACCACTTTGGGTCGCTGGCCGGGGTATTCCACGCGACCTACGAGCAGCTGTTGGAGGTGGAGGGCGTGGGGCACAGCACCGCGGTGCTGCTCCGGCTGATTCCGGCGGCCTCCGCCCGGTATTTGCAGGAGTGCAACAGCTTTGAGGGGCAGATCGTCAGCACCTGGCAGTACCAGGAGCTGCTGATGCCCCTGTTTTGGGGCCAGCGCAATGAGATTGCCTACTTGGTGTGCATGGACAGCAGGAACCGGGTGATCGTCACCAAACGGCTGGGAGAGGGTGTGGCGGACGCGGTGCAGATCACGGCCCGGAAGGTGCTGGAGGCGGCCCTGGCCAGCAACGCCACCCGGGTGGCCCTGGCCCACAACCATGTGTCCGGGGTGGCGCTGTGGTCCGCCGCGGACCTGGACACCACGCTGCGGTTGAAGCGGGTGCTGCGGGAGGCGGGAATCGAGCTGGTGGACCACCTGATTATCGCCAACGACGACATGGTATCCATGGCGGATTCCGGGCTGCTGAATGATTAAACAAACAATTAGCACTCTCGGAAAGAGAGTGCTAATTGTTTACATGGAGTTCATGAAATCCGGGCGGGACGGGGTATACTACACAGTAGAAATACAAGCTGCCGGGAGTTTACCCGGCTCAGAGGAGCGTGAACTTCATGAACATGAACCAATTTACCCAGAAATCCCTGGAGGCCATCCAGAATGCCCAGAACATCGCCAATCAGTACGGCAATCAGCAGATCGAGCAGGCCCACCTGCTGCTGGCCCTCACGGACCAGGAGGGGGGCTTTATCCCCCAGCTTTTGACCCATATGGGTCTCACGCTGGAGTCCTTCCGGGCCGCTGTCCGCCACGAGGTGGAGAAGCTGCCCAAGGTGTCTGGCTCCGGCCGGGAGGAGGGCAGGGTCTACGTCTCCGCAGGGGTGGACAAGGCGCTGAACCAGGCCCTGACCATCGCCGGGAGCATGAGGGACGAGTTTGTCTCGGTGGAGCATATTCTGCTGGCCCTCATCGACACCGCCGAGGGCGGGCTGAAGGAGCTGTTCCGCACCTATCGCGTGGATCGGGAGCTGGTGATGCAGGCCCTGGCCGCCCTGCGGGGCAACCAGCGGGTCACGTCCGACAACCCGGAGGAGACCTACGAGGCGCTGAAAAAGTACGGTTCAGATTTGGTGGAGCGGGCCCGGCAGAACAAGCTGGACCCGGTGATCGGCCGGGACGATGAGATTCGCAATGTGATCCGCATCCTGTCCCGTAAGAGCAAGAACAATCCCGTCCTCATCGGTGAGCCCGGAGTGGGCAAGACCGCCATCGCCGAGGGGCTGGCCCAGCGCATTGTGAGGGGCGACGTGCCCGCGGGGCTGAAGGACAAGACCATTTTCGCCCTGGACATGGGGGCTCTTATCGCCGGGGCCAAATACCGTGGCGAGTTTGAGGAGCGGCTGAAGGCCGTGCTCAACGAGGTGAAGCAGTCCGAGGGCCGGATTCTGCTGTTCATCGACGAGCTGCACACCATCGTGGGCGCGGGCAAGACCGAGGGGGCCATGGACGCGGGCAACCTCCTGAAGCCCATGCTGGCCCGGGGAGAGCTGCACTGCATCGGGGCCACCACCTTGAACGAGTACCGGCAGTATATTGAGAAGGACGCCGCCTTAGAGCGGCGGTTCCAGCCCGTGATGGTGTCCGAGCCCACGGTGGAGGACGCGGTGGCCATCCTGCGGGGGCTGAAGGAGCGATACGAGGTGTTCCACGGGGTGAAGATCACCGACGGGGCCATCGTGGCCGCCGCCACGCTCAGCAACCGCTATATCACCGACCGCTTCCTGCCGGACAAGGCCATCGACCTCATCGACGAGGCCTGCGCCCTCATTCGCACGGAGATGGACTCCATGCCCACCGAGCTGGACGTGATTTCCAGAAAAATCATCCAGTGCGAAATCGAGGAGGCGGCGCTGAAAAAGGAGGAGGACCAGCTCTCCCGGAGCCGGTTGGCCGACATCCAGAAGGAGCTGGCCGAGCTGCGAGACCAGTTCCACGCGGGCAAGGCCAAGTGGGAGAACGAGAAAAGCGCCATCGGCAAGGTGCAAAAGTTGCGAGAGGATTTGGAGGCGGCCAACGCCCAGCTGGAGAAGGCCCAGCGGGAGTACGATTTGGAGAAGGCGGCCCAGCTCCAGTACGGCGCCATCCCAGAGCTCAAAAAGCAGCTGGAGGAGCAGGAGAGCTTTGCCGCCCAGTCTAAGGAGGACAACCTGCTGCGGGACAAGGTCACGGAGGAGGAGATCGCCCGGATTGTAGAGCGGTGGACGGGCATCCCCGTGGCCAAGCTGATGGAGGGGGAGAGGGAGAAGCTTCTGCACCTGGAGGACATCCTGCATAAGCGGGTGGTGGGCCAGGACGAGGCGGTGCGGCTGGTGAGCGAGGCCATTTTGAGGAGCCGCGCCGGCATCGCCGACCCGGATAAGCCCATCGGCTCCTTCCTGTTCCTGGGCCCCACAGGCGTGGGCAAGACCGAGCTGGCCAAGGCGCTGTCCGAGGCTCTGTTTGACAGTGAAAAGAATCTTGTCCGCATCGACATGAGTGAGTATATGGAGAAGTTCTCCGTCTCCCGCCTCATCGGGGCCCCTCCGGGATATGTGGGCTACGAGGAGGGCGGCCAGCTCACCGAGGCGGTGCGCCGCCATCCCTATAGCGTGATTTTGTTCGACGAGGTGGAGAAGGCCCACCCGGACGTGTTCAACGTATTACTTCAGGTTTTGGACGACGGCCGTATTACTGACAGTCAAGGCCGGACGGTGGATTTTAAGAACACCGTCATCATCCTCACCTCCAACCTGGGCAGCCAGTACCTGCTGGACGGCATCGGCCAGGACGGGGAGGTGAGCGCCCAGGCCCGGGCTCAGATGGACGAGCTGCTCAAGCGCTCCTTCCGGCCGGAGTTTTTGAACCGGCTGGATGAGATCGTGTTCTACAAGCCCCTGACCAGGGACAACATCTACCACATCATCGACCTGCTGCTGGCGGGGCTAAACCGCCGCCTGGCCGACAAGCGCCTCAAGGTGGAGCTAACGGACGCCGCCAAGTCGCTGATTTTGGACGCCGCCTACGACCCCATGTACGGGGCGCGGCCCCTGCGCCGGTATCTTCAGCACACCGTGGAGAACCTGGTGAGCCGGAAGATCATCGCCGGGGAGGCTGTCCCGGATTCCGTCCTCACTGTGGACGCGGCGGACGGGGAGCTGACCGTTGTGTAAAGGGAAATCCCCTCCCAGCGCAGCTGGGAGGGGATTTCTATTATTCCGCTGAGGCGGACGCTTCCCCGCCGCCGGTGCTCCGCCTGAGGATATTCCAGACGTCCTCATAAATCGACTGGAATAGAGATGGCCGCGCGGCAGCTGCATCCGCCACAGCCTCCCGGTCCACCATACGAAGCTCCTGCTCACAGCCGCGCCGTTTCAACTCAGATTGAATATTGGAGGCCCATTCCTCGAACGTGGATGTCACATTGCGGGCATTGCCGAGGGCGCGGTCAATTTCGCCATAAATGTCCTCAGCGGAGGTATCAATCCACGTGTCAAACTCGTCCCTCTGCTGGTCCGTGCCCGCGCTGTAGTCCTTGAACATATAGCCCATCCGAGAGGGATCATTCTTTGACAGGCGGTTCAGCACCGCCGCACCCTTCTGTAAAAACTCCTCCCGTGCCGTCCGGGCCGCATCCAGCAGACGGGAGACATCCTCCCGTCCCATCTGTTCCGGCAGGGCCGCCTTCCCATCCAGCATATCTTGGTACGATTGGATGGTCTGATCAAAGGCAGAGAGTTGGTCCCGGTATTCTATCAAAGAAGCCTCATGCTGCTGGCTCTGATATGAGTTTGTCCTGTACACATCCAAAAAATAACGCAGCACATCCTCCGGCAGTTCCTCGATGGAATCGTCTCCCCTGCGCTGCACGGCCTCGGCCGACAGTTCCACGGTATCAAACCGGGCTTTTAGCTCCTTTGCCCGATCCTGCGGGCTGGACATATTTTTAGACAGCCGGTTCAGCGCATCAATGGCAGGCGGCTGGGCAGGTCCCTGCCCCAGCCTGTTCTGCTGAAAAATACTGTTTGGCTGGAACAGGTTTGCAAAATTAACTACATTCATGATATCTCCTCCAAAGTCATTCCGCCGAGGCGGACGTCTCTCCACCACCGGACGATGAGGCCCCGCTGCCAGAGGACGCCTCCGGTGCGGAAACGCCGGGTGCCTCCCCGCTGTCCCCGCTTCTCTCGGTAGAGCCGCCGTTCTTGTCCTCCTCGTCCAGCACGCTTTTTTCGTCTTCGGGGTCGGGATTCTGGCGGCGCATGGCCATGGCCAGCTTGTAGCCCTCCGGGTCGTTCTCCATCAGATAGCGCAGGTCCTCCGGAGGGACCCGGTTGCCCTTCATGATGGACGCGGCGATTTTCTGGCACTTGCTCAGCACCTTCAGCGCCTTGTCCAGCCGGTCCAGATGGCCCTTGGAGCTCTCTAATTGGCTCAGGCTGTTGTTCATCCGAGCCTGCCGCCGCTGCTCCCGCTCCAGGTCCAGCTCCAGTCGCTTTCGGTTCTGCTCCTCCAAAAAGCTCAGCGCCTGCCTGGACAGGGTGAGCTTGTCGGCGGGAGGCTGCTTTTGGGCGGGCTGGGCCGGGGCGGGGGCATCCGCTTCCGCCTTCTTTGCCATGGCCTTGGACAGCCGCTCATTGCGCCGCAGCTCCCGCGTGGTGCGCAGCTCCATATTCACCGCTCCTTTCCGTGTTATACTCTATAAAAGCTATCGGAGGAATTTGCACCTTTGTTAATCCCAAACAAAAATTTTTCATCCCCTGTCAGGATTTGCGCTCCCCAATCGTATTTCAGGTGAAGGCGCCTTTGAAGGAGAGATACCCATGAAACAAATGGACCCGCAGGAGGCCGCGCGGCTGGTGAATGCCTACTCCGACCTGATTCTGCGGCTGAGCTACACGTATCTGAAGTCCACCCAGGACGGGGAGGACATCTGTCAGACGGTGCTGCTCAAGCTGCTCGCCGGGGACGAGAGCTTTGAAAGCCCCGAACATGAGAAGGCCTGGGTGGTCCGCACCGCCATCAACGCCTGCAAGGACGAGCTGCGCTCGTTCCGGCGGAAGGCGGTGCCCCTGGAGGAAGCGGCGCAGGCCGCCGCCCCGGAGCCGCCCCGGTCCGAGGTGCTGGAGGCGGTGACGGCCCTGCCGGAAAAATACCGAGAGGCGATTTATCTCTTTTATTACGAGGGGTATTCGGTCAAGGAGATCGCCGACCTCACGGGGCGCAGCGAGGCGGCGGTGTGCGCCCACCTGAGCCGGGGGCGGAAAAGGATGAAAATCATGTTGGGAGGAGACGGCTATGGAGCAGAACGAACGGTTTGAGGGGGAGTACCGGGACGCGCTGGATTCCCTGCGGTTTTCCGAGGACGGAAAGGAGCGCATGATGAAAAATTTGATGGAACAGCAGGCGGGGCAGCCTGTAAAAGGGAAGCGGTTCCGGCCCCTGCGGGCGGCGCTGATTGCGGCGGCGCTGGTGGCAGCCCTGCTGGGAACAGCGGGGGCGGCCCAGTTCTTTGGGGTGCAGGTCAATTTCCAGCCCGAGGAGCCGTCCGACGTCCCCGGCCTGGGGAAGTACACGGTGACGGGCGGGGTGGCCTATTTCCCGGCGGACATCTTTTCCCAGGAGGTCTGGGAACTGGGTGAGCAGGAGAACAACGCCAAGAGTTTTTCCACCTGGGAGGAGCTGGAGCGGTTTGTGGGCCGGAAGCTGATGGATAACCCGGTGCTGGAGGAGGCCCCGCGGGGGGTGACGGTGTCGTCCGACCAGATGCAGGGGAGCCCCACCAATGTCATGCTGGACGCGATGAACAGCGAAAAGGGACTTTTCCGCATCATGACCATGGATAACTATCAGCTGGACGATGTTTTGCTCAGGCGCCATGCGGTGCTGTATACCGACATCGCTCAGGAGAACTTTGTGGACAACTTTGGAGAGGACCATGAGCCGGAAATCGCCTGGTTCTATGAGCAGGGGACCCAGCTTTCCACCGAAGAGTACACCACGGCCAACGGACTGGCCGTCACCATCGTCCGGGAGGCGGGGCGTTTTACTGAGTACACGGCCCACTTCTCCATCAACGGCGTGCGGGGGACAATTATGGCCAGCTACCAGGGAAAGGACTGGCAGCAGGACAACTCCGAACACGTCCTGGCGGTGCTCAAGCAGGCGCTGGACGGCTTTGTGGTGTGACTTCGCAAAAGAGACCCCGGGGAAAACCTCCGGGGTCTCTTTTGTGCTATTTCCCCGTTGACAACCGGGAAAAATATGATAAAATAATTGGGCAATGACGGAGCCAAGTCCGGCCCGCCGCGCCCAAGCGAGAGGGGACAGTGAAAGCCCTTGCGCCAAGCCGCCGGACAAGCCACTCCCCAGCGCCCCCGGGACGACCGGGGCGTATGGCGCGCGTTAAGGGCCAACGAGTGTCCTCGCCAGGAGGAAACCGGGGTGGTACCGTGGGCCGTTGCCCACCCCCGGGCGGTGGCGGGGGCGTTTTCTGTTTTTGGAGGGATTTCCATGACCCACCAGCAGCTTTGGGCGGCATACCGGGCCGCCAACCCCGACGCCGGGGATGAGTACGAGGCGTGGGCCTACGGGGCCGACCCGGACGGGCTGGCAGAGCTGACCCGGGCCGGGATCAAGACCGCCACCGCCAGCGCGGGGCCGCTCTACGAGCTGGAGGGCGAACCCTTGCCCCGGGCCGGGGAGTACAGCGTGATTCTGGACGGCCGGGACCGGGCGGTGTGCGTCATCCGCACCACCAGGGTGTATACCGTGCCCTTCGAGGAAGTAAGCGCCGAGCAAGCCTACCGGGAAGGGGAGGGCGACCGCTCGCTGGCCCACTGGCGGCGGATGCACGAGGACTTTTTCCGGGCGGAGCTGGCGGAGGCCGGATTGGAGTTCTCGCCGGAAATGCCCGTGGTGTGCGAGGAGTTTGAGGTGGTTTGGCCGCCCGCTGAACCAACGGAAGAAAGGTAAGCTCTATGGTATTTGAATTTGGTCAATACACAGTGGATGTGGACGTTGCCCGTACCAGGGAATTCTATCGAAACGCGCGGCGCATTGACCAGGACTGCCATTGTGACGGCTGCCGGAATTATGTGAAGGCGGTGGACACGTTCCCGGAAAATGTCCTGACAATCTTCTCCGATCTGGGGATCGACCCGAAAAAAACACCCGAGATGTGGGTGAACGATCCCGATCACCACGGACTGCTGCTATATCACGGATTTTATCATCTGTGTGGAACCATCTTGTCCGGCGTGAGCGCGTATCAGCCCCAATGGGATGATCAGTTCACGTTTCACATCACACAAAAGTTCTATCTATCCTTTGAGGAAAGGTGCGATCTGCTGGAGGCTGGATTTCCACTGCCTGCGATCCAGATGGAGTTGGATGCCGAGATCCCATGGGTCTTGGAAAAAAGCATACAAGATATATCATTTGACTGGAGGTAATTCCCATGTACGATCCCAAGCCCTACGGCCTGAACGAGCTGCGGGAGATGTTCCTGAAGTTCTTCGAGACCAAGGACCACTTGCGCCTGCCCAGCTTCTCCCTGATTCCGCAAAATGACGCGTCCCTGTTGCTCATCAACTCCGGTATGGCCCCGATGAAGCCCTACTTCACCGGGGAACAGGAGCCCCCCCGCCACCGGGTCACCACCTGCCAGAAGTGCATCCGCACCGGGGACATTGAGAACATCGGCCACACCGACCGCCACGGCACCTATTTTGAGATGCTGGGCAATTTCTCCTTCGGCGACTACTTCAAAAAGGAGGCCATCCACTGGGCCTGGGAGTTTTTGACCTCCCCCGAGTGGGTGGGGCTGGACCCCAGCCGCCTGTACCCCTCCGTGTTCGCCGGGAACAAGACCACCCCCGCCGACGACGAGGCGTTCCGCATCTGGAACGAGGAGATCGGCATTCCTGCCGGCCGGATCTTCAAATTCGGCAAGGAGGACAACTTCTGGGAGCACGGCTCCGGCCCCTGCGGCCCCTGCTCCGAGATCTACTACGACCGGGGGGAGAAGTACGGCTGCGGCAAGCCCGGGTGCACCGTGGGTTGTGACTGCGACCGGTATATCGAGGTGTGGAACGTGGTGTTCTCCCAGTTCGACAACGACGGGGACAACCACTACACCGAGCTGAAGCAGAAGAACATCGACACCGGCATGGGCCTGGAGCGGCTGGCCTGCGTGTGCCAGGGGGTGGGCTCCCTGTTCGATGTGGACACGGTGATGAACATCACCAATAAAGTCTCCGAGATCACCCATGCCCACTACGGCGAGAGCCGGGAGAAGGACGTGTCCCTCCGGGTGATCACCGACCACATCCGCTCCTCCGTGTTCATGATCTGCGACGGCGTGCTGCCCTCCAACGAGGGCCGGGGCTATGTGCTGCGCCGCCTGCTGCGCCGGGCCGCCCGCCACGGCAAGCTGCTGGGGGTGAACGAGCCCTTCCTGTACCAGGTGTGCGACACCGTCATCCACGAGAACGGGGGCCACTACCCCGAGCTGCGGGAGCGGCAGGACTATATTACCAAGGTGATCCGGGTGGAGGAGGAGAACTTCGCCAAGACCATCGACGGCGGGCTGAAGATCTTCAACGAGATGCTCTCCGGCCACAAGGAGAAGGGGGACAAGACCTTCTCCGGCGCGGACGCCTTTAAGCTCTACGACACCTACGGCTTCCCGGTGGACCTGACTCTGGAGATGGTGCAGGAGCAGGGGATGGAGCTGAACGAGGCCGAGTTCAAAACGCTCATGGAGGAGCAGCGTCAGCGGGCCCGGAAGGCCCGGGAGGCCCTGGGCGACCTGGGCTGGGCCGGGGTGGAGTTCGGCAAGGACGTGCCCGAGACGGAGTTCGTGGGCTACGACCACACCGCCATCCAGGATGCCAAGGTGGTGGCCCTGGTGGTGGAGAACGAGCTGGCCGAGGAGCTGATGCCCGGCGTGGAGGGCATCGTGGTGCTGGACAAGACCCCCTTCTACGCCGAGATGGGCGGACAGGTGGCCGACCACGGCGCAATTTTTGCGGACAAGGCTGGCTTTGAGGTCACCGACGTGCAGAAGAACAAGGGCGGCAAATATATGCACTACGGCAGGATGACTGAGGGCGTGCTCAAGGTGGGCGACACCGTGCAGGCCCAGATCGACGGGGAACGCCGGAAGGCCATTATGCGCGCCCACACCGCCACCCACCTGCTGGATAAGGCTCTGCGCACTGTGCTGGGCGACCACGTCCACCAGGCCGGCTCCCTGGTGGAGCCGGACCGGCTGCGCTTCGACTTCACCCACTTCGAGGCCATGACCCCGGAGCAGGTGGCCGAGGTGAGCCATATTGTGAACGACGCCATTCTGGAGGGCTACGCCGTCAATACGGAGGTGCTGCCCATTGAGGAGGCCAAGCAGCGCGGGGCCATCGCCCTGTTCGGTGAGAAATATGGCGACACCGTCCGCGTGGTGGACATGGGCGAAGGCTACTCCGTGGAGTTCTGCGGCGGCACCCATCTGGACAACACCGCCAAGGCCGGGGTGTTCCGCATCAAGAGCGAGTTCTCCGTGGCCAGCGGCGTGCGCCGTATTGAGGCCGCCACCGGCAAGGAGTCCCTGCGGTTCTATGACGACCTGCGCCAAATGGCTGTGGAGGCGGCGTCCATCCTGAAGGCCAAGCCCGGCGAGCTGCGGGAGAAGGCCGAGGCCGTCATGGGCGAGATCAAGAGTCTGCATCAGATGGTGGAGAAGTTCAAGGCCAAGGAGGCCGCCGGGGAGACCGACCGGATTTTGTTCGGCGCCCACGAGGTGGGCGGGCTGAAGGTGCTCACCGCTACGGTGCCTGAGGCGGACGGCCAGCGGCTGCGCCAGATGGGCGATATGCTCCGGGAGAAGGAGGCCAACGTGGTGGCGGTGCTGGCCAGCGTCAACGACGGCAAGATCACCTTCCTGTGTTCCTGCGGCAAGGAGGCGGTCAAGAAGGGCGTCAAGGCCGGGGACATCATCAAGCAGGTGTGCGCCATCGCGGGCGGCTCCGGCGGCGGCAAGCCCGACTCCGCCATGGGCGGCGGGAAGGACGTGCTCATGGTGGACAACGCGCTGGCCATGGTGGACAACGTGGTAGCCATGAAGCTGGGGCTGTAACCTACTTTTTCTTGAAAGAAACAGTAGGCAAAAAGAACTTTAGCTCGCTGACGGGCTGGGAAGGATGTGGAAAATATCCGCTCGGCAACGAAAAGAATTTGATAGAGAAGTGATGACAAAATATGACGCGCGATGATCTGCGGCGCTTTCGGGCGCTGGACATCAATTTTGATTCCATCGGCCTGCTTCAGAGCGGGGCGGATGACTTCGCCTATTTCTGCACGCCGGTGGACGCGGAATTTGTGGGACGGATCGGCTGCGACGGCGTCCACTTCATCCTCCTGCCGGGGGACGAGCGGGTGTTCTGCGTGGACCCGTCCATGGGGGAGCGGGGGACCTATGTGCTCCCGGTGGCCGGCGATTTCCGGGAATTTCTCTCATTCATCCTCTACTGCCAAGACGCCAACCCCCTGAGCCAAATCTACTGGATGACCCGGAAGCAGTACCAGGAGCTGGCGGCGGAGGACGCCGCCGCCCGGAAGAATGAGTATCAATCAAGGTTTTTTGAGGAAAAGGACAAAGCCCTGGCCACGACTGCAAAGGAATTTGACTTGACTCCCGTTGACCCTTTTAAGAAGGTCAAGGCCATGCAGAAAAAATTTGACCCGGCGGTGCTGAACTTTTCCGAGGAGTACTATGACGCGGTGGGCTATGTGCCCCCGGAGGAGACGGAGGATGCGGAGGGGACGGTAAAAATCATGCCAGAGACGCATTCCACCGTTTTCACGGCTTCATTCAAAAAGGAGGAGCCTATGCTGCCCCAAGACCCGTATATTCTGCTCAGCTATGTGAATACCAAGCTTCGGGATGAGTACGGAAGCCTGTCCGCCCTGTGCGACGGGCTGGACGCCGAACAGACGGAGCTGGAAGCCAAGCTGGCCGGCGTGGGCTATGCCTACGACCCGGACACCAACCAATTCAAACCCGCCTGAATGGCCGCGCTTCGTCTGCTCACGACGGCGCAGCGCTTTATTTGGAAAGGAGAATAACCGCTATGCTCATCGACTTTTCTAACATGGAGCCGGAGATCATCCCTCATTTTGTGGGCGGTGAGGGGGAGATTCACGCCAAAATGCACGTGGACGGCCTGAACCGCATCCTTCACGGCATCCTGCCCCCCGGCTCGTCTATCGGCTACCACACCCACGAGACCAGCAGCAAGATCATCTATATCCTGTCCGGCACGGGCAAGGTGAGGGTGGAGGGCGGCGAGGAGCCGCTGAAGGCCGGGGACTGCCACTACTGCCCCAAGGGGCAGGCCCATTCCCTTATCAACAACAGCGGCGGCCCGCTGGAGTTCTTCGCGGTGGTGCCCAACCAGTAAAGGAGGCTGATCCCATGTTCCAGACCCAAGATCCCAACTGCCTGTTCTGCAAGATCGTGAAGGGGGAGATCCCCGCCAACATCATCTATCAGGATGAGAAGTGCGTGGCCTTTTACGACATCGCCCCCCAGGCCCCCGTCCACTTCCTGGTGATTCCCAAGGTCCACATCGGCTCCTGCGGGGAGCTGAACGAGGGCAATTCCCTGGTGGTGAAACGTTGCTTCGAGGTCATCGCCAAGGTGACGAAGGAGCTGGGCCTCACCGACTTCCGGGTGGTGTCCAACTGCGGCCCCCAGGCGGGCCAGTCTGTGCCACACCTCCATTTCCATGTGCTGGCGGGGCGGGATATGACCGGGCTGCTGGGGTAACAGGACCGGGAACGGGCGGCGTCCTCAAGGGGGCGCCGTCCGTTTGTTTGGCTGGAAACTTAAAAAATCCTTTATACTTCCTTTCGGGTTTCCGTTTGCGGCGGTGCTATACTGAGAGCGTCAACCAAACCACCCCGCCCAAGGAGGAAGCCCATGACGAAGGAAAGAACAGCTTTTTTGTCCAAAGAAAAACCCCGGTCCGCTATGGAGGAGACCCCGCTCACACTCTATCGGGTGTTCTGGGTGTTTCTCATCGCGGGGGTGGCCGGCGACTTCATCGAGGTGGCGTTCTGGCTGCTCACCCGGGGAGAGCTCACCAGCCGCAGCAGTCTGCTCTACGGTCCGTTCAGCATTGTATGGGGGGCGGGGGCGGTGCTGCTCACCCTGGTGTTCCACCGCATGGACGACCAAAGCGCCGGGCGGATTTTCATGACGGGCACGGTGCTGGGCGGGGTGTACGAATACATATGCTCCTGGCTCCAGGAAGCGCTGTTCGGCGCCTGCTTTTGGGACTACCGCCACCTGCCGCTGAATCTGAACGGGCGGGTGAACCTGGTGTTCTGTCTGTTCTGGGGAGCCATAGCCATTGTGTGGGTGCGAATGGCCTATCCGGCGCTGTGCGCCTTTGTGGGGCGCATCCCCCGGCTGCAGGGGCGGCGTCTGGCCGCGCTGTCCGCCGCGTTTTTGATTTTCAGCGCCGTGCTGTCCGCCGCCGCGCTGTGCCGCATGAGCCAGCGGCAGGAGGGCGTGCCTGCCCTGGGGGCGGTGACACGGTTTTTGGACGAGCGCTTCCCGGACAATGTGCTTCACGCCCGCTATCCCAACATGGGCATCCTCAGCGAGATTGGATGGTATGATTGAGCAGCGCGAAGCCGCCGTGAACGGCGTGACAAGCCCGCCCCGGTCCACCCGGGGCGGGCTTTTTCGCGCCTTAAAGGGATTTTATAGCAATCCAAGAAATTATCAAGGAATACCAGCGGCAGAAAACCAACCAGCGC
>OFGQ01001676.1_pt1 | contig 14110 bp, 12 predicted proteins | sample 1521791 | NCBI WGS metagenome assembly OFGQ01 (sample SAMEA3504116, study PRJEB24116) | mouse gut metagenome | biome: mouse gut; feature: mouse-associated habitat; material: faeces | place: Denmark | collected 2011 | reverse complement strand
ATTGCAAAGAGATTATAACAGAGATTATAATTTTTGGGGGCTGTCAAAAGGACGGCCCCTTTTTTGACATCAGCTATCTACAATTCTTTGGAAAATTTTCTATAATAATACCCGTAGGAGACGCCTAATATGATTAATGCTGCGAAGGAGCAGAGGATTCCAGTCAAATCTGTCTTTGTCTCAATTAGAAGGAAGGGCAGAATAATCAGCACATAGGTTATAATGTCAAATGTACGGGCTTTCGCCAGATTATGGATGGTTCTGGTGCGCTCGTCATTCTGGTCAATGACGGTCTGTCGGCTTTCTTCGGGGTATTTCTCGTACTGGTATGTGGTTCCAAAGTAATGAATTCCGTTCAAAGACAGAAGGGCGCCTGTGTACTGGATGAGAGTCAGACAGATGGTGATTGGCAGGCTGAGGGATTTCACCATAAAGGCTATGACATGCATGGGAAATCCGACGAAGATAAAGATTTGTTTTTTCTTTTTGGTTGTCATGACTGTTCCCTCCTTAAACAATAGAATATAAAATGTAAAGTATATTTTCCATATGATTATTATAAACACGAATCACAGTAATGTCAAGTTTGCTTTCCATTAATTTGGGCAGGAAAGGGTGAGTACTGGCAGTATGAAGATATCGTTAAATTTATCTGTGAAAACCATACCATTTTTATATGGAAAATGGTATAATAAAACCAAATATCATCAAATTCTGTGGGTCTGGATATGTTCCATAGCGTCTGCCCACATTACATAGATATGTAAAAGAGAAGGGAGAACAAGGACAAGATGAAGATACTGATGATTAATGGCACCATGAGACACGGCTCAAGCTACCATATCGGAAAGATGGTGATTGAGAAGATTGCGAGGGAAGAGGATCAGGTCATTGAGTTATTTCTTCCAAAGGACATGCCGGAATATTGTCGTGGGTGTGCTACCTGTATAATGGAGAGTGAGAAGAAGTGTCCAGATTATCTGATGTATATGAAGCGGGTGACACGGATGATCGACGAGGCGGACCTGTTGGTATTTACGTCGCCGGTTCATGTACTCCATGTGACAGGGGCTTTGAAGGTTTTGCTGGATCATTACGGATATCGTTTTATGGTGCACAGACCAGAGGAGAGTATGTTTAGCAAGCAGGCCGTGTGTGTGACCACCGGTGCAGGAGGCGGCATGAGATCCACGCTTAAGGATATTAAGAGCAGCTTGTTCTTCTGGGGTGTGGCAAGGATTTATACATACGGGATTGCCGTGGCTGCGGTACGGTGGGAGGATGTGCAGATGCCGATTAAGGAGAAGATCGTAAATGATGTGGATCGGCTTGCAATGAAGCTGACCCGGGATACCGCTTCCGTGACCCCGGCGTTGAAGACGAAGATTTTGTTCTATATCATGCGGCATATGCAGCAGAACGGGAAACATCTGCCGGATGTCACTTACTGGAAGGAAAAGGGGTGGCTTGGGAAGGAGCGTCCGTGGAAGAAGGCGGCGCAGGAAAGCAGGCAGGGGAATGAATGAAAAACGGGACGTAGTAACATGTTTTACTACGTCCCTAATTCTTCCCAACGCTCATATAATACTTCTAATTCCGCTGCAATCGAAGCCTTTTCGTCCGCCAATTCCTGGCACTTCATGGAGTTGGTAAATACTTCCTCCTGCGCCATCATACGGTCAATCTCAGCATCCCGCTCCTCAAGGGTGGTGATGCGCTCCTCGGTCTTTTTCAGTTCGTTTAAGCGTTTCCGCTCCCTTGCCTGCGCCTCTTTCTGTTCCTGCCAGCTTAATTTCGATTCCGATACGGTTCCGGCAGAGGAAGAAAGCGCTTCCTCGCCTCCGGCATAAGCGGCGGTCAGTTCTTCCCGTTTTTCCAGATAATAGTCGTAATTCCCGATATAGTTGACGAAAGTGTGGTTGACCAGTTCCAGAATCCGCGTCGCCGTCTGGTTGATAAAATACCGGTCATGGGACACATAGAGCAGAGTCCCGGTATAGTCGTTCAGCGCCTTCTCAAGGATCTCCTTGGAGGTGATGTCCAGATGGTTCGTGGGCTCGTCCAGAATCAGGAAGTTCGCCCGTGAAAGCATCAGCTTCGCCAGTGAAACGCGGCCCCGCTCACCGCCGCTTAAATCCCCGATCCGTTTGAATACGTCGTCCCCTGTGAACAGGAATGCCGCCAGCATGTTGCGTATCCTGGTGTTGGTAAGCTCCGGGTAGTCGTCGGAGATTTCATCGAAAATGGTCTTTTCCATGTGGAGTACATGGTGTTCCTGGTCATAATAGCCGATTTCCACGTTGGTTCCCAAGGTGAACGTCCCTGTGTCGGCAGGTAGTACCTGGTTCAGGATTTTCAGGAGCGTAGTCTTTCCCGTCCCGTTGTCCCCGATGACGGCGATATGTTCCCCACGTTTGATTTCAAAGCTGACATCCGTGAACAATACCTGATTGGGAAAAGATTTGCCAAGGGAATCTACGGACAGCACGTCATTGCCGCTGATACGCGAGGGTTCCAATGTTAAATGGATTTCGGTATTCATTTCGGCAGGTTTTTCTATGGGCTTGATTTTTTCCAGCATTTTTTCCCGGCTTTCCGCCCGCTTGATGGACTTTTCCCGGTTAAATGAGCGCAGTTTTTCGATGACTGCCTCGTGGTGTTTGATTTCCTGCTGTTGGTTTAAGTATTCTTTGAGCCTGGCTTCCCTAAGCTGCCTTTTTTTCTCGGCGTAGGCGCTGTAGTTTCCTGTATAGACCATGAGTTTCCCAAGTTCGATTTCTAAGATTTTCGTAACGACCCGGTCCAGGAAATATCGGTCATGGGAGACGATCAGTACGGCTCCAGGGTAATTCAAAAGATAGGTCTCAAGCCATGCAATGGAGTTTAGGTCCAAGTGGTTAGTCGGCTCGTCAAGGAGCAGGATGTCTGGTTTCGTAAGCAGGAGTTTCCCCAGAGACACCCGTGTCTTCTGGCCTCCCGAGAGGGTGGCTACGGGCTTGGAGAAATCCTCTTCGCCAAAGCCAAGTCCTTTGAGGACGCCTGTAATCTCGCTTTCATAGGCGTATCCATTATCACGCTCGAAAGCGGCGGTCAGCCTGTGGTAGGTCTCCAGACGTGCGGCAAGGGCGTCCCCTTCCAGAGATTTCAGTTCCAGCTCAATCGAACGGATCTGCTGCTCCATGGCGATAATGTCTGCCTTGGCCAGTTTTACTTCTTCATAGATGTTACTGCCGCTTACCATGTCCTGATGCTGGGCGAGATAGCCCAAAGTCTTTCCTTTGGTCAGGACGATTTCCCCGCCGTCTGTGGGGAGTTCGCCGACAATCATCTTGAACAGCGTGGTCTTTCCGGCGCCGTTTGGCCCTACGAGGGCGGCTTTTTCGTGGTCTTCTATATGAAATGAACCTTCCGTGACGATGACATTTTCACCGAAGGATTTGCAAAGTCCGTGGCATGCCAGTATCATGATGTCCCTCCTTTTTTGTGTTTCCTGTCTGTGGTTTTGGCCGATCAGACGTTGTAATTGAGTAAATGAGCCTGCTTTTTTGGCAGGCTGATACCCTTTCATTATAACGAAAATTATACAAAATACAACTAAAAGTTTGACTTTAATCTAACAATTCTATATAATTGGGTATTAGAAAGGAAATGGAAGGTGAATTAGAATTGGAAGAAAGAGAAATTTCCCAGGCAGTCATACGAAGGTTGCCCAGGTATTACAGATATCTTGGTGAGTTATTGGAGAACGGGGTAGAGCGGATCTCGTCCAATGACCTGAGCAGGCGGATGAAGGTGACGGCATCCCAGATTCGTCAGGATCTTAATAATTTCGGCGGATTTGGGCAGCAGGGATATGGATATAACGTGAAGTATCTTTATACGGAGATCGGTAAGATCCTGGGCTTGGAGGAAGATCACCGTATGATTATCATAGGCGCCGGTAATCTGGGACAGGCCCTGGCGAATTATGCGGCATTCGAGAAGAGGGGATTCATCCTGAAAGGAATTTTTGATGTGAACCCAAGGCTTGCGGGCATGACGATACGGGGCGTACCGGTTCGGATGATCGAGGAGCTTGGCGAGTTTGTGAAGGACAACGAGGTAGAGATTGCGGCTCTTACCATCCCTAAGGACCGGGCGGTGGAGGTGGCGGATCTCCTGGTCGCCAACGGCGTGAGGGCAATCTGGAATTTTGCTCACACAGATTTGAACCTGCCGGAGCATGTTATCGTTGAGAATGTGCATCTGTCGGAGAGCCTGATGCAGTTGTCCTATAAAATTAACAGGTTCAATGAGGAACACAAAAAGTAATGATTGAAAGACTGTATGGAAATTGCTTTTAGAAAAAGTATTTTTCATACAGTTTGTTGATTTTACCCGCTGTATCCTGCTGCCGTTTGCGTCCGGCCGGGAAGGTATGGGGAATAAGGAGGAACATATGCGATATCTGGTGAATGGCGCTCAGATGAAGAGGGCGGATCAGTATACCATCCGGGAGGTGGGAATCCCCTCCTTAGAGTTGATGGAAAGGGCGGCGGTTTCCTGTGTGAAGGTGATGGAGGAAGAAGGGCTTGACTTGTCAAGAGCCTGTATCGTCTGCGGCTCCGGAAATAACGGAGGGGACGGGTTCGCCATAGCGCGGCTTCTTTGGCAGAAAGGATACGCCCCGCTTGTATGCTTTGTCGGTAACGCTTCCCATTGTACGGAGGAGACGAAGCGTCAGATGGAGCGGCTCTTGGAAATCGGCGGCGAGATATGCAACGAATTTAAGGATGGTGAATATAGTATCATCATAGATGCTGTTTTCGGCGTAGGGCTTAGCAGGAAAGTCGAAGGAAAATATTTTGACATTCTGGAGAAGATGAACCGGGCGGGCGGCGTGAAGTTTGCCGTCGATATGCCGTCAGGTATTTCGGCGGATACGGGAGGCGTCCTTGGGACTGCATTCCGGGCAGACCTGACGGTCACATTCCAGTTAGAAAAACTGGGGCTTGTGCTGTACCCGGGAAAAGAGTATGCGGGGAAGGTGTCGGTTACGGACATCGGAATCCATACGGAAGGACTTTCCAAGGAATCTAGGCTTATGTATCTCTGTGAAAGCGGGGATTACAGAAAGATGCTGCCTGTGCGCAAGGCGGATTCTAATAAAGGGACCTATGGGAAACTGTTGGTGATTGCCGGAAGCAAAGGGATGTCCGGCGCAGCTTTCCTGAATGCAAAGGCGGCTTATCTCTCAGGCGCGGGACTGGTGCGGATCTATACGCCAGAGGAGAACCGGGTTATCTTGCAGCAGCTTCTTCCCGAGGCGGTTATTTCTACTTATACGGAGTACCGAAAGGAGGAACTGAAAGGGCTGCTTTCCTGGGCGGATGCAATCTGTATCGGTTCGGGAATCGGGACAAAAGAGACGGCGTGCAAGCTGTTAGAGACGACGCTTCAGAAGGCGGAGGTTCCTTGTCTGGTAGATGCGGACGGATTGAACCTGTTAGCGGGGCATTGGGAAGAGATGGAGTATTCAAAGGATGTGAAAACCCTTGTGCTGACGCCCCATATGAAAGAAATGTCACGTTTGGTTCGCAGAAGCGTGGGAGAATTGAAGGAAGGCCGTATGGGTATTCTGGGAGAATTCGTTGAAAGCCAAAACTGCACCTGCGTCCTCAAGGATTCCCGTACTGTGGTCGCCTCTCCCACAGGGGGAATGTATGTCAACCGTTCTGGAAATGCTTCGATGGCGAAGGCTGGTTCCGGCGATGTACTGGCAGGTATCATAGCCGGGCTTCTGGCACAGGGCATGGACGGCCACAGGGCGTCTGTGCTTGGCGTATATCTCCACGGCAGGTCGGGGGATTATGCGCAGGCTGCGAAAGGAAGTTATAGCGTAATGGCTCAAGATCTGCTATTATATTTGAGTGAGGCATTTAAGGAGTTAGAGTTTTGAGTAAGGCATATGTGCATTTGCGAAACTGTAAGTCGGAATCAGGCATTTGGGGAACAGGAGGCAGAAAATGAAGAATTATAGCAGAGTTTGTGCAAGGATAGACCTTGATGCGATAGAATATAACATGGAGATGATGCGGCAGAATCTGGACGAAGGTGTGAAGATCCTATCCGTAATTAAATCAGACGGATACGGTCATGGCGCCTTACAGGTGGCAAAATTTCTCTCTGATAAGGAGTATATCTGGGGGTATGCGGTGGCGGCCCTGGACGAAGGGATGATTCTTAGAAGAGGCGGGATTGAGAAGCCGATCCTGGTGATGGGTTGTATTTTCCCGGAGCAGTGGGAGGAAATGCTTGCCAGCGAGATACACATGACAATCTACGACAGCGATACGGCAAGGCGGGTGTCTGACTTTGCCGTGAACATGGGGAAGAAGGCTTTCATCCATCTGAAAATTGATACGGGCATGTCAAGGCTCGGCTTTCCGGCAAAGGAGGAGAGCATCGGCAGGATTGAGGAAATCAGCCGGATGCCGAATCTGATCATCGAGGGTATGTATACCCATTTCGCAAGGGCGGATGAGACGGATAAGTCGGATGCCAGAAGGCAGCTTAGGGAATTTCTGTGGATGAAGGAGCAGCTTTCCCGCCTTGGAGTCACGGCTTCTTATTACCACTGTGCCAACAGCGCAGGCATTATCGACCTGCGGGAGGCGGATATGGATATGGTGCGGGCAGGAATCGCTACTTATGGGCTGTATCCTTCGGACGAGGTGAGAAAGGAGCTGGTTCCCCTGCGCCCGGCCATGGAGCTTGTAAGCCATGTGGTCCATGTGAAATGGGTGGACGCGGGAACGCCTGTGAGTTACGGCGGTACGTTTGTCACGGCAAAGAGGACCAGGATTGCAACGATTCCTGTGGGCTATGGAGACGGGTATCCCCGAAGCCTGTCCAACAAGGGATATGTCCTGATACATGGGAAGAAGGCGCCCATTCTTGGCCGTGTCTGCATGGATCAGTTCATGGTTGACGTAACGGAAATCGAAGGGGTGGAGTTCGGCGATCTGGTGACGCTGGTGGGGCGAAACGGCGAGGCTTTCGTCACGGTGGAACTTCTGAGCGAACTGGCCGGGAAACTGCGGTATGAGTTTATCTGTAATTTCGGCAAGCGGGTTCCCCGGGAGTTTTTGCGTCACGGGAAAGTGGTAGAGCAGATGGATTATTTTGCATAAAAGATAGAATACTTCCGATAAAAGATGGAAATACTCATCCTATACCCAAGGGGCATAGGGATTGGCTTACGGGTATATCTTTAAGAAATCGGAGTGTGGAAATTGTGCAGGTAAGACGTGGAGATATCTATTATGCAGATTTAAGTCCTGTGGTGGGTTCAGAACAGGGCGGGGTAAGACCAGTGTTAATCATACAGAATGACGTGGGCAACAGGCATAGCCCGACCGTCATCTGCGCCGCGATTACGTCGCGGATGAATAAGGCGAAGCTGCCGACCCATGTGGAGATTGACGCGAGGCGTTATCAGATTGTCAAGAATTCCGTGGTGCTTTTAGAGCAGGTGCGTACCATTGACAAGCAGCGGCTCCGGGACTTGGTCTGCCACCTGGATAAGGAAATCATGAACAGAGTTGATGAAGCTCTGAAAGTCAGTTTTGAGCTTCATACATAAGTCGCTCAAAAATAGTAAAGGAGTAAGGAACATCGGATATGGAAGAGGGCAGTTTGTTCCAACGGATGAAATATCTGTTAAAGGGTGAGGATGAGCTTGCAGAGGATGCGCAGAAGGAAGCGGCGGGACTAATCCACAATATTATCCGCTATTTGGATAAAGATGCGAAGGACATCATGACGCACCGGAAGCATATTGTGACGATTGACGGCGATGAGCTTCTGGAGGATGGGTTAAAGTTCATGCTGGAAGAAAATTTTTCCAGATTCCCTATTTGCAGGGGGGAGATTGATGAGATTATCGGAATCATACATTTGCGGGAGGCCATGTCTTGTTATCTGGATGAAAGCCTCCGTAAGGTTCCGTTAAAGGACCTGACGGGCTACATAAGGTCTGCGGCTTTTATCCCGGAGACTAAGAGTATTGACACGCTGTTCAAGGAAATGCAGGCGGACCAGAACCACATCCGTATCGTGCTGGATGAGTATGGGCAGACCGCAGGGCTTGTGACCATGGAGGATATTTTGGAGGAAATCGTGGGAAATATCCTTGACGAGCATGACGAGGAGGACGAGCGTATCCGAAGGCTTCAGAACGGGAATTTTCTGGTGAACGGGATGGTGGATCTGGAAGATTTGGAGGATATTCTTCCCATTGTGTTCGAGAAGGATGAGTTCGAGACGCTGAACGGTTTTTTGATTCAGCAGCTTGACCGGATTCCGGAGCAGCTGAGCATGATGGCAAAATTAGAGGGCGAGACCATACATATGAACGTGCTGGCTGCCTCCGGACTTGTCATGGAGGCAATCATTGAATATAAGAAACAACACGGGGAAATCAATTTTCAGCTGCAGCAGAATTCTGAAAGCGAGCTGTATGATATAGCGGTCACGACAAAATTGTTCTATCAGAGCCATAATGAGAAAAACAGCAGCTCCTATGCGGAGAAGATATTTCTGGCTGTTCCGAGAAATGGGAGATATAAAGAAAAGCATTCCGTCTGCCTTGAGGAGGTGTCGGAGGAAGGGTTCATAAGCCTCCAGGGATCCAGGGAATTTCGGTATATCTGCGACAGGTTCTGCCAGCATGCCGGATTCTCGCCGAAGATGATTTTTGAGAGCGACAATCCTGCTGCGGTAAAAAATGTGATAGCGGCAAACATGGGAATTGGTTTCTGGCCGGAGTTTACATGGGGCGGCATTGAAAACGAGAATGTAAAGCTTTTGGAGATTGAAGAGCCTGTCTGCCAGAGGGATATTATCATCACTTATAATAAAAATAAGACAGACAGCAGGAACGTAACAGAGTTCTATGAATTTCTTATAGACTTTTTCAAAAAGAGAAAAGATGAGAGCTATATGGAAAAATCGTAATATAATTTACAGGGAACTCAAAATAGCTGCAAAAATTCTTTCGGAAATTTTGTGAAAGAGGTTGCAAAAAAAAGATGGACGAGTTATAATCACACTAGATATGGGTGTTTAACATCTATATAATACATATTTTGAGGATGATTAAAAAATGAGAAGATTTGGGATGAGGATTTTAGCTGCCGTAGTTGCAAGTTCTGTGGTTGTTATGCCAGTAAGCGCTGCGCCTGCGGTAGATGATTTAAAGAAAGAAAAAGAGTCGGCGCAGGGCGAGGTGAATTCGCTGAAAGCAGAGCTTGAGAAGATTATTGGGAAGATAGACAAGCTTGAGAGAAAGCTTATTAAAACCGGCGAAGAGATTGAGACCGTGACGGTAGAACTGGGCGATGCAAAAGAGCTTGAGAAAAAGCAGTATGAGGACATGAAACTCCGCATCAAATATATGTATGAGCAAGGCGATGCCAATGCGATAGAGGCGATTATTAACGCTAAGGACTTTACCGATTTTATGAATAAGGCGGAGTACATACAGAAAGTTCATTCTTACGACAGAGAAAAACTGGCTGAATACATAGCGACAAAAGAAAAAGTATCAAATCTTAAGACCAAGCTTGAGAATGACCAAAAAGAGCTGAAGGGCATGCAGACTGAGTATGAGAAACAGGAAGATGACCTTAGCGTGATGATTGAGACAAAGCGTGAAGAAGTAGCGGATTTGGATATTCAGCTGCAGGAAGCAGTTGCGGCGGCAGCTCGTAAGGCAGAGGAAGAGGAGCGCGCCCGCCAGGAGGCAGAGGCGAAAGCGGCTGCGGAAAAAGAAGGAACCAATCAGAACAACAGCGGAACATTCAAGGATGATGACGGCAATACCGGCACGACGAGCCAGGGCAGCGATAAAAAAGATGATGTCAATGATGGCGGAAAAGAAAAGGAAGAGACACCGTCAGAGAGCGCGGGCGGTGCGTCCGCAGCAAGTGCGATTGTCAGCGCAGCGTATGGTCAGATTGGCGTACCATACGTGTCCGGCGGATCATCATCATCAGGATTTGATTGTTCAGGCCTTGTAATGTATTGCCACCGTGCAGCAGGCATCAGCCTTCCGCACAGTTCAGGATCCCAGGGCAGCGGCGGAAAGAGCGTTTCAAGCCCGCAGCCAGGTGATGTAGTTTGCTATGCAGGGCATGTAGGCATCTATATCGGCGGAGGAAATATGATTCATGCTCCGAAACCAGGGGACAGTGTGAAGATTGCGAAAGTTTCCGCAGTGCGCGGCGGTGCGGCGTGGTATAGAAGATATTGGTAAGAGGATAGAAGACGGATGTGCCGGGCAGGTTTGTGCCCGGCATTTTAGGTGTTTCAGAGAGAGTAAGGATAAGAAATTTAAGGCGCATGTTTTGTAACAGAAATGTAAATTTTTGTAAAAGCATTGAAAAAAAACAGAAAATGTAGTATTCTTACTTTGAGTATGCGGGGGCGTATAACAAGTTGACAGGATAATTAATAGGATGGGTGAGAATTATGAAAAGACGTTTGCTTAGGACGCTCATCACATCTGCTGTGATGAGTTCTTTAATTGTGACACCTGTTCTGGCTACACCTCAGGATGATGCAGAATCACTTGAACGAAAGAAAAGTCAGGCAGAGACACAGGCAGAAACTCAGGTGGAAGAGCTTGAACAAAAGAAAAACGAGGCAGAGGCGCAGGCAGAAGCTCAGGTAAATGAGCTTGAACAAAAGAAAAACGAGGCAGAGGCGCAGGCAAAAAGCGTAAATAACGAGCTGGTTCAGCTTCTTGTGGATTATGATGCCTTGCAGAGCGACATGGAGACTCAGGAAAAGCGTATTGTTGAGGCAGAAGCAGACCTTAAGGATGCTGAGGCGAATGAAAAGAAACAGTATGACGATATGAAACTTCGTATCAAATATATGTACGAAGAAGGGGATTCCAGTTACGTTTCAACGCTATTCTCCGCTGAGTCTTATTCGGATCTTGTGAATAAGGCGGAATACATCAAAAAGGTGCATGATTATGACCGTAAGATGCTGAATAAATATGTTGAAACGAAGAATGAGGTCGCCGAGCTGAAGGATAATCTGGAGGAAGGCCAGGCAGAGATGCAGGCATTGTCTGAGGAGATGGACATACAGAAGCAAAATCTTGAAGTCACGCTGACGCAGATGAGGAGCCAGATTGAAGACTTCGACAATCAGCTTACAGAGGCGAAGGAGGAGGCTGCAGAGGAGCTGAGGCGCATTCAGGAAGAGCAGCGCCTTGCGGAAGAGGCAGAGGCAAGAGCCCGTGAGGAGGCAGAGGCAGCTGCGAGAGCCGAGCAGGCGGCAAAAGATGCCGAGGAAGAAAGGAAAAACGATTCCCAGGACAGCCAGGATTCCCAAGATTCGTCCAAAGATGATAAAGATGAGGACAGAAAACCGGAAAGCGGAGCATCCGATAATGACAAGACGGATAAAGACGATGACAAGAAAGATGACCAGGATGATAAGAACGATGACGTTCCAGCAGCAAAGCCGGGTAATGCGGCTCTGGGGCAGCAGATTGCGGATATGGGCTGCAACTACATAGGAAACAAATATGTGTATGGCGGCACGAGCCTGACAGGCGGTATCGACTGCTCGGGATTCGTACAGCAGATACATAAGAAATTCGGAATCTCTACACCCAGGACGTCCGGGGCTATCCGGGGAGGAGGAAAATCTGTACGCTATGCGGACCGGATGCCGGGAGACGTAATCTGTTACAGCGGGCATGTGGCGATCTATATCGGCAACAACAAGATTGTACATGCATCTAACAGCGCGCCGTATCCGAAGGGCGGCATTAAGATTACATCGCCTGCCAACTATCGTACGGTTCTTGCAGTAAGAAGATACTGGTAATATCACATTTATATCTACTATAGGAAAATATGAAAATTTTGGTGAAAGCAGGTCATGGATGGCCTGCTTTCTGTGCCTTATAATCTTTTGGCGGAAATAGCTTGCAATAAGTATAGCGCTGTGTTATCATAAATCTGTTACAAATAATCACGCATATGCTTGCCGGAGGCGGTGCTGGATCTTGGTTGGACTAGTTTCGAAGGCTTATGGATATGCGGAAGAAAAACCAAATGGAGGAAAGAAATATGAGCGTTATTTCAATGAAACAGCTTTTGGAGGCGGGTGTTCATTTTGGACATCAGACAAGGAGATGGAATCCTAAGATGGCTCCGTATATCTACACGGAGAGAAATGGCATCTACATCATCGACCTTCAGAAGTCTGTAGGAAAGGTAGACGAGGCCTATCAGGCAGTCGCTGATGTGGCGGCAGAGGGCGGCACAATCCTGTTCGTAGGAACAAAGAAACAGGCTCAGGACGCAATTAGGACAGAGGCTGAGCGCTGTGGCATGTATTATGTAAATGAGAGATGGTTGGGCGGCATGCTGACCAACTTTAAGACAATTAAGAGCAGAATCGCACGTCTTAAAGATATTGAGAGAATGTCTGAGGACGGAACATTCGACGTTCTTCCGAAAAAAGAAGTTATCCAGCTTAAGAAAGAGTGGGAGAAACTTGAGAAGAACCTTGGCGGAATCAAAGACATGAAGAAGATTCCGGACGCTATTTTTGTAGTTGATCCTAAGAAGGAGAGAATCTGTGTGCAGGAGGCACATTCTCTTGGAATTACTCTTATCGGTATCGCTGATACCAACTGTGACCCGGAGGAGCTTGATTATGTAATCCCGGGCAATGATGATGCAATCCGTGCAGTTAAGCTTATTGTTTCCAAGATGGCTGATGCAGTCGTAGAGGCTAATCAGGGAATGACAGGGGACGACGAGGCGTATTATGAGGATGCAGCAGAGGAAACAGAGCCTGCAGATGAGTAAGAAACGATTTTAGGAGGAAAAAAAGATGGCAATTACAGCTAGTATGGTAAAAGAGTTAAGAGAGATGACAGGCGCAGGCATGATGGACTGCAAGAAGGCTCTTAACGAGACAAATGGCAATATGGACGAGGCCGTAGAGTTCTTAAGAAAGAACGGCGAGGCTAAGGCAGTTAAGAAAGCCGGAAGAATTGCAGCAGAAGGCATCGTTATGGCTGATGTTGCTGATGATAAGAAAGCAGCAATCGTAGAGGTTAATTCAGAGACGGATTTCGTGGCTAAGAATGATGAGTTTAAAGAGTTTGTGGCAAATGTTGTAAAGCAGGCGCTTGAGACATCTTCTGCAGACATGGATGCATTCCTTGCAGAAAGCTGGGTTGCAGACTCATCCCAGACAGTAAAGGATGCCCTTGTTGCAAAGATTGCAAGAATCGGCGAGAACTTAAACATCAGAAGATTCGAGAAACTTGAGTCTGATGGATGCATCGTATCTTATATCCATGGCGGCGGACGTATCGGCGTACTTGTAGATGCTGATACGGATGTTGTGAACGATGAGGTGAAGAAGTGCCTCAGAAACGTAGCGATGCAGATTGCGGCGATGACGCCGAAGTACGTGTCACGCGACGAAGTATCCCAAGATTATCTTGACAAGGAGAAAGAGATTCTTCTTGCTCAGGCAAAACAGGAAAATCCGAACAAGCCGGAAAACATCATCGAGAAGATGATCATCGGACGTCTGAATAAAGAGCTTAAGGAAGTATGCCTGTTAGATCAGGTATACGTTCAGGACGGCGACCTTACCGTAGGCAAGTATGTGGAGAAGGTTGCAAAAGAGAACGGCGCAAATCTTAGCATTAAGAGATTTATCCGCTTTGAGACAGGCGAAGGAATCGAGAAGAAGAAAGAAGATTTTGCGGCTGAGGTTGCGGCGCAGATGGCTGGAAACTAGGTGAATCAAGTCCGCAGGACGCAGATGAACCGTATGTTGGAAGCTATGAAGCGTTGCTTAGCGAACCGAGCCTGAAAGGCGAAGGTGAGGTTAGCAACAGTCGCATGAATCAGTAGGAATTTGTCGAAAACAGGCGAATAGAGATAGGAATGAGAACCCTTGCAAGTGGTATATATGTACCATTTGCAGGGGTTTTTGCCTTGTTGAATTTGTCAGACAATGTCTGACAAGTTTGAAAAGTGATTAGGAAAAATGTAATTGATGGGCTTACTATTTAATG
>OFGQ01001675.1_pt1 | contig 14111 bp, 15 predicted proteins | sample 1521791 | NCBI WGS metagenome assembly OFGQ01 (sample SAMEA3504116, study PRJEB24116) | mouse gut metagenome | biome: mouse gut; feature: mouse-associated habitat; material: faeces | place: Denmark | collected 2011 | reverse complement strand
AGCGGGTGAGGCAGGCAAACTCGGCTAAAAGCGAATTTCTTTCCCACATGTCCCACGATCTCCGCACACCTATCAACGGGATTCTAGGTATGTTGTCCATTCTGGAAAAAAGCCAGGAGGACCCAGAACGGCAGAAAGAGTGCCGGAATAAAATCCGTGTATCAACCGAGCATCTTCTGTCCCTGGTGAATGATGTGCTCCAGGTCAGCAAGCTGGAGAGCGGAATGCCCGCGGCAGTGGAAGAACCGTTTGACCTGCGGGATGCGATGGAAGACTGCATCATGATCCTGTCTCCTCTGGCCGAGGAACGGAGCATCCGGCTGGAACTGGAGAATTCCGGCCTACGGCACAGTAAAGTGATTGGAAATCCACTGCACTTAAAACAAATCCTGACCAATGTCATTGACAATGCGCTGCGGTATAACCGGCCCCACGGCGCGGTCTTTGTCCGGGCGGAGGAAACTGCCTTTCAAGATGGAACGGCACACTGCCGGTTTGTCATCGAAGACACCGGAATCGGAATTGGGGAGGAGTTTCAGGAGCACATCTTTGAGCCGTTCACACAGGAGCACCAGGGCGCAAGGACGAACTATAACGGCGTAGGGCTTGGCATGTCCATTGTCAAAAAGCTGGTCGACCAAATGGAAGGGACGGTTGCGCTCAGCAGCCGGATTGGCAAGGGGAGCGTGGTGCAGATCACCCTTCCCCTGAAAGCCGATGAGACGAAACAGGCTGAGCCTGCAAACCCAGCTTGGACCATGCCGGACAATCTGGCTGGGATGCGTGTGCTTCTGGTGGAGGACAACGAAATCAACTGTGAAATTGTGGAGTACATCCTCCGAGATGTGGGCGTGGAGGTCGTGACGGCAAACAACGGAAAAGCCGCCGTGGACACCTTCTCGGCGGCTGAACCGTGGGCGTTTCACTGTGTCCTCATGGACCTGATGATGCCGGTTATGAGCGGCTACGAGGCGACGCGGGTGATTCGCAGCCTGGACCGGAGGGACGCGGAAACCGTGCCGATCATAGCGTTGTCGGCCAATGCCTTTGATGAGGATATTGCGCTGGCAAAGGACGCCGGAATGAATGAGCATTTGGCAAAGCCGGTGGACATCCGGAAAATGTTTCAGGTCATGAGCCGGCTGAGAGGATAACCAAACAGGCACTATGAATCCTTTTGTGGTTCATGGTGCCTTGTTTTGTCTGCGATTCTCTCCGGCGCATTCATTCCGCCGCTTTCCGTTCAGCACCTGCAAAAACCTGCTGTCAATAATTTTTCTTTCACGTGTGTAACGAACCGTTCTTTTGTGGGATATACAAAGGGAAAGGAGGGAGCTCCATGGACGATATGGACGCCATTTACCGCAGCCACGCCCAGACAGTCTACAAATTCCTGCGGGCACAATGCCGGGACCCGGACCTTGCGGAAGAACTGACCCAGGAGACCTTTTACCAAGCGGTCCGCTCAATTGACCGCTTTGACGGCACCTGCAAACTCTCCGTCTGGCTGTGCCAGATTGCCAAACACCTTTGGTACCAGCATTTGCGAAAGCATCAGCGGGAAACGGCTGCGCTGGAGACAGCCCTTGAGCACACTGCCTCCTCGGCAGAGGAGGGGGTGTTAGAACAAGAGGGCTGGATCACCCTTCTGCGGCAGATACACAATCTGCCGCAGCTGTCTCGAGAGGTGGTCTATCTGCGGGCTTTCGGCGGGCTCAGCTTCCGGGAAATCGGGGATGTGCTGGGGAAAACCGAGTCATGGGCCCGGGTAACCTTTTACCGGAGTAAGGAAAAATTGCGAAATGGAGGGCATGAAGATGAAAAATGATTTGACTTGCGGTGTAGTCTGTGACCTGCTGCCAAACTATGTAGACGGCCTTTTGTGCGGGGAGTCCCAGCAGGCAGTAAACCGGCATCTGGCGGACTGCTCCCAATGCGCCGCCACTTTGGATGCCATGCGGACACCGGAGCCGGAACCGCCAGAAGAATCCCGAGAGGTGGATTATTTAAAACAAGTCAAAAAGCGCAACAACCGGAGAATTGCCGCCGCCGTCTTCTGCACTGCGCTGGTTCTGCTGTCCGCGTTTTTGCTGAAGCTGTTTGTCATCGGGACCCCCCTCCAGCCTCAAAGCGTAGCCGTCACAAAGGCGGAGGTAAAAGATGGCGTACTTCATCTGTCCATGTTCTCCGCCTGGTCAAGCAACGCATTCCACGGCTGGCATGTGGAGACAGAAAATGGAATTGCCTCTGTCTACGCAAGAGATGTGCTGGTATCGCCCCTGTATTCCAGCGGAGACGCTGATCTGGAAATCCCACTGGAGGGGGTGCAGGAGGTGTGGCTGGGCGGCGTCTCCGGGCGGCTGCTCTGGCAGGATGGTATGGTGATCTCCCCGTTGGTCCTGGAGCTGATGGACGCCCGCGCCCCTTACTGCGGCGACCCCGCCGCTTCGGCCCGTATTGCGGAGATTCTGCGTCTCCCCGACCGGCTGGGCAGCTATACATTTCGTCTGCAAACCGACAAGCATCCCTACGAAGTCACGCTGGAGTTTGGGGACGAGCCCACAGACGAACAGCTCAATCTTGTGACCTGCTATAATCTGCTTACCCTGGCGCTGGTGGACAATCTGGAGTCATCCCTGTTCAAGCGCCCCGCTTACGGGGATCCGAGTATGACCGTCAACGTCGGGATGGAGCTGGACGGCGTGAATGAGACGGTCCTGCCTGCGCTGGTGGAGGAGTACAACACCGCCAACGGCGCTGACTGGGAACCCAAGGCCAGTATCAAGGACTACACCCGTTCCCCGGCGGACCTCCAGCGGCTGCTGCTGATTTTAGACTCCTTTTACGAGGCCGGTCTTACGAACTAGACCGCACTCCCCTATTGACAACGGCGAAACATGTTGCAGAGGCGCAAGTCACGCGCCCCTGCAACAGGTTCCATCAGTTTGCCGGTTCCGTCTGGAAAAAGCGGTAGAGCATTTGCACGGTCTCCTCCCGGGTGGGGAAGGCTTTATAATTTTGCTGTCCATCGTGATCCCCCACCACAATCCCCCGTTGTTCTGCCCATTCTCGGGCGGGTTCAGACCAGCCGCTGGGGGAAAGCTGAGCCCGGCGGGACAAATAGCTCTCCATCATCTCGTCAAAGCGTTCCTGTGTCATAGTGTCATCCTCCATGGTCCGGGCCACATCCTCCCGGAACCGATCCATCGTCACCCCGTGCTTCGGCCACCACTGCAACACGTCGCCGTGCTGGCTGGCATTGCCCAAATCGTATCCCTCCGCATGGCAGATCACCACACCAGGCTCCAGCGGGTCCAAGGAATACATCTGGCACAGCATGGCAGTCAATTCAAGCGCATTGCGGTAGATCGCGTCAAAATAGGGTTGATTGGCCGTCACATCATAACCCACCATCTCACCGCCCTGGTAGGTATGGCCGGCGGGTTCACAGCACTCGAACGCCAGATGGGTGTCGTTGGCGCTGCGCCCGCTGGTTCCTGTTCCAGCGTGCCAGCCCCGCACCGTCCACGGCAAAGTTTGAATGACCCTATCCTGTCCCACAAAGGCGTGGACGCACTTTTGTACGTCCGGTCCGTTCCAGCGGCGGACAAACACCATAGGGTCCGGCTGAGCCACCCCAGTGGAATGGACCATGACTCCCTTCGGCTTCAGGGGCCTTTTTTCCTGGTAGCACTCGTTTTGCGTCAAAATTTGCTGTTCAAGTTCCATAACAGCCTCCTTTGGGCCGGGGGCCTGGAGAGGCCCCTGGTATTCTATGCCCCCGAATACAGTTTGGACCACAAATGGGAAGAAGCCCTTGGAGTGTCAAAGCTCCGGGGGCTTCTCGTCCCATGGCAGGGTAAATACCGGGCACCCCTCCGCCGCCGGAGCGGCGGCGCACTGCGGAAGAGAAATCTCCACCCCAGCTTCTGTGAGGCACCAGCCTCGAAATGGGCGAGCCGCCTTGGCTTTCTTGCGCCAATTGACATCCAGAAAGCAGTCGCCGCTCTGTCGCCGCGCCTCCCCCTGCCGAAAGACGGCCTCCCAGAGCCGGGACCTCCAGCCCCGCTGTGTTCTAAAAAGACTGTGCAGGGGTTTGGGAGCTCCTTCACCCAGGGTCCAGACGTCCCCCCAGCGTACCCGAGCCGGGCGGCTGTCTCCCCGAATCTCGGAGCCGTGAAACCGCAGGCTAAGTACCCCATCCCGGAGCAAAACGGTTTCGCCCCCCAGTTCTCCTCTCCAAGGTACAAAGGGGCGGGCGGATTCCCGGCGGGCAGCCAGTTCCAGGCAAGCGCACCAGTAGACCTCCCGCTCCCACCGCTGCCGCCAACTCCGGGCCAGATGGGCATAGTACCGGCTGATCCACCTGCCTCCCAAACCGCCCCCCTCCACCTTGGGCCAGCACAGAACATACTCCAGTACTGTTTCTCCCTCCAGCGTCAAGCAGCGCCGTTCCTCCTGCCAAACAATTTGAACCTCTGCCGGTTCCTTCATGGGACACGCCTCCTCTCCCTGTTTTTCCATTCTATGTCCGGTGTGGAACGGGTGTGATTTGGGAGACCGGAGGCGTTTCGCCGGTTCTCAGACAGTCGATGCGGCTCTATGTCTTAATATTTTAAAGTTTACTTTTCTGATACAGCGTGTTAAAATAAAGAAAGCGCCGTTTGAAACCGGGAAACTGCCCAATGGCAAGGAGTTTGACCACCAGACAAGCACAGTTTTTTACCGGAATTCCAGCCGGATGAGCCGGAACATAGGGGGAGTACAGCGACCCGCTGTTTAGTCGTGCGGGCCGGTTTCAAGCAAGCCCTAAAATACAGAGAGGCAGGTACGCCATTATGTCAAAATTTTTGGACAAGCAGAGCAGCGATGCCCTGTATCGGGCCATAGTCAGCATTCAAGACGAGGACGAGTGCCGCAAATTTCTGGAGGACCTATGCACCGTCTCCGAGTTGAAGGCCATGGCCCAGCGCATGGACGTGGCCCTGCTGTTGGACGAAGGACTGATTTACAGCGAAATTCTGGAAAAAACCGGGGCTTCCAGTGCCACAATCAGCCGGGTGAACCGTTGTCTTCACTACGGCGCAGGGGGCTATCAGGTCATCGTCCCCCGTCTGAAGGCGGAACAGACATGAGCAGCTACGACTTTCTGGCCGGTTGTTACGACCGCCTGACCTACGATGTCCACTATTCCGTCTGGGCAGATTATATCGAAAAGCACTTTGCCAAACGTCCCCTGCCTGGGAAGACGGTTTTGGACTTAGCCTGCGGCACCGGCTCCCTCACCCGTGAACTGGCCCTGCGGGGATACGAGATGATCGGCGTGGACCAGTCGCCGGAAATGCTGGCGGAGGCAGCGGAGAAGAATCGCGGCATTGCCCCGGTCGCACCCATTTTCCTGTGCCAGCCCATGGAACATCTGGACCTCTACGGCACTATCGACGCCTGCGTCTGCTGTCTGGACAGCGTTAATTATGTCACGGAACCCAAAAAGCTGGCCCAAGCCTTTGCGCGGGTCCATCTGTTTCTCATGCCGGGGGGCCTGTTCCTCTTTGATATCAACACACCGGAAAAGCTGGAGAGCCTGGACGGACAGGTATTTCTGGATGAGACAGAGGATACCTACTGCGTCTGGCGCGCGGAGTTCTCACACAGAAGCCGGATATGCTCCTACTTTATGGACCTCTTTCGCCTGGACGAGAAGACCGGGCAGTGGAACCGTGGCGAGGAACTCCATCGGGAGCGGGCCTATACCACCGCTGAGCTTACCGCCATGCTGGAGGAAGCCGGGTTTCATGAGATCAAACTGTTTGGCGAATTAAAAATGCGTCCGCCCAAACCGAGCGAAGTGCGCATTTTCTTTACTGCAAGAAAGGATCATTAAATCTATGACCAACGAGATTGTAAGAGCCATGACAGGCGACGGTTTTGTAAAAGCCGCCGCCATTACCGGCCGCGACATTGTAGAGCGGGCACGAAATATCCACCAGCTCCTGCCTATGGGCACCGCCGCCCTAGGCCGGACGCTAATGGGGGCCTCCCTCATGGGGGATATGCTGAAGGAGCAAAAGGGGGCGCTCACCCTCCAAATCAAAGGCGGCGGCCCGCTGGGCACCCTTCTTGCCGTCTCCGACTACCAGGGCAATGTGAGAGGTTATGTCCAAAATCCGCAGGTGGAACTGATGGAACAGCGTCCTGGCAAACTGGATGTCGGAGCCGCCGTCGGGGTGGATGGAACGCTCACGGTCATCAAGGATATCGGTTTAAAAGAGCCTTATGTCGGGTCTATCGGCCTGTTTTCCGGGGAGATTGCCGAAGATCTGGCCATGTATTTTGTGGAAAGCGAGCAAATTCCCACCGCCTGCGCCCTAGGCGTGCTGGTTGGTCTGGACCAGTCCGTCACTGCGGCCGGGGGTTACATCATCCAACTTTTGCCCGGGGCCGGCGAGGATCTCATCACTAAAATCGAGCGCGGTGTCCGGGCGCTCGGCTCGGTCAGCACCGCTCTGGCTGGCGGACTGGACGGCGAGGGGCTTCTGCGGGCTGTTCTGACCGATTTCGACTTGGAGATTTTGGAGAAGCACCCCGTAGAATACCGGTGCTACTGCTCGCGGGAGCGAGTAAGCCGCGCCCTGATCAGCATGGGCAGAGAGGAACTGTCCGACCTGATTGCGGAACAGGGACAGGCCGAGCTCACTTGCCAGTTCTGCGACCAGGTGTACCACTTCTCCAAAGATGAGCTGGAAACCCTTTTTGCGGAGATGTAACACATGTTCCCCCAACGCAAACGCCCCTCTCGGTTACGGTCTGTATCGGACCCGAGAGGGGCGCTGGTTATTCATCGAATAAATCTGCGTCGTAATGGACCTTTTCCTTCTCCCAGTGGTCGGCATACGCAGAGTGTTTCACTGCTTCGGGCAGTTTTTCCCTGCCCGGCCTTGGAACCATCCGCCTTGCCGCCGGTTTGCTTCCATCCATCCGCTTGTAGGTGGTCTTCCCGCGCTTTGCCCGTACAATTTGAAAGTGCTTTGTGGAGCTGGACGTGGGAAAATCCAACCCTAGACAGTGCCGCCGTAGAGCAGACCGAACAATATTCGACGGGTTCTTGGCCTTGAACTGGTACAAGTCTTGGGCACAAATCTGTTGATAAATCTCCTGTATCGTCATACCCTCCTGGGACTGGGACAGAACCATTTCAATCGCTTCCACTACAGTCACAGAGATACACTCCCTTTCTCAGGCATCGCCGCCGGCGTGCAGTCGGGTAAACGGCATTTTTTATCCATTGTGCTCCTCCCGCTGATACTCTCCAATCGCCGTAGCCAAGGCGGCCCCCCACTGTAGGCGCAGGTGATTGAACAGCTCCTCATGTTCCGGTTTGTCAAACATAGATTCGGCTTTGGCATAGGAGAACAGCAGAAGCAGAATTGCGTTTTTGATGGTTTCCTGCTTATGATCAAAGCTGGACTCCTCTTCAAAATTCCCGCAAAGCGGTGCTAAAATGGCCTTATAAAAGGGGTGTGCAACGTTAAGTTTTATCACAATCTTGTTAATTAGATGGACCGTCTCAAACAGGCTGGCAGGCGGCAGGAGCACTGGCTTGATAATATAGGGCTTACCGCTCATCGCCTCTTTCACCGCCGCCTTTTCCTCTTGCGTGGCGCGGCTTCCGTCCATCTCGGTAGAGGCCAGCTGGTCCAATTTGCTCTCATGCTCCGCCGGGGTCAGGCTGCGGCCCTTCTGGCTCCGGGGAAGAATGTACTCGGCCTTGGCCATGGTCCGCTCAGCTGCGCCGTAGGCGCCCTGTTCCAAAGCCCGCGCCGCATGGGCGCCCTCTCGGTCTCTGCGGATCTCGGCCTGCGCGTCTCTGACCGCATTGCTGATCTCCGCTCGAATTTTGTCTCGCAGAGACTCCACCGGTTCCGCCCCCCGCTTGATGTAGCGGATACGGAAATAGTCATCCAGTTCCGGCGGGAAGGAAATTTCCAGGCCCCACCAGCGGTCGATCCGCTCTGTTTTCCCCCGGCCCTTGGGGCCGATGATATAGGGAACGATACCGTACAAAACTTCGCGGTCTGCCCGCAAAATAGATATGCCTTCGTTCTGGTCAATTTTCCGTTCTTTGGCAAATTTGCTGCCGCCGTCCCCACTTGCGGTCCGCCACTCCTTCGGAAGAATGGACATGCGGATGATCACATCCGCCGTTTCCCCTTCCCGGTCCGGCACAGGCAGGGAGATCCGTTTCTCTTCCCCAAAGGGCTTGGCCTTCCGGTCCGGGATTCCCTCTCGTTCCATCTGTTCCACATCAAACCGGGTGGGCCCCGCCATGTACAGCGGGTCGTGGAGGTAGACCGGCCTGCCATCCAGAAAGATTTTTACGCCCCGCTCAATAAATTTTCGGTAGGTGCGGCCCAGGTAGTTGGCGAACCCCTCGCTGGTGCCGTCCAACCGGTCGCATCGCGCCATAACGACCACCGTACCGCTTTTCCCCTTCAGCCGTTCCGCGCCGGGCGGGTCTTTCTCAACCGGAGCGGGTATTATTTTCATATCCTCATTCTGGATATCATCCAGGTCAATAAAAGTATACAAAAAGGGCTGGTCCCCGCTGGGGCGGGAATATACCTCAACACGCCGGGCCAGAGAGATACTTCCCAGAGTCATTCCTACGCCAAAACGTCCAATCCGTCCCACTCCAGCCTGGGGCGTGCGGATGGATTCACCCAAAACAAGACAGCGGTGCAGAACGTTGCGGTCCATGCCGTCGCCGTCGTCGGTAACGATGACCTTCGTAATGCTGTCCACTGGCCTTTTTTTCTTCTCTTTCTTGACCTTCTCTACGACCAGGTCCACATGGATGTTTGCGGCACGGGCCTCCACCGAGTTATCAATGATTTCTCCCAGCCCGTTTTCTGCCGAGTAGTCATTGTAGCGCAGAGACTCATAAATCTTCGAGACACGAATGAGGGCGCTGGGCGATTTTGCTTGCTCTTCCATAATCGTTACCTCCAATGATCCGCCCTTGTTTGAACCATTGTGCGTCAAACGGGGCAAAAGTTCGAGTTTTGAAAAAAAGGCCCCTTACAGTCTGTAAGGGCCCCAAAAAACTCAACCATCGGATGGTAACACAAAATAACACAGCCCCAAAGCTGTATTTTTCTTGACTTACGATCGACAGCTTTGCTCTTTTGTTCCTACAGTCGATGCCGTAAGACCGTTACAAAACTCGATGAAACTATTATATACCATTTCCACCATATGTCAAGAAATTTCGACAAAATTTTTGTCTGTTTCCCTGGTATTTTCGTGAAAACCGGTTTCATTAAGCTTCGGTTCTGGAAATAATACCCAGGGACGCCGTCCGCTTCCAGAATAACGGACAGGCGCAGCTGGTACGGAAACGAGCCTGCCGGTATAGGTCCTTCCAGCGTGGACATACTAGGGGAGCACCGCTTTATGTAAGGAGGTATCCCTCATGCAGGTCCATGTCAACGGCAGCTGTATTGGCTGCGGCCTTTGCGCCAGTACCTGCCCCAACGAATTTTTTATCACCGACGGCGGCACCGCGGCCGCCTATTCCCCAGAGGTCGGCCCCGACTTGGCAGACCAAGTTCAAGCCGCGGCGGACAGCTGTCCGGTAAGCGCAATTGAAGTTCGCTGAAAAATCCCGCCGGATAAAACCGGCGGGATTCTTTCATGTACTTATTCCGTTTCCTGCTCCGATTCGGGGGGCAGCTTTTCCACCAGAGCCCACTCCACCCGGCGGTCGCACAGCTCTTCCACCTGAATGCGCAGCCCCAGTCCCTCCACCACCGGACGGCTCCCGTCCTCAGGGATAACGGACAGCTTGGAAAAGACCAGACCGCCCAGCGTATCATAGTCCCGCTCCTCGTCCTCCGGAAGCGCAAACTCCATCGCCTCCGCCAATTCGTCCAGGTCCGCAGAACCGGACACCCGCCAGCGGGCCTTGTCCAGCTGAATAATCTCCAGTTCCTCCTGGGGATCAAACTCGTCATAGATGTTGCCCACCAGCTCTTCCAGCAAATCTTCCAGAGTGACCAGCCCGCTGGTTCCGCCATACTCGTCCACTACCATGGCCATGTGGGTCTTTTTGCCCTGCATGTCCCGAAACAATACGTCGGCGGATACCGTCTCCGGGACAAAGTAGGCGGGACGGAGCAACTCCTTCAGCGGCAGAGGCGACGGCTGATGAAAATTAAGAAGGTAGTCTCGGGTGGACAACACCCCCAAAATATCATCGACATCATCCCCGTACACCGGGAAGCGGGACAGACCGGACTGCCGGATGGTGTCCAGTATGGATTCCTCCTCCGCACTGGCCGGGAGGGTGACCATGTCGGTGCGGTGAATCATCACATCCCGGGCGGTGATGTTGTCAAAGTCCAGAACGTTTTCGATGAATTCTTTCTCATTGGTCTGGATGGCGCCGGACTCTTCGCCCTCCTCTACAATCGCCATGATGTTGTCCTCAGATACCTGCTCCTTGCGGTGCAGAAGTCTTAAAATGGGGCGCCACAACAGCTGGACAATGTTTACACTCAGGCTGACCGAAAAAAGCATCAGCCATATATGGCCCTCGGGCACGGGAATGACCTCCTTTGAAAGGTAAAAATTCATGGATACGCTCGCATCATAACACAAAAATCCGGCTCTGGCAAGAGGTCCGCCCGGTTTTCCCGAATCGCTGCCCCCATCCTAGCGGCATAGATTACCATGGCAGACAAAAAATATTTTTGTCATTGTTTTTACACTCCATATCCATATGAATGTTTCTTTTTAAGAATACCCACTGTCAGAAAGGTTTGTGGCGGGAATCAGCCCGCCACAGCGGGGTTTTGAGTGGTGTTGATTTCAATGTACTCGGCAATCCGGCGGAGGTCATCTGAAAACTTAAATTTCACGCTGATATTGCCGTTTTCGTAAACCTTGATATGGTCTACAAGTTCAATCAGAATTTCCCGGTTAAGCGTTTCAATGTTCTGGTATTTCATAAAGGCCACAAGAGCGGGATGCTCGTTGTCAACACCGTTTGCCAGTTCCGCCCGTTCAGCGGTCAGCCGGGATAGAATATCCGAGAGGGATGCGGCCTGGCGTTCATAATCGGCTTTCATATCCCGGTAGTCCTGCTGGGTAATTTCCCCATCTTTCCAGTCTTGATAAAGAGACTGTTTATACCGGGTAACTTTTGCCAGTTCCCGCTCCTTGGCGGCTATCAGATCATCCAGCCGGAAAGACTGGCTTTTTTTGACAGGGGCCGAATTGATACGGGCAATAATCTCGGAGTAGGAAACCGCCAGATGTACCTGTTGCCGCACAGCGAACAGGACAGCGGCCTCCAGCCGTTCATGTTTGATGGCGTGCATGGTGCAGGCAGTCCGGGAGCGGTTTTTGTAGGTAGAGCAAAGATAACGGTAGCTTTGCCCGCTTTGGCTCCGGGTAACGGATTTCCCACAATCTGCACAGCGGAGGAAACCGCTGAACAGGTGGAGCTCCTTTTTCCGGGGAGCCGTCCGGGTATCACGCTTTAAGAGGGCCTGCACCTTTTCAAATGTTTCCCGGTCTATGATAGCCTCGTGGGTATCGGACACCCGCACCCATTCCTCCTCCGGTACTTGTTCAATCTGGTGTACTTTGTAGCTTTTCACCCGGCGGCGGCCCTGTACCAAATCCCCGGTATAAATCGGATTGGTAAGAATGAGGGTCACAATTTTGTCGCCCCACAGGGGATTGTCCGATGTTGAACTGGCAGGCAGGCCCTTTTCCCTGCGGTATGTTGTGGGGCTTGGGATGCCGTGATCGTTCAGATAGTAAACCATAGCCCGCCTCGCCATACCCTGCAGGCATAAATCATAAATGAGCTTTACAATTTCAGCCGCATCGGGATCGACGATTAACTGGTGCTTGTCTTTCGGGTCTTTCAGATAACCATAGGGAGCAAAAGAGCCGATGTACTGGCCGTTGCGCCGCTTGTAATCGAATACCTGCCGGATTTTCTTTGAGGTCTGATAACAGTATTGATCGTTCATTACATTCGTAATCGGGACGATGATACTGGAAACGCTGTCCGGGTCACGGTAGCTGTCCACATTTTCGGCAAGGCTGATAAAGCGGACACCCATCTGTACAAACAGGTTGTCAATCAGACTGCCAGCATCGCTGTAATTTCTTGCGAAACGGGAAAGGTCTTTCACAATCACACAGTTTATTTTGCCGCTCATAACATCGGCAAGGAGCCGTTGGAAGTCCTCCCGGTTGGCGTCTGTTCCCGTGTGTCCGTCATCCACATACTCGGTAATGCTTTCAAATTCGTCCTGGTGTTTGAAGTAAAAGTCTCCCAGCAGGTCACGCTGATTTTTTACGCTGTTGCTATCGTCTTTACCCTCCCGGGCTTTTTTCAAATCCTCTTTGGAGAGCCGGATGTATGCGCCCAGCCGCCAGCGGCGGACAGCATAAGAGGGAGAGAAACTCTGCTGAAATCCTCTGTTTTTTGTTCGTGCCATTGTTCCTCCTTCCCTATCACATTACATCTATATTATAACTCTGCCTGGGCAGGACAACAAGGATGCCTTTGCATCGGGACACTTTGTCTCGAAGTGGCAAACAGGCCATAACCAAAGTTACAGCCCGCTTTTTTGCCGGAGCAGAAAGTCTGTCAGCGTGTCCTGCAAGGACGGCCCGCTTTCCGCAAATTCAATTTTTACACCGACACCGCCGATGCAAAAGCAGTATGGATTTTTAACAGCCTGCAGGAAACAGGCGATGCGCTCCTCTTTGGGGAGAGCGTTGTTAAAGGTCATACCGCTCACATCAGCCAGGGACTCGGGAGCCACTGCGCCAATATCAACGCTTTTCATTTGTTCCAATACCTGTGCATTTAATCTCACGGTAAAACCTCCTCTCAAATCAATAAACCGCCTCCCATCTGTCCTGTGGGGAAACGCAAGAGGACGGCACCGGAACAGTGCCGCCCTCTTGTCTTGCTCCACATCGGGACACAATGTCTCGAAGTCAGTAGGGGCTTTTCTGGTAGTGAGCCTCGGCCTCCTCCAGAGAAACGAAGTCAAACAGCTCATGGAGCTCGGCTATGATACGGCGGATGTCATCACTGGCAAAGCCGCAGTTTTCCATCGCCATAATTATATAGCCCCTGCAGGAACCGTTACTCCACGGCTCAGATAACAGGGCCGCCAATTCTGCTGGATCATAGTTCATAGACTGTACCTCGCTTTCCTAAAATTACGGGATCGCCGCCCACATTTTCTTGACCTGTCCAAAGACAATGATACTCGGGACGGCGATCCCACACGGATGAGAGGGCGGCCCGGAGGGACAGGCGGCCAGCCTGTCCTGCGGCGGATCGTGGCCCTGGGCTGGCTCGGCCCATTTGCGGCGTTGGTGTTGTTCGCTCGTTTCCCAATGGAGAAAGTCACAGCGCACCCGCCGCCTGGCTCCCCGCACTATGCCCGGGGCCGCTCCTGTTCATCTGTGCTGAGAAGAAAACCTCCTCTCATAAACCGAGACATTTTTTCATCATTTCCAAGTGGGTAAAATGAAAAAAATTAAAAAGTTTTTTTCATGCGCTCAAGCCCCCGTTTGATGGACTGGCGGACAGACTCCTCATGTACGCCCTCAGCCTCGGCAATTTCCTTGATGCTTTTTCCAAGAATGATGTGGGCGTCGATCCTCCGGCCCTGGACTTCGGGCAGGGAGTTAAGGGCGTTCCACAGACGGCAGAACACTTCCATACGCTCCAGCAGTTCCTGCGGGGTGGGCTCATGCAGGCAGGCGGAATATTCGATCCCGTCATCGCAGTCCAGAGAATACTGCGCCTTGTGCCGGGAGAGCCGCCGCTGGTAGGCCATCTCATACCGGGCATCGGCCAGAAAGACAGCCGCCACCTCGTCGGAAACCTCGATAAACTGATCCTGTGTGTGCCAATAATAAAAATCTTTCAGATTGATTGTAGTCATAATAAACCTCCGTTTCGGTGTTTGGGTGAACGAGCGACCGAAACGGGGCTGGTGGGGAGCGACACCCGGGGGAGCCGCCCCGCACCTCGGGACAATTTGTCTCGAAGTACAAAAAAGCGCCTG
>OFGQ01001664.1_pt1 | contig 14180 bp, 14 predicted proteins | sample 1521791 | NCBI WGS metagenome assembly OFGQ01 (sample SAMEA3504116, study PRJEB24116) | mouse gut metagenome | biome: mouse gut; feature: mouse-associated habitat; material: faeces | place: Denmark | collected 2011 | reverse complement strand
AATTTTAGAAGCGATGACACCGGCCGAACGCGCCCAACCGGACAAGATTTTTGCCAATGCCAAAACCCGCATTGCAGAATCTGCCGGATGCACGGTGCGTGATGTTGAACATATGATTAAACAATACACCAAGATGAAGCAGCAAATGGCAATGTTGCAGAAAATGGGTGGCATGGAAGCGGTCATGGAAAAAATGAAAGCCGCGCAGGGTGGGGCCCAATAAGATATGAAAATTAAATGGACAAAAATTTTTGACTGGACCATTGTTGACGTCCAAGAACCGCGTCCCGTATATCACCAATACAACGATATGGGCCAGATTTTAACGGGCTATGCGGTGGATGTTACATATCTGCACCATGGGATGGAAAGTCTGATGTTTGGTGTCGATACCGGTAAATTTAATCTGGCGTCGCCGGAATATGCGCTGCGTCGGGCGCGTGGGTATTACGACCATGCGCGTGAACAAATCGCGGCCAGAAAACAACGCACACATACAAAATGAAGATTCTGAACAAAAAAATTGCCGCAAAAAAATCGTCTGTGGCCTGGTTACAGCGCCAGGCCCACGACCCATACGTTGCCCGCGCCCAGAAAGAAGGGTATCGCGCCCGCGCCGTGTACAAACTGATTGAAATTAATGATAAATTTCATTTCTTGCGCAATGGCCAGGTTGTGGTTGACCTGGGGGCGGCACCGGGTTCGTGGACGCAATATATCGCGCGCCAGTTTCCCAAATCCAAAATCTTTGCGATGGATTTGCTGGAAATCAAACCGATTGTCGGCGTCGAATTTTATCAGGGGGATTTTACCACCGATGCGGCGTTGCACTGGCTGGAAGAAAAGCTGAATCTGCCGGCGGGTGAAATGGGGCGGGGCACGGTTGATGTGGTTTTGTCCGATATGGCGCCCAATACGGTCGGCCATAAAAAGACCGACCACATCCGGCAAATGGTTTTGTTGGAATACGCGTTTGATTTTGCGTTGCGCGCGTTAAAGCCGGGCGGCACATTCGTGGCCAAATCATTTACCGGGGGGACAACCAACGAATTATTGAAATTGTTCAAACAGAATTTTGAACACGTTCATCACATCAAACCGCCATCGTCACGCAAAGATTCGGTGGAAATGTTTATCGTTGGATTGGGCTTTCGCGGGGATGCGCAAAATCAATAAAACAAACGGGGCATCGGCCCCGTTTGTTATTAATCGCGTCCGTATTTTTCACAAAATTTCGCAAAATTACCATTCACGTTATACCGTATCAGGGCGCCGATACGCGCAGCTTCGACTTCGTCCGGTCGCAGGGCATACGGCGCCCGGAAATGGGAATGATGATGCGTGTCCAAGAAATCCAGGATAAATTGCGGCATCGCACTGTGGCGCGCCTTTTGCAGGGCGTGCGTGTATTCGTGGGCGATTGTATCAATGACTTCGTCAAACGGATACGTTAAAATATGTGTGTAATAACAAATGTGATTGTGTCTGTCATAATAAGTCGCGTCCGCCCGGGTGCGTTTTTTTCCGTCACGGGTTTCGGATCTGCGAAATGTAACCTTTTGTACAGTCGGGGCCACGTCCGGATATTTCGCAGACATTTCTTCGTGTAATTGGCGCGTTATTTGTAAAATCAAATGATAGCGCTGGCTGGTGGTTGCCAAGTGATAGGTTTCGGGTGTAATCCGGTCACAGTTGGTAATCAGTGCCCGGAATAAATCGCGGCGGATTTCGCGGGCCAATTTTTTTGTCCGGCGGCCGTATTGCATCATCAATGCCCCCATCAGGCTGATGGTCCATGTCGCCTGCCACTGGGACATTTGTTGGTCGGAATCCATTTTGTGCATCGTTCTGTATAACGTACGCCACATCGCCGGGCGGTAATGTTGATACACTTTCTTGGCTGCGGTTAAAAACAAACTTTCTTTGTTGGCCATAATTACTTTAACGCCGCCGCCGCTGTGCGTGCCAATTCGTCCACGCGTTCGTTAAATTCTTCGCCGGCATGCCCGCGGACCCAAACCCAGTGGATTTCTGTCGATGCCGCCGCCGCGTCCAGGGCCATCCATAAATCCTGGTTCTTGACCGGTTTTTTGTCCGCCGTGCGCCAATTGTTCCGCTTCCAGTTTTTTACCCACGATGTCATGCCGTTTTTTACATATTGGCTGTCGGTGTGGATTTCAACCGCACTGTGGCGTCGCGCCGCCGTCAGCGCGCGTAACACCGCCATCAATTCCATGCGGTTGTTGGTGGTGTCTTTTTCCCCACCGCAACGTTCCGCGATATTTGTTCCATCCGTTGCCAGGAATGCCCACCCACCGGGGCCGGGATTGCCCAAACAACTGCCGTCTGTCCAGATTTTTAACATTTTAAATACACCTGTTTTGTGGTATAATACCATAAAATGAGATACGAATCCAAACAATTACAAGAAATGGCCGGGGCGTTGCGTTCGCACGCGCTGGGGGCGCTGCGCGCATCACGCAGTGGGCATGTCGGAATCGTCCTGGGGGCGGCCGATATTGTGACAACAATTTTCGCAAATTATCTGCGTCGCGGGGTGGATAAATTCGTCCTGTCGGCGGGCCATGGCAGTGCACTGCTGTATTCCGTGTTAAAACTGGCGGGATATAATGTGGGCGATTTGAATGGGTTTCGCAAAATGGGCGGATTGCCGGGCCATCCGGAAATCGGCATTGATGGTGTCGCGGCCACAACGGGCCCCCTGGGGCAGGGGGTCGGAAACGCTGTCGGCATCGCCATGGGGGCCAAAATACGCCGCAGCGGTGGACGCGTTTATTGCCTGTGTTCTGATGGCGATTTAATGGAAGGCGTGGCCAACGAATCCATTGCCTTTGCCGGGCGGTATCAATTGGACAACCTGGTTTTATTGTGGGATGACAACGGTATCAGTATTGATGGCGTCGCCCAGACCGATGTTAATATCCCCCGCCGTATGGCTGCCGCCGGCTGGACCGTTATTGCGGCGCATGGAAATAATTTTAAATCACTGGACGCGGCGCTGGAACGCGCGGGTCAGTGTGCCGGACCGGTTTTTATCCAATGCCGGACAACAATCGGCGTCGGGTCGTCTGTTGCGGGAACACCGCGGGCACATGGATTGGCGTTGGGGGATGCGGAATTGGACGCGCTGGGGGCGCAATACGCGTCGCGCGGGGGCGAAAAATTATGGGCGGCGGTCGCACGTCGCCGCGTCCATCGGGACGAAGATAAACCCTGTATCGATGCGGGGGCGGTGCCGGTGGTGGATATCCCGAACGTGGATGCGCCCGCAATCGCAACGCGCGAATTGTCGGGAATGTATTTGGAAAAATTGGCGGCGGCCATACCGTGCCTGGTTGGGGGCAGTGCGGATTTGGCGGGCAGTACGAATGCCAGAACCAAATCGCACCGGGATATTACGGCGGATGATTTTTCTGGGAACTTTATCAATTACGGTGTGCGCGAACACGCGATGGGCGCCATCATGAACGGGTTGGCGACATGCGGTCTGCGGCCGTACGGGTCAACGTTTTTGGTGTTCAGTGACTATATGCGCCCCAGCATTCGTTTGGCGGCGCTGTCGGGATTGCCGGTGGTCTATGTTTTGACGCATGACAGCGTTGCCGTCGGCGAAGATGGGCCGACCCATCAACCGGTGGAACAATTGCCGTCACTGCGGCTGGTGCCGAATTTAAATGTGTTTCGTCCCTGTAACATGGCAGAGGTTGTATATGCCTGGCGCACGGCGTTGGGGGATGTGACGCGCCCGTCGTGCATTATTTTATCGCGCCAAAAAATTCAGCAGATTCCAACCCCGGACGATGCAGAAATCGCGCGCGGGGGGTATGTCATCTGGCCGGCCCAGACGAAATTTGTGCGCATGACACTGATTGCGACGGGGGGCGAAGTCCCGGTGGCCGTTCTACAACCCCGTCAGACTCCTTGTCGAAAGCGGATGCGTCAACCACATAGGCATCGACAGTGCCAACTCACGTTTCGACGGCGCCACACACCCACACGCGCACTTTATATGCCAACGGTGCGGAGCCATCCACGACGTAGAGCTAACGCTCCTGCCGCAACCGCCCCATGGTTTGAATTTGCGGACGCCGCCATCGGTATCGATTCGTTTGGCGCGTCGGGCCCGGGGGACGAAGTGTATCGGGCGTTCGGATTTGATGCAGATTGCTTGGTGCGCGAAATTTCAAAATTTATTAAAAAATAATTCAACAGATGGCGGATTTTGTCTTTGAAACATCAAACGGCGAACAAATCCCGGTGATTGTGACAACGCGCCGGGGGGTGCGGAACATCACGCTGCGGCCGCGAACAACGCCGCGTCGCGAAATCTGTATATCCAAGCCGTGGTTGACGCCGACGGGGGCGGCGCTGCGATTTCTGGAACGCAAGCGCGCGTGGGTTGAACGCATTTTTGCCCGCGCCCCGCAAAAGACGGCCGTGCACGACGGCATGATTTTAAATTTTTTGGGGCGGACGGTGGTGGTGCGCCACGACGGCGCACGGCGCGGAAATGATTTCAGTGCCGATGGCATGACGCTGTATATCGGGGGCGGGGCGGATATGTTTGAACGCCGTCTGCGCGATGTGGTGCGGCGTGAATTTTTAACCGCGGTCCGCGATATGGTGCGAACCGCGCCGCGTGAATTATGGCCGCGCCGCATTGCGGTGCGTGACACCACGTCCCGCTGGGGCAGTTGTTCGTCGTCGGGCACGATATCGTTTTCGTGGCGGTTGGCGTTTGCGCCGACGGACGTCATGCGCTATGTTGTGATGCACGAATTGGCGCACCGCCGGCACATGGATCATTCGCCAGAATTTTGGGCGTATGTGCGTGAATTGTATGGTTTTGGCGTTGAACGGGCCAAGCGTTGGTTGGCCGCCCATGGCGCTGAATTGCATCAGTATTTATAATGTCGCCAAATTTTGGCCTGTTCAATTCATGGCGTGTGGAATTATTCGGGGCGATTTTTGTTGCAACGCGGTAAAATTGCGATAAAATCATCCCAATGATTAAATATTGTGTTGTTTTTGCCGCATTCCATCACGCCCGCCGGGCGTCGTATTAGCTATTGTTTTCATTCTGTGATATAATTGACATAAAATATGTCATCATTTTTTCTGATTTAATAATAGAGTAGGGATTTTTACCATGGATTTAAAACCAACCAAGCCAATGTCGGGATTTATTGAATTGTTGCCGTTGCAACAGCGCTGTGTGGATGAATGCGCCGCGCGGATGCAGCGGGTTTTGCGCACGGCGGGCTTTGCGCATTTGGATTTGCCGGCCATCGAACGGGCAGAAGTCTTGACGGACAAAGATAACTGGGACGAAATCGAAACCCAGATGTTTTTGTTCCAAAAAGGGGACACGAAAATGGGCCTGCGATATGACGGGACGGTTGGTCTGGCGCGATATGTCGCGGGACACATGAATGATTTGGTGTTTCCGTTCCGTGCATACCAATTTGCGCGCAATTATCGCGGCGAACGCCCCCAGCGTGGCCGTTATCGCGAATTTTACCAGATGGACATGGATATCATGGGGCTGGGGTCGTTGTCTGAAAATTACGATGCGGAAATTGTTGCGACGTTGTCGCGCGTATATGAATCTGTGTCCGAATTTATTGGGCCGACGGTGGTCAAAATCGGTAATCGTAAATTCTGGAATGCGATGTTTGAATACCTGGGGCTGGATGCGGCGACCGCGCGTAACGCATTTGTCTTGATTGATAAAAAAGACAAACTGGATGATTTCCTGGGCGCCCTGGCGGAAAGTATTGGTGAAAAATCCGCAAATGAAATTAATCGTGTATTTACAGACGGGTATCGTGCATTTTTAAATTTAAATGAAAGCCTGGATTCGGCCATTTCTGAAATGGAAAATTTCATGAAATTGCTGGAATCGATGGGTGTAAAAAACGCCGAAATTGATTTGGGAATCATGCGTGGCCACGCATATTATACGGGTGTGGTGTTTGAATTCTTTTTGTCGCGCTTTCCGGAATTGGGGGCGGTCGGTGGCGGCGGTCGATACGAAGATTTGGCGTCCAAATTTTCCAAGACCAAAATTATTGGTGTTGGTGCCGCGGTCGGGTTTTCCCGGTTGATGGTGGCGTTGCTGGACGAAAACAAGATTGATTTGTCGTCGTTCGCGCGTCCGGTTAATGCCGCGGTGTTGGTGATGGGCGATGAATGTGTTGCCTATGCCATGTCGGTTTTGGCGGCGTTGCGGGATGCGAATATTGTCGCGGTACCGTATCTGGATGCGAAAAAGAAGTTTAAAAATCAAATTGAATTTGCAGATAAAATTAATTCTGAATTCAGTGTGATAATCGGCGAAGATGAAGTTAAAAATAAAGTTGTGTCGGTCAAAAATATGCAGACCGGGAATCAGCAGACTTTGGATTTGAATGCCGCGATTAAATTAATGGGAAACTAAGATGATTATCGAACAGAAATTAAAAGACATTCAGGCACGCGCCGCCGAAATCGAAGCGCAAATGAATTCGGGTACCGTGTCCGGCAATGAATTGACCAAACTGTCCAAGGAGTATTCGCGTCTGAACGAAGTTTTGCCGGTGATTGCCGAATACTTTCAAACGACCCGGGGGATTGCTGACGCGACAGAAATGCAGCACGACCCGGAATTAAAATCGTTGGCATTGGAACAATTGGCTGAATTGAACAAGGTATTGCCGGATATTGAGAAAAAACTTCAAATTGCATTATTGCCGCGTGATGCGGCCGATGACAACAGTGCGATTATGGAAATTCGCGCCGGTGTCGGCGGCGAAGAATCCGCATTGTTTGCTGGCGATTTGTTTAATCAATATAAATCCTATGCCATGCGCCAGGGCTGGAAAATCGAAGTTATCGAAGAAAATGCCACGTCATTGCGCGGGTATAAAGAAGTTGTTTTTAAAATCGTGGGCGTGGGCGTTTATGCGCGTATGAAGTTTGAATCCGGGATTCATCGCGTGCAACGTGTTCCCGAAACCGAAGCCGGCGGCCGTATTCATACCAGTGCCGCGTCCGTCGCCGTCATGCCCGAAGCGCAAGATATCGACGTCGTCATCGAAGACAAAGATATCCGCATTGATATCTTTCGTGCGTCCGGTGCCGGTGGTCAGCACGTTAACAAAACCGACAGTGCGATACGTATCACACATTTCCCGTCCGGGATTGTTGTGACGTGTCAAAACGAACGTTCGCAATTGCAAAACAAAATTGCGGCGATGTCAGTGTTGCGTTCGAAACTGTACGAAAAACAACGTCTTGAACAAATGAATGCAAGTAACGCATCAAGAAAAAGTATGGTCGGTTCCGGTGATCGCAGTGAAAAAATCCGCACCTATAATTTCCCGGAACAACGCGTGACGGACCATCGTATTAAATTGACGTTGTACAAATTGGATGACATTCTGGCAGGTGGGGCCGGACTGGATGAAATGATTGACGCGTTAATCGCGGCCGACCAATTGGAACAATTGTCAAATATGGAATAATGGGGCGGGCCGTGGGCCCGCTTTTTTTGTGGTTGAAATAAATCCAGGTGCGCAGTATAATAATTTTGTCGGCGGGTGTTCCGTCGATGGGGTGTGATGACCCGATGCTGGCGTCGGAATATGTTCAATTGGCGCGCAAAATGCGCCTGTTTTATTATGTGTTTCGACGAACAATAACTCCTGGACCCGGGTCAGGAGGGTTCGCGGAATAACACAAAATACGCGACACAATTCCAGTAATTGTCATCAACCTCCTGGCCACCAATTTGTTGGTGGTTTTTTGTTCAAAAAACAACAGGGGTTGAAAATGAAAAAGTATATATTTATGTGTGGTGCCTTGGTGGCACTGGGGGTGGGGCGGGCGTCCTGGGCGGCGACTATTGCGTGCATGGCGTCGCATTGTATGGATTTAGATGCGGTCACGGTAAATGATGTGTCGGCCGGATGTCAAAGGATAATCAAGACGTGCTATGGCAATTATGCCCTTGAAACGTGTGTTTCGTGTGCGACGGGTTATACCAACATATCGGCCAGCGCCGTTGTTCCGGGGTGTATTGGTACATATACCTATTCTGATTGTCAGGAAAATTGTGCGGGCTGCGTCAATTGTGTCAGTGATGCGTCATGGTCTGGGCATGCCGTGGGATATGAAAAGAAAGTGGTGCGCACCTGCGATTGTAATACGTGCAAAGCAACGACGTCGTACCGGTGTGCCGCCGGATATTACGGCAGCAGTTTGAACGGCACAACCGGATGTACGCGTTGCCCGGAAAATGGCAACAGTAATGCCGGTACGACGTCGGTGACGGGATGTTATGTCACATCCGGGTCGGATGCGACTGGGTCATGTATATATACGCAAAATTGCTATTACAGTAACTAGGGGGGGGCATAAATCCCCCGAATGGGGGATTTTATTAACGAATCCAGCCGCCGTTAATGTGGATTTGTTGACCGTTGATATATGCGGCACGTTCTGATGCCAAAAATGCGGCCAGATATGCAACTTCTTCGGGTTTGCCAAAGCGGTGGCACGGAATCATGTTTTTAATATCCTGCTGACGCTGGGCGGGTAATTTTTTTGTCGAACCGGTGTCGATAACGCCCGGCGCGATGCAATTTGCCGTGATGCCGCGGCGTGCGTATTCGGCGGCAATGGATTTTGTTGCCGATGCCAGTGCGCCTTTGGTCGCGGCATAGGTGCTCATCGCGGCGTCGCCCATATATCCGGCGATGGATGTGATATTGATGATGCGGCCGTATTTATTCTGGCACATCGGTTTAATGGCCGCGCGACAGATGTTATACGGCACGTTGAAATTCATGTGCATCATGTGACCCAAATACGCGTCGTCGGTTTTTGCGAAAAAGCGGCCCTCTACTATCGCGGCGGCATTTACCACGATGTCCAGTTTGCCAAAGTGAAGAACAGTCTGGTCAACCAGAACGTTTTCGACCATGGGTGTGGTTAAATCGCGACAAATGCACAGTGGTTCCGGTGTGCCGGGGGTTGGGGTTGATATCAATTTTTCACGAATTTTTTGTAATTTTTCTTCGCTGCGACCGGTTAAAACCACCGATGCGCCCTGGGCATAAAATTCTTTGGCGATGGCCATGCCGGTGTCGCCTGTGGCGCCGGTAATCAGTGCGACGCGTCCTTCTAAATCTGCTCTCATGCTTGTGTACCTTTTTATTATTTGTCAATATTATAGGATAAAAAATGCGAAAGTCCAGTTTTTTATTGTCTGGGGGCGGTATGGTTGTTAATATGCGTGTATTATGAGTAGTTTGGCATCAGAAATTTTATTGGACCGGCCGATTGTTATGGTCGGATTGATGGGCGCGGGCAAGACCAGCGTAGGGCGGGCCTTGGCCCGGCGATTGGGGATTCCGTTCGTGGATTCGGACAAAGAAATCGAAGCCGCGGCCGGGTGCAGTGTGGTGGATATCTTTGCCATGTACGGCGAACAGGAATTTCGTCGCGTGGAACAGCGTGTGATTGCACGTCTGTTGGACAGTCCGCCCGCGTTAAAGGTTATTTCCACCGGCGAAGGGGCCTTTATCACGCCCGCCGTGCGTGAAATGGCCCTGAAAAAGGCGTTGACGGTTTGGTTAAAAGCCGACTTGGAACTGCTTGTAAAAAGGACGAATTTTCGCGACACGCGGCCGCAATTATTGAACGCGGACAGTCGTAAAATTTTGGCGCAATTGATTGATGAACGGTATCGCACATACGCCATGGCTGATATTACGGTCAAGACCCAGGATGAAAGTCTGCGCAAAACGCTGGGCAAGGTTTTGACGGCAATCGAAAAACACCAAAACAAAGGAGAGAAAAAATGAGCTTTTTCAAAGATTTTCGTGCGTTTATGGAACGCGGTAATGCGATTGACATGGCGGTTGGTATCATCGTCGGCAGTGTGATGACCAGTGTCGTGAATTCATTGGTCAAAGATGTGATTATGCCGCCGATTGGGCTGTTGATTGGTGGTGTGGATTTTTCCCAATGGTTTATTGTGTTAAAGGGTGGCGTGACCGGCGTCCATTATCCGACCGTTGCGGCGGCCCAGGCGGCGGGCGCAACAACGCTGAATATCGGGTTGTTCTTGAATTCCGTGGTCAGTTTCCTGATTACGATGTTCGCGATTTTTCTGTTTGTGCGGATGATGAACAAAATCCGGACGCAAAAACCCGTTACGACGCGCACGTGTCCGTATTGTAAAACATCGATTAATGTGGCGGCGACCAAATGTCCCAATTGCTGTTCGAATGTAAAGCCGGTCGAAGTCGCGGCCGCATCCGACAGTGATTTGGAAAAAAGTGTCAAAAAACTGACCAAAATGGCAAAGGGTAAAATTTCAAAAATTAAAAAAATTACAAAGAATTAATCTGATTTGTTAAAAATTAAAATTAATCAAATGGAACAGGGCGCGTGCGTCCTGTTTTTTTTGTGGTTTTATGGTCAAAATGCGGTGTGGTGCGGGCGGGTTGGTTATGTGAAAACGACATAAATATTTGGGTGTGGCTGTGGGGCGTGGTTGGCGCGGTGGTTTATTTGGTGGCGCAATTGTGGAAAATGTGGGCGTCCGGCGTCCCAGCAGTGTCGCCGGACATATAAATGGTGGGAATTTTGCGCCATGTGGTGTCATTTTGGTGACCAAATTATGACCAAAATCATATCCCGTATAATTATCGCAGGGCGGTATTCCCAAAAGGCGCATAATATATATTATGTATAGTTTTGTATTGTGTCGGGGCGGAAAATATACAAAAACACATAAATATGCGCCATCGCACATCTGTGTGTTTTTGTGTCGTTACATATCGATGTATGTCGTATTGTTGTGGTGTATAAAATGAATATTAATTTTTATTCATCCGTGTCGGTGTGTTTTTGTGTTTTGAGCCGTGACGGTGTGTGCAAAAATGTTTCCGGTCCGTGTAAATACGTGTGGTTCATATTGTTTATGATTCTGGGCGTGGTATTTGGGGTCATAATGCGACATGGTGTAAATTTCAATATTATTCTGTAATCAATATGGTGTCCTGATTATTTTATAATATGCTTTAATTTTGTTGCCCGCCTTGTTTTGTGCCGGTTTTTGCATCGATTTGGGGTCAAAATCGCCAAAAACACCAAAAATGCCCGGATTTTGGTGAAAAATGGCGGATTTCTGGGCGATTTTTGCGTCGTGGCGTTCCAAAATATACGTGCGGTGCATGCGATGCGTGGGTCCGGTTTGGTGATTTTTTGTGACCATCCCTGCCCCCGGTGGTGTGATTTAATAAATTGGTTTAACTTTTACTTGTTTCGATTGATTTCATTTATCTTTTTAAAAAACTGATTTTGGAAAAATTGGGGTAAAAAACGCCCCAATCGTCCCGCGCCGATGCCGCGGGCATGCAAATGTCGGGCGGCGGGGATAAAAAGCTTGAATTATACAGACCATCCGTATAAAATTATCAGGATTTTAAATACACACAGGGACATTATTATGACAGACGAAATCCAAAAGATTCATAATCGCGAATCCAAATGGCAAAAACGCTGGGCCGATGCGCGCGCGTTCGTTCCAAAAAACGATGGGTCAAAGCCAAAGTTTTATAACCTGATTGAATTCCCGTTCCCCAGTGGGGCCGGATTGCACGTCGGTCATATGTTGCCCTATGCCGGGATGGACGCGATGGCGCGTTTCCGCCGGATGCAGGGTTACGATGTTCTGTATCCCATTGGGTATGATTCCATGGGGATTTCTTCTGAAAAATATGCCACAAAAATTGGCAAGCATCCCAGTGAATCCGTCGCCGAATTAATCAAGATTTTTGAACGTGATATTTCCATCATGGGGCTGTCGTTTAATCCGGAATCGAAATTATCGACATCCGACCCGGAATTTATCAAATGGACCCAGTGGATGTTTATCCAGTTTTTCAAGGCGGGCCTGGCGTACAAATCGGAATTGCCGATGAACTGGTGTCCGTGCTGTAAAACAAATTTGACCAACGAAGAACTGGAAGATGGCAAATGCGAACGCTGTCACGGGCCGGTTGAAAAAAAGATGAAACTGCAATGGAATCTGGCGATTACGAAATATGCAGACCGTTTGATTGATGATTTGGCGTTGGTGGATTATCCCGCCCGGGTTAAGGCTGAACAGATTAACTGGATTGGTCGTTCATATGGCGCCGATGTGGATTTCCGTGTGGGCGATGATGTGATGACGGTTTATACCACGCGCATTGATACCATTTTTGGTGTGACGTTCTGTGTGATTGCGCCGGAACATGCACTGGTGAAAAAATGGCTGAAAGATGGGCGTATTGAAAACGCCGATGCGGTGCGTGAATATATTGCCGCCGCGGCCGCGAAATCCGATATCGAACGCACCGACGTAACGCGTGAAAAAACGGGTGTCGAACTGCGCGGTGTGCGTGCGGTCAATCCGTTTACGGGCGCGGAAATTCCGGTCTTTGTTGCGGATTATGTGTTGGCGGATTATGGTTTTGGGGCGATTATGGCCGTGCCCGCACATGACGGTCGCGATTGGGATTTTGCAAAAAAATTCGGCCTGGATATCATTCCGGTTTTGGGTGGCGGCACCCCTGATGCAGTCTGGGAAGGTGACGGTCCCCACATTAATTCAGATTTCTTGAACGGCATGGGCAAAGAAGATGCCATCGCCGCCGCGATTAAATACGGTACGGAACGTGGTTTTGCCCGCGGCGCGACCAAATATAAATTAAAAGACTGGGGATTTTCCCGCCAGATGTATTGGGGTGAACCCATTCCGTTGATTCATTGCGACAAATGCGGATGGGTGCCGGTGCCGGATTCTGAATTGCCGCTGTTACAGCCGCACATGTCGGATTACAAGCCCACCGACCAAGGGGAAAGCCCCCTGGCCCGTGCAACCGATTGGGTGAATGTACCCTGTCCGTGCTGTGGTGCGCCGGCGCATCGTGAAACCGACACAATGCCCCAGTGGGCGGGTTCGTCTTGGTATTTCCTGCGCTATCTGGATTCAAAAAATAACAACGAATTTTGCAGTCGTGCCCAATTGGATAAATGGATGCCGGTTGACCACTATAACGGCGGTATGGAACATACGACGCGTCACCTGCTCTATTCCCGTTTCTGGTACAAAGCGCTGTCGGATCTGGGGCTGGTGCCTGGGGTTGAACCCTATGCCAAGCGCACCAGCAGCGGTCTGTTGATGGCGGCCGACGGACGCAAGATGTCGAAATCATTGGGCAACATGGTCCCCAGTTCGGATGTCGTTGCGCGCGCGGGTGCGGACGCATGTCGTTTGACCATTTTGTATTTGGGCCCGTGGGAACAAAACGTCAATTGGTCCGAAGGTACCCTGGCCGGTGTTCAGCGTTTCTTGAAACGTGTGGAAAACATGGCCGACAAATTAACCGATGACCCCATGACTGCCCCCCAGGAACGCATCACGCACCAATTGATTGCGGATGTTGGCGAACGTATTGCGGGTATGCGGTTTAACACGGCAATTTCGGCAATGATGGAATACATTAACGCGTTTTCGGGGTCGATGCCGCGTGATGCCTATGCCATTTTGTTACAGGTTTTAAACCCCTTTGCCCCCCATTTAACCGAAGAAATGTGGGAAAAAATCGGTCACAGTGAAATGTTGGCGCTGTACCCGTGGCCGACGCACGACGCATCCAAATTGGTCCAGACGGAAATGACCATCGTGGCATCGGTTAACGGTCGTCGCGTTGCGGATTTTGTCATGCCGGTGGGCGCGGCGGAATCGGATATCATTGATGCGGCCCGCGCGGCCGCCGCCGGAAAATTGGCCGATGCGGAAATTATAAAAACCGTGGTTGTGCCAAATAAACTGGTGAACTTTGTGATAAAGAAGTAAAAATCCCCCACCGGGGGATTTTTTTAAGACTGGGCACTTACTCTCTCTTGTCATTGCGAGCAAGCGTAGCGCGCGTGGCAATCCAGTAATAAAATCCCCCATTCCGGGGGATGGCATTATAAATTATCGCGGCCGCGCTTTATAATCAGCAGTGCAAATGCCCCGTGAAAGAAACGACGCAGCGTCCCTTCGGCAAACAGGTCGCGCCCACGTTCGCATTTCTGATAATCTTTCTTGTTCATTTTCAGTAATTTTGCCGCAT
>OFGQ01001661.1_pt1 | contig 14220 bp, 15 predicted proteins | sample 1521791 | NCBI WGS metagenome assembly OFGQ01 (sample SAMEA3504116, study PRJEB24116) | mouse gut metagenome | biome: mouse gut; feature: mouse-associated habitat; material: faeces | place: Denmark | collected 2011 | reverse complement strand
AAAAGGCTGAACTTTTGAAATAGTTAAAAACTAATTTAATCGTTACAGCCCATTTTGGTTTAATTATTCAACTTCGATTGCTTCTACTGGACAGCTTTCAGCAGCTTCTTTAGCTCCGTCAATATTTTCTTCGCTAACTACTACTGCTAAACCATCATCACCTATTTCAAATACATCAGGTGCAACAGCTGTACAAGCACCACATCCAATGCAAGATTCATTAACTGTAATTTTAGCCATTGTAATTTCCTCCTTTTGTGTACTATCATATTATATCCTAAATAAATATATTTTCCAATATTTTATAAAGGAAATAATTAAAAAGTATGCTATAATGTTCGTTGAAAGGGTGATTTAGAGTGGTTAATTCACGAATTGACAAATATCGCGATTTAAGAAGTGGACTAAAAGAAGAAGTTGGAATAAATCGTGATAATATGAGTGATGTAATTGATGCAGTAGTAGATACTGATGATGAGGATGATTTTTTAATGTCCGTTAATCGACTTTTTGATAAACCAAATGAAAAAAAAGAAATTGAAGATACGTTAACAGAAGCAAAGACATTTGAACAAATGCGTCAAGAAAGTAGTGAAGAGATTGATCGGGCTTTGCGCAGTGCAAAAGTAAGTGTTGGAAAAGAAGCTCAATATAATACAAGAATGGATATTCTTAATAAAATTAGAGAGCCTGAAAAACAAGTAGTACGAATAGATAATTTTGACAATGTGGAAACTTCACAATTTTCTAAAGGTTATTTTGTAAAACAAGATAAAGAAGAGGTAGTAGAAGCACCTGAGGATGTTGTAGCTAAAGAAGTAAAGAAGAAGATGACGTTAATGGAACGTTTGGCAAGTATGTCACCAGCAGAAGATGCTAAAAAGGCAAAGGATATTTTAGAAGAAAAAAATGATATTCTTGAAAATAAAATACCTAAAGAAGAAAATCAGAAATCAACTAATGAAACTGATACATTACAACAAACTGCTTCTTTAGAAGATATGCTTCGCCAAATAAAAGAAAAAGATCAACGAGAGGTTGAAAAAGTTTTACAACAACAAAAAGAAGCAGATAGTAATATAAAAACGATTAAAAATGAAACAACTGTCCAAACTGAAAATAAAGAAAATAAAGTTGGGAGTCGTGTTGAAGTGGTTGAAGAAAAGAAAAATGAACGTATTGTTAATGTTTTAAATTATATTATTATTTTTTTAGTTGTTGTATTTATTGGTTTATGTGGTATGATTGGATACCAGTTATTCTTTTAAACTAAGGTCTACCTTAGTTTTTTTCAAGAAAGGAAGGTTATGATGAAAAAAATTTCAATTGCAATAGATGGTCCAAGTGCTGCAGGAAAGAGCAGTATTGCAAAAATTGTAGCTAAAAAATTGGATTATGTATATATAGATACAGGAGCAATGTATCGTTGTGTTGGATACTATTGCTTACAAAATAATATTGATTTAAATAACGAAACTGCAGTATCAGCAATATTAAAAAATATTAAAATTACAATGGATAGTAATAATCGTGTTTATTTAAATGAGCATGATGTTAGTGATCAGATTCGACAAGATGAAGTATCAATGTCTGCAAGTTTGGTTTCGAGTTATCAAGATGTAAGAAAATTTTTAGTTAAACAGCAACGTCAGATGTCAAATATGGGCGGAGTTATTTTAGATGGTAGAGATATTGGAACTGTGGTTTTACCTGATGCAAAATTGAAAATATACCAAAATGCTAGTGTGGAAACTCGGGCTAAACGGCGTTTTCTGGAAAATAAACAACGAGGGCTGTCAGCTGATTTAGAAACTATAAAAAAGGATATTGAACAGCGAGATTATCAAGATATGAATCGGAAAATATCACCATTAAAAAAAGCTGATGATGCAATTGTATTAGATACTTCAAATTTAAGTATTGATGAGGTAGTAAATGAAGTTTTAAAATTAGCTAAACAAAGAGAAATGGAGGGTTAAAATGGCAGGTGTAGTTGCAATCGTAGGGAGAGCAAATGTTGGTAAATCAACAATTTTTAATCGAATTGTAGGTGAGAGAATTTCTATTGTTGAAGATGTCGCTGGAGTAACTCGTGATCGTATTTATGCTACTGCGACATGGTTGACAAAAGAGTTTAGATTAATAGATACAGGTGGAATTGAGCTTAAAGATGCTTCTTTTGTGACTCAAATCAAAATCCAGGCAGAAATTGCTATTGAGGAAGCGGATTTAATTGTATTTGTTGTAAATGGTCGAGAAGGGGTTACTCAAGAAGATGAGTATGTTGCAAGACTGCTTCAAAAAACTAAAAAACCAATTTTATTAGCTGTGAACAAAATAGATGATAATGCATTTATTAATGAAATATATGATTTTTATAGTTTGGGAATGGGAGATCCTATTCCAGTTTCTGGAAGTCATGGAATTGGTATAGGTGATTTATTAGATGAAATTATTAAAAACCTGGATTTTACAGAAGAAGAGTTTGATGAAGATGAGATACGTTTTTCAATAATTGGTAGACCTAATGTAGGAAAATCATCTTTAACTAATGCTATTTTAGGTGAAGAACGTGTTATTGTTTCTAATATTGAAGGAACTACTCGTGATGCTATTGATACAGCTTTTGAAAAAGATGGCCAAAAATATCGTGTAATTGATACCGCAGGAATGCGTAAAAAAGGAAAAGTATATGAAAGTATTGAAAAATATTCTATTTTAAGAGCGTTGTCCTCAATTGAAAAAAGTGATGTGATAGTTGTTGTAATTGATGGTCAACGAGGAGTAATAGAACAAGATAAGCATGTAGCTGGATATGCTCATGAAGCAGGTAAAGGAGTTATTCTTGTTGTTAATAAATGGGATCTTGTTGAAAAAGATGAAAAGACAATGCAAAAGAAAGAAAAGGAATTGCGTAGTCAATTTAAATATTTGGATTATGCTCGTATTATCTTTTTATCTGCTAAAACTCATCAAAGAGTTCCACAACTTTTTCCATTGATTGAAGAATCATTTGTGAATTCTCATAAAAGAGTTCAAACAAGTGTTTTAAATGATGTATTAGTTGATGCACAGGCAATTAATCCAACAACAACTTTTAATGGTGGACGATTAAAAATATTTTATGCTAATCAGGTAAGTGTTTGTCCACCAACTTTCATTTTGTTTGTTAATGATCCTCAATACCTTCATTTTAGTTATAAACGATATTTAGAAAACCGTTTACGTGATTCATTTGGATTTGAAGGTACACCAATTCATATTATTTGTCGTAAAAGAGATTAATCGTGCGCTTTTATAAGATGGGTGTTATAATATACATACAATAATATAAGGATGTGTAATTATGAGTAAAATTGCAGTTTTAGGAACGGGTAGCTGGGCTACTGCTTTAAGTAGGGTTTTGATTGATAATCAAAATCAAATTATAATGTATGGAATTGATCAGAATCAAATTGATGATATTAATGTTAATCATCAAAACAGTGCTTTCTTTGAAGATATAATATTAGAAAATGAAATTAAGGCTACTAATAACTTAGAAGAAGCACTAAGAGATATTGATTATTTACTAATCACTATCCCAACTCAATTTGTTAAAGAAACATTACAACAAGTAAAACCATTTATTAAGAAAAGAGTGACTGTTATCAATGCTGCTAAAGGATTTGACTTAGGAACAAATATGAGGATGTCAGATACAATTCGTAGTGTTTTAGATGAAAATTTGATTAATCCTGTTGTTTCATTAATTGGCCCTAGTCATGCTGAAGAAGTTGTAATTAGAATGTTGACAACGATATGTGCAGTATCTTTAGATGAAAAAGTTGCTCATGATGTTCAAAAGTTATTTTCTAATGATTATTTTAGGGTTTATCGCTTGACTGATGAAGTAGGTGCTGAATATGGGGTTGCAATTAAAAATGTAATCGCAGTTGCTGCAGGGGTGTTATGTGGTCTAGGTTATGGTGATAATACAAAAGCAGCATTGATAACTAGAGGTCTAGCCGAAATGATTCGCTATGGTATGAAAAAAGGTGGTAAATTAGAAACATATACTGGATTAACTGGAGTAGGCGATTTAATTGTAACCTGCTCATCAGTTCATTCACGAAATTTTCAAGCGGGACTTGAAATTGGTAAAACTAATGATGCTAGAACATTTATGAAAAATAATAAAAAGACATGTGAAGGTATTAGAACTTGTCAAGTTATTTATGAAGATGCTAAAAAGTATGATGATATTGAATTACCAATTATAAATGCAATATATAATGTTTTGTATAATAATCATGAACCTAAACGTGAGATTCAGCAGTTAATGAAAAGAGAATTAAAGATTGAAGGGGAACGTTATTAAAATATTTTCATATTATATAGTGGTGATAATATGAAAGATGAAGATGTTTTATTGGATAAGGTTGTAAAAAAAACTAATGTAAATAAGGGTGAAATCTTAAAATTAGCAAATGATTTACAATCTAAAGATTTAAATAATGAAAATGATATTCGTGATTTTATTTTGTCGGTTGCTAAAGTAACTAATAAATCAATTAATTCAAATAAAGTTGATAAATTAGTTTCAATGATTAAATCTAATAAAATACCACGTGATATTGATAAAATGGTCTAGGATAATGATGTAAAATAAACGATAAAAACAAATGTTTTTAAGGTTGACTTATGGTATTATTTTATATATAATTGTCATTGCGGTTATAGAAGGGTGATTATTTTGAAATACAATTTACAATGGATTGTTAAGCATCGTGGGAAATTTGAATTTGAAGAAGGATTGACTTTTCCTTCGGAGTTATTTGACCAATATGCACAAATTAATGACTTGAAGGACATTATTGTCTCAGGAACCGGAGATCTTGATTTAAAAGATAAACGTTTATATGTTGATCTTAATATCAAGGGGACGATGATTCTTCCATGTGCAATGACATTAGAGAATGTTGATTATCCTTTTGAGATTAATTCGACTGAAGTGTTTGCTTTTGATAAGCCTGATCCTCTTGAGGATGTTCACGAAGTGAAAAAAGATATTGTTGATCTTACTCCTGTGGTATTTGAAAACATTATGCTTGAAGTGCCGATGCGAGTGGTAAAAGAAGATGCTAATATTAAATCAGAAGGAAAAGGTTGGAAAATATTAGATAGCAGTACTAGTGAAAAAGACGAGGAATACATTGATCCTAGGTTAGCTAAACTAAAAGATTATTTTAAAGATTAAATAGGAGGTTATACTGATGGCAGTACCATTTAGAAGAGTTTCAAGTACAAGAAGAAATAAGAGAAGAACTCATGATAAGCTAACAGCACCAGCTGTAGTTGTATGTCCAGAATGTGGTGAATACAAAATGTCTCATAAAGTTTGTAAACATTGCGGTACTTACAAGGGACAAAAAGTTTTATAAAAGATAGTGTTTAAAGCACTTTTTACAGCCAGTTAACGTTATTTTGCGTTAATTGGCTCTTTTTTTGTTTAAATGTCAAAAATACCTTATTTAAAGAAAAGGCTATACAAAATGAATTAGAAAGTATATAATGGTGGTACGAAGTGTTAATTTGTGATACTAAGTGTTAAAAAGTGGGTGATTTAAATGTTCATGGGTGAATTCAGACATAATATTGACGCCAAAGGGCGTCTTATTATTCCCTCAAAATTAAGGGAACAGTGTGGCGAGAGTGTGGTCATTACTCGTGGTTTTGATGGTTGTCTAGCATTATATACTCAAGAAGGCTGGAATGATTATTATCAAAAACTTCAAACATTACCAAAAACAAAAAAGGATGCCCGTAACTTTGTTAGAATTATCACTTCAAGAGCTAGTGAATGTGAATTTGATAAATTAGGAAGAGTAAATATTCCTAATGTTTTAAGATTAGAAGGTAAATTAGAAAAAGAATGTATTATAGTAGGTGTTGGAGATCATGTTGAAATCTGGAACCAGATTTTATGGGATGAATACTATAATACTAATAAAGATAACTTTGATGAAATTTCTGAATCATTAGATGGATTTGATTTATAGGAGAAGACAATGTTTGATCATGTAACAGTATTATTAAATGAAGCAGTAGAAGGTTTAAATGTAAAAGAAGATGGAATTTATGTTGATTGTACATTAGGTGGTGCTGGACATAGTTGTGAGATTTTAAAACGTCTTACAACAGGACATTTGTATTGCTTTGATCAAGATCAAACTGCGATAATAGCAGCTAAAAAACGTCTTGATAAAATAGGTGATAATTATACTATTATTTATTCTAACTTTGTTAATATAAAAACAAAATTAAATGAATTAGGAATAGAAAAAGTAGATGGTATTTTATTTGATTTAGGCGTTTCTTCACCACAGTTTGATACTGGAAGTCGTGGCTTTAGTTATAATCATGATGCTAAATTAGACATGAGAATGGATATTAATAATTCATTAGATGCGTATGTAATTGTAAATACCTGGTCTTATGAAAAGTTAGTTGAAATATTATTTAAATATGCAGATGAAAAGTTTGCTAAAAGGATTGCCCGTAAAATTGAACAAGCGAGAATAAATAAACCAATTGAAACAACATTTGAATTAGTAGAAATTATTAAGGAAGCAATTCCAGCAGCAGCTAGAAGAAAAGGTGGTCATCCAGCAAAAAGAACTTTTCAGGCATTAAGAATTGCAGTAAATGATGAATTAAATGTGTTTGATCAAGCATTAAAAGATTCGTTAGAATTATTAAATGATGGTGGTAGAATATCAGTGATTACTTTTCATAGTTTAGAAGATAAAATATGTAAGTACACTTTTAATGATGTAACGAAATTAAAAGATGTTCCACCAGGATTGCCAGTTATTCCTGAATACTTGTTACCTAAATATAGATTAGTGAATAAAAAAGCAATTATAGCTTCTAAAGCAGAGTTAGAAGATAATCATCGGGCACATTCAGCAAAATTAAGAATAATTGAGAGGGTGTAATATATGAGACATAGAGTTAGGAAAACAAAATTTGAAGCATTTTCACAAAGATTTTTGATTATTTCTATGGTTATTTTTATTTTTGGAATCACATATGTAAGGTCTTTAGAATCCTCTTGTAATCAAGAAGCACAAAAAATAGAAAAAGATATTAAAGTACTTAGAGATGAAATCGATAGCTTAGAGATGCAAAAACAAGAATTAGCTTCTTTTTCACGGCTTAATGATGTAGCTGGTGAAAAAGGATATACATATAGCAATGAATCTGTAGCTTCCTCTACACCTACAGAAGGAGCACAATAATAATGAGTCAGTTTAAAGGTGCAAAGATAGCATATGTTGTCTTTGCACTAGTTATTTTTTCTTTAGTTGCAAATATTGTATACTTAGGTATGACAGGCAAGCATTTAATTAGTGATAGCGATATAAAGGCGTTTGCTAAAAGTAGAGGTAAAGTAGAAACTGTTGAATATGCAACAAGAGGAGAAATATATACAAGTGATAATGAAATAGTTGCATCAAATGTACAAAAGTTTAAGTTAATTGCTATTGTTTCAGATAAAAGACCAGGTTATGGTGATAAAAAAGCCCATGTAGTTAATGTAACTGATACAGCAAATAAAATAGCACCAATTCTTGGGATGGATCCAGTATCAATGGCTCAAAAAATGCAAGAGGCCATTGATGAGGGAAAATATCAGGTAGAATTTGGAACTCATGGTAATAACTTGAGTGCTAATCAAAAAAAGGAAATAGAGCAAACTGGTCTAACTGGTTTAGAATTTGAAGAAGCAAATTCTCGTAATTATCCTTTAGGTGATTTTTGTAGTTATATTATTGGTTATGCTAAAAATATGGAAAAAAATGGTGTCAAAGGTCTTGTTGGGGAAATGGGATTAGAAGCTATTTATGATGAAATATTGGCTGGTAAAAATGGCTATAAAGTATATCAAAAAGATGCTAAGGGTTTTATATTGCCTAATGGTGTTTTAAAACAGAAAGATGCTGTTGATGGTCAAGATATATATTTGACATTAAATAGTTCATTACAACGTGATTTAGATCATTTATTAACAAAGGAAGCTGGAGAAGCAGGGGTAAATAAAGCCTCAGCAGTAATTATGGAAGCTAAAACAGGAAAAATTTTAGCTCTATCAAATTATCCTTCATTTAATCCTAATGATCGCAAGATTAATGATTATAAAAATTTCTTTTTTGATACAGCTTATGAATGCGGATCAGTTTTTAAATCGTTTGTTTATGCTAGTTCAATTGAAAGTAGTTTGTATAATGGTAGTACATTATATGAATCTGGTAAATATGATTATGGTGGTAGTCGACCAATTCGTGATCATAATAATGGAGCTGGTTGGGGAAGTATTTCTTATGATGAAGGGTTTTATCGCTCTAGTAATGTTGCTATTTGTAACTTATTAGAAAAGGGGTATACAAATCGAGATGAACTTATTGAAACATATGAAAAGTTAGGTTTTTTTCAATCAAGTACTATTGATGGATTTGATTCATCTTCAGGAGTAGCGTTATACAAAAGAGACAAAAGTAGAGCAGCTTATTTGACAACAGGATTTGGACAAGGGTCAACAGTGACAATGCTACAATTATTAAGAGCATATAGTGTTTTTGCAAATGATGGTAAGATGGTAGAACCATATTTAGTTGATCGAATTGTTAATAAAGAAAATAATGAAGTTACATATAATGGAAAAACAAAATATTCTGAAAAGATTTTTTCATCATCTACAGTATCAAGAATACGTGACTTACTTAAAGGTGTTGTAAGTGAAAGTATGGGTACTGCTAAAAAGTTTGCACTTGATAATGGGGTTCAAATAATTGGAAAAACTGGTACAGGACAGATGGTTGGTGAAAATGGGACCTATTCAAGTACTAATTATACAAAGTCATTTGCTGGTATGGCACCATATGAGGATCCTCAAATCGTTACAATAGTAGTATTCCAGGGACCAGATAATAATACAACTGATCATCAGGCTAATATTATTAAAAATATTGTTCCTTCAGCATTGTCTGTGATTTCTTCTTATAATGCTTCTAATAATGAAATTTCAGCTGAAGAATATAGATTAGATTCATATATAAATCAAAGTGTTAATTATGTAAAAGCAAAATTAGAATCTAAAACTTTAAATGTTCAGATAATAGGTAATGGTTCAACAGTTATTGAACAATTTCCAGAAGCAAAATCAAAAATAACTAAAAATGATCGAGTTTTTATTAAAACAGAATCATCAGATATTAGTATTCCTAATTTTATAGGATGGTCACGTAAAGATGTATTAACTTTTGGTTCGTTATCAGGATTAAATATTACTATTGATGGTAATAATGGTTTAGTTACTAATCAAAGTTTGCCAGAAGGAAGTATAATGCATAGTGGCGATGCTTTAACAATTACATTACAGTAAGGTCTAATAGCCTTACTTTTTTCATATATTGTATGGGTGATAAGATGATATATGAGATAACTAAACATAAAATAAAGTGGGTTAAGATAATTACGGTTTTGATTGTAATTTCAATAATATTAAAAATTGGATACATTCAAATCATTGACCGTGTTAATATTTATAATAAAGCAGTTGAATTGTGGCAGCGAAGTTTCCCAGTTGAGGCAAATCGTGGATTAATTTTAGATAGTGATAATAATGTTTTAGCAACTAATTTGACTACAGCATCTTTGGTAGTTGTTCCTAGTCAAATTAAAGATATTGAAATGACAGCACAAAAAATATCAGAAATATTAAATGTTGATACTAAAGTTATGCAAGAGAAATTAAGTAAAAAGGTATCGATTCAAAGAATTCAGCCAGAAGGTCGTCAGCTTGATGACGAGGTTGCTGCAAAAATTGATCGTTTAAAATTACCAGGTGTATACTTAATAAAAGATACTAAAAGATATTATCCTAAAGATAATTATTTGGGACAAACACTAGGATTTGTAGGAATCGATAATCAAGGATTATTAGGGCTTGAGTTAAAATATGATGAATATTTAAATGGTAATAATGGTAGTATTGATTATTTTATGGATGCTAAAAGTAATCCACTAACTTTATATCCAAGTGTTTATAGTGCACCAACAACAGGATTTGATCTTCAATTGACAATTGATGGTGATATTCAAGATATAGTTGAACGTGAATTAAATAATGCTTATGACACTTATAACCCTGATGGGATTTGGGCTCTAGCAATGGATCCTAATACAGGTAAAATATTAGCTATGGCTTGTAAACCCGATTTTAATCCAAATGATTATAAAAGTGCAGATAAAGATGTTTATAACCATAATATTCCTATTTGGAAAACTTATGAACCTGGATCAACTTTTAAAATTATTACTTTTTCTTCAGCATTAAATGAAAATTTATTTGATATGGATAAAGATACTTATTTTGATAAAGGTTATGAAATAGTTGGCGGTGCTAGAATTAAATCATGGAAAAAAGGAGGTCATGGTCTTCAGACATTTAGGGAAGTTTTACAAAATTCTTCTAACCCTGGATTTGTTGAAATTGGACGACGTCTTGGTAAAGATAAATTATATGAGTATGTAAAAAAGTTTGGTTTGACAGAAAAAACAGGAATTGATTTACCTGGAGAATCAAAAGGGATAATGTTTGATTATGATGTGTTTAATGAGTTAGAACAAGCAACAGTAGCTTTTGGGCAAGGAATTTCTGTAACTCCCATGCAGTTAGTTAGAGCGGTATGTGCTTGTGTAAATGGTGGAACATTATATAAACCATATTTAGTTGATAAAATAATAGATAACTATAGTGATGATATTATTTATGAAAAAAAGCCCGAAGCATTGCGAAAAGTAATCAGTGAGGATACTTCAAAAAAAGTTCGTGATGCTTTAGAAACAGTAGTAACTGATGGCGGTGGTAAAAATGCTTATATTGATGGATATCGTATTGGAGGAAAAACTGGAACTGCTCAAAAGGCAGTAAATGGAAGTTATGTAGATGGTGGTTATATCTTATCATTCATTGGGATTGCTCCAATTGATGATCCCGAGATAGTTTTATATGTAGCCATGGATAATCCTAAAAATTGTGTTCAATATGGTGGTACTACGGTTGCTCCTATTGCTAGAAAAATGCTAGTAGATATTTTGCCAAGTATGGGAATTGAAAAAGTATCATCACAAAGACAAAAAGCTTATACATTTATGGATACTAAGAGTGTTAAAATAGAAAATTATATTGGTAAAAGTAAAAAGGAAGTAAGTAATCCAGAATTAAAATTTAAATTTATTGGTGAAGGGGATAAGGTAATTGATCAATTACCAAGAGTTGGCGAATATGTTGAAGCGGGCTCTACAGTTGTTATTATGTTAGGTTGATTATAGGATAAACGTATGAAATCAAAGTGCTTATAAAATCAAGTATTTTAAATTAGGGTAAGTATATATTAAAAAAATACTGCTGCTTACAGCTAAACTTAAATATTTAAAAATTGTGTTTTTATAATTTACTGATAAATAAGTTTATAGAATATATCTTATAATAGTATTTTTTAGTGAGATTTGATTTTTAAAAGTAATCCTCCTGATTATTTTGTAAAAGATAATAGGAGGATTATTGTATGAGCAAAATAATTAGTTATCAAAATGATTTAGTTAAATTTAATAATGATCTTTTCTTTAAATATCTTCTTTCCAGAGATACTGCTGAATCTAAATTGTTAAGAAAGTATATCGTTAAACTCGTTACCAATATCGACTGTAAAAAAATGATTATTAAAAATCCTGAAATCAATCAAAATACTGTTCTCGCTAAAAATATTATTTTAGATATTTGTGCTGTTGATGAAACTGGCAGAGTTATTGATATTGAAATGCAGATGGCAGGCAGCTCTAACAGTGAATCAGCAAGATTTCAGTTTTATGGAGCCAGACTTTTAGTAGAACAGTTAGATGCTGGTGAGAAGTATAATATGTTAAGACCAGTATATCAAATCATCTTTATCAATGATGATGACGATTGTCTGATTAGGGATTATGCATATAGAGACAGCAATGGAAGGATGGAAAAAGGTAATCTAAACTATCGCTATTTTATTAAGATGAAACATATTGAAAAGATCTTAAAGGAAAAGGAAGTTAAAGAATTAAATGATTTGGAAAGGTTATGTTATCTGTTTATAAAGAATGAATATACTGGTATAATAAAAGAGAAAGAAGAAGACATAATCGGGATGGTGATAAAGATGTATGACAAGTTTAGAAATAATGAGCCAATGTGGTCAATAGCGAATCAGTTAGCATTAGCGAGAATAAGAACAGAATCATTTAAAGATGAGTATCACAGTAAGGGATTAGAAGAGGGAATTGAAATAGGGATAAAACAGGGAATCGAACAAGGGGAAAAACAGGGGATGAAAAAGGAAAAAGTAGAAATGATTAAAGGAAGATACCATCAGGAATGTAGAGAATGGATAGAAGGATTAAGTGAAAAGCAGTTAAAATTAATAAACAAATATATATTTGAAGAAGATGAATTTGAAGCATTTAAAGAAAGAATAGATAATAGTAATTAGTAAAAAAGACAATCAAGATGTTAGCATATTTAGGCATAATATTATAAATAGTTATGTCTGATTGTTGTTATTAAAAATATCAATTGCATTTTGATACTTTAATGATGTTTATCCTGATCATTTTAGTTTGATAGTTGACAAAAAACTATGAGCTTGTTATACTTTTTATACATGAATAAAGCTAAAACAGTTATCAGGAAGATAATCTATTTCATGCCATGAAGGTGTTGAATTACACATGTAAGTGTAATACATTTATGGCTTTTTTTCATGTTTAAATGAAAGGAAGAAAGATGATGAAAGGATTTTCAGTAAGGAATATTGTATTGTCAGCTCTATTTTTAGCTTTAGGTTTTGTTTTACCATTTTTTACTATGCAAATACCATCAATTGGAAGTATGTTATTACCTATGCATATACCAGTAATTATTTGTGGTTTTGTATGTGGAGCACCATTAGGGATGATTATGGGATTTATTTTACCTTTGCTAAGAAGTTTGATATTTACAATGCCCCCTATGTTTCCTACTGCTATAGCAATGGCATTTGAATTAGCTGCTTATGGAATGATTAGTGGATATTTATATAATAGAAGTGATAAAAAAGTGTTTAATATCTATTTTTCCTTAATTGTTTCAATGATTGGGGGACGGATTATTTGGGGATTGGTAAGTGCAATATTATATGGATTTAGTGGGCAGGTATTTGGAATATCAGTGTTTGTTGCAGGCGCATTTAGTAATGCTGTTCCAGGTATCATTTTACAAATAATTTTAATACCTGTGTTGATTGTAGTTTTACAGAAGGTTAAATTAATTGGAAAATAATCATGAAAGAAATTATTTTAGCACATCTAAGCTCTTATCCATTAATGACAGGTAAGGATATAATTAAGCTGTTATTTCAAAGTGAATTTGCAGGTGAACATATAATTAAGAATTCATCACAAACCTATAATCATTTAAAACAAGAATGTCAAAATTTAAATAATAAAACATATCAAATAGAACCAATAGGAAATAATCTAGTTCGTTTCCACTTATTTAATGCTAATGAAATCGAATTATATACAATTAACCAATTATTTGTTTGTTCAGCGCATCATCATAATGGAAGTAAAGAACAACTAATTAAGATTTTAAAACAAATCAGACAATTAGATTTACCAATTATTGATTTAAATAATGAAATTGATAATTATCTTCAACAGAATTGTCCTATAATTAGTCATAGTAATATTTATAGAGAAACATATAAACCTCATTATCGAGTTATGAAAGCAGAATTTGTATATTATTATCCAATATTATTAGAAATTAATAAATTATTATTAGTTAAATCAGAAATAAAGATTGCAATAGATGGAATGAGTGCCTCAGGTAAAAGTACATTGGCTAATATACTTGATATGATTTATGATTGTAATATTTTTCATATGGATGACTTTTTTTTACAGTTGTTTCAACGAAATGAAAAACGTTTAAATAGTATTGGAGAAAATATAGATCATGAACGTTTTAAAAATGAAGTGCTTATGCCATTAACTAAACAACAGGAAGTATGGTATCGAAGATTTGATTGTACTAGAATGAGGTTAGAGAATAATGTTGTAAAAATGAATTATAAAAATATAAATATTATAGAGGGTTCA
>OFGQ01001660.1_pt1 | contig 14221 bp, 17 predicted proteins | sample 1521791 | NCBI WGS metagenome assembly OFGQ01 (sample SAMEA3504116, study PRJEB24116) | mouse gut metagenome | biome: mouse gut; feature: mouse-associated habitat; material: faeces | place: Denmark | collected 2011 | reverse complement strand
GAAGAATATTATAAAATTATATATAAGAATGAAATGGTTGGTTTTATAGGGATAAAAAATCACGAAAAAGAAATATATTTATATCGATTTTTTATAGATGAAAAATATAGAGGTCACCATTATGCAGGAAAGGCGTGTTTGCTGCTGTTTGAATTAGCAAAGATGCACCAGTTAGAATATGTGATTATTACTTGTAATCCAGATAATTACGCTTCGAGAAAAACTTGCGAATATGCAGGCGGCGAACTTTTAGAAACTGTAGAACTGCCTGCGGATAATGATATGAGAGAAGACGGCGAAACAGAAAAATGTATTTTTAAGTTTATATTATAGCCACCTATAAAGCGCTAGCAATCTGTTGCCGGGAGATGCAAAACCTGCCGAACTGCCTGGCCTGCAATGTTGTACTGGTATAACCCACATGAATTAACCGTACGTATAGATTATACCAGTAGTTCCTTACACAACCACCTTCATACAGATAAAATCTGCCCCATCCGCCTTCTCCATACCCACCACAATATCCCCATGATACCGTCCAATCAGCATCTTCGCACGATACAGCCCAAGTCCATGGCGTTCGGCGTCCTTCTTCGTAGAATAACCCTTCTCGAAAAACCTGTGAATATTTTTAAGCTTCATCCCCTGCACCTGGTTCTTAATCAGGAAAACCATCCTGTCATCCTCTGAATCCAGTTCCATGACCACCCGGTTCATTTCCTCCGTACAGGCTTCATAAGCATTATCCACCAACGTACCCACAATCTCAATCAAATGGTGTTCCGAAATCCCCGAAATAATCTCCAGGCTCTTCACCTCTACCTCCGTCTTCACATAAGACGGCGCACGGACGATCTTACTATAAAGAAACCCGGCAAGCACCTTGTCGCTGATCCTAAGCAGCGGCAGATACTTCCTGCTGCCGTCGTCCCGAATCACCTCCGTAATATACGCCGACTGCCGCGCAACCAGTTCCTCATAATCGTTCACTGTCAGGTGCATGTTCAGAATCGCGTTGACATGATTGTCAAACTCATGCTGTTTCGCACGAATCTCCTTCACCAGTTCTTCCAACGGCCGGATATAATGTTGATACAGCTTCAATTCCGATTCCTTCTGCTGCATCAGGAGATAATTCCTCCGCCAGTCAATGATTCCCCAGATTTCCACTACCGTAAGCAGCAAAAACATCGTAAAAATCCGATAATCAAATGTGCCGCTGACCAGAAAATCCACAATCAGATAGACCGACACCAGCATTGCAAGCACACAAAAAATCCGGTATAAAAATTTTCTCGCCCAGTTAGCCACTCACAAGCCTCCCTATCTCTGCCTTGTACGTCACGCCAATCTCTACCACATCTTCACATCCTCTGAGTTTCACGATTCGGTTTACCGTATCGTAATACTCCACCTCACGGCGGTTCACGGCAAATACCCTGTGGCATTGCAGGAACATGCCTTCCGGAACTCTCGATAAAATATCTTTCAGCGTCACATACGGGATTTTCCAGTCTTCCTCTTTCAGGTGAAGGCAGACGCCCCTGTGTACCGCCTCAATATAGCGGATGTCCTCACACCTGACCTGATAGTTCACCCCATCTCGCTTCACCATTATCGAGGGCGGTTCTTCCTGCTTCTCCTGTCCAAGAACCTTCCTGACCACCTCCCTGACCTGTTCTGGCAGAAATGGTTTCATAATGTACTGATAGCAGTGCAATTCCCTGTACGCCTGCATCTCCATCGCGCCAACGGACGTGACCATAACAACCGGGGTAAACGTATAGCGAAACTGTTCCCGCAGCTGTCTTGCGAACAGGATTCCTCCGATATCCTCCCTGTTCTCGCCTCCCAGATTCACATCCAGCAGGAATAACCCATACCGGATATCCTGCGCCAGAAGCGCTTTTGCCTCTTCATAAGAAGAGGCGGCGTGGACACAGATATTCTCCGGATACTCCATTAGGATTTTCTCCAGGGCTTCCATCGAAGCCCTGTCATCCTCCAGAATCAATACATGTATCATACCGCCGCCTCCTTTTTGCTTTCACTTTACTGTCATTTTCTACTCGGCAATTACTTCCTTTGCGCTCTTTACCAGCCCTGCAATTCCCTGAATCTCTGAGGGGATGATAATCTTTGTCGCCTTGCCGTCCGCCGCTTTCTCAAACGCCTCCAGGCTCTTCATGGTAAGCACTGCCTCGTCCGCTCCCGCTTCTTTCAGGAAACGGATACCGTCGGCGTTCGCCTTCTGTACCTTCAAGATGGCTTCCGCCTCACCTTCCGCCTCACGGATCATAGCTTCCTTCTGCGCCTCTGCCCTGAGGATTGCCGCCTGCTTCTCAGCCTCGGCGTCCAAGATTGCAGACTCTTTGTGACCTTCTGCCACAAGGATTGTTGACTTCTTCTCACCTTCCGCCCTGAGGATTGCCTCACGGCGTTCGCGCTCAGCCTTCATTTGCTTCTCCATCGCATCCTGAATCGCTGCAGGCGGGATAATGTTCTTTAACTCAACCCGGTTCACCTTGATTCCCCATGGGTCTGTCGCCACGTCAAGGGACGCACGCATCTTCGTGTTAATCGTCTCCCTGGACGTCAATGTCTGGTCAAGTTCCAAATCACCGATAATGTTACGCAGCGTCGTCGCTGTCAGGTTCTCAATCGCCATAATCGGATTTGCCACCCCATAACAGAACATCTTAGGATCGGTAATCTGATAAAATACTACCGTGTCAATCCGCATGGTGACATTATCCTTCGTGATTACCGGCTGCGGTGCGAAATCCACCACCTGCTCTTTCAAATCAACCCGCCTTGCGACACGATCGATAATCGGCACTTTAAAATGAAGCCCTGTGCTCCAGGTCGCCTGATAAGCCCCCAAACGCTCTACCACCATCGCCCTCGCCTGAGGCACGATCTTGATACAGGAAATCAGAAGCAACAACACAATCAAAACTACGATAACTACAACAATTAAACCAATAATACCACTACTCATTCCTATTCCTCCTCATACTTTCTTACAATCAGCTTCACACCTGATATGTTCACTACCTTCGCCAGCGTCTCCGGCTCAAGGACTTCCTGTTCATCCTCTGCCCGCACGGTCCATTCCTGCCCATTCACCACCGCCATCCCCGTCTGTCTGATATTATCTACCCTTTCTGCAATGCGAATCGTCTTGCCGATAATCCCCTCGTAATTCGTCTTCTCCCGCTGCGTGTTGATGAACCGCACCGCAAACGGCCTTGTGAAAATGAGAAGCACGAATGTCACGGCAAAGAATGCAATGACCTGCCACACCAGAGATAATCCCAGGATGTTTAGAATCAGCGCAGCCAGCGCGCCGCCGGCCGCCCAGATACTCGTCAGCCCCACAGTGATAATCTCGATAATCAGCAGAATGATCAGAAGCCCCAGCCAGGCAATCGTAATATAACTGTCCTGCATCACCATATGTTCACTTCCTTTCTGTTGAACCTATGGTAACAAAGTTCGATGGATGAATCAATAGCTATTGCGTGAATACGGTGATTTCATGTTTGAATGACTAATTTTCACTGGATATTTCCTCCACACTTCTGTATAATAGTGAAGACAAATTGATTCTAATAACAGGAGGGATTCATATGAGTAAAATCGAAGAAGTCCGCGCCGATATGGTGAAAGCCATGAAAGCCGGAGACAAAGAAACCAAGGAAACACTGTCCATGCTGCTGGCCGCCCTCAAGAATAAAGCAATCGACAAACGGGACGACCTGACTGAAGAAGAAGAGACCCAGGTAATCATGAAGGAAATCAAGCAGACGAAAGAAACACTGGAAATGACTCCTGCTGACCGTACAGAGATCATCGACGACTGCAACAAGCGGCTTGCCGTCTTAGAGCAATACGCCCCTAAGATGATGGACGAAGCCGAGATTCGCGGCGTCATCTTGGCAACCTTAAAAGAAGTTGGGATCGAAACACCCACAGCCAAAGATAAGGGCAAAATCATGAAAGTTCTGATGCCTAAGGTCAAAGGCAAGGCTGACGGCAAGCTGGTGAATGAAATTCTCACATCTATCATGCAATAGGAGAGGCGTACGTCGGATATAACTCGGCTCTCCCGACCAGACAAACCGACCCACTCTGGCAAGAATCATGTCCTTTGGACATAAAAATGGAAAGCACAGTCCGGCAGACAAACGCCATTCTTATGCTTTCCATTTTTACAACCGCAGCTATTACCGCTGCCAATTCCATACCTTACTCTCCATTCTCCTCCGCCTCTTTCTTGGCGTCTGCCACGTCGTCCGTCTCCACGTCATTTGCATAAGGCTCCTTGACTTCTTCCCTCATCGTAACCCTGAGTTCTTTGAAATCAATCTTCTTCCAGACATCCTTGTCTACACTGATATCCGCTTTCTCGCGCCATTCTTTACAAGTATCTGTATAGAGCTTCTGCTTCCGCTCATTTACAATCGTATCTTTTCTCGCGTCCGTCGCCTCGCGGTCAAGCAGGCTGGTCAGCTTCGCAACATAGCAGCCGCCGTCTGTCTTCACAACCCCTGTCACTTCGCCCTCTTTCAGCTTGTCCGCTTCCTTAATAAGGTCTTCCGCCAGGTTCACTGACTCGGAATCAAAGGTCGCCTTCTTCGCCTCTAATCCCTGCTCTTTCACAAAAGCCTCGAAATCCTTAGCGTCTTTCGCGCCCTTGGCAAACTCCTTGGCCTTCTTATCGGCCTCTTTCTTCTCCTCGTCCGTCATGTCCACAGACTTCCCGTCCTCGTCCTCGGTCTTATAGGAAAACAGCACATACTGCATACTCTTCTGTGCGGCTTCCTCATCCGACACCTCCGTATCGGCGCCTTCCTGAATCTTCTTCTGCATCTTCTGCTGAATCGCCATAAGCGTCATGACGCGCCTCACCGTCTCTTCCGAACCGGATACCTTCTCCTTATCCTCCAGCGCATTCACATTGTCGAACTTCTTCGCAGCCTTCTCAACGACACTCTTCTCTTCGTCGGAAAGCTCCGCCTCGTAATCCTTCATGTGCGCCTCCAGGACTATCATATCCTCAAGGCTCTCAAGCACGGAATCCTTCACAGATTCCTCATAAGTCTTGCCCTTTGCAGCCTCGCTGTCCCACATATTCTCTCCCAGATACGCCGAATAGTAAGTCTCATACTGCGCCTGCACATACCTTGCATAAAAATTCGCAATATCAGCCGTAATCTTCTGATCCCCTACCGTCGCCACTACTTCATCCTCTTTAAATGAACTGCACCCGGCAAGGGAAACCACGCTTAGCATCCCTGCCATCATCAGCATTAAAATCTTCTTTTTCATCTCTATATACCTCCTTCGTATCATCCCTTCAAGCATATCAGCCTTCATTATATCCCTTTTTTACTGCTCAATCAATCCCTTCATGCCATTTAACACATTTTTCACAACTGCCAGGGCATCCACTCCCTTTTCCTTCCGCATCCTGCCCTTCCTCTCGTAGATAAAGCAAGGACTCTCCCCGTCCGTTTTTAGAGTCAAATCCCCCCGGAATTCATTGATCAGCGCCGGAATCCTTCCAGGCTGTATCTTTGCCTTCTCATACATGGTAAAATAATACGTCTCGCCTTTCTGTTCCACGGAAGTGACATATACGCTGTGGGCCAAAGCCTTTAAGCTGGCCGCCTCCAACAGCTTTTCCACCTTCTTAGGGATATCCCCGAAACGGTCCGTCAGCTCCTCCGTCATATCTTCCTTCTCTTCCTCATTTTCAATCGCAGCAATCCGCTTATAAATATCCAATTTCTGGTATTCATTGGGAATATAGGAATCCGGGATAAATGCATCTACGTTCAAATCCAGCGTCGTCACATAAGTCTCTTCCTCCGCCTCGCCTTTCATGTGCCGGACCGCCTCGTTGAGCATCTTACAGTACATGTCATACCCCACAGCCTCCATATTGCCATGCTGCTCCGCCCCCAGAAGATTCCCTGCGCCTCGGATCTCCAGATCCCGCATAGCAATCTTAAACCCGGAGCCAAGGTCGGTAAATTCTCGGATAGCGGCAAGCCGTTTCTCCGCAACCTCCTTTAACATCTTGTCTCTCCGGTACAGGAGAAATGCGTACGCCATCCGGTTTGAACGTCCCACCCTTCCCCTGAGCTGATACAGCTGCGACAGCCCCAGCCGGTCTGAGTCATGAATTATCATGGTATTCACATTGGAAATGTCAAGCCCGGTTTCAATAATGGTAGTGGACACCAACACGTCGATCTCCCCGCTGATGAATTCATACATAATCTTCTCAAGCTGATGCTCCTTCATCTGCCCATGGGCAAACTCCACGGAAACCTCCGGGACAAGCTTCTGGATGTGCGCCGTAACCTCTGCAATATCCTCCACCCGGTTATACACATAGTAGACCTGCCCCTGTCTCGCACATTCCCGCTCAATGGCTTCCCGTACCATCTCATCGTTATATTCCATCACATAGGTCTGAATCGGCATACGGTCATTGGGCGCCTCCTCTAAGACGCTCATATCCCGGATTCCAATCAGGCTCATATGCAAGGTCCGGGGAATCGGCGTCGCCGTCAGCGTCAACACGTCCACATTTTCCTTTAGCTGTTTAATTTTCTCTTTATGCTGCACGCCGAAACGCTGCTCCTCATCAATAATCAGAAGCCCTAAATCCTTGAACTTCAAATCATTTCCTAAGACCCTGTGGGTGCCGATTACAATGTCCACCAGCCCCCGCTTCGTATCCTCCACCGTCTTCTTCTGCTGGGCAGGCGTCCGGAACCGGCACATCAAATCTACCCTTACCGGGAAATCCTTCATCCTCTGCAAAAACGTATTATAATGCTGCTGTGCAAGAATCGTCGTCGGAACCAGATACACCACCTGCTTATCCTCCTGCACCGCCTTGAACGCCGCCCGGATTGCAACCTCTGTCTTCCCGAATCCAACATCCCCGCAAATCAGCCGGTCCATAATCTTTTTGCTCTGCATATCCCGCTTCACGGCTTCAATCGCATGAATCTGGTCTTCCGTTTCCTCGAAGGGGAACATTTCCTCGAATTCCTTCTGCCAGACCGTATCCTCCCCATACACGTAGCCTTCCTGCTTCTGCCTTGCGGCGTACAGTTTCACCAAATCCCTTGCAATCTCCCGGACGGCGCCCCGTACCCGGGATTTCGTCCGGTTCCACTCCTGGGTTCCCAGACGGTTCAGTTTTGGCTTCTTTGCATCTGCGTTGGCATACTTCTGTATCAAATCAAGCTGGGTCGCCGGAATATAGAGATTGCCCCCCTTAGCATAGGAAATCTTCATATAATCCTTGGAAATCTTATCCACCTCAATCTTCTCGATTCCCTGATAGATTCCAAGCCCATGATTCTCATGAACTACGTAATCTCCCGGTTTCAGCTCGGAAAACTCCTGAATCTTCCGTCCTTCGTATAGTTTTCTCTTTTTTTTCTTCTTCACCTTCCCGAAAATGTCCGTCTCCGAGATTACCGTATATTTTATCATCGGGTACTCATACCCTGTGGCTACATGGCCGTAAGCCGTCATGATTTCGCCGGGAGCCGCCTTACGATCCAGGTCGTCGCTATAGAAACTGCTCAGGTTATAGTCCCGCAAATCTTCCGCCAGGCGTTTTGCCCTTGTCCGGGAACCTGAAAGAAGAACTACCCGGTATCCGTTTCGTTTCAGACGCTTTAAATCACGGGTCAGCATGTCAAAGCTGCTGTTATAAGGATTAACCGTTTTCGCCTGAAGGCTTAATGAACCTCTGGTTTCCAGAATCTTGCAGCGCATATCCAGCGCAAAAAAACCGATGCTGCTGTAATCGTTGATTTTATGGAGAATCTCTTCCGTCCCGAACAGGCTGACCTCCCCATCCGTCATCTCATAACCGTTCTCCACCCGCTTCTTCTGCGCCTCCATAAACTCCGCTTCTACGCCCTCGCCCTTTTCCCTAAGGCGCACAGGTTCATCCAGAAACAGGATTGTCTCATCCACAGGGAAATAATCCAGAAACGACACCCTCCGTTCCCCTTCCTGAGGAAATTCAATTGCCGGGCAGATGGATATCTCCGTAAGGTTCTCGATAGACCTCTGTGTCTCCACGTCAAAAGTACGAATGGAATCCACCTCGTCTCCCCACATCTCGATACGGACGGGGAGCTCCTCCGTCAGAGGATACACGTCCAAGATGCCTCCCCGGACGGCAAACTGCCCGAACCCTTCAATCTGTGTTTCCCTGTCATATCCAAGCTCCGTAAGCCTTCGCTGCATTTCCCCCAAATCCAGGGCGCTGTCATTCTTAATATTCAGGAACCGCTCTCCGATTACTTCTTTGGGAACTAACGAATCCAGAAATGCATCGAAACTCGTCACCACCGTCATCGGTTTTCCTTCCTCCAACGCCTGAATCACTTCCATACGTTGCCGCAGAAGTTCCTTGCTCCTGAGGTCAGCCTGATAGAACAGCAAATCCTTTGCCGGATACAGGTACGTCTGAGGATCGAGGAAATGGTACTCTTCATATATCTGCTTCGCCTTGAGTTCACTGGAACAGGCGATGACTTTATATTTCAAGCCATCGCTCAACGCGTACATCATATGTGTTTTCTGGGAATTGACGCATCCGCAGACACGTATCATCCCCCGTTCCTTCGTTCGGTTTTTGTAGAGCTCTTCAAACTCTGCCAACTCATTTAACGGCGCAATTAAGGCCTGCATCCTGATGCCTCCTCCTGTTCTAAGGCTGGTTTTGCCTAGCCCTCCCATCCTGTCATACTTCTTTGGCGGCTGGCCTTACCTTCCTGTTATATAGATTCATTGCGGCATCCGTCCCTTCCTCAAGAATCGTCTCGATGGCACAGACTGCCTGTTTGTATCCTTCTTCCATCAACTCCCGCTCGGCTTTGGAAAAATGCCCGAGCACATAATCCGCCAAATCATAGTTCTTAGGCTTCTCACCCACTCCTACTTTGATTCTCGGAAACACCTCCGTCCCAAGATTCGAGATAATATTCTTAATCCCATTATGCCCGCCTGCGCTCCCCTTCTTGCGGATGCGCAGTTGTCCCACATCCAGGCTCACGTCGTCATAGATGACCAACAGTTCATCCTCCGGCTCCACCTTGTAATAATCCGTAAGCCCCCTGATGCTCTCTCCGCTGAGATTCATATATGTCTGTGGTTTTGCCAGGATCACCTTCCTGCCGCAGATCAGCCCTTTTCCCACATATGCCCGGTTCTTTCTACCGTCTACAGAAATATTATATTTGCCCGCAAGGGCATCTATGACCTCAAAACCTACATTATGCCTGGTTCCTTCATACTGTAATGTAGGATTCCCAAGCCCTGCAATGATAAACATCTTTTCTTCACCTCGGTTTCCTATTATACAAGAAGCAGGTTCATTTGTCACGCAAAAAGAAATGAATAATTTTCCTGTTTTTCTCATACATTATAGAAAACCAAATATCATACCCAATACAGGAGGCAATTTATGAGTTCCAGAACAAAAATAGTCGTATTGCATATGAAGGAGATTATCTACACAGCGGTATTCGCGACCTTGGCAATCCTGCTAATCATACTGCTGCTGTTCATGTTCCTTCCTAAGAATAAAGAAGCGGGCAGCATCGAAGAAAAATACATGCCGGGGGTCTACACCTCTACCGTCACCTTGAATAATACTGCTCTGGAGGTGGAGGTAACGGTGGATGAGTCCCACATCAATTCCATCCGTTTTTCCAACCTGGATGAGACGGTGGCGACCATGTTTCCGTTAATCCAGCCGGCGATTGAAGATATTGCGGAGCAGGTGTATGACCATCAGTCATTAGAAAATATCCAGTATTCCGAGGAGAACCCTTATACCTCCCAGGTCATTATCAATGCAATCGAAGAAGCGCTGAAAAAAGCCGAAACTACCAAGTAGTTACGGCTTTTTGTACGGGGCTTCTATCCCTCCACAATTAGATATCTTCCGCCGGGAAGCGCGAAGACTTCCGACGCTTCCTCCAGCTCCTCGGCGGACATTCCCTCCACGTCTGCGCCCCCTTCTTCCAGAAATTCCTTTACTTCCTTAATACTGTCCACGACCGCCGCCATACAGTCCTCAAGGATAGCCTCCGCGTCCTCCAATGTCTCTGCTACCGGCTCGTCAAATAGCTGTCCCTGCTTTTTCAGAAATGTCTTCAGGCACTCTTCATCATACTCATACATCTTACCTCTTCCTCCTTATTCCCACTCTCTATCTGAATTTGCTCCTGGGTGCGCCGGATCCCTTCGCTTTCCAGGCATTCTTCCCGTTATATCCAGATACCCGTCAGTTCTCCAGGCCTGTCTATAATCGTCTCCGCCCCGGCAGCCGATAGAGTCTCTCTGTCTCTGAATCCCCATGCCACGCCAACCGTCCTGACTCCCGCATTCTTTCCTGTCCGAATATCTACTTCGGAATCGCCCACATACAGGCACTCCTCTTTCGTTGTATTTAACGCCTCCATTAAACGGTACACCCCTTCTGGATCTGGCTTTCTCGCGATTTGCTCCTGCTGTCCCTGCACACAGTCAAACACGCCCTCCCCGAAAATCTCCCGTACAACTTTCACCGTCTGCCTGTGAGGTTTATTGGACAAGACTCCAAGCCGGATTCCCTGGCTTTTCAGTTCTGACAGCATCTCCCGGATGCCCTCGTAGGGTGTTACATGATATGTACAGTTGGCGTCAAATATGCGTCCATAGATCTCCATCCCCTCGTCAAGCCTTCCGGCCGCCGTTTCACCGCCTGCTGCCTTGAGGGACTTCTCAATCAAAACCCTGGCTCCATTTCCAACAAATCGGCGGCATTCATCCGATGTGATGGGCGGCATCCCCATCTCCTTTAACGTCTCGGCTACCGAATATGTCAGGGATTCCAGTGTGTCAGTCAATGTTCCGTCTAAATCAAATATGCATGCTTTCATAATGTAAATACCCTCCATGCTCTAATCATAGTATAGACATACTGAAAATGCAAGTAGGGAACCCCCCTTTTTTCAGAGCAGGTTCCCTACGCATTATGAAAGATACTGCCGCATCACCCGGAGCGCATTTTTCTCAAGCCTGCTGACCTGGGCCTGAGAAATCTGAATCTGCTCCGCTACTTCCATCTGGGTTTTTCCTTCAAAAAACCGGAGCTTAATAATATACCGTTCCCGCTCCCCCAGATGCTCCATGGCAGCCTCCAAGGACAGATCCTCTACCCATTTTTCTTCTTTGTTCTTGGTATCGCTGATCTGATCCATCACATAAAGGGCATCGCCGCCGTCATTGTAAACCGGCTCCTGCAGGCTCATAGGCGCCTGGATGGCGTCCAGCGCAAACACAATATCCTCCTTGGAAATCCCTATCTCCTCTGCAATCTCCTGAACAGTCGGTTCTTTCAGATTCCGTTTCACATAATTTTCCTTCGCATAAATCGCTTTATATGCCGTATCCCGCAGCGAACGGCTGACACGGATGGAATTATTGTCCCGCATGTACCGCCGGATCTCGCCGATAATCATAGGTACTGCGTAAGTTGAAAATTTCACGTCAAGCTCCGTATTGAAATTATTGATTGCCTTAATCAGCCCGATACACCCAATCTGGAACAAGTCGTCTGGATTCTCGTTGCTTGCCCCGAAACGCTTGATTACACTCAATACAAGCCGGAGATTGCCCTTAATGTATTCCTCTTTCGCCTCGGCGTCCCCCGCCTTAATCCGGGCAATCAAAGCCTCCTTCTCCTCTTCTTTCAGGATCGGGAGCTTCGCCGTATTTACCCCGCATATTTCAACTTTTCCCTGTGCCATAAAAAGAGCCCTCCTACCAGATAAATAAATTTGAATCTTTGTATAGTAAAATGATTCTCACTTGAAGGGCGTCGTATTCCTGAAACAGGAAAATAAAAAAAGTTTTGGTCCTTGACAGAGACAGTTCCCTTGATATGCAAAAGACAGTGTGATAAAATCTGGATATAAAAACGTACGCCATCTGAAAGGAGCCGACAGAGCTTATGAAAGCCGCTATTTCCATTGGGAATCAGAGTTTTGAAAAAATAAGGCGAAATCAATGCTTTTATGTAGATAAAACTAATTTTATTAAAGAGTGGTGGGAAAATGATGATGATGTGACATTGATCGCCCGCCCCAGAAGATTCGGGAAGACTCTGAACATGAGCATTTTCTGATCTGAATAATCTGAAAGTAATAACGACTACATCGGAAGAATACGCAGAGAGCTTTGGCTTTACAGAAAAGGAAGTTTTTGATGCGCTGGACGAGATGGGGATGACAGAAAACCGGGGGAGGGTAAAGAGATGGTACGATGGCTTTACATTTGGCAGCAAAACGGACATTTACAATCCATGATCCATCATTAACTACCTTGATACAGGAAAGTTTCGTCCCTATTGGGCAAATACCAGCTCAAACAGCCTTGTAGGAAAATTGATCCGGGAAGGGAGCGGGAATGTTAAGATGATCATGGAAAACCTGCTTGGCGGGGGAATTTTCCATGCGAAAATAGACGAACAGATTGTGTTTGACCAGCTGGACTACAATGAAAACGCGATATGGGGCCTCTTGCTTGCAAGCGGTTACCTAAAGGTGGAAAAATACGCCATAGACGTTGACACCGGCAAAGAAGAATACGACTTAAAACTTACCAACAAAGAGGTTCGCCTGATGTTTCAGGATATGATAGAAGGCTGGTTTAAGGCCTATGTACCTGCATACAATGATTTTATCAGAGCGCTGCTTGAGGATGATGTTGATGCGATGAACTACTATATGAATAAAGTGGCTCTTGCAACATTCAGTAATTTCGATACGGTCAGCAAAGCCTCTTCACAGGCAGAACCGGAACGTTTTTATCATGGCTTTGTTTTAGGGCTGATGGTGGAACTGGCGGACCGGTACATCATTACATCAAACCGTGAGAGCGGATTCGGGCGTTATGACGTGATGCTTGAACCGAAGACAGAAAGAGATGATGCCATCATCATGGAGTTTAAAGTCCGCCGTTCCCGGAACGAAAAAGATTTGGAAGATACTGTAAAATCAGCCCTTTTGCAGATAGAGAAAAAGCAGTACGCCGCTTTGCTTCATGCAAAGGGCATTGCCCCGGAACGGATCAGGAAGTATGGGTTTGCATTCGAAGGAAAACGGGTGCTGATAAGCTGTTAATGGAAATGCTGATGATACGGAAATGAGGTGAAAATGTTTCATATATTGATATGTGATGATGAACCGTTTGTCTGTAAAGAAATCGAGCAGGCGCTTATTGCCTGCGGGATAGAAAAACAGATTGATGTCAAGGTGGAATCATTTGCATCCGGGGAACCGGACCGGCTCCCTGTCTTTTCCTATTATCCCGCCTTATACCCCGTTTACCATGTCCCTTTGTCAATAATAATACAAAAAACTGCTTGCGTATATGGGGCAGAATCAGGACATTGACCTGCTTTTTCTTGACATTGAGCTTCCCGGCAGCAATGGGGCTGAAACAGGCGTCAAAATACGGGATGAATTAAAAAATGAAAAAGTGCAGATTGTATATATTTCCAGTTATGAACAATACGCTATGCAGTTATTTCGGGTAAGGCCTTTTGATTTCCTGATCAAGCCTGTGACCAGACATATGATTGCTCACATTTTTGAAAAGTATATAAGGATTTTTGAGGATAACACACAGTTTTTTGAATATAAGGTCGGACGGCATATGGAAAAAATCCCTCTATCGGAAATTTATTATTTTGTGTGTGAGGGCCGGAAGATCAGTCTTGTCACAGGTAACGGAAGCCGTTCCTTTTACGGGAAAATGAAAGAGATGCACGGAACCTTTGAAAAAGACGGTTTCTGGTCGGTGCATTCATCGTACATTGTTAATGTCAGGTATGTAAAGCTATTTAAGGGAAATGAGATCGTCATGTGCGATGACCATACGATCCCGGTCAGTTATGCGTACCGAAAGGACGTAAGGGAAAAAATATTGCAGTTGGGGGAACAGCCATGGAGATAACGGGAACATTATTTTATCTTATGACCAATGTGTTCAGAGTTTATATCTTATACCGGTTCTTTGGGCTGTTCTTGAAGCAAAAGGCTTCCAAAAGACGGCTGCTTTGCTGCTACGTCTCCTTATTCCTGATAAACAGTGCCGGATATTTGTTCCTGGCAAGCGATAT
>OFGQ01001659.1_pt1 | contig 14221 bp, 16 predicted proteins | sample 1521791 | NCBI WGS metagenome assembly OFGQ01 (sample SAMEA3504116, study PRJEB24116) | mouse gut metagenome | biome: mouse gut; feature: mouse-associated habitat; material: faeces | place: Denmark | collected 2011 | reverse complement strand
ATATTTGTATTCTTTAGCGGAGCGCATTTATTGTATGGCTGATAATAAGCGGGAACTGTGGAATACTGTGGTCGGGGGATATGAGGTATTGCCGCCGGAAGATGCAGTCAGGAGATATCCGGAAGCGTTATATATTGTAGCAAGTAAACTGTATGCCAAAGATATTGCAAAACAATTGCAGCATATAGGTATTAAAGAGGATATGATTTATGTGTATTGAAGAAGGCAAGATGATTATTTTTGGCAGCGGGGATTATGGAAAACGTGCACTTGATTTTTTGGGGGGCGAAAATGTAAGTTGTTTTTGTGATAATGATCCTTCAAAAATCGGAACCAGACGATATGGGAAAAAAATAATATCTTTTGAGGAATTGAAAGAAAAGGCCCACAGTCTGCCGTTGAAGCCGGGCGTCTACATCATGCAGGATGCCCAGAGTACTGTAATCTATGTGGGCAAGGCCAAGGCGCTGAAAAACCGGGTGAGCCAGTATTTTCAAGACTCCGCCTCCCACACGGAGAAGACCAGGGCCATGGTGTCCCAGATTGACCACTTCGATGTTATCATTGCCGACAGCGAGTTTGAGGCTCTGGTGCTGGAGTGTTCCCTCATCAAACGCCACCAGCCACGGTACAACATTTTACTGAAGGACAGCAAGGGATACCCCTATATCCGCCTGTCCAACGAGCCTTACCCCAAATTTTCCCTGGCCTCCAAGGCGGCGGAGGACAGCGCCCGGTATTTTGGTCCTTACGCTGGCCGCCACAGCACCCAGGGCATTATCGACGCCCTGAAAACTGCCCTTCGCCTGCCTTCCTGCAACAAAAAATTTCCCAGGGATATCGGTAAGGAACGGCCCTGCCTCAACTTTCACATGGGCAAATGCGACGGCTACTGCCGGGGAGACGAGCTGCGGGAGCAGCATGCGCAGGCCGTCGCGCAGGCGGTGTCCCTTCTGGAGGGACGGTTCAAGGACGTGCAGAAGGACCTGACGCAGGAGATGGAGCGGGCGGCGGAGGAACTGCGTTTTGAGCGGGCTGCAGAGATTCGGGACCGGCTCCGGGCGATTGAACTGCTGGGCAAGCGGCAAAAGGTAATCGCCGGTTCCCTGGCAGACACCGATGTGGCAGGTTTTTTCCGTGGGACAGCGAAGAGCTGTTTTGTGGTTCTCCACTTTTTGGATGGGGAACTGGCGGCTAAGGACTTTGACTTGCTGGAGACGCCCATGGAGGACGAGGAGGGCGCGGTGCTTTCCTCCTTGCTGCGGGAGTTTTATGTGGGCCGCACCCGTCTGCCAAAACAGATTCTCATTCCCTGCGAACTGCCCGACCAGGTGCCCCTGACCCGGATGCTGTCGGAACAGGTGGGCCGCCGGGTGGAACTGGTTACCCCCCAGCGGGGCGCGAAAATGGACCTGATCAAGCTGGCCAACCAGAATGCCCGGGAAGAGGTGGAGCGGGCCACTACTCACGAGGAGCGGCGCAACAAGCTGCTGGAGGCGCTGGGGAAGATGCTCAGCCTGGACAGCCCCCCGAAGCGAATGGAGTCCTATGATATCTCCAACACAGGGAGCAGCGACATTGTGGCCTCTATGGTAGTTTATGTAGACGGCAAACCCTTAAAACGGGACTACCGCCGGTTTAAGCTGAAGGACATGGAGGGACCAAATGACTATGCCTCAATGGAACAGGTGCTCACCCGCCGGTTCCGCCGGTATTTGGACGGGGATGAAAAGTTTGCGGACAAGCCGGACTTGCTTCTGATCGATGGCGGACATGAGCATGTAAAGGTGGCGGCGCGGGTGCTGGAGACCTTGAACTTGGAGGTTCCCGCCTTTGGTATGGTGAAGGACGACCGCCACCGTACCCGGGCGCTGGTCCATCCGGACGGGCGGGAAATCGGTATCCAGTCCATTCCGGCGGTTTTCGCCCTGGTCGGGCAGATTCAGGAGGAGACCCACCGCTTTGCCATCGAGTACCACCGCCAGCTTCAGGCAGGCCATGTAAAAATCTCACTTCTGGACAAAATACCGGGGGTGGGGGAAAAACGCCGCCAACAGCTTTTGAAGCATTTTAAGACCATCAAGGCCATAAAAGCCGCCTCTTTGGAACAACTTCAGGAGGTGGTCCCGAAAAACACCGCACAGGCAGTGTATGGGTATTTTCACCAGGAGAACCGCGAAAAAGACTCCGTTTGAGAGGAGCCTTTGGAGAAAGGAAGATCGGAATGCGTATTATTTCCGGTACGGCCCGCGGCCGTAAATTAAAGGAGCCCCAGGGAATGGACACCCGGCCCACAACAGACAAGGTGAAGGAATCGCTGTTCAACATCATTCAGTTTGAGTTGGAGGGGCGGCGGGTGCTGGACCTCTATGCGGGCACTGGCCAGCTGGGGCTGGAGGCCCTGTCCCGGGGGGCAGAGCACTGTACCTTTGTGGACCAGCGGCGGGAGGCGGCCGCCCTGGTGCGGGAGAATGTGAAACTGTGCCGTTTTGGGGACCGGGCCCGGGTGGCCCAGGAGGAGGCGCTTTCCTTTCTGTCTGTCTGCCGGGAGAAGTTCGATGTCGTTTTTCTGGACCCGCCTTATCAGAGCGGCTTGCTGGAAAAATCTCTGGAACAGTTGACACAGTTTGACATTTTGCGGGAATATGGTATAATAGTGTGTGAAAGCGGGGCGGAGTGGGCCCTTCCCCCGATGGCCTTCCCCTATGAACCGGGGCGTGAGTACCGGTACGGGCAGATTAAGCTGACTGTCTGCCGCCGGGCCGGGAGTGTGAGACAACAATGAGTACAGCCATCTATCCGGGTAGCTTTGACCCGGTGACCCTGGGACATCTGAACATCATTAAGCGTGCGGCCGCCTGTTTCGACAGCCTTGTCGTGTGCGTTATGGTAAACTCCAAGAAGACGGGCATGTTTACGCCGGAGGAGCGGGTGGAGCTTTTGAAAAAATCCACCGCCCGGTTTCCCAATGTAGAGGTGGATTTTTCCAGTGATCTGCTGGCCGCTTACGCCAAGCGCAGGCGGGCCCATGTGGTGGTGAAGGGCTTGCGGGCGGTGTCCGATTTTGAACAAGAGGTTCAGATGGCGGTCATCAATCGCAAGCTGAACCCCAAGCTGGAGACCATGTTTTTGGCGTCCAGCGAAAAGTATACCTATCTCAGCTCCACCATCGTCAAAGAAATGGCCCGGTATGGGGCCAAACTGGAGGATTTCGTCCCCCGGGAGATTGCCGATGATGTGAACCGGCGCATGAGAGAGATGGAAGGAAAGGAAGGCTGACAGATGGCGAGCGGTGTGGAAGAATTATTGGATATGTTGTTTGATATGATTGACGAGGCAAAAAACGCCCCTCTGTCCAGCGATAAGTGCGTCATTGAGCGGGACCGGGCGCTGGACCTGATCGACGACATCCGCAGCCAGTTCCCCATGGAGCTGACCGAGGCCCGGAAGATGATGGCCCGCCGGGCGGAGATGGAGGCGGAGTCCAAACGGAAGGCCGATTCCATCGTCCGGGCGGCAGAGGAGCGGGCGAAACAGCTGCTGGCTTCCGACACCCTGGCCCTCCAGGCCAAGCAGCGGGCTAATGATATGATTCGTCAGGCAGAGGAACGCAGCCGCGCTTTGAAGCGTTCGGCCAATGAGTACTGCGAGGATGCCCTGCGCCGCACCGAGGAAGCAGTTGCGGAAGCCTACGATGAGATCAAGCAGTCCCGCGCCCGGTTCCGGGCCGCCGCTAATGCCGCCGCCTCATCCGCTGGGGCGCAAGCCCCTCAGGGGGGCGGGCGCACGATATTCAACGCCGCCGACCAGAGCTGAAATCGCTGTAGGCTCAGTTCAGCTTATAGCTTCGGAAAAATTGACGTCGGAGAACCGGTTAGGTTCTCCGACGTTTATTCTATCTATGCGCCGCTCCATTTTTTGCCCCAGGCGGTTGCCCAGCCTTCACAATAGAGCGCATCGTACGCAGTACCGCGTTTCGCTCGGAAACCGGCGAAGCAGTGGTACCAGATAATGCTTGGGAGGGCGACAACGACCCAATACAAGGGGCCAAGGAAGAGGCATTGGATCGTGTGACCGTATTCATGGGTACAGAGACCGCAGTGCTCCTGGGTTCCAGAGACGCTGAGAAAAAGAAAGATACCCAGGGACAATCCCCCACGGTTTCCCGGCAGATAGGTAACCACACTGTTGTAGAAGGATTCGCTGCGGCCGTGTCTGCGGCAGATTAGAAATACCAACAGGCCGGCCAAGTTGACGGACAGCCCCCAAGTGAATTGAAGCAGGTAGAACAGTGCTCTGGGCCAGCCAACGGAGGCGATGGCCCTAGAAGTTCTGGGCGGTTCCACAGCTAAAACTGGAAAACTGCGCCGGCCACTGCCGCAAGGGCGATAAACACCACTGGATGCAGTTTTTTCAGCTTTTCCTGCCTCATGCACAGAAACACCACTACCGCCAGAATCACAGCGGGCCAGTGGACGGAAAAGGCATGTTCGGTTGTGCTGCCGGCGGTGAAGAGGACGGACATGGCAACCGACAGGCCAGCGGCGGCAATCAGCGCCGTAGAGGCGGGGCGAAGTCCCTGAAAGATGGCGTCCACCGTTTTGGATTGCCGGAATTTCTGCAAAAATCCGGCAATGATCATGATAATGATAATCGAAGGGGTAATCAGGCCCAGGGTGGCAATTACTGCACCGGGCAGGCCCGCTGTCTCAAAGCCCACATAGGTGGCCATGTTGACCCCCATGGGGCCAGGGGTGGACTCGGACACGGCAATCATGGTAGTCAGGTCGGTGCTGGTAAACCAGCCGGTATTGGCCCCCATATTTTGGAGAAATGGAATGGTAGCCAGTCCGCCGCCCACGGCGAAGAGCCCCACTTTGGCAAACTCAAAATACAGCCGCAGAAGAATCATTTACCTGCACCGCCTTTCTTTCCGATTCCGTAAATGAGAAAGCCGGCTGCACCGGACAGAACAATCAGCACGGCGGGAGAGGTCAGGGAGTTTAGAACAGCGGCCAGCGGGCCATAAGTCTCAAAGCCGGCCAAAGTTCCGGCCCCGGCTAGGACTAGCACACATAGGAAAATGGCGACGGCAACCCCGTTTTTCAGGGTGGACTTGCCCAGCTTTAACACACTGGAGGCGATGAGGGCCACTACAGCGGCGTTGATGCCGGCCAAGGCGTGCTGGACCATCGGGAACTGGGCGAAGTTGGAGAGAAACGTAGCAATTGCGGTGATGATGACCAGGGAGGGAAAGACCAACCCCAAGGTGGACAGCACGCCGCCTGGAATTCCTCTGTGTTTGGTGCCGATGAAGGTGGCTGTGTTAACGGCAATGATACCGGGGGTACACTGGCCTACAGCAAAGTAGTCGGTCAGTTCCTCGTCAGTGGCCCATCCCTTTTTCTCCACAACCTCCCGTTGGAGGATGGGAAGCATGGCATAGCCTCCGCCGAAGGTGCAGACTCCCACCTTGGCAAAGGTAAGGAACAGATCAAGATAGATATTCATAGCGTTCCCGTCCCTTCCAGCTGTTCCCGGGCTATCTTCAGCGCCTCGTCCAATTCCTCCCGCAGTTCCTCCTCTGTAATGTCCATCACCCCGGCGGTCAGCTTGATTGCGTCTTCCGGGGACACGGTGCGCCAAAGACGTACCAAACTGCGGGTTTGCATCAGGGCGAAGGTAAACTGCTGCTCCGGCGGGAGCTTGGAGACCCGCTCTCTTAGATCGTGGCTCTCCTGCTCCACCTGCGCCATTTTACTGGTCAGAAATCCCATCTTGATACCTGCGTCCAAAAATGCGCCCAAGTCCAAAGCAAACCCCTCCTTACACGTTGAATCGGAACAGGATGATATCCCCGTCCTGTACCACATACTCTTTGCCCTCCGAGCGTATGAGGCCCTTTTCTCGGGCAGCGGCCATAGTTCCGCAGGCCATCAGGTCGTCATAAGAGGTGACCTCGGCCCGGATGAAGCCCCGCTCGAAGTCGGAGTGAATCTTGCCTGCCGCCTGGGGCGCTTTGGTGCCCCGAGTGATGGTCCAGGCCCGGCATTCATCCTCGCCGGAGGTGAGATAGGAGATGAGGCCCAACAGGGTGTAGCTGGCTTTCACCAGCCGGTCCAGGCCGGACTCCGAAACCCCCAGGTCGTCCAGAAACATCTGCTTTTCGCCGGCGTCCAGCTGGGCGATCTCCGCCTCCAGTTTGGCGCAAACGGGGATCACCTGGGCGCCCTGCTCCTTAGCACGCCGTTCCACCTGAAGATAATATTCTACCCCTTCCGGATTGGAAAAACCGTCTTCGTCCAAATTGGCGGCGTAAATCACCGGTTTCAGAGACAACAGTTCGCAGTCGGGGTACTCGGCGGCGATGTCCACTTCGGTGTAGCTCCGGGCAGATTTGCCGTCGTTGAGCCAGTTCCGCAGGCCCTCAAAATCAGCGGCCTCCTGGAGGAACTTTTTGTCCCCTTTGGCCGCCTTTTTGGCCTTGTCAATACGCCGTTCCACCATCTCCAGGTCGGCCATGACCAATTCCAGGTCGATGGTGTCCATGTCCCGCACAGGGTCGGTGGTCCCCTCTACATGGATTACATTGTCATCGTCAAAACAGCGGACCACATGGACCACCGCGTCGGTGGCCCGGATGTTGCCCAGAAATTTATTGCCCAGACCCTCGCCCCGGCTGGCGCCCTTGACCAGACCGGCGATGTCTACAAACTCGATCACCGCTGGGGTGGTCTTTTTGGGGTGGTACATCGCGCTTAAGCGGTCCAGCCGGGTGTCGGGCACAGCCACCATGCCCACATTGGGGTCAATGGTGCAGAAGGGATAGTTGGCGCTCTCCGCACCGGCGTTGGTGATGGCGTTGAACAGGGTGCTTTTGCCTACATTGGGTAGACCCACAATGCCTAATTTCATATTGCTTTTCGTCTCCTTAAAAAGTCTTGATTTATCAATGGTTTTCGGGTTATGTTCCTTTAGATCTTCACCATTACTGTACCATTTCTTCACCATTTTGTCATTAACTTATGTGCAGTTACATTCTGCTGGCCTCAAATTGCTGTACACCGGCGGTCAGTGAGTCATCTGTCACATGCACATATTTATCCATGGTGGTCTGGATACTGGCGTGACCCAATAGCTTCTGAAGTACCTTCGGCTGCATTCCGCTCTCGATTGTACGGGTGGCATAGGTATGTCTCAGCGCGTGCATACAGAAGCGTTTGATTCCATTCTCGTCGCAAATTTTGTAAAGATGGGTGTCATAGCTACTGTTTTTGCTGGGCTCCCCTGTCCGAAAATTGATGAAGACCAAATCTGTCATAACCAATGTACTATTTTGTCCAGTGTGCCGGTCAACATAGGCTAGCGTCTGATTCAGCAGAGGAGATTGTTTCCGAAATTCCTTGGATGCGTGAACCGCTAAGAGGATGTCATATGCTCTCTTCGTGAGTGGGATTGTGCGGTAACTGGTAACGGTTTTGGGCGGCCCTGCTCTCCATTCTGTCTGCTTGTGCCGGAACTCCAAAGTCTTGTTTACTGTGAGTGTCCTCTTTTCCCAGTCGATGCAGTCCCAAGTCAAACCAATCAGTTCACCAGTGCGCAGCCCGGTCTCCAAAATAAGTGCATACTGGTAATAATTGTGTGACCCCTTTGCCGCTTCCAAAAACCTTTCCTGTTCTTCAACCGTGAGATACTTGATGTCGCTGGGAACGCGCACTGGCTTGGTGTATCTAACCCCGTCCATAGGATGTTTAGGGATTATACCATTCATCACAGCAGAACGAAACATAGTACCCATAGCGATATAGGTTTGTCGGATAGTTGATCCTGCGTAATCGGCATCCATTCCAATCAGAATTTTCTTGCAGTGCATGGGTCGCACATCCCGCAGAAGCATCTTGCCAATTACCGGCTGAACATTGTTTACATACCTTTCACGGTAGTTTCGACGAGTATTAGGGGCCAAATCGCCTACAATGTTCTCAATCCAAAACTCAAACCATGCGTCTACTGTCATATCAGGTGACGCGAAGTTTTCTTCATGCAACTCAGCACTCTGTCCTCCCTGCCTGTCGAGGACCCGTACTTCCTCCAGCCAGTTTCTCGCTTCTGGAAGCTTTCGGAAACATTTGTCATGCCTTTTCCCTGCCGTGTCAACAAATCGTGCTAAGTATAACCCATCCTTTCTCTGGCAAATTCCTTTGCCACATTCTTTGCCTTTCAAGTTCTTTCCCATGCTTCGGCTCCTTTCTCGCAAAGAAAGAGAGCGCACTACTACACCATGAGTATAGCAGATACCGCCCTCTTACTCAAGCGTTATTTTGCCGCCCTTTTTAACAGGTTATATTATGAGTTTCTGTCCAATATAATCTTCAAATTCCTTGCGTTTTACTAACTTTTTTGAACCGACAAAAAGGACAAACGGACAGTTAGGCATACGCAGCATACTGTCAATTTTGTTAATTCCGATATTGCTGTATTCCGCAGCTTCCCTAATAGTTAAGGTCATTTTCAAGTGAATCGGCACTTTGTCAATGCTCTGTTCCAATTTAATGCCCCCTTAATTATAGCATTAGGGGGTGATACCAGAATGACAGTAGGCGAAAATATCAAAAGACTGAGAAAGGAAAGGGGGCTAACACAAAAACAACTTGGGGAAATGTGCGGAATCGCAGAATCAAATATCCGAAAATATGAATCAGATAAGCAAAACGCCAAAATTGAAACCATTGAAAAAATAGCACAGGCTTTGGGGGGTTCCGATTGTTCAAATCAAAGAAAACCTTACTTTTGCAGAACATCAGCAGACCGAGGAATTTAGGCAGTTGGAAAGATCGTCCCTCCCATTTGAGGGAATGGAAGTTTCCCTTGAAAAAGTCTTTGGGGGCATAGAAGGAAAGTGGGTTATGGGTGAAACAGGGTGGCAATGTCCCTATTGGGTAGTGGGTAAGGCTCCAAATACTTTTGTTCTTTATGAACCGGATATTGAAGCCCTTATCAAAGCTAACCAGCTTGTCATTGATCCACCCCTGTGTTCGGAGCGGGACATCCACCTGGTACAGCCGCATCAGGTGATTCACAATGGAGTAAGAGCTAAAACTATAGCGGCTGCCTGCTTTCGGAGCTCCCCCAAAGCGAGATTGAAAAATTCGAGGCCGCGCTCCATATGGGGGCGCATACCTCCAGCGTGGCGGACATCATCAACCTTGCGGAAAATCTGGACTGCTTTGAATTTTACCCGGAGATTGAAAGCGAGGAGGATTTTCATCGCTTGGATCATGGCTTCTACAATTTTTAGTTCTTTTTCGTCCAGGGCGTTAAGAATGGCGTCGATCCGCTTTCTGCACTCACTCCCTTTATTCTTGGACGGATAGAAATATTGATCTACCGATATATCGAACATTGTCACCATCTGATAAAAGGTGTTGAGGCTGGGGTGCTGGCCGTCATTCTCGTTATACATGATGGTGCGCGGAGCCCGGTCAACAATATAGGCCAGTTGCTCCTGCGTCATTCCGCTGGCCTCCCTTGCCCGCTTGATGGCGAGCCCTATATCGTGAAAATCAAATCGTCGATTATCTCTCTCAATCTTCATAATATCACCTAATGTAATTTTACATTTCAGGTATTATTATTTGAACGATTGTGTATTTCATGCCACTGACTAATTATTTTCGCCTAACCTGCAATCTAAGATGGCCTTGCTGACTTGACAACAAGGGGAGAACTGATTATAATAAAAACGATATGACTATGCAAGAGGTGAGTACGATGTTGTTCGGAAAATTTTGTATTGACTTCGGCTCCACACAAGTTTATACCACGAAACATTGTGCGGAGCCTTTTCGGAAAGTTGATCTATAAAGCGGAAAGGCCAAGGCAGAGATAGGACTGTCTTTGGCTTTTATACCCTTTTTATTAGATCAACGATAGATAATTGACTGTTTAGGCCACAGACAATGTTTTGTTTGTGGCCTTTTGCTATGCTTATTTTGTTAAGTGACTATGCAAAGGGCGCACGATGTAGTGTGCCCTTTTTCTTTTTGGAGGAAATAGATATGACTGAAGAACATAGTTTGTTGACCGGAAGTGTGCCGAAAAAACTGGCCGCTTTCGCTTTCCCGTTGCTTTTAGCAAATATACTGCAATCGTTTTACAATGTAGTAGATATGCTTGTAGTCGGCCAAATTGTAGGCGATACGGGTCTTGCGGCCATTGGTAACGCTTCTAAATTGTGCTATATCATCAATTCAATTTGCATTGGTATGACGATGGGCGGAGCCGTGTTGATTGCTCAATATAAGGGGGCAGACGATAAAAAGGGACAGACGGAGTCTTTTCAAATGCTGGCCTTGCTCTCGCTGGTATCTTCCTTGCTTGTGACTATTGTGAGTCTGGCAATCTACCAGCCGTTATTCAAGATGTTAAATGTTCCAGCAGACGCATATCAAGATGCCTGCGACTATATGAAAATTATTTGTTGTGGAACTGTATTCGTCTTTGGATATAATGCTGTCTGCTCTGTACTCAAGGGGCTTGGGGATTCTGAATCTCCCCTCTATTTTGTGGGAATTGCTACCGTCATCAATATCGTTTTAGACATTATCTTGGTGGGCCCATTAGGAATAGGAACGGCAGGGGCGGCTTACGCAACGATTACCGCGCAAGGAATTTCCTTTGTGATTTCTCTATTCTATTTGAAGCGGCACAAAATATTTTTCTCTATGGAAAATCGCGGAAAGTTTACGCTTCAATGGGATAAGCTGGCCGCCATCGTGAAAGTCGGACTGCCCACGGCCATCCAAATGGTCGTAGTCAACACGGCCTATCTGCTTGTGGCAGGGATGCTCAATCAGTTTGGTACTGCTGTATCTGCTGCATCGAATGTAGGTTTGCAAATCAACACCTTTGCTGGTATGCCCTGCTGGGCTATTGGACAGGCAGTTACAGCGATGGTAGGGCAGTGCATGGGAGCTGGACAAATTGAACGCGCCCGTAAAGTGGTAAAAATCAGTTTAGTGATGAATGTTGCTGTAACGCTCGTTGTCGTAATTGGCGTACAGTTTTTTGCTGAACCATTGATTTTGCTTTTTGGTAGTACCACCCCGGAAGTAGTAAACGATGGAGTTTACTATCTGCGTGTCTGTTGCAGTATAAATAGTTTGATTTATGCCGTTATGTACACTTTGGACTCCTTTGCTATTGGTGTCGGTGCGGCAAATGTTGCTATGATTAACGCTTTACTGGACGCGGTTATTGTGCGTTTGCCTGTGAGCTGGCTCTTGGCCTTTGTACTTAATATGGGCTTTTCCGGGATTTATTACGGCCAGGCGCTTTCTCCAGTCTTACCTGCTATTGTAGGTTTACTCTATTTCACAAGTAGAAAATGGGGACACAAAACGCTCATTCAATCAAGCCACAAGGGGGAAAGTCTATGATGGATCGGATGGTATGGCTTCTATGCCCCATATGTGGGAACAAGACCAGACTTAAAGTACGTCAAGATACAGAGCTTATCAATTTTCCACTGTATTGCCCGAAATGTAAACAGGAAACTTTAGTGAATGTCAAAAAATCAAAACTATCTGTCATCCGCATGGCTGACTTGATTTCTAAGGAGGATAACGAATTATGATGGACAAACAAAAAATTTATCCCCGGTCAAAAGATCGGGAAACTGTATATTTGAAAAATGTCGTTACTGATCCCAGCATCATCGTGGGCGACTACACCATGTATAACGACTTTGTAAATGATCCTGTTGATTTTCAAAAGAATAATGTTCTTTACCATTATCCCATTAACCATGACAGGCTGATTATTGGTAAATTTTGCTCTATCGCTTGTGGCGCTCGATTTTTGTTCAACAGCGCCAACCACAGCATGACTTCACTTGCGACTTATCCATTTCCTATCTTCTTTGAGGAGTGGGGGCTGGATGTTAGCCACATAACCGAGGCATGGGACAACAAAGGCGATATTGTTATTGGAAGTGATGTCTGGATTGGATATGAGGCCGTGATCTTCGCTGGAGTTACCATAGGGGATGGTGCCATTATTGGCACCAGAGCTGTTGTAACAAAAGATGTCCCGCCTTATACCATTGTAGGAGGTGTTCCGGCTAAACCTATCCGAAAACGCTTTTCTGATGAAACTATTTCGGCGTTGCTGACAGAGCGGTGGTGGGACTGGCCGGAAGAAAAAATTGCTCGCAATCTTGCGGCAATCCGATCGGGCCGTATCGATCAATTTAAGTAAATATTGAAAAGAGCCAGACGCACAGACGCAGAGCCATCACAACGAAACCGTTGTTGAATGGCCTGCGGTGCAAGAAAAACGGCGGTTTTGAGTCTATCAAGCCGCCGTTTCTTTATGAGCATATAATCTAACGGAGTGCGGCGGTCGCCTTGGAGGTGTTGCTGTGCTCTCGCTCATTTTCCATCCCCCTAACCTGTCAAAAAAAGCCCACCCGCCCAGCAGGATCAGTCCGGCGGTGGATGCGAAATTTGGCAGTACATAAATGAATTTGTCATTTCATGCGCTTGCGTGGCTTTGTGTCGCGCAGGCGCTTTTTGTTATCTGCACTTCGAGACAAATTGTCCCGAGGTGCGGGGCGGCTCCCCGGGATGCCGTTCTCCGCCGAGCCCCGTTTGCTACGTTAGCGTTCCCATCACATCGTGAACCCCAAAACTCAAAAATTTACTGTCATTTCATACCCATTCCACATTCCAGTGCTATACTACCCTGAAAAGGGGGGAACTACGATGGCAACATTACTAATTGTTGAGGACGACCGTAAGACCAACGATGCGATTTGTGAATATCTAAAGCCCGCAGGCCACAAGGTTATCCCGGCCTATGATGGCGGGGAGGCGTTACAGCTTTTCCGTGAGAACAGCATCGACCTTGTTGTACTGGACATCATGCTGCCCCATGTCAGCGGCCTGTCCATTCTGCATGAGATACGGCGGACAAGTACAACGCCCGTCTTGATGCTTACGGCCATTGAGGACGAGTATACCCAGGTTATGAGTTTTGACGAGCAGGCTGACGATTACATGACAAAGCCCTTTTCTATGGTATTGCTGGGGAGGCGGATCACCGCTCTCCTGCGGCGAAGCGGACAGGCTTTGTTTCCCCAAACGATAACCTTTGACGATGTGACGGTTGATTTCTCCGGCTACACCGCCAGCGACAGCGCCGGGAAAATCGACATCATGCCCAAGGAAATTGATTTGCTCCGGCTGCTGGTGGAACATAGGGGGCTGGTGCTGACCCGCTCGCAGATTTTGGACGAACTGTGGGGCGCTGACTATCCGATCATCGACCGAACTGTGGACACCTACATCAAAAATCTGCGAAAAAAACTGCGGCTTGACTGCATCGTAACAGTCAAGGGTATCGGCTATAAATATGAGGTGCAGCCATGAAACGCTTAAAATTGTTTCCGAAGATATTTCTCTATACCATGAGCATCATGTTATTTGTCGTTGTTGTCACGCATGGGCTGATCTATCTGCTTGCCCCACAGATGCAGCTTGCATTGAGTACCCAAGATGATGTTGTTGTCAGCATCCGGCAGGAGCAATTCGTGACCGAAGCGGTAGAAAAGGCCCTGCCAATCTCTTTAAGCTGTTCCCTGCTGATCTCCATTGTCTGCTCTCTCCTGTTTTCTAAAGCGATTGCCGACCCCATCAGGAAGATTTCTGCGTCAACCGAACAGATGATGAAATTAGATCACGGGGCGAACTGCCCTATTCATACCAAGGACGAGATCGGTACATTGGCACAGAATGTCAACGATCTGTATTCCAATCTGCTGTCCACCATCGAGCATTTGGAGCGGGAAAAGGACGCTGTGCGGGATATGGAGCGGACCAAGGTGGACTTCCTGCGGGCGGCGTCCCATGAGTTAAAAACACCTGTGACCGCACTGAACGCCACCCTGGAAAACATGATTTTAGGCGTTGGAAAATATCAGGACTACGCAACATACCTCCCGGAGTGTAAGGAAATGGTAGAGCAGCTTTCCGGGATGATACATGAAATATTGGAAACCTCCAAGCTGAATTTGACCGCCGAACCGCCAAAGCAGGTTGATGTGCCTGAACTGCTGGCGGAACTGTGTGAACCATATCAACTGATTGCGGCGGCACATCAAATTACGTTCTCTCTTGACCTGCCGGAACAATTCCCCGCGACACTTCCGGCTGGCCCGTTC
>OFGQ01001642.1_pt1 | contig 14357 bp, 12 predicted proteins | sample 1521791 | NCBI WGS metagenome assembly OFGQ01 (sample SAMEA3504116, study PRJEB24116) | mouse gut metagenome | biome: mouse gut; feature: mouse-associated habitat; material: faeces | place: Denmark | collected 2011 | reverse complement strand
TGGGGGCCTTACCGGCAGCCCACATTTTATTTTGTCTGGAGGTGCTTTCCCATCGCTAACACAGGTCATCAAACCAATGAAGAGATCCGCGACAAAGAGGTCCGGCTGATCTCAGAGTCCGGCGAACAGCTGGGTATTATGTCCTCTCAAGAGGCTCTGCGTCTGGCTGAGGAGCGCAGCTTGGATCTGGTCAAGATCTCACCCAGTGCCGTCCCCCCCGTGTGCAAGCTCATGGACTACGGCAAGTACCGGTTCGAGCAGACCAAGCGCGAGAAGGAAGCCCGCAAGAACCAGCGGGTGGTGGAAATTAAGGAGATTCGCATGTCTCCCAGCATCGACGTGAACGACTTCAATGTGAAGCTGCGCAACGCTTTGAAGTTCCTGTCGGAGGGCAACCGGTGCAAGGTCACCGTCCGCTTCCGCGGCCGTGAGATGGCCCACACCAATATCGGCCAGGAATTGCTGCTCAAATTTGCGGAAGAGTGCGGCGAGAGCGCCGTCATGGACAAGTCTCCCAAATTGGAGGGACGGCATATGTCCATCTTCCTGTCTCCCAAGCCCGCCAAGGACGCGAAAAAGTAAGAAAAGGAGTTTAAACTGTTATGGCGAACAAAATTAAGATCAAGACTCACAGCGGCGCCAAAAAGCGTTTCTCCCTCACCAAGACCGGCAAGGTCAAGCGCGCCATGACCAAAAAGCGCCATCTGCTCAACGGTCACGGCAAGACCACCAAGCTGAAGCGGGCTCTTCGCGGCACCACCTATGCCGACAAGACCAACGAAGCGGCCATCAAGCGCATGATCCTTTACAAGTAAGACAGAGGGAGGGAACGAATAATGGCAAGAGTGAAAGGCGCGATGATGACGCGCAAGAGAAGAAATAAAATTCTGAAAATGGCCAAGGGCTATTGGGGCTCCAAGTCCAAGCACTTTAAGATGGCCAACCAGGCCGTGATGAAGTCGGGTGTATACGCCTATACCGGCCGCAAGCTGAAAAAGCGCGATTTCCGCCAGCTGTGGATTACTCGAATCAACGCCGCCTGCAAAATGAACGGCATGAACTATTCCACTTTCATGAACGGACTGAAGAAGTCTGGCATTGTCATCAATCGCAAGATGCTGGCTGAGCTGGCTGTAAACGATAAAGCCGCCTTTACCCAGCTTACTCAGACCGCCAAAGCGGCTCTGGCTTAATTATGGGCGTCTCCCAGTGGGAGACGCTTTTTTTATTTGCCATGCCGCCGCCGCTCTGCCAGGGTCTGTTTGTTCAGGGACTCTGCCGGAAGAAATTTTAAAAATTTACCAAAAATATATTCCAAACCACACTGCTCTATGGTATAATACTTCCAATCTGCCAACGGCAGATAAAAAGGAAAGGAGATACATGCAATGAGAAAATCTCGCAAAAAACTGTTCTCCGCTATCGCCGCCGCCACAGTGCTGTCCCTGATGTCCACCATGGGCAGTATGGCCTGCACCACACTCTTCGTCGGCAGCGCCCTGACCGAGGACGGCAACCCTATTGTAGCCCGCAGTGAGGACTACACCAACAGCCGCGCGAAAATGTTCTACATCAGCCAGGCCGGAACCTACCAGGCTGGGGAAACGTACATCGGCTGCGAAGGCTATGGCGCCTTCGAGTGGACTTGGACCCACGACAGCTACCGTTTCATCGCCTTCAAGGCCGACAACGAATTTGACCCCGACGGGAAATGCCCCGAATGCGGTGTAGCCGGCCACCCCTCCTATACAGAGTCCGGCACCAATGAGAAGGGCGTCACCGTAAGCGCCACCGAAACCCTGTACGGCAACGAAAATGTTACCAAGGAGGGCGTGGACCCCCTGCGCCAAACCAAGGTAGACGGCAAGGTAGGTATTGAAGAGAGCGATATCCCCACCGTTCTGCTGGCCGAGGCCGCTACTGCCCGTGAGGGGGTAGAACTCCTGCTGGATATTTATGATAACTATGGCTGCTACTACGCCTCCGGTCTGTTTATCGCCGACCAGAATGAAATCTGGTACATTGAAAATTGCTCCGGCACCCAGTATGTGGCTCTGAAACTGCCCGCCGACATTATGTTTCTGGAACCCAACATCTCGGTCATCGGCCTGATTGACCTGGACGACACGGATAATGTCATCGCCTCTCAGCGGCTCATTGAGGTAGCCAAACAGGCCGGAACCTATGTGGGTGACGAGGCAGAAAACACCATCGACTTCCGTGCCTCCTATGCTCGTCTGGCTGCCAGCAGCAAGAACCGGCTCTCCAATGGCCTGAATTTTGTCAACGGAGCGTACAACTACGATGAGGAAGCCCTTCTGGCGGACAGCACCAAATTCACCATCTCCAATGTGAAGGATGGCAAGATCGTCCCTCTGTACACCAACATCAAGGCTGACCGGAAGTTCACCCCTGACGATGTGGCAAATTACTTTAAAGTGGACGGCATCGCCAACACCGGCAACACAGACACCGCTTTCTTCCAAATCGATTCCTCAAAGTCCCTGGAACTGGGCACGGTGGAGTGGACCTCCATGAGCCACGGTGCTTACAACGTATTTATCCCCAACTACCCCATGCTCATGGACCAGACGTATGCCGGTTACCGCGCCGCTGTGGGCGAAGCCCAGAAAAATGTCGCTGAGAAGCCGGAAAGCGGCCTGTACTACCGCGCTCCCGACCGTGACGGCAACCTCACCGGCTACACCGTTCTCCCCAAAAACTGGGAAACATCGTTCTACTGGTGCTTCGACGGTCTGTCCAACTACATTCTCTTCTCCGGCAATGATGACGGGGCCGTCAGTCAAGAGGCCATTGAGTATGTAGAAGCCAAATTTGCCGTTCTCCAGCAGGAAATTTACAGCGAGTTCGATAAGCTGAACACCTCCCTGGCGGGGATGACCGTCCCCTCTGACAGCGCCCGAGCTGCGGTTACTGATTACAACGAGAGAATGTCCGAAAAAGCCCACAAGCTGGCCCTGGAGCTGATTGCTTATGTGCAGGCCGACGTAGCCGCCTCCAAGGCCCCCGAAACTCCTGTGGAGCCGGAGACTCCCGTGGAGCCGGAGACCCCTGTGGAACCGGAAACCCCTGTGGAACCGGAGACCCCCGTCACTCCCCCCAGTTCCACCGGAAGCTATACGGTCCAGAAGGGCGACTCCTGGAGCCGGATCTGCATCAACTTTTACGGCAGCAACGCCCAGTGTTACGCCCTCCAGAATGCCAACCAAGGGGTGGCTCTGAAAGAAGGCGCGATCATCACACTGCCCGAGAAACTGGGCAGCGCCGCCCGAATCCCTGCTCCTGTCGCTGCCGCCGGTGAGAAGCTGTACACGGTTCAAGCTGGCGACACCTTGGGCAAAATCGCCGCCGCCGAGTATGGCAAGGCCAGCGCATACAGCGCCATTTTCCAGCGCAATAGCGACCGTCTGGCCAACGCCAATACCATTTTTGAGGGCCAGATTATCGTTCTGCCCGCCAAATAACCGCCATAATTGTAAAGGACGAGCCTTCAGCATTCAGCTGGAGGCTCGTCCGCCTGTACCGGTTGTGTGATTTTATCACAGTACCCGCGGACAGATTCTGGTATCATAATACTATCAACTTTGGGAGGTCACAGTATGGGAATCAGGAAAAAGCGGCGGGCTGTCGTAAACGGAGACCTCTGCGTCGCCTGTGGGTGCTGCATGAAGGTATGTCCCCTGTCCGCCATTCAGGTTTGGCACGGGGTCAGAGCGGAGGTAAACCCAGACAAATGTGTAGGCTGCGGCAAATGTGCGAAGGAGTGCCCTGCGTCCGTGATTGAGCTTCAGGAGGTACAGGAATGAAAAAACACTGGTATGATTATCTGTGGATCGCGGAGCTGACTTACATGGCCCTTGGATTCTTCAATATTCTGTTCGCCTGGCTGGGCATGCTGTTCTTCTGCATCCCGCTGATTATCTCCTTGATCTGGGGTACAAAGGGCTACTGCAACCACTGCTGCGGCCGTGGACAGTTGTTTGGTCTATTGGGCGGACGCTTCGGACTGTCCCGAAAAAAGGATATTCCCAAGTGGATGAAATGCAGGTGGTTCCGCTATGGATTTCTGCTATTCTTCTTTGTCATGTTCTTCCAAATGCTGTGGAATACCTATCTGGTCTTTGCCGGCGTGCAGGAGCTCAGGCAAGTGGTTACCCTGCTGTGGACCTTCAAGCTGCCTTGGCACTGGGCATATCATGGAACCCTTTTTTCTCCCGGAGCCGCCCAGTTTGCGTTCGGGTTCTACAGCGTCATGCTGACCTCTACCATTCTGGGACTCATCACCATGATCCTGTTCAAGCCCCGCAGCTGGTGCGTCTATTGTCCCATGGGAACCATGACCCAGCTGATTTGCAAAGCCAAAGGCGGAAGGGACGGTATAATTACCGAACAAAATAAGGAGGCTTTGAAATGAAAGTAATTATAATCGGCGGCGTAGCAGGAGGGGCCACGGCGGCGGCCCGGCTGCGGAGGCTGGACGAGACGGCGGAGATTGTGGTTTTTGAGCGGTCGGGATATGTCTCCTACGCCAACTGCGGCCTGCCCTACTACATCGGCGGGGTGATTGAAGACCCTGCGGCTCTGACCCTCCAGACACCGGAGAGCTTCTTTGCCCGCTTCCGGGTTGACATGCGGGTGCGCCACGAGGTAACCGCGATCCATCCGAACCAAAAAACGGTCTCCGTCAAAAACCTGGAGACCGGGGAGGACTTTGAAGAACCCTACGACAAGCTGATCCTTTCCCCCGGCGCAAAACCCGCTCAGCCCCGGCTTCCCGGGGTGGGACTGGAGAAACTGTTCACTTTGCGCACGGTGGAGGATACCTTTCTCATCAAGGACTACATCCACACCCGCCGCCCCAGGTCCGCTGTGCTGGCAGGAGGAGGCTTCATCGGCCTGGAACTGGCGGAAAACCTGCGGGAGTTGGGGATGGAGGTCACCATTGTCCAGCGGCCCCGGCAATTGATGAATCCCTTTGACTCGGACATGGCTTCCTTTATCCACAGCGAGGTCCGGCGGCACGGCATCCGGCTGGCCCTTGGCCGCACCGTAGAGGGCTTTGTGGAAAAGGACGGCGGGGTGGATGTGTTGTTGAAGGACGCAGCTCCCCTCCACGCAGACATGGTGGTGCTGGCCATCGGCGTTACCCCAGACACCGCTCTGGCGAAGGAAGCAGGACTGGAGCTGGGACTCAAGGGCAGCATCGTGGTCAACGAGCGGATGGAGACCTCTGTCCCAGACATCTACGCTGTGGGGGACGCCGTCCAAGTGAAGCACTTTGTCACAGGAGAAAATGCGGTCATCTCCCTGGCCGGCCCCGCCAACAAACAGGGCCGCATTGCGGCAGACAACATCTGCGGCGGAGACAGCCAGTATTTTGGCAGTCAGGGAAGCTCCATTATCAAAATTTTTGACCTGACGGCGGCCGCCACCGGCATCAATGAAATGAACGCGATAAAAGCTGGTCTGGATGTGGATACGGTAATCCTCTCCCCCATGAACCATGCGGGTTACTACCCTGGCGGAAAGCTGATGACCATAAAAGTGGTCTTTGAACGGCAGACCTTCCGTCTCCTGGGCGCTCAGATGGTAGGCTATGCGGGTGTGGACAAACGGATCGATGTGCTGGCAACTGCGATCCATGCCGGGCTGACGGCCATCCAATTAAAGGAGCTGGACCTGGCCTACGCGCCGCCCTACTCTTCCGCTAAGGACCCCGTGAATATGGCGGGCTTTATGGCAGAAAACCTGTCTAAGGGAGTTGTGAAGCAGTTCCACATTGCGGATATAAGCGGTCTGCCCTGCGACGGCAGCGTGACCCTTCTGGACGCCCGGACCGCGGCAGAATACGCCGGGGGCCATATCGAGGGATTCCGAAACATCCCCGTGGACGAACTGCGGGATCGTCTGGATGAAGTGGAACAGGGCAAGCCGGTCTATGTAATCTGTCAGAGTGGCCTGCGCAGCTATATTGCCTGCCGTATTCTGGCCGGGTATGGTTACGAGACGTATAACTTTGCTGGAGGGTTCCGATTCTATGATGCGGTGACCAGGGAACGCCGTCTCATCGAATCAGCTACAGCCTGCGGCATGGACCAATGAACCAAGAGAGCCCCTCCTCATGCTCCAGCGGAGTTGAGGAGGGGCTTTTTCACGAATCCCGCAGGTCTGTGAGCCTTCTTTTATCCAGAAGTTCCACAGTACCCCGGGACAATTGAACCATCCCCTCGCCCTGTAAATAGCGGAGCATCCGGGTCACCACTTCCCGGTGGGTCCCCAAGTGGCTGGCGATGGTCTCATGGGTGATGGACAGCCGCGTGGTATTCTCAATGGATGCCTCATTCAGGAGAAAAGCGGCTACCCGCTTGTCCATACTCTTCCACATGATTTGTTCCATCAGCCACATGACCTCGGAAAATCGGGCGGCCATGATCTCGTTGGTGTAGTTGGCGGCGGCGGCAGACGCTTCCATGATATCCCGGTATACCTCTGCGGGGATCACCCATAGGCTGGTATCCTTCTCCGCCTCAATGGTAATGTTAAATTGTGCGCTTCGCAGCAGGCAGGAGGCGGAAAACAGACAGATATCCCGATCAAACAGGCGATAAATCGTGATCTCACGCCCCTCGTCTGAAAGGATGCAGGCCCGGAGCTGGCCAGATTTCACCAGCAGCAACCCAATGCAGTCCCTGCCGCCGCTGTGGAGGACGGTCCCTTTCTTTACACTGCGGCAGACCAGGCTGCTGGAAAGCGTTTCCCGCTGTCCGGGCGTCAGCTGGTCCCAGATAGGAAAATACTCTGAAAACTCCATCCCCATTCTCTCCTCCTATTGTACTTTGCTCCGTATCATCAGTATAAAGGGTACGGCGGTGTCTGTCAAAGGCCAATGGAGTAAAACAAAGGGAAGTTTTGTCGGATGCCGCTTGCTGTAACGGACAAGCACAAGACGAGACGCGATGACAATCGAAATACCGCCTCAAAGTTTGGGAACTTGTGGAAACTTTTTCCTGCGACCTGCGTCTATAGCAGCAAGAGGTTAAGCTCTTAAGATTTATAACAAGAAAGGAAGACGGTTGTATGAATAAGAAGTTGGCAACGATCGCGTTGAGCGGCGCACTGTTGTGTACTATGGGCGCCCCTGCTCTGGCGGCGGGAGGTCTCCTGTCTGCTCCCCCTGCGGCGGAGAGTACCGGTGCGGAGCGCGTCCAGACTCTGCCAAGCAGTCAGCTGTACTGCGGAGAGATTAAGGCGATTCTCACCGGAACGGATGGGACGGTCACCGGCCTGCACATGCAGTCTGAGCAGTCAGGCGAATATGTGATGAAGATTTCCGAGGAAACCGTCTGGATCGACAGCAGCAAGCGGACTCCTGGCGGCCCCTCCGGACTGGCGGTGGGCGAGCGGCTCTATGTGTTTCACAGCTCTGTCTCCACCCGGTCCCTTCCTCCGCAGTCCGCCGCCTTTGCGGTGGTACGCAATCTGCCTGAGGGCGCAGGGGGCGCCATGTATCACCAGGTCGAAGCAGTGAAGGAGCAGGATGACAGACTTCAGATTTCCACCGACAACGGCGGGCTGTTCCTGTATGCCGGTCAAGAAACCACGCTGTCCACCTACACGGGAAACCCCTTAGAGAACCTGAACGGACTGGAAACTGGAAGCTATATTATGGCTTGGTATGACGTGGTGGCGCTGTCCTACCCCGGTCAAGCTTATGCACAGCACATTATGGTGCTGGACCAGGACAAAGCGTCTGAGCCGCTGACCCGTTCGGCTTTGGCCAGTCTGCTTCACGCGGCGCAGGGCAAGCCCGTAGTTAACTACGCAATGAATTACAGCGATGTGGACCAGTCCGCCCCCTATGCCGAGGCAGTCCGCTGGGCCAGCAGCGAAGGGATCCTCAGCGGCTATGGCGACGGCAGAGTGGGGCCCGGCGACGCGGTGAGCCGGGAACAGATGACAGTGATGCTTTGGCGCTGGGCGGGCAGTCCCATGCTGATGGACTACCCGGGCCTGACCGGTTACAGCGACGTATCCGAAATCTCCCAGTTTGCCCAGCCGGCGCTGGCATGGGCACACCAGAAGGGGCTGCTTCCTGCGGACGGCCGTTTAGGCCCCCAGGATATTGTTACCTTGGGCGAGGCAGAGACCATGATAACGGCCCTGCGGGATGAGAAAACGCCGGTCGGACCGTAATCCAGGCGGAAAAGAATGGCTTGCTGAAAAAGTTCCTTTCCTGGTTGACAAAACAAGCAACCAGTGCTATAGTGTCACTATTAAACTGGCTTTGAAGGAGAAGAGGTCTGCGGAAGCACCCAGAGAAGAACGCCTAGCGGTGAAAGCGTTCCGTGCGAAAGCTGGCCGGTACCACTCCGGAGCCGTCCGGGAAGACCGGGCCGGGGCCTCCCGTTACAGAGGACACGAGCGGCGGTTTGACAGACCGCAAGCAGGGTGGAACCGTGGAGCGCACCGCTTCACCCCTGAAATTTTATCAGGGGTGAAGCGTTTTGTTTTACCCCAAAATAGGAGGTAACTTGGAGATGTCGGAAGAAAATCTGTACACGTTTGAACATGAGGATTACCGTAAGACCTATTGGCATACTTGCTCCCATGTGATGGCCCAGGCGGTAAAGCGGCTGTGGCCCGATGTAAAGCTGGCCATCGGCCCCTCAATTGATGAAGGCTGGTATTACGACATGGACGCACCCTTTGCCTTTACGCCCGAGCATCTGGAACAGATCGAGGGGGAGATGCGCAAAATCTGCAAGGAGAAGCTGAAGCTGGAACGGTTTGAACTGCCCCGGCCTGAGGCGCTCCAGCTGATGGAGGAGAAGGGGGAACCCTTCAAGGTGGAGCTGATTCAAGACCTGCCCGAGGGCGAGGTGATCTCCTTTTACAAGCAGGGAGAGTTTACTGACCTGTGCGCCGGCCCCCACCTGGACTCCACTGGGCGGATTAAGGGCAACGCCATTAAGCTTACCGCCTGCAATGCCGCCTACTGGCGTGGGGACTCCAACCGGGAGACCCTCCAGCGCATCTATGGCATCGCCTTCCCCAAGAAGGACGAGCTGGACGCCTACCTCCAGCGCATTGAGGAGGCCAAGAAGCGGGACCACCGCCGCCTGGGCAAGGAGCTGGGCCTGTTCATGCTCCGGGACGAGGGCCCCGGCTTCCCCTTCTTCCTGCCCAAGGGCATGACCCTGAAAAACACCCTCCTGGACTACTGGCGGAAGGTCCACAAGAAATATGGCTATGTGGAGATTTCCACGCCGATCATCTTGAGCCGCCATCTGTGGGAGAATTCCGGGCACTGGGACCACTATAAGGACAATATGTATACAACGGTCATCGACGAGGAAGACTTTGCAGTGAAGCCGATGAACTGCCCGGGCGGCATGCTCGTGTACAAATCAGAGCCGCGCTCCTATAAAGACCTTCCGCTGAGGGCGGGAGAGCTTGGGCTTGTCCACCGCCATGAGAAGTCCGGGCAGCTCCATGGGCTGATGCGGGTGCGCTGCTTTACCCAGGACGACGCGCATATCTTCATGACGCCGGAGCAGATAAGGGATGAGATAAAAGGCGTTGCGAAACTGATTGACGAGGTGTACAGCCTGTTCGGGTTTAAGTATCATGTAGAGCTTTCCACCCGCCCTGAAGACAGCATGGGCAGCGATGCGGACTGGGAGATGGCGACAGAAGGGCTTAGGGGGGCGCTTGACGACCTTGGGCTTGCCTACGTAGTCAACGAGGGTGACGGGGCATTTTACGGCCCGAAGATTGACTTCCATCTGGAGGATTCTATCGGAAGGACATGGCAGTGCGGAACGATTCAGCTTGACATGCAGATGCCTCAGAGATTTGACCTTGAGTATGTGGGTGCGGACGGGGAAAAACACCGCCCGATCATGATCCACCGCGTGGCGTTTGGCTCTATAGAGCGGTTTATCGGCATCCTGATCGAGCATTTTGCGGGAGCGTTCCCGACGTGGCTCGCTCCGGTACAGGTAAAAGTCCTGCCGATTTCTGATAAATATATGGACTATGCAAATAAAGTGCTTGCGAGGCTTGACGAGGCGGGAATCCGCGCAGAGACAGATACCCGCGCGGAAAAGATCGGCTACAAGATCCGCGAGGCGCAGATGAATAAGATTCCTTACATGCTTGTAGTGGGCGCGAAAGAGGAAGAGACAGGCGTCGTATCCGTGAGGAGCAGATTTGCCGGGGATGAGGGGGCGAAAGGCCTGGATGAATTCATCGCGTCGGCGAAAGAGGAAATTGAGGCAAAAACCATCCGCGAAGTGATAAAAGAAGAATAAAATGATAAAATCAGGAAAAAAGGGCATAATAACTCCGATATCAGTATGAAGGAGGTAAGATTATGCCAGAACTCAGATGTACCGTGCAGACATGCCTGCACAACAAGGACTTTTACTGTGCGCTGGACGGGATTGTGGTAGGGGGCAGCAATGCGACGACTGCGGAGCAGACCTGCTGTGACAGTTTCGAGGAGCGAAGAGGGGGAGACACTTACAGCAATGTGACAGGAGAGGCTTCGCCGAAGAGCGATATCGACTGCAAGGCAGTGGAGTGCAGATATAATGAGGATTGCCACTGCCATGCCGGGAAGATCAGCGTGGAAGGAAGCAACGCCTGCCAGTGCGAGCAGACAGGATGCGCCACATTTACATGTGGGTGCGGGAAATAAAGAGATGCCTGACGAAAAAGGGAGCTTAAAAAGCTCTCTTTTTTGTTGACGGAAAATGGCTGCAAGAGTATACTGAGTTTATCGTCCTGCTTTTGCACATCTATAGAAGAGGAAAAGGCAGGCAGGTATGACATGAAAGAGGAAAGATTTATGGAAAATGAAGAAAAGACAGAAAAAAAAGAGGGCGGAACGGAGAATGCATATTACAGCGCAAAGCCAAGATTCGGCTCAAAAGGACCGTCAAAGATCAGGCAGCAGTTCAGCAGGGGCATTGCGGTCTTTCTTATTGTAGCTGCCAGCATCCTGTTTTATTTTGCGCTCTTGAGGCTGACCAACCTTTCGAATACATTCAGCAAAGTAATCAATGTGCTGAAACCCGTCATATATGGGGGCGTGATTGCGTATTTGCTGAATCCTATCGTGAATAAAGTGGATCTGTATCTCCTGCCTGCAGTGAAGAGGCATATAAAAAATAAGAATCATGCGGAGAAACTGACGAGGACAGTTGGGGTGTTTACGGCGCTGTTTGTGCTGATTTTTTTGATAGTCGTGCTGTGCAATCTCCTGATACCGGAGCTGTACTTAAGCATCCGGAATATGGTATACACGCTGCCTGGGCAGCTGAATCGGCTTGTGAGCGAGATCAATGAGATGGCAACCGGCGAGACGACTACCAGCGCATTTCTTAAGACGGCAGTGGAAGAAGGCACGGAGATGTTTGAGACTTGGCTGAGGACGGATCTCCTTACTATGACCAACGAGCTGATGTCGAATCTTACGGTAGGGGTCATCAATGTAATCAACACTGTATTTGACTTCCTGATCGGCATGATCGTGTCAATCTATATACTGTTCAGCAAGGAGCTTTTTTCCGCCCAGTGCAAAAAAGGGGTTTATGCGATCTTCAGCCCAAGGCATGCCAATATGATCCTTCATTTTACGACGAAGAGCAATGAGATTTTTGGGGGATTTATTATAGGGAAGCTTATTGATTCCGTGATTATCGGGGTTTTATGCTTTTTCGGGCTGTCATTTCTTGACATGCCGTATATCATGCTGATCAGCGTGATCGTGGGCGTGACGAATGTGATCCCGTTTTTCGGGCCTTACATAGGAGCAGTTCCGAGCGCAGTTTTGATCATCTTAAGCGATCCGATGAAAGGTCTGTACTTTATTATATTTATATTGATTTTACAGCAGTTTGACGGCAATATCCTGGGGCCGAAGATTCTGGGAAACTCCACGGGGCTCAGCGCATTCTGGGTTATCGTGGCGATCCTTCTGGGAGGTGGCCTCTTCGGGTTCGTGGGCATGGTGATGGGAGTTCCGACTTTCGCGGTGTTTTATTATGTTGCGGAGCTGATCGTGAACAGCAGGCTGGAGAAGAAAAAGCTGCCCGCATCCTCAGAGCAGTACGACCCGCTGAGCTATGTGGACGATGAAGGACGATTCATGCCGGGGCGTGAAGTGAAAAAGAAACGGACAGAAGGGATTGTGGAGGAGATTGTAGAAGAGCTGGTCAAGGAGACGCAAGAAGAGCCAGAAGAAAAGTAAAGGAGATAGCATTATGCCAATTCGTGTGCAGAACGACCTGCCGGTTAAGGAAATATTAGAGAGCGAGAATATATTTGTGATGGACGAGCACCGCGCCGCCCATCAGGATATCCGGCCTATAAAGATAGGGCTTTTAAATCTGATGCCCCTTAAGGAAGATACGGAGCTGCAGCTTATGCGCTCCCTTTCCAACACGCCCATTCAGGTGGACGTGACGTTTGTGACCGTGTCAAGCCACGAGTCTAAAAATACGCCTACCAGCCATCTGAATAAGTTCTACGAAAAATTCTGCGATATCAGGAACCGGAAGTTTGACGGATTCATCATAACCGGAGCGCCGGTGGAGCAGATTCCTTTTGAGGAAGTGGACTACTGGGAGGAACTTAAGGGTGTCATGGAGTGGACGAAGACCCATGTGACATCCACCATCCATCTGTGCTGGGGGGCGCAGGCGGGAATCTATTATCACTACGGGATAGACAAGGTGCAGCTTGACAGGAAAGTATTCGGGGTGTTTAAGCACCGCGTGATGAACCGCAAGATTCCTCTGGTGAGAGGGTTTGACGATGTGTTCTTCGCGCCCCATTCCCGCCATACCGAAGTTCCGATGGATAAAATCCGTGCGGAAAAGCGGCTGACGGTTCTTGCGGAGTCAGAGGAGGCAGGGCTTTTCCTTGCCATGGCAGAGGACGGGCGGCAGATCTTCGTGATGGGGCACCCGGAGTATGACCGGGTGACGCTTGACGGGGAATATAAAAGGGATCTGTCAAAAGGGCTGCCGATAGAAGTTCCGGAGAATTATTATGAGGGCGACGACCCGGAGAATAAGCCGCTCCTTACTTGGAGGGCGCATGCGAATAATCTGTATACGAACTGGCTGAATTATTACGTATATCAGGTGACACCTTATGACTTGGAGGGTACGCCGTTTTGATGTGGGGGGTTCTAAGATTACGGTACATTCCTGAAAGTCAAACAAATGTTCGAAAAAATCCAATTTTGTCTTCCATTTTATTATCATTTAGTGTATAATGAAAACGTAAAAGAACTTAAGTAAAATTATATTTGACAGGTGAAGAACATATACTAAGCGCTGGCTATACACTATTAAGAAAGGGGTAATGATTATGGAAAGCATTTTTGAAGTTGCTAAATATTTTTTATCATTAGGGCGGATGAATCATAGGAAACTGCAAAAGTTATGTTATTATGCTCAGGCATGGTCTTTAGCCCTTACTGGCACGCGCCTGATGAATGCGCGGTTTGAGGCATGGGCGCACGGCCCTGTTTCACCGGAACTATGGCACAGGTATAAGGATTGGGGCGGACTGGCGATCTCTTCCTATGAGGGAATCCCAAGTTTTAATAGTGATCAGACAGTTTCGTTTCTGAAAAAAATATATCAATTATATGGTGATTATTCAGGAGATCAGCTTGAACAATTGACGCACAATGAAATGCCCTGGATTAATGCAAGAGGAGATTACCCTCCGGGGGCAATTTGCACAAATGTGATCGATGAAGACGATATGACTTATTTCTACAGAAAATTATTACATTAACAGCGGAAAGAGATTGTGGGAAAATGCAGAATTATTTTATGGCCAATTATCATTCGGAATATTTTTGGCTCTTTATGGCAATGGGAGCATTTGCAGGAATTGTGGTTTTCTCGTTGGTTAAACGGATTATTTGCAGAATAATGAAAATTGGCAAAAGCCATTTTAACCTGGAGAAGGTCATACTGTGGATTTCTTTTGTTGGCGCTGTTATGTGCCTTGTCCTATCCCTTTTGGGAGAGCAGACTGTAAGCATACAGATTTTAAGTTTTTATGTATCTTTTATATTTGCATGGCTGTTAACAAAAGGAAGCTCACAGAAAGATTTTAAAAGAATGCAGCATAAAATCGCAAAAAATACATACAGGCATATTGAAGATGTGGAAACTACGGTTCTTATTACGAAAAGCCGTATTGAGGAACTTTGCGGAAAAGAAGAGGTATCGCAGGGAGAGCTGCAGGGAATTGTAGACGACTTAAATTCAATACTGACCGGAATACGTTCTAATAAAGATGACTGG
>OFGQ01001628.1_pt1 | contig 14450 bp, 13 predicted proteins | sample 1521791 | NCBI WGS metagenome assembly OFGQ01 (sample SAMEA3504116, study PRJEB24116) | mouse gut metagenome | biome: mouse gut; feature: mouse-associated habitat; material: faeces | place: Denmark | collected 2011 | reverse complement strand
TCCAACTGGAGCGTCCGCCATATACCTTTTAGCTGCGCTTGTTGCCCAAAAACCGAAGCAAATACAAAAACAGGTTGACAAAATCCAGATACAGCTGGAGGGCAGAGAAAATGGATGCCTTCGCCAGCATGTCGGGAGCAGAGGCGTAGTAGCTGTAGAATACCCGGAGTTTCTGGGTATCGTAGGCGGTCCAGCCAAGGAACGTGGCAATGCCGATCAGGCAGGCCACCCGCTCAAACATTTCCAACCCGGGAATAAACATGGACACCACACCGAATAGAATCAGGAAAACTGTGCCGGAAATCAGGATCGTCCACATGCTGGACAGGTCCCGCTTGGTGAGGAACCCGTAGGCCGCCAGAGCGCCGAAATAAACGGCCGTGAGCAGGAAGCACAAAACAATGGCCGTCAACCGGTAGACCAGCAAAATGGTGGACATCGTTAGCCCAAACAGAACGGCAAAGGTGACAAACATCGCAATTGCCGTACCCACTGCCATCTTCTCAATGCGGCGGGACATAGTGAAGGCCATCACCAACGTTGCAATCAAAATGACAATCTGAACCATCTGGAACATACCAGAATAGATCAGATAGAGGGTTGCACCGCTTACCCAACAGCCCACCGCCACACCGAAGGTTACCAGCAGGCCCAGCATCATCCATAGGAAGGTCTTTGCGGTGTACTGGCCTAGGGTCTCTGTCTGGCCGGAGGCATAACCGCGGTCGAACTCATAAGGGTCAAAACTCATATCAAGCACTCCTTTCATTGTTAGGCAGATTTGTTTCATTCTGCCCGTTCAAGGTTGATTCTATTATACTTCACCATGGGAGAAAAAGCAATACCTTCTATGGCGAGGAAGCATTTTACCCGCCAAATGCCTCATTGTAGAAGTCGTTCTCCACAATCAGCGGCGTAGAATCCAGTTTGTAGCCCACCAGCTTTTTCATGGCAGCAACGTAGCTCTCCTGTTCCTCCTCCGCCATGGAGACTCCCTCCGCCGGGGTAAATTCGCCAGTATACCGGTTGTAAAAACCCAGGTCCGTCATCCAGCACCGTGAGGTAAAGACTACCAAACCCTCGCTGCTGGAAAGGATATCGCTGCCCGCCAGCATCCGGGAATCGTACTCCAGTCCCAACAGATTGGACACAGTGGGAAGGATATCTACTTGACAGCAAGGTTTATCCACCACCACCGGTTCCTTCATGCTGGCCGACCAGAGAATCAGAGAATTTTTGTACACATCAAAATTGATATTTGCCTCGTTCAGGCTCTCCATATCCTCAGAACTGCCAAAAGACTTTCCGGACAGTTCCTCCAGCGTATCTACATTGAAATAAGGAATATGGTCCCCCGTCGCTACGATCAGGGTCCGGTCCAGCTTGCCCGCCGCGTCCAGTTTGTCAATAAGCGTCTTCAACGCCCTATCCACCTCCATAGCGGTAGCCACATAATTTTGGGTGGTCTCACTGTAAGGCAAAGCCCGAACCGTCTCTCGATAGGGGGCTACCACTCGGTTATCTGAGTAAGGCATGTGGCCGCTGATGGTCAGATAGTAAACATGGAACGGCTGGGTCGCGTTGACATAGTCATCCACACTGACTTCAATCGTGTGGGAGTCCCGCTGAGGCCACAGCAGTTCTCCGCTTTCACTCAGCTCCAACTTGTCAAATCCGCTGCCGAACTGTTTCCAATCATAGCCCAAATTGGTGTGGGAGTCCAACCGGCCATACATATCGCTGTTTGCATGGTAGCCCAGCACCTGATAGCCCGCCCGCTTGAGCTGCTGTGGAAGGGTAAAATAGGCGTTAAACGGCACCTGTCCCGTGCGCTTCATGGTAATCGGGTTGCCATTCTTGGGGTAGAGCCCCAGCAAGGTCTGGCACTCGCCGTTGGAAGTGCTGGTATAGTGAAGCGCGGTATAGTAGTTATTAAACACAAAGCCCTCGTGGGTAAGTTTGTAGAGCGTCGGGGTAAGTTCCTTGTCAATGGCATAGCCGGAAAAGCCTTCCATCACAATCTGAATCACATTGTACCCCTCAAACATACCGGTATACTCGTTCTTCCGGGTAGGCGTTACGTTGTTGAAATAGTTGGCCAGCCATTTGATATCGTCGTTCTTCCCACTTTCCGCAAGAGCAGCCAAGTCCACATCCTTCACGTTAGGGGAGGTATCAATGATTGGTCCTGGATCATCCGCCTGAGAATCATCCCCAGAGGAACCGCTGACCGGCGGAGTCAAAGTATTTAGACCGCTGAAGTCGCTGCCCATGGTATTCTTCACCGGGAAAACCATATGTTTTGCGTCCAGGCGCAGCATGGTCAGCAGGCCCAGCTGTTCTACCTGATCGTCGCCGTTGGTGTCCATCCGGTACAGCTTTGCGGGGGTCAGGTCCCCTTTCCAAGGCAGGTGGAGAATACCGAGACCCAGTACATGGAATACTGCGCACCCTCCCAAAATCAACATGGCAAAGCGGATATCAAACCGCTCAAAGCCGATCAGATGTCTGCCAAACACGCACAGCAGAATCGAGGGCAGCAGCAGAATCAAAATCACGGGAATCATGCGTAAGACGGCAGAAATGATCACGTCAGAGTAGTCCGTAAGCTGGTTATTGGCCGCTGTATCCAGCGAACTAGGTCCATAGTAGGTCTGAAGGATGGTTTTGGCAACCAGCTCCACTACGTAAATCAGGGAAATTACCACCGCTAATATCTTCGTGACAATGCTGTTTGCCAGCCTGTGCCATGGCAGTGCAAAAGCCGAACAAAAAAGACCTCCCGCCAGAGAAAACACCAGATATACCGGGATATAAACCAGTGCATTTTTCATATAGACGTGGAGCACCAGTTCCAGATAAAACAGCAGAACCGGAAACAGCATCACTCGGGCCAGGGTCTGAGCCGCTACTGTTCTCTCGCTGCGGCGGGACCGGCTGCGGCTCCCACCCATCCTTCTTCCGTTATAACCCATTGGACTCAACCTCCAAGTTTATGCTATCAGCCTGACCACCGGTCTAACCGGCGGTCAGGCTGACACTGTGGACCACATTCTCAGTCCGACTCTCAATTTGTACCACTTCCTCTCTCCCCCGTCAAGTAGAGAGATGGAAACAATTTGTAAAATCTTTTCCGAGGCACCCCTTTTGCTATCCACGGGAAGCGGCCTGCGGCACATTCGCTTTCCGTCTCTCACTGGCCGCCTCTTCATGCCGGCCCATCGCTTCCAGCACTTTTCCAAAATAGCGGTGGTAAAACTTATCACCCGGCTCAAGCTCCACTGCCTTTTGCACTTGATCGTGCGCCTGCGCATAACGACCCAAATCAAACAAGCACTTGCCATATTTGAAATAATACCACGCCTCATCCGGCTGTAGTTCTATGGCCTTTTGTCTGGCCTCCAGCAACGCCTGCTCAGGGCCTAACTCGCCATACACATCACCCAGGTTGTCATAATAAAATGCGTGATCCGGTTCCAGCGCAATCGCGGTCTGAACTTCCTTTAATGCCTCTTCATTGCGTCCCATTTGCAGCAAAACAATACTCGCCTGTGAATGATAAAACCCGTCCTCAGGATCAATTTCAATCGCCTCTTGCATCGCGGACAAGGCTTCCTCTAAGCGGTCTTCTATATCTCTCAGGATATATCCAAGATTCCAATGGTACAGGGCCTGCCCGGGCTCCCGCTCAATTGCGCGCTGCATTTCAGCGGCGGCAGCGTCAAAGCAGCTCATTTTATGCAGCGTCCGGCCATAGCTGTAGTGATATCTGGCATTTTCCGGATTTTCCTGTACCAGCTTGTTTTGAATTTCTGCCGCCTCTGTAAACTTGTTCACATCATACAGAGAGATGGATTCACTATACAGCTTCTGCTGTTCCGACTGACCGGTCACCCGGCGAATTGCCTCACTAATCGGGGTCTCTTCCATGCTGATCGAGGTCTCTTCCACATCCGGTTCCGGGGTATCGGGAGTACGCAAAGGCTCGCTTTCCTCTCGAGACTGCTTCTCTTTCGCTGTAAATGCGTCAATCGAATCGGTCAGCATCTGATAGCGTTCCTCTGCATTGGCCAGAAACCTCTCCTTAGTGGGCACCTTATAGCCAAGCGCGTCCCCCATTAAATACAGCGTCTCATCAAAACCGTTATGCCGGACAAAGTACCCTCCGGCCTTTTCCAGAAATTCCAGAATCTGCCCTTCCAGCGGGTCTGTTCCATATAGCATCCAGTAAGGATACTTCCAGGTTTTATCTTGGAATTTCTGGCCATTTGCAGTCAAAAACCCCATCAAGCTTTCATCGTTGCCCGCATATCCGATAAAAATAGGGTGATACCTGGAAAAGACATAATCCAGGGCATTTTCCCAGTTCTTGTGGAGTTCTCCAACCTCCTTGGTGCTGTTTTTGGGATCAAACAGCAAATCCCGGTGTATTTTTATCACGGTCGGCCTAGCTGCCTGCTGAGAGATATAATGGGCCAGCGCCTCATGCCCAACCACCAGCGGAATATTTTGAGCATAGTAGTTAACCGCATCTTCCACCATATGGTCAAAATTTGTGGTAATGACCACATTATGGCTGGTCTGGGTCAACAAGTAAGAGAGCATGACGTATCCTGTGCTGGGTCTTGCATGTTCCATGAGCTTTTCCAGATAATTATATCCGTCGCTCGGTTCCCGGGCAAAGCGTTTTTCGTAATATTTACTGTAGAAACCGTACCTATTTTCGTCTGTAATCCCAAACTCCTGTTTCCATCGCTGGTACTCATCTAAATTCCGCTCTTTAAGTTCTTTGTCCCAAATATTGACCAGCTCCTGCCCCGACTTAATCCCCGAAGTTCTGGACGCCCCTGCCCCAAGGACAAAGCAAAACTTTCTGGAATGGGGACCGCTGGACACATCGGCCATCTCATGGATAAATCCTGTAAGATACAGCTCCTCATAGTTCATATTCACATCATCTCTCTATCTGTCTATCATCTGTAGCCTTTTAAATTCCGCTTTATTCCGCGTCCTCTGCAAAGGCGCCCTGAAGAGCCTCGATCAGCTGTTCCTTCACAAAAGGCTTGTCAATAAAGCCCTTCGCACCGATATTTTTCGCCTCTTCAAAGGTGGTATCATAAGCCAGAGAAGACACCATCACAATCCTGGCCTCAGGGTACTCCTCCAAAATGGTCTGAGCCGCCTCCAGTCCATCCATACCTGGCATGATGATGTCCATGGTCACCACATCCGGCTCTATCTGGCCGTACTGTTCTACAGCCTCTTCCCCGCTGCGGCAGTATGCCGTTACCTCATAGTCCGACCCGGACAGCATATTCTTCATCTGCACGCAGATCATCCGGGAATCATCTACCACCATTACTCGTTTAGCCATTCCAAATCTCCTCATTTCTGTCAAATTCAGGTTACACCGGGCGCAGCCGCGCATTCCCGGAGACAAGGTATATAATGGGTCAGCTGTGCGCTTTTGGGCTGGTCGTCGGAATAAGACAACGCGAACTGTGCTTGAAAGTCCTCAGGCACAAAGCGCCCTTGAAAAAAACTTGGTACACTGAAACGTGCGGCAACTTGAGTTGTTCGGAACAGAAACGCCGCAATCTTGCCGCACAGCATATTGCAATACTCCTTTCCAAAATCCTCCAGATCCTGGGGAGTCAGCTCATCCACGCCAAAGGCATTCCTAGCCATGCGGGCCACCAGTGCAGTGTCTGCACATAGCGACAGGCAGGACCGAAACCCTCTGTTAAAAGTAATATGTATGGTACATAGGTCCTCCCCCACAAAGTTTTCCTTCCGGTAGAGACGCACGCCAGCCGTCTGCTCCGCAACTTCCTGAACAGCCTGGTCCAGCAGCTCTTCCAGATTCTGCTGGGACAAAACGGTGTCCATAAAATTCCTCCTTAAACTCCGTCAGATTAGCCGTATCTCACCGCCCGACAGAGACGCCGCGCAGGGGATGGTTAAATCGGTAAACTGGTGGATTACCCCACCGATAGACAGCACGGTACCAGGGTACACGGTACTGCCCTTCATACGGCACTGACTGAAATCCGGAGTCTCCTGAGCCTGCTGTTCACGCTCCTTTCGGATCATCTCCAGCTTGCCCCGGTTCACCGCAAGCTGCATCCTGAGCTTACCGATTTGGGTGACCTTGTTGGGACTGTCCGGCTGACGTTCGGTCCGCTCCATCTTCTCCGTCAGTTCCTTAATCTCTTTGGTCAGCATGTCAAAATCGAAATCTTCACAGGGCTGTCCGCCCAGAAAAATCTCCGTTCGGTTTTCGGCCCGAGAACCAATAATACCGGCATGAATCTCGGTACCTGCATGAACACTTCCGCCAATGATGCTCCGATGGCCCGCTTTCACGGTCACCTTTCCGCCGCAATAGACCTCACAATTGACAATACACTCGGTCTCCAGGTCCATTTTAGCATAAATGCAGCTGTTTTCCAAATATTTGGCAAACACATTTCGCTGCGCCCGAATTACAGCCTGATTATCGCCCTGAACCCCTCTGGCCACTACCAGATCCTTACCAGCCTCTATGGAACAGGCTTCTACCACGCCGTCCACGGTGATACTGCCCGTAGCGCGGACCGTGAACCCTGCGCAAACGTCTCCACGGATCCGAACATCTCCAAAAAAGTTAATATTTCCCACAGAAAAATCAACATTTCCTGGAATATCCAGCACCGGTTTGACCTGAAAACTGCGTCCACTGAACTCAACATGTCCGGCAATCGACGCCAACAGCGCGGTTTCGTCCTTAGACAGCTCTGTGTTGCGCCCCTTGGGAACCGGAGCCGGCTTGCCGTCTTTCGCTTCCACCGCTTTGTCCTGTACACTCCGTCCGGGCGTACCTTTGGTGGGCGGGATAATCCGGCAAATCACGCCGTCTTTCTCCACATTATGGATAAAATTCAGGTTGGTGTAGTCCACCCGGTTGCTCTCGTCCACATCCAGCTTGCGCTCCTCCACCCGAGGGAACAGGTCCATCACCCGGCCATCCACACCATGGACCGGAGGAATTCCTTGGGCGATGGGCCAAAGCCGGAAATAACGCGCCGGGTGCTGGGGCAGCTCGCTGATCAGCCCGCCGTTCAAGCCAAGACTCACATGCTCCTTTTCCAGAGCCTGCGCCAGCATTTCGCGGTCTAATTCTTTGCCCTGGCTGACAGGCGGATAGACCAACAGCCATGCAGTCAGCGCGTTTTGCGACACATACACCACCACTTGGGCATCTAGGTCTGGAAATGGGGCAGGCTCGCCATCCTCCGTTGTCTTCTTCGTCTGGAGCTTCTCATAGCGTCCATTCGCGGTAGAGTTTACCAGCATTTGCAGGCGGAGCAGTTCTCTTTTCGCTTCCTCGTCGGGCAGAAGCGGGTCTGAATCACCCTCCAGGCACAGCTCGGGCTGAGGAATTCCCGCCATCTGCGCACTGCAAATCTCCCACAGTTTATAGAAGGAGTGGGATTGGGACAGCTGAAGCATATGTCCCGGCGGACGTTCCGGCTCCGCAGCCTGCTCTTCCTGAAGTTGTTCGGAACCTGTTTCTCGTTTCGCCTTCTCCGCTTCTTCCGCCTCTTTTTCCGCTGTCTCTTCATCTTCTACATTGTCCCAGAACAGTCTGCCTAAAAATGAGTTTTTAAAAAACATACCGCACCCCTTCCGCTTTACCGGCAGCGCCGGCTAAGCCCGTAAATTTCACTGCCTTATATTCTACCAGAGAAACTGGAATATGGCAAGGAGCTATGTCCATCAAAACGCTTCCTGTTCCAGCAATTTCGTATAGCTCTCCAGCTGATAATCCGCCAGAGCATTGATCTGCTCCCGTTCCCCATCGGAATACCGGTCGTACACCGCCACCGACTGAACGCCCGCACGTTTGGCCGCTTCAATCCCGATCAAAGAGTCTTCAAAAATCAGGCACTCTTCCGGTAAGGCGTTCAGTTCCTGCATCACCCGGAGGTAAATCTCTGGATTTGGTTTGATTTCCCGGACGTCTTCTCGGGTGTAAATCAGGGTAAACAGATCATCAATATTTGCTTTGGCCATCATCTGTGCATTTTGCGTCCGGTAAATGTCCATATTGCCCCGCTTGGTGGTGGTGGCAATTACCAGCGTATAGCCCGACTCTTTCAGGCGGCGAAGAAATACATCCGCATCCGGTTTGTAGCCGACAACATTTTTCAAAAAATGCTGGGCAATGTCATAGCGCAGGGTGTGGATTTCCTCTGGACTCAGGGCACTACCATATTTATTCTTCAATAAGCCGCAATACTCCACATAGGGATTTGCGGACTTGCTGAACTGCCGCAGGGCCTCGTCCCGTTGTACCTGGACATCAGGGGTGTCTGTGCCGCCGTCCGTGCGAATGCGCTGAATCAGGGCCCGGTCCACGTCATTCCAGACGCCTACGGAGTCAATCAGAGTACCATCCATATCAAAAATGATAACCTTCTTACCTTTCAGCATGTTGTCAGCTCCTTCCATAAACGGGGCGGCCGCTCAGATAATTCCCCGGATTTCCGATATATTTGTAATTCTGTTTTCCGCTAGATACCGCTCCATACCATCAATCACATCCAGTGCCGCAGTTGGGTTCATAAAGGAGGCCGCACCGATCTGCACCACCGCTGCCCCTGCCATGATAAATTCAATCGCATCCCGCCAAGTGGTAATACCGCCGATCCCCATAACCGGGATGGATACTGTGTGGGCCACCTGATGGACCATGCGCAGAGAGATGGGTTTAATAGCTGGACCGGACAGTCCAGCATAGACATTTTGGAAAACCGGCCTGCGTTTTTTCAAGTCAATCGCCAGTGCCTGATAGGTATTGGTCAAAGAAAGGCCGTCCGCGCCCTCCTCCTCACAGGCCCGGGCCAGAGCGGTAATATTCTCCGCATTGGGCGAGAGCTTCACCACCAGCTTATGTTTGCAGACCGCCCGCACCTTCCGCACGATATCCCGGGCTGTCTCGGTCTGAATCCCGAAACTCATGCACCCTGCCTTTGTGTTAGGGCAGGAGATGTTCAGTTCCAATAGGTCCAGCTCATGCTCATTGAGCAGGGCCACGCCTTCTAAGTAGTCCTCTTCACTGTGTCCACCCAGATTGACGATGTTCACCAGGTCCAAAGAATTCATTCGCTCCAGATCGCACTCGATAAAATGGCGCACACCGGGGTTCTCCATCCCCACGCTGTTCATAACGCCGCTGGGGGTCTCCCACACCCGGATGCCGTCGTTGCCTGGGCAGGGGTTCAGCGTGAGCCCCTTGGAGCACAAGCCGCCCAGCTTTTGAATGTCGAAATACTCGTTAAACTCCTTACCGAAGCCGCAGGTCCCCGAGGCCAGCGCCACCGGATTTTTAAAGGTCACACCGGCAAAAACCGTCTCCAACCGCTTACTCATTCGCCGAACACCTCCCAGCCTTCCATTACGGGGCCGTCCTTGCAGGCCCGCTTATTGCCGCTCTTCGTCTTGCAGGTACACACCAGACAGGCCCCGATGCCGCAGGCCATACGGTTTTCCATAGACACATAGACCTTGGCTTTCGCCCCAGAATCTACGCATTTCTGATACAGCACCCGCATCATAGCCTCCGGCCCGCAGGTCATGATAACGTCGTATTGGGTGGGGTCGATATCATCTGTGACAAAGCCTCCCACATTCACTGTGACACTGTCCGCCGATTTCTCATACTCCTCCACCAGCATAGGCTGACCGGAGAAGCCCAAAAACACATCTACTGTGCTGTCCGGGTGGGCTTTTTTCAGCTCCTTTGCCGTCAGGTACAGCGGGGCAATGCCCACGCCGCCCCCTACCAGTGCAATTTTTCCTTGCACATCTGGGAACCCGTTTCCATGGGGACCGTCTATTTTGATCTCGCCCCCGGGCTGGAGGTTTTGGAATATTTCCGTTCCCTGACCCACCACCTTGTATAAAAAGCTGACTGTTGTTCCGTCGGAGTCAAACACACTGATGGGCCGGGAGAGAACCGGATATGTGTCCCAGGCCCGGAGCATGTAGAACTGTCCCATCTTTGCATCGTTGTCCGCTTCCACCTTCATAAAGCAGAAGTCGTCCGCCACCCTGCGGTTTTCCAATATTTTTGCCATAATACCCTCCTGCGTTCTAATCTCGCATTCCCGCCCCTAAATAGGGGCGGGAATGGCGGCTGTCGCTATGCGTTATATTTGCTCTCGTCCAATTTTCCTTCGCTTCTGGCCACGCATATACTGGTCACCGCGTCACCCACCACATTGAGCGAGGTAACCAGCATCTCGATTGGCCGGTTGATAGCCAGAATCAAGGCATACGCCAGCAGAGCAGCGTCGTTGGTAAAGCCCACGCCGGACAAAATGGTAAACAGAATCACCGCGCCCGCGCCAGGAGCAGCGGGGGTGCCGGCAGAGGCAATCAAAGCCAGCAGGGCGATCACTACTAGCTGTGGAAAGGTGACGCTGTAGCCTGCGCATCCGGCGATAAACACAGTCGCAACCACCTGCATAATGGCGGTACCATTCATATTGATCGTCATACCCAGTGGCAGGACAAAGGAGGCGATGGTCTCGTCCACGCCGAAGCCCTCTGTACAGGTCTTCTGGTTCAGGGGCAGGGTCGCCGCGCTGGAGGAGGTGGAAAAGCCGAAAATCGCCACGTTGGAAATCTTCTTAATAAACGTGATAGGATTCTGCTTGGCCAAAACCACTACAAACAGAGGATACCCCACCAGCAGGAACAGCAAAAGGAGAACCACCGTGACCACCACATAGGCTAGGGCGGGGCGCAGATAGTTGATTCCATAGCTGGCAAAGGTGCGGGTCAAGAGAACAAAGATGGCAAAGGGTCCGAATTTTGTGACCACATAGTTTAGGAACACCACTACCACATCGTTTATTTCAGTGATAATCTTTTTCAAGGTGGAGGTCTTCTCTGCGGGCATAGCGTTCATGCACAGGCCCAGCGACACCGCCAGAAAAACAACCGCTAGCACTGCGGTATTACTGCTGAAGGCGGCACCAATGTTGTTGGGCACCACATTAAGCACCACGTTTAAAGGGTTGGAGCCAGTGGAACCGGCTGCGCCGGTCAATCCCTCCACCTGGGCACTAAACATCCCCATATCATAGCACAAAATACCAACCCCACAGGCCAGCACCAGGGCAAAGAAGGAGCACAGCAGGAAAATGCCTATGGTCTTGACCGAGATCCGTCCCAGTGTCCTGGTATCGGAGATCTGCCCGATCGCCAAAGTAATGGAGGTAAACACCATAGGTACGATTACCAACTGCAAAGACTTGATAAACAGCTGCCCGATGATGTAAAAAATACCCAACGCACGCTCCGCCCCAGCCTGTGTGATATCCTGGAACAGAATGTTGTTTAGCATCGTCCAAGTTGCCCCGCCGCCGGAACTGGTGAGGGATTCCCGGACCAGCATCATGATCAAGCCAGCCGCCAGGCCGCATACAAGGGCAATCGCCATCTTCTTCGCCAGGGAGGTGGTATCTGCTTTCTTCATATATTTTGTTCTCCTTCTATCTCTCCAGTCAGGGCAAGCCGCCCCGCCGGGCCGTTTGCCTTATGCCTCGTAAACCACGCGTCCGCCGCAGATGGTATAGTGTACCTTTCCATACAACTCCATCCCAATAAAGGGGGAATTGCACGATTTGGAACGGAAGCCATCTTCTGTCACAGTCCACCGTTCCCGCTCATCAAAAATCACCAGATCGGCGGCCGCCCCCTCCTTCAGCGTTCCGCAGTCCAAATTATAAAACCGGGCGGGATTGACGGTCATCTTCTCCAGCAGTTGGAGCATAGTGAGGTGTCCCTTACGCACCAGATTGGTAATGCCAAGGGCCAGAGCGGTCTCCAGGCCAATCATGCCGCTGGGCGCCTGGTTCAGCTCCTTTGCCTTCTCCTCCCGGCTGTGGGGGGCATGGTCGGTGGCGATAAAGTCGATTGTACCGTCCTTTAACCCTTGAATCAGGGCGTAGCGGTCGGCCTCTTCCCGCAGAGGCGGATTGACCTTGGCCAGCGCCCCCCGCTCCAGCACCGCCTGCTGCGTCAAGGAGAAATGCTGCGGGGTCACCTCAGCAAAAATCCGGCCGCCCAGCCGCTTCATAGACCGGACGATGTCCACCGAAACGCCGCTGCTTATGTGCTGAATATCCACCTTGGCCCCGGTACGCAGAGCCAGTGCACAGTCCCGGGCAATCAAGGATTCCTCAGCCAGGGCCGGTGCTCCGCCCACGCCCAGCTGGCAGGAAACCGTTCCCTGATTCACTCCGGCGCTGGCAATCAGGGCCGGGTCCTCCTCGTGGAGGCTGATGGGCACATCCAACTCTTGGACCATCTTCATAGCCTCAAACAGCAGGGCACTGCTGGCAATGGGGATGCCGTCGTCGGTGAATCCGGCGGCGCCTGCCGCCCGCAGGGCTTTCATGTCGGTAAGCTCTTCCCCCTTGAGGCCCTTTGTCACTGCCGCCGCGTTGAGCACATGGACCGGCAGTTCTTCCGCTCTGCGGCGCAGATCGGACAGGGTGTCCACCGAGTCCACCACCGGCTTGGTATTCGCCATACAGATCACAGTGGTAAAACCTCCCGCCGCCGCCGCGGCGGAACCGGTAACGATATCCTCTTTATAGGTCAAGCCGGGGTCTCGGAAATGAACATGGATATCCACCAATCCCGGGGCTACAATCTTACCTGCGGCGTCAATCACCTGCTCATAGCTCTCCGACCGGGAAAACTTGCCCAGGGCCTTGATCCTGCCGTCCTCCAAAAGAAGATCCAGCGCCTCGTCGGTCCCGGAGGCAGGGTCTACCACACGTCCGTTTTTAATCAGGATCATTCCGCCGCTCCTTTCAGATACTCATAAATTACTCGGGCCCCGTCGCAGATGCTGGACAGGCTGGCAAACTCTGCCCGGTTGTGGGAGATGCCCTTCTGACAGGGAATAAAGACCATCCCCGTTTCGCACAGGGCCGGGAAAGCCATCGCGTCATGTCCTGCCCCGCTCATCATCCTCCTGCTGCTGATTCCCAGCCTCTGAGCCGCCCGCTCCAGCCCCATCTGTACGTCTCCGCTCATGTTCACTGGCGGAAACTCGCTAAGCTTCTCCTCCAGATACTCAATATTCCGCCGGAAGCAGATGCGCTTAGCCGCATCTTTCATTTCCAGCTCAATGCGGTCCAGGCTGGTCCGGTCAATGCCCCGGATATCCACACCCAGTTCTACCTCGCCAGGGATCACGTTCATCACATTGGGCTTGTTGTTCACTACGCCCACGGTAGCCACCGTCTGATAGGCGGCCTCTTTGTTGCCCAGACGTTCAATCTCCAAAATCAATTCTGCCGCCGCGCACATAGCGTCGCTGCGCAGGGCCATGGGGGTAGCGCCTGAGTGTTCCGCCAGTCCCCGCAGGTAGAGCTTGAATCGGCGGGGTCCGGCGATGGTCTGTACAATACCCACCGAGGTCCCCGACTCCTCCAGCACCTTGCCCTGTTCGATATGTAGTTCCAGGTAACCCGCCAGGCCCGAGATTCGGGGCGGGTCCAGACTGTAGCCCCGGCCAGCAAAGATGGATTCCAGGGTCTGTCCATCCTTAGATACCAGTCCCGCCACTTTTTCTCTGGAAATCTCTCTGGTTACCAGTCCGCTTCCAATAGTACAGCAGCCAAAATTGCTGGACTCCTCACAGCGGAAAGCTCCCACTCGAATGGGAATATTCAATCCCTCTTCTCTGGCCCAGCGCAGAACCATTAGCCCGGCAATAATACCGGCCACACCGTCATAACGCCCGCCGTCGATGACCGAGTCCAGATGGGAACCAATCAAGTAACAGCCGTCTCGGGCCGCACTGCCCACAAAGGTGTTGCCCACCTCGTCATGAGCACTCTCGCAGCCCAGTTCTTTGCCCAGCCGTGTAAAGATTTCGTGCATCTGGTCCTCGATTTCGGTGTACCCCAACCGCGTCACGCCGCCGCTGGTCAAACCGCCTACATCGTAAAAGCAGTTAAACAGCGTCTCACAGTATTGGATGTCCTCAAAGGAATGTTTCATTGCAAAAATGTCCCCTCCCTATTGCTTCTTTAATTGTTTATTATATACGATTTGGCCTTCCGATACCAGATGGTAAAAAAGAGGTTTTTTTTACCGCTATTTGTGGAAAATATCCATTTTATACAAGCTGTTCGCCCGGGCGTCCGTCCCAAATTGACCAAACTGTGTTCTTGTGCTATACTGTTTCAACAATACCGAAAAAAGTCTGGCAGAAAGGAAATTCAGCTCTATGCTTCATATTCAAGAGGCTGTCGTGGTTGAGGGCCGTTACGACAAAAATACTCTGTCTCAGGTGGTATCCACTCTCATTTTGGAGACAGGCGGCTTTCAAATCTTCAAGGACCCGGAAAAAATGGCCCTTCTCCAGCGGGCGGCCCAGC